>Ga0268298_10002094_pt1 | contig 22336 bp, 9 predicted proteins | sample WWTPWeurt_MetaG_FD_194462 | JGI IMG/M metagenome (GOLD analysis project Ga0268298, IMG submission 194462) | Activated sludge microbial communities from WWTP in Nijmegen, Gelderland, Netherland - WWTP Weurt | ecosystem: Engineered > WWTP > Aerobic digester > Activated sludge | place: Netherlands... | reverse complement strand
CGCTGGGTGAGCAGGTCGAGCGTGGGCTCGTCGCTCGCCTTGTCGGCGATCGGGGCGATGCTGCGGGCGGTCTTGACAACCGCTTCCTGACCCTGCACCAGCAGGCGGATCATCTCCTGCGCGTTCGGCACACCTTCCGGCTCGGCCATGCTGGTGAGCTTCTGGAATTCCTTGTAGGTGCCCGGCGCCGGGAAGCCGAGCGCGCGGATGCGTTCGGCGATCTCGTCCACCGCGAGCGCGAGTTCGTTGTACTGCGTCTCGAACATCAGATGCAGGGTGTTGAACATCGGCCCGGTCACGTTCCAGTGGAAGTTGTGCGTGGTCAGGTAAAGCGTGTAGCTGTCGGCGAGCAGACGCGACAGGCCCTCCGCGATCTTCGCGCGGTCCTTTTCCTTGATGCCGATGTCGATTTCCATGCTGGTTCTCCTGTGTATGCAGGCTTCACACCGCCCGCAGGGGTTTGCGCTTCATGTTAGCGCCTGAGGGATGCATTGATCAAACCGATTACCCTGATGGATTCGATCAAGAATTTTCATCGCGAATCCACCCACGGCACCTGCCCGGGCGGCACGGCGCGGCCCACCGGACGCACGCCCGGCAGGGCGCTGTCGAGGATCGCCGCGCGCAGCACGTCGATCGCCCCGTTGCGCGGATAGGTCACCCGCCAGGCGAGCGCGACGCGACGCGAGGGCTCCGGCATGGTGAAAGGCCGCACCGCGACCAGCGGATTCTGCGTCGCCATCTCGTCCGCTGCCGAGCTCGGCAGCACGGTCACGCCTAGGCCGGTGGCCACCATGTGGCGGATGGTCTCGAGCGAGCTGCCCTCGAGGGTGCGCTGCAGCCCGCCGATGTTGCGGCAGCTCGGGCACACCTCCAGCACCTGGTCGCGGAAGCAGTTGCCGGCACCGAGCAGCAGGAGCTGGTCGTCGGCGAGATGCTGGGGGTCGATCTCGCTTTCCGCATTCCACGGATGGTCGGCCGGGATCAGCACGCGGAAGGGCTCGTCATACACGGGCTGCGCCACCACGCCCGCCTCGTCGAAGGGCAGGCTGATGATGATCACGTCGAGTTCGCCGCGCTTGAGCGCCTCGGCCAGACGCGCGGTGAAGTTCTCCTGGATGATCAGCGGCATCCGGGGCGCGAGCTGATGCACGCGCGGAATCAGCCGCGGCAGCAGGTAGGGTCCGATGGTGTAGATCACGCCCACACGCAGCGGCCCGGCGAGCGGGTCCTTGCCTGCGGCGGCGATCTCCTGGATCTGGCTCGCCTCCATCAGCACCCGCTCGGCCTGGGCGACGATCCGGCGCCCGGTCTCGGTGATCTTGACCTCCGAGGCGCTGCGCTCGAAGAGCTGGATGCCGAGTTCCTCCTCGACCTTCTTCACCGCCACCGACAGCGTGGGCTGCGACACGTGGCACTTCTCGGCGGCGCGGCCGAAATGACGCTCGTGGGCGAGCGCGACGAGATAACGGAGATCGGTCAGGGTCATGGCTTCGACACGATGGAAGGGCGTGCACCCGGAGTCGACGGTGCCCGATGTTACCCCGACTGATCGTTGCTGCGCGCCCCGAAAGCGCACTGGGTATACTCGCGCATTCTGCGCCGCCGCCCGCTTCCGATGCACCTCCACCGCCCCCCCACCGCTCTCGCCCTGCTGTCGCTGCTGGCTGCCGGCACCGTCGAAGCGTCGTCCGCAGATGCCTTCTTCGAGCCCCTGCCGGTGGTGCTCAGCGCCTCGCGTCTGGCGCAGCCGTTGCAGGACAGCCCGGGCGCGGTCACCGTGATCGATGCGGACCTGATCGCCGCGACCGGCTACCGCGAGCTCGCGCGCGTGCTGCGCCTGGTGCCCGGATTCCAGGTCGGCCAGGAGCGCGGCAACCTGCAGTGGGTGACCTACCACGGCCTCGGCATGGACTCGCCGATGCAGATCCAGCTGCTGGTCGACGGACGCGCGTCGCTGACGCCATCCTTCACCGCCAGCGCCGAGCGTGCCCTGCCCGGAGACATCGAACGCATCGAGGTGGTACGCGGCTCGAACTCGGCCGCCTACGGGTCCAACGCCTTCCTCGGCATCGTCAACATCATCACCGACGACGCCAGCCGACATCCCGGCACCCGGCTGAAGCTCGCCACCGGCGCACCCGGCATCCGCGACGCGAGCCTGCGACACGCCGTGCAGAGCGGGCCCCTCAGCGTGCGCATCGGCGCGCATCATGAAGAAGACGAAGGGTTTGCCGACCTGTACGACGGTCGCCGCACCGACGTCCTGAACCTTCGCGCCGACCTGCAGGTGGGCGAACACGATGCGCTCGCCCTCAACGCGGGGGTCGCCGAGAGCACCCACGAACTCGGATACGCCGGCTCGATCTTCGACATCGCGGCCCAGCGCGAAGGGCGCGACACCAACCGATCCCTGCATCTGCGGTGGCGGCACGGCCCCGAGGACGACGCGATACGCGTGTCGGCCTACTGGAGCCGGCAGAGTCGCGACGACCTCTGGCGCTACGACTCCGCGGCAAACAGCCGGACCCTGGCGAACGCCTTCCCCGAGCGCCTGCGCGGCACGGTCGGCAACAGCGCCACCTTCGTCCAGCACAACCTGGAGATCGAGCGGCGCGAGCGCGTGGACGAGGCCACGCGGCTGATGTGGGGCGCGGAATGGAAGCGCATCGAGCACGACTCGCCCTTCTGGTATCACGAGCGCCGCAACCATGCGCGGGACGAACACCGCCTGTTCGCCAATCTCGAGCTGCGAACGGGCACCGCCTTCCTGTGGAACGCGGGCGGCATGCTGGAGCAGTTGCAAGGCGACGAGGCGCGGCTCGCGCCACGCGTGTTCCTGAACTGGCAGGCCGCTCCACGGATCACCTGGCGCATCGGCCACTCGCGCGCATGGCGACAGCCGGACCTTTTCGAGCGCAACGTCGACATACGGATCACCGACGACAAGGGCGAGCTGGTCCAGCGCCGGCAATACCCCAATCCGGACCTGCGCCCCCAGCGCATCGACGCCAGCGAGATCGGCTTTCTCGGCGTTTTCGGCGACAGCCGCAGCACGCTCGACGTCCGCCTGTTCCGCGAGCGCATCGAAGACCTGATCGTGCGCAACGCCGTTCCCTCCGACTGGCCGATCGAGGGCAAGCTCCCCGAGGCGATCTCGCGAGGGCTGGGCAGCACGCGCTGGGAGAACCACAGCGGCCGCGTACAACTGAACGGCATCGAAACCCAGCTCCACCTGAAGCCCTGGCGCGGCACCGAGTTCCTCCTCGCGCACAGCCTCATCGACCGCGACGTCGACGACCCACGCATCCGCCGCAACGTCGCCCCCTACACGGCCAGCCTGAGCTGGCTGCAGCGTGCAGGGGCGTGGCGCTCGCTGCTCAGCGTGCTGCGCATGGGGCCGATCGACGCCGGCTTCAGCTACGTTCCCGGCTTCGACTACACCGTGCCGTCCTACACCACGGTGGACTGGAGCGTCTCGCGCAACCTGCGGCTGTTCGACATGGCGGTGGAGCTCCGCCTGACCGGCATCAACCTGCTCGGCCGCCACCAGGAACTCGCCAATCGCCCCCTGCAGGCCCAGCCCGAGTTCGCCGGCCGACCCGCCAACGAGGTGAGCCGCCAGGCCTGGCTCGCGCTCGAAACCACTTTCTGAACGCAGCCTCTTGAAGCGCCCGCGCCCGACCCGATTTGAAAACGCAGGTTTCGTCGGGAACGGCGCACGCCAGGCCGCGTCCACGACAGGTGGCCGCCGGGACTCCGGCGCCGAATCTTTCCGTTGCCGAACAAGGATGCCCGACAACATGCGCAAACTCCTGACCGTCACCGCCGTCGCGCTCGCGCTCGGCACCCTCTTTCCCCAAGCCTCGGCGCTGAGCGCCGCGCACGCCCAGGCGGCCGCCCCGTCGATGGTCTCGCCCAACCGCTTCGGCCTGCCCGACTTCGGCGACCTGGTCGAGCAGGTGGGCCCGGCGGTGGTCAATATCCGCGTGGTGCAGCGCGCGGCCCAGGGCACGGCGGGCGAGAACCCGCTCGCCAACGACCCCTTCTACGACTTCCTGCGCCGCTTCGGCGTGCCCATGCCGGGCTTCCCCGGCCAGCCCGGCATGGGGCCGCGCGCGCGCCAGGGCATCGGCTCGGGCTTCATCGTCAGCAAGGACGGCTACGTGCTCACCAACGCCCACGTGGTCGCCGGCGAGGATGGCGACGCCGCGCTCTCCGAGGTCACCGTCACCCTGATCGACAAGCGCGAGTTCAAGGCCAAGGTGGTCGGCATCGACCGTCGTACCGACGTCGCCCTGCTCAAGCTCGACGCCAGCGGCCTGCCCGCGGTGAAGATCGGCAACCCCGACCAGGCCCGCGTGGGCGAATGGGTGGTGGCGATGGGCTCGCCCTTCGGCTTCGACAACACGGTCACCGCCGGCATCATCTCGGCCAAGGCGCGCCGCCTGCCCGACGAGACCTACGTGCCCTTCATCCAGACCGACGTGGCGATCAACCCGGGCAACTCCGGCGGTCCGCTGTTCAACCTCGCCGGCGAGGTGATCGGCATCAACTCGCAGATCTACTCGCGCTCGGGCGGCTTCATGGGGATCTCGTTCGCGATCCCGATCGACGTCGCGATGAACATCAAGGACCAGCTCGTCAGCCACGGCCGCGTGCAGCGCGGCCGCCTCGGCATCGCCATCCAGAACGTCGACAAGGACCTCGCCCAATCCTTCGGCCTCACCGATCCGCGCGGCGCGCTGGTCGCCAGCGTCGAGCCGGGCAGCGCCGCCGACAAGGCCGGGCTGCAGGCGGGCGACGTGGTGCTCGCGGTCGATGGCCGCCGCATCGACGACTCTGCCGAGCTGCCGCGGGTGATCGGCGAGAAGCGCCCGGGCACGCGCGTGAAGCTGGAGCTGTGGCGCGACGGCCGCAGCCGCGAGGTCGCCGCCACGCTGGACGAGCTCAAGGCCGAGACCGTGGCCGGCAGCGCACCGGCGCCCAGCCAGGTGGAGCGTATCGGCGAGCAGTTCGGACTGAGCGCGCGTGCGCTCACCGCGGAAGAGACCGCCCGCCTGCAGCTGCGCGGCGGGGTGGTGGTGGAGGGCGCCGACGGCGCCGCGGCCCGCGCCGGCCTGCAGCGCGGCGACGTCATCCTGGCGATCAACAACCAGCCGGTCGCCAGCGTCGCAGACCTGCGCGCCCAGCTCGAGCGCGCCGGCAAGCGCTTCGCGCTGCTGATCCAGCGTGGCGAGGCACGCATCTTCGTGCCGGTACGCCTGGAGTGATGGCAGCGCGCTGAAGGGCGAGCGGGCAAGAGGGCGGGACCGGCGACGGTTCCCGCCCTTTCCACGTCCGCCTGGGCGCACTCAGAAACGGAAGCGCGACACGGATTCCTGCAGGCGCAGGGCGAGTTCGCCGAGCTCGCGCGCCGAACGCACGGTGTGGGCGAGCGCGTCGTTGTTGCTGCGCGCCATGCCGGCGATCTCGCCGATGCGCGCGGTGACCGACTCGCTCGCACTGCGCTGCGCACCCGTGGCGCCGGCGATGCGGTCGAGGCCTTCGCCCACCTCGACCACGAGCGAATTCGCCGCGGTCAGCACCTGCATCACCGCGTCGGCCATCTGCCGGCTGGAGGCGAGGTGACCGAGGCCGTCGTCGAGCGCGCCGCGCACCGAGCTCGAACGCCGGGCCACCTCGCGGGTGATCTGGTCGATCTCGCCCGCCGAGCGCGCGGATTTCTCCGCCAGCTTGCGCACCTCGTCGGCCACCACCGCGAAGCCGCGGCCCTGCTCGCCGGCGCGCGCGGCCTCGATCGCAGCGTTGAGCGCGAGCAGGTTGGTCTGCTCGGCGATCTCGCGCACCTCGCTGGTCATGCGCGAGATCGCCTGGGTGGAGTCGACGAAGGCGACCACCGCGTCGGCCATCTGGCGCACCGCGGCCTCGACCTCGCCGACCTCGCCGACCAGACGCTCCAGGCTGCGCTGGCCCTCGCGCGAGCGTTCCAGGCTGTCGTGCGAGCGCTCGCGCACCGCCTCGGCGTGCTCGGCGATCGCGGAGATGCTGCCGACCATCTCGTCCACCGCGCCGGCCGCGCCCACCGAGCTCTCGTTCTGGCGCTGCGAGCTCGCAGCGACCGCCTCGGCGTCGGCGGCCAGCCGGCTCGCCGCCTCGGTCACCGCGCTCGCCGAGTCGCCGACCTGGCGCACCAGCCCGCCGAGCGTGCCCATCATGTCGTTGAAGGTGCGCGCGCTGCGGCCGATCTCGTCGCGGCCGCGCACCGGCAGTTGCAGGCGCAGGTCGCCGCCACCCTCGGCGATCCGCCCCAGGCCCCGGTTGAGGCCGTCGAGCGGACGGGTGACGAAGCGGGTGATGAAGAGGTAGATGAACAGGATCAGCGGGATCGACACCAGCGCGGCGAACATCGCGCTCTGGTTGCGGAACGCATTCACCGCGGCATTCGCCTTGTCGAGCGAGATGCGCATCGACACCGCGCCGAGCGGCGTGCCCTGTGGCACCTGATGGCAGGCGATGCAGTCCTTGCCGAGCCAGGCGGGCGAGGCCAGCGAGGGAATCACCACGCGCAGATGCTCGCCATGCTCGGCGTCGTGGTCGACCCGCATCGTGGCGCGGCCCTCGACCAGGGCCAGGCGCTCGTCGGCGTCGCGCGCCGCGTCGCGCGCACCGCCCGCCCCGAACACCCGGCTCACCGCCTCGCCGCGGATCACCTCGAGGTCCTGCACCACGCTGAGCTCCTTGATCTGGTCGAGGAAGACGTCGCGCTGCGCCACCGTGCCGGTGATCATCATGCCGGTGAGTCCGGCCATCGTCATCTCATTGACCGTGCCGGCGAAGTCCTTCGCCTGCTCGATCGCCATGTCGCGGTTCACCCGGGTTTCCCAGACGATCATGCTGCCGAACGCGGCCACCATCATCAGCCAGATCGCGCCGGTGAGACGCAGCCATATCGGGGTGTCGGAAAATCGGATCATGTCGGTTCTCGCGGTCCTGCGGACGGTCGGCGGCGTGGGGACAGGCAGCCTCTACTCCTTCCTTACGGCCGCGCACGGCCCGGCTTGAGCGCACTTCTTCCGCGCCGCAACACGAGCGGACGAAGGAATATCGACCGAATTTGTTATAAGTCGGGTGCCGGCAGGCGGATCCCGGCATGCAACACGATGGAACTGGCGCGGCGCATCCTGGTCTGCGCAGTTCCCCGCAAGGTTTGTTCCTTCCTTCAACCCCCGACTCAGGAGGCTCACGATGAAAAAAGCGATCGCCCTCGGCATCCTCTCCCTTACCCTCGCCACCGCGGCTTCGGCCCAGGTCAAGCCCGAGGACCAGATCAAGTTCCGCCAGGCCGGCTACAGCTTCATGAGCTGGAACATGGGCAAGATCAAGGCCAACCTCGAGGGCGAGTACAACCCCCAGCAGGTCCAGGCCGCCGCCACCGCGATCGCCGGCATCGCCGGCTCGGGCATGGGCGCGCTCTACGGCCCGGGCACCGAGAAGGACATCGGCAACCTCAAGACCCGCGTCAAGCCGGAGTTCTTCCAGGAGATGCCGAACGTCGGCAAGCTCGCCACCGACTTCAACAACGCCGCCGCCAACCTCGCCAAGGTCGCCGCCACCGGCGACAAGGCCGCGGTGCAGAAGGCCTTCGCCGACACCGGCAGCACCTGCAAGGCCTGTCACGACAAATACCGGATGGAGTGAGGCGTCAGATATCGAACGACAAAGCCACCTGCGGGTGGCTTTGTCGTTCCTGGCACGGGTGCGCGCCTAGGCCGGCATCGAGCCGCCGCCGGCAGGCCGGCGGGATCGCCACACTCCCCGCCATCGAACATCCCCGAATGCCGGCTGCAAATACGCCGCGGATTCACAGCGGACAACGCTACCCGCATCGTCTATATGTGAATCAGGATTCGTCGCCATGGGTCGAGGCGGGTGCTTCTCTTCAGGGACTGCACACGCCGCACCCGGGAATCTGCCTCGACCCGCGGCCTGCGCGCGCGGGCTGCCGTGGCAGCGGCCGACGACGAGCATCTGTTCAACGCTTGAAGATCGGAGCGGGAGCCCATTCCATGAGCAATCAGCCCAAAGTCACCATCGTCCGCATACCGGGTCGGGTGCGGCCCGACGAACCGCTTCGGCTTGCGAGCTGGATCGGGGGTGATTCGCCCTTGTTCGCCGGTGTGGCGCCGGCGCGTTCCTTTCGCCTCGGCGCGACCGGCAGTCGCGGCACGGCCGAAGACACGGTCGCCGAGGCGATTCCCGAGGACGCCCTGGTCGAGATCGAGTTCGAAGGCGGCGCATGTTTCTGGACCGTGGGCGCGGATCTGCGCAAGCGCCTGCAGGAGGCGGGCGGCGCCAGCGCACGGGGTGGAAGCGGCGCGGACGATGGCGCCTGGGATCTGCCGTCCAGCATCGCCGCGCCGGTCACGGGTACGCGCGGGCTCGCCGGGAAACTGACCATCCGGGCCCTGCGCTGGATGGGCTTCGATCCGGTGAAGGCGGGTCTGGACAAGATCGTCGACCTGGCCGAGACACGCTCGGTGCCGCGCGAAGGGGTGTTTCTCGTGGGCGACGACGGCATCCGGGGCGAACCCCTGAAAACGCCGATTCCCGATGGCGAGCGCACCCTCATCCTGCTTCACGGCACGGCATCGAACACGCGCGGCAGCTTCTCCAAGCTGTGGCTGCGCCAGCCCAAACAGTGGGCGCGCCTGCGCGCATGCTACGGCGAGCGCATCTTCGCGCTCGAGCACTGCACCCTGACCCGCAGCCCGATCGAGAACGCGCTCAAGCTCGCGCGCCTGCTGCCACGCAGCGGTTCGCTGCGCCTCCTGTCGCATTCCCGTGGTGGCCTGGTCGGCGAACTGCTCGCGCTGGATCCGGCTCGCGTCGATCGCGCCGGCATCACCGCGGTGCTGGCTGCGGCGCAGCGGGAGAATCCGCCTGCGGCGGAGGCGCTGATGCAGCAGGAGGCACAGCTCTTCGCGCTGCTGCGCGAACTCGAGGCGCGCCCGGCGCTGCAGATCGAGCGTTTCGTGCGCGTGGCCTGCCCGGTCATCGGCACCTCCCTCGCCGGGGAGAAGCTCGACCAGTGGTTCTCGCTGCTGGTGCTGGCCGCGATCGCCGACGAGATGCGCCGCAGCAACAGCCGCGGCATGATCACGAGCGGGCTCGCCTCCCTCGCCAGCCATGGGCTGGACATGCTGGCGGAAACCGCGGCGGCCATCATCGGCAGCCGCAAGCGGGCCGACCAGTTGCCCGGCCTCGAGGCGCAGATGCCCGGCTCCGCGCTGGTCCGCATCCTCAACGGCAACCCGGGACGCGGAGAACTGTTCGTCGTCGCGGGCGACGCCGCCCCCCGGGAACAGGACTGGCTGGCCGAGCTGCGCTTCTGCCTGATCGACCGCTACTTCGAGCAGGACCACGACCTCGTGGTCGACACGCGCGCCATGCTGGACGGCCCCGACCGCCCGGTACGCAAGGTGTTCTTCCGCGCCGGCCCGACCGTCAATCACTTCAGCTACTTCGGTAACGAGGACAGCGCAGCCGCGGTCGCCGCCGCGCTGACCGACGCCGTCGACACCGCCACGCTGTTCCACGACTACGCAGGGGAATGGCCCCTGCCCGCCGAGACCGCGCGCGGCCTCTTCGCCCCGCGTGCGCTCGCCGACCCCCCGCTCCAGGGCGCGCGAGGCATCGTGGTGCTCGTACCCGGCCTGTGCGGCTCCGAACTCCAGGTCGCCGGCCGCGAAGTGTGGGCGAGCGTGCCGGCCCTGGCCTGCGGCGGCTTCCGCAAGACGCTGCGCATCGACAATCCGGCGGTCGAGCCGGGCGATCCGCTGGCCGGCAGCTACCTCGCGCTGGCCAATGCGCTGCGCAGCAGCGGCTATGTCGTACGCATGCATGGCTACGACTGGCGCAAGTCCGTCGTCGACTCGATCAAGGGGCTCGGCGACACCCTGTCCACCGCGCTGGGCGATGCCACGGCGGGCAAGCTGCCGGTGCACGCGATCGTCCATTCGATGGGCGGCGTGCTGATCCGCGCCGCCTTCGCCCAGGACCGCGGGCTCTGGAAGCGCTGGAAGGAACAGCCGCGCCCCGAGGCGCGCGTCATCATGCTCGGCACGCCCAACCAGGGCTCGCACGCGGTGACGCTGCTGCTGACCAAGCGCGACGAGTTCTTCGCCAAGCTGGCGATGCTCGACCTGCACAACTCCGAGCGCGAGCTTCTCGAGATCGCCCAGCACTTCCCCGGTGTGCTCGAGCTGCTGCCGAACGCCGCCGATGAAAACGGCGAGGAGATCCGCCTGCCCGCGACCTGGCAGCGCTACTGCACCGCCGACGGCCAACGCTGGCCCGTTCCGCCGGAGGCTGCGCTCACCCAGTCCGGAGAACTGTGGCGGACGCTGCTCGCAGGCGATCCCCTGATCGACGACGAGCGCCTGATCTATGTCGCCGGCACGGCGAAGGAAACGCCCCGCCTCGCCGAGATCGCCGAGGACGGACGGTTCCGCCTGCTCAAGACGGCCGACGGCGATGGCCGCGTCACCTGGGCAAGCGGAATCCCCGCGAAGTGCCGGGAAGGCGGACGGCTCTACTACATGAACGCGGTGCATGGCGACATGCCGGCGCACACGCCGGCCTTCCCGGCATTGCAGGAGCTGCTGGAGAAGGGCGAGACCGGGCGCTCCGCGCTGACGCGCAAGCCCGTCCCCATCCAGGCCCGCGGCGCCGTCGAAGCCCCCGGGGAATATGCCCCCGTCAGCCCGGCCATGCTTTCACACTACCCGACGCGCTCCGACCTGCTGGCCGCGGCGACCGGCGCCACGCTCCGCGCCCCCCGCACCGAGCGCGAGGAGGAGATGCGGACGCGGGTCCGGGTCATTCACGGCGACCTGATCTTCGTCGACGCACCGGTTCTGGTCGGCCACATACAGGGCACCAACAATCTCGAGCAGGCGGAATACATCCTCGACCGCGCCCTCAACGGTCGCATGCAGAACCGCCTGGATGCCGGCATCTATGCGGGCCCGCTGGGCAGCTATGCCCTCTTCCCACCCCAGCCCGAGGAGCGCTTCGCCGCCGGCGCCATCGTCATCGGCATCGGCCGCGTCGGCGAGCTCTCGCCGGGAAGCCTGTGCGACGGCGTGGCGCGCGCGCTGGTCGCCTATGCGATCACGCGGCACGAGGAGCGCAAGCGCACACACGACCGGCAGGCCGCCACCGCCGGCAAACCGCTGCAGTTGCCGGTGTGTGCGCTGTTGATCGGTGCGGCGATCGGCGAGCTGAGCCTGCGCGATTCGGTCACCGCCATCCTGCGCGGCCATCGCAAGGCGCGCGAACGCCTCGCCGACGCGAAGCTCGACGACCGCATCGAGTTGACGCAGCTGGATTTCGTCGAGCTGCTGGAGGACCGTGCGATCCAGGCGCTCAACGCGGCACGCGACGCGGTGACGCTCGACGGCGAGCTGCGCAGGCATTTCTGCATCGAGGACACGCTGGCGAAGAACGAGGGCGGGCGCCAGCGTGCCTACGCCGAGCTCGGCGAAGATGCATGGACCCGGATCGCGATCAGCGCCGTCAGGATCGCCGACGGCAGCGGCACCCAGCTGCTGTTCAATGTCCATGGCGACCTTGCGCGGACCGAGCAGCTCTACAACGGCATTGCGCTCGGCAGCATCGAGCGCTTCACCCGCCAGCTGATCGACACGGAAAGCGACAACGAGGAAGTCGGCCGCACCCTGTTCGAACTGCTTCTGCCCAACTGGCTGAAGGACCAGGCACCGGACCGCCGCCGCGCCCAGCTCATCATCGATTCGGCCGTCGCCGGCATTCCCTGGGAGTTGCTGCGCGATCGCATGGAAGACGACCGCAGCGATCGCGGCGGCGCCCCGCTGTCGGTGCGCAGCGGCCTCGTACGCCAACTCTCCACGGGCCGCTTCCGCCAGCGCATCCAGCGCGCGGACGGCTTTCACGCGCTGGTCGTGGGCGATCCCGACCTCGGGCGTCTGGGCGACTACTTTCCGCAGCTGGCCGGTGCGCGCGAAGAAGCCGCCGAGGTGGCCCAGCTGCTCAAGGACGGCGGCTTCGACACGCCGCCCGCGCTGCTCGGTGGCAGTGCCGAGCAGATCCAGATCGCGCTCTACCAGCGCGACTGGCGCATCCTGCACCTGTCGGGCCATGGCATCTATCGTGAAACCCTGCCGACGATCGATGCCGACCACAGCGCCAAGCCGGCCGACGAGGCCGTCACTGCGACCGGCATGCTGATCGGCGAGAACAGCGTGCTCACCACCGCGCACATCGAGCAGATGCGGGTGGTACCCGATTTCGTGTTCATCAACTGCTGCTCCCTCGGTCGCATCGAGGCCGAGCGCGCGATGCTCGGCGAGAACCGGCCCGGCAATCCGATGCTCGCCGCCAACCTCGCGACCCAGTTGATCGAGATGGGCGTCCGTGGCGTCATCGCCGCCGGATGGCGGGTACTGGACGACGCGGCGAAGCTGTTCGCCAGCACCTTCTACGAAGCCTTCCTTGCCGGCGAGACCTTCGGCGAGGCGGTGCTCGCCGCCCGCCGGGCCACTTTCGACCGCTTCCCCACCACCAACACCTGGGGCGCCTACCAATGCTACGGCGACCCCAGCCTGCTGCTGCGGCGGCCGCCAAGCAGCCACGAGCGCCGCCGCCATGCCGCACGCTACGACTTCGTCGCACCGCGGGAGGTGATCGCCGAACTGGAGCGCCTGACCCAGCAGAGTCGCTACCAGGCCATGGAATCCGCCGACGACCGCAAGCGTCGCGAGGAGCGCATCGACGCGCTCGCGAGGCTGTGCGAGCGGCGCGGATGGTCGGGGCATGGCGACATCCAGGAGGCCTTCGGGCAGCTGTGGGCGGAATTCGGCGACCATGATCGCGCCATCGCCTGCTACCGGGCAGCCCAGGGGGCCGGGGACGGCAGCGCCTCGATGAAGGCCACCGAGCAACTCATAAACATGCTCGCGCGACGGGGCAGCGGCCTGCTCGCGGCGGGCGGGCCCGAGGCCATGGCAAAGGGCAAGACCCTGCTCGGCGAGGCCGAGCAGCTCATCACCGGAGTGCTCGCCGTCGCTCCGAATGCCGAACGTCACTGCCTGCTCGGCAGCATCTGGAAGCGCAAGCTGAAACTCACCGCCGACAACCAGCTGGATGCAGCGCTGAAGAGCATGGCACAGGCCTACCGCAACGCCGAAAACTGTGCCCTCGAGGCGGGCGGGCGGCTCTACTACCCGGCGCTCAGCGTCCTCCATGCGGACCTGCTGCGCCAGCTGCTCGGCACCCTCACCCCGGACGAGGGCAAGGCGGCACGGCAACGCATCGCCGCCGTGCGCAAGGAGATCGAGGACCCGGCATTCCAGGCGCGCGACTTCTGGGATCGTGTCGCACCCCTCGACCTGGCCCTGAGCGAAGCCTTGTTCGACACCGCCTGCGAAGAAAATGCGGATCGCCAGGCGAATGATGCGAGCTTCAGCAAGGCGCAGGAGGAGTACCAGGCCTTGCTCGCCTACAGCTCACGCCGCGAACGGGAGTCGGTCGTCGGTACGCTGGACGCGCTCAAGACCTTCCTGGAACGCTTGCCAGCGCAGCGAAAAGGCGCTCATTTCGCCCGCGCGAGGGAGCTGGTCGGTCGCCTGAACACCCTGGCCGACGCCTTGCGAAAGTTGCTGTGAGGCATGTCTGGCGCGCACAGACCACCGTCCGTCGGTGCGCGCTGTCGCCCCTCACCAGGCGGCGGGCGGCGGAGGCGGGGGCGGCTCGATGAAGCTGCCGGTGGCGAAGTAGAGCACCGCGGCGGTGATCGCCAGCGCGATCACGAAGGCCAGCGCGCCGCCGCCCTGCGCGGGCTGGGCGTCGGCTTCGTCGACTTCCTTCATGCCGGTAACCATCGGCCGCAGCAGGTTGTCCTTCTTGAACAGCGCGTAGAACAGCACGGCCGACACGTGCAGGCCCACCAGCACGATGATCGCCCAGTAGTTCTGCCGGTGCAGCCCGGACAGCCAGTCGCTGGTCTCGCTGCTCACCAGCGCGCGCAGCGGACCGGAGAAGGCGATCTCGTCATTGGAAAACAGCCCGGTGACGGCCTGATAGAGCATGACCCCGAGCAGGGCAAGCACCGACAAGGCGCCGAGCGGGTTGTGCCCCAGCCCGCTCCAGTGCCCGCGCAGGTGCGCCCACAGGTGGGCCGGGCCGGGCACGAAGTCGGCGAAGCGGGCGTAGGTCGAGCCGATCACCCCCCACACCAGGCGGAAGGCGAGCAGCCCGGTGATGGCGATGCCGACGCGGCCGTGCCATTCGATGAGGCTGCCGCCGATCTGGGCGGTGACGTAGGCGGCCACCACCAGGATGGCGAGCAGCCAGTGAAAAAGACGAGTGGGCAGATCCCAGACTCTGACCTTGCGCATGCTGTATTCCTTCCCTGAGATTCAGCCTGACTGACTGCGCCATCCGGCACAGGTTCCGCTGCACTGCATCATTCCGTCTTGCGCTGCGCCAGGAACTCGCGCAGATGGCGGCCGGTGTGCGATTCCGGCGTCGCCATCGCGACCTCGGGCGGGCCTTCTGCCACCACCCGGCCACCGCCCTCGCCGCCCTCCGGGCCGAGGTCGATCAGCCAGTCGGCCTCGGCCATCACGTCGAGGTCGTGCTCGATCACCAGCACGGTGTGGCCGGCATCCGTCAGGCGGTGCAGCACCCGGATCAGCTTGTCCACGTCGGCCATGTGCAGGCCCACGGTGGGCTCGTCGAGCACGTACAGGCTGTGCTTGTCGGCGGGCAGCGGCACGCCGCCGGTGTCTTCCGCATCGCCCGGGCGGCGGCGCACCTTGGCGAGCTCGGTCACCAGCTTGATGCGCTGCGCCTCGCCGCCCGACAGCGTCGGGCTGGGCTGGCCCAGGGTCAGGTAGCCGAGGCCGACGTCCTGCAGCAGCTGCAGCGGGTGGGCGATCGCGGGATGCGCGGAGAAGAAATCCACCGCCTCGTCCACCGGCATCGCCAGCACCTCGGCCACCGTCCTGTCCTTCCAGCGCACCGACAGCGTCTCGGGGTTGAAGCGCGCGCCGCCGCAGGCCTCGCACGGCGTCTTGACGTCGGGCAGGAAGCTCATCTCGACGGTGGTCTGGCCCGCGCCGTCGCACACCGGGCAGCGCCCGGCGCCGGTGTTGAAGGAGAAGCGCGAGGCGTTCCAGCCGCGCGTGCGGGCGTCGAAGGTGTCGGCGAAGAGCTTGCGGATCGCGTCCCAGAAGCCGACGTAGGTCGCCGGGCAGGAGCGCGGCGTCTTGCCGATCGGCGTCTGGTCGACCTCCAGCACGCGGCCGACCTGGTGCCAGCCGGGCATCGCCGCGCAGCCGACCAGGGGCTGGTCGACCGCCTCCGGCTGCGCCTGGCCGCGGCGGCGGGCGCGGGTCGCCTCGGGGTCGCCGAGGCGGGCGCGCAGGTTGGCGTGGATGACGTCGCGCGCCAGGCTGGACTTGCCCGAGCCGGACACGCCGGTCACCACCGTGAGGCGGGCGAGCGGGATGCGCACGTCGATGTCACGCAGGTTGTGCAGGTTGGCGCCCTCGATGCGGATCGCCGGGTTCTCCAGCGCCACCGCGCGGCGCGGGCGCAGCGGGTGCTGCAACGGGTGGCGGAAGCATTCGCCGGTGGCCGATTCGGGCGCCGCCAGCAGGTCGGCGATCGTGCCCTCGGCCACCACCCGGCCGCCGCGCACGCCGGCGCCGGGGCCGAGGTCGATGACGTGGTCGGCGCGGCGGATGGTGTCCTCGTCGTGCTCCACCACCAGCAAGGTGTTGCCGCGGTCGCGCAGGGCCTCGAGGGTGTCGAGCAGCAGGCGGTTGTCGCGCGGGTGCAGGCCGATCGTGGGTTCGTCGAGGATGTAGCACACGCCGCGCAGGTTGGAGCCGAGCTGCGCCGCCAGGCGGATGCGCTGCGCCTCGCCGCCCGACAGCGTGGGCGCGGCGCGGTCCAGCGCCAGGTAGCCGAGGCCCACGTGCTGCAGGAAGGCGAGGCGACCGCGGATCTCGCTCACCAGGTCGCGGGCGATGTCGGTCTCGCGCTCGTTCAATGCCAGGTCGGCGAAGAAGCCGGCCGCCCGGTCCACCGGCTGTGCCGCGAGCTGGTGCAGGCCGAGGTCGCGGAAGCGCACCGCGCGCGCCACCGGGTTGAGGCGCGCGCCGTCGCAGGCCGGGCAGGGTTCGTCGCTGACGATGACTTCTTCCGCGTCGCCGAGGTCGAGCGCGTCCGGGTCCTCGATGCGCGCCGCGGTCTTCAGCCCGGTGCCGTAGCACTTGGGGCACCAGCCGTGCTTGGCGTTGTACGAGAACAGGCGCGGATCCGGCTCGGGGAAGCCGGTGCCGCAGCTCGGGCAGGCGCGCAGCGTGGAGAAGGTGATCGGCACCGCACCGAGCTTGCCGATCTCCAGCACCTTGATCACGCCCTTGCCGATCTCCAGCGCCTGGCGCACGAACTCGCGCAGCGTGGCTTCGCTCTCGGGCTGCACCACCACCATGCCGGTGGGCAGCTCGATGTTGTGCTCCTTGTAGCGGTCCAATCGCGGCCACTTGGCGGTGGGCAGGTATTCGCCATCGACGCGCAGCTGCGCATGGCCCTTGCCGCGCGCCCACTTGGCGAGATCGGTGTACAGGCCCTTGCGGTTGACCACCAGCGGCGCCAGCACCTCGACCGAGGCGCCGCGCAGCTCGCGCTGGAGCTGCGCGACGATGGCCTCGAAGCTCTGCGGCGTCACCGGCACGTCGCAGTCGGGGCAGAACTGCGTGCCCAGCTTCACGTACATCAGGCGCAGGAAGGGGTGGATCTCGGTCAGCGTCGCCACCGTGCTCTTGCGCCCGCCGCGGCTGGTGCGCTGCTCGATCGCCACCGTGGGCGGAATGCCGAAGAGGCCGTCGACGTCGGGCCGGCTGGCCGGCTGCACGAACTGGCGGGCGTAGGCGTTGAGCGATTCCAGATAGCGGCGCTGGCCCTCGCCGAAGACGATGTCGAAGGCCAGCGTGGACTTGCCCGAGCCGGACAGGCCGGTGATCACGGTGAACTGGTCGCGCGGAATCTGCAGGCTGACGTTCTTGAGATTGTGCTCGCGGGCGTGGCGGATTTCGATCGCGGGGGCGGCGACGGGGCGGTATTCCACCCGCGGCTCGGCGGCGACGAGCGACCGATCTCCCGGAGGAGCGGCGCAAGCCGCGATTGCGCTTTCCGTGGCGACGGCGCGGCCGGAACCGCCGTGATCGCGGCTTGCGCCGCTCCTACGGGAACCCGGGGCCTCCGCATCCGCAGAAACAGGGGACAGACCCCGATTTCCTGCACGGGTGCGAGCAAGCGCCTCAGCGTAGTCGCGCAGCGCGGCACCGGTGTGCGAGCTCGCGTGCGCGCGCACCGCCTCCGGCGGGCCTTCGACCACGATCGCGCCGCCGCCTTCGCCGCCCTCGGGGCCGAGGTCGATGATCCAGTCGGAAGCAGCGATCACGTCGAGGTTGTGCTCGATCACGATCAGCGAATGGCCCGCCTGCAGCAGCTTGTCGAAGGCGCCGAGCAGCTTGGCGACGTCCTCGAAGTGCAGGCCGGTGGTGGGCTCGTCGAAGAGGAAGAGCAGGCCGGGTTCGGTCTTGTCCCCAGCCTTGTCCCCAAACTTATCCACAACACTGGCTTTGCGTACAGGCTTCTTCTGCGCGGCCTCGGCGAGGTGGCCGGCGAGCTTGAGGCGCTGCGCCTCGCCACCCGACAGCGTCGGCACGGGCTGGCCGAGGCGCAGGTAATCCAGGCCGACGTCGGCGAGCGGCGCGAGCGCGGCGAGCACCTTGGGATGCTCGCGGAACACATCCAGCGCCTCATGCACGGTGAGCTCCAGCACGTCGGCCACCGACAGCCCGTTCCATTGCAATTCAAGCACTTCCGGCCGATAACGCTTGCCGTCGCAGTCCGGGCAGCGCAGCCACACGTCGGACAGGAATTGCATCTCGACGTGCTCGAAGCCCGAGCCGGTGCAGGTCGGGCAGCGGCCGTGGCCGGCGTTGAAGCTGAAGGTGCCGGGGGTATAGCCGCGCTGCTTCGCCTCCGGCAGGGCGGCGAAGAGGGCACGGATCGGGTCCCAGGCGCCGACGTAGCTCACCGGGTTGGAGCGCGAGCTCTTGCCGATCGGCGACTGGTCCACCATGACCACGCCGCGCAAGTTATCCACATTCTCGAGACGATCGAAGACCCCCGGCGATTCCGCCGCTTCCCCGAAATGCTTGGCCAGCGCCGGGAACAGCACGTCCTGGATCAGCGTCGATTTTCCCGAGCCGGACACGCCGGTCAGGCAGGTCAGGCGCCGCAGCGGGAAACCGACCGTGAGATCGCGCAGGTTGTGCTGGCGCGCGCCGACCAGCTTCAGCCGCGGTGTGGCGGCGTCCACCGGGCGCGGCGGACGGTCGACGTCGATGCGCTTCGTGCCCGCCAGCCAGGGGCCGGTCACAGAATCGGGATTCGCCGCGATCTCGGCCGGCGTGCCGCGCGCGACGATGTCGCCGCCGCGCTCGCCCGGGCCGGGGCCGATCTCGAGCAGCTCGTCGGCGGCGACCATCACCTGCGGGTCGTGCTCGACCACCACCAGCGTGTTGCCGGCGTCGCGCAGCCGCGTCATCACCCCGAGGATGCGGCCGATGTCGCGCGGATGCAGGCCGATCGAGGGCTCGTCGAGCACGAACAGGGTATTCACCAGCGAGGTGCCGAGCGCGGTGGTCAGGTTGATGCGCTGCACCTCGCCGCCCGACAGCGTGCGCGACTGGCGGTCCAGCGTCAGGTAGCCGAGGCCGACGTCGGCCAGGTAGGTGAGTCGGCTGCGGATCTCGCCGAGCACCAGCTCGGTGGCCTCGTCCGCCACGCCGGGCAGCGCGAGCGCGGCGATGGCGTCGCGGATGCGGTCGACCGGCAGCGCCATCAGCTCGTGGATGGCGAGGCCCTGCACCCCCGCGATCGCAATCCCCCCCGCCGCGGCTGCCTCGCCGACGGCGGGCGCAGCCCCCATGGTCGGTCCCTCGCCGACGGTCGGCGCCCCCCCGATGGTCAGTCCCCGGCCGACAGTCGGCGCACCCCCTGTGGGAGCGGCGCAAGCCGCGATCGGGGGTTCAGCGGCGCCAACACTCGATGAAACGTGGTGATCGCGGCTTGCGCCGCTCCTACATGAAGCCTGAGCGCGGGTCGGCAAGCGCCACAACAAGGCGTCGGGTTTCAACCGCGCCCCATGGCACGCCGGGCATTCCGTGTAGCTGCGGTAGCGCGACAGCAGCACGCGGATGTGCATCTTGTAAGCCTTGGTCTCCAGCCAGTCGAAGAAATGCCGCACGCCGTACCAGTAACGCGGCCACGAGCTGTCCCAGTTCTTCCATTTCGGGTCGCCCTCGAACAGCCACTGGCGATGCTCCGGCGGCAGATCCCGCACCGGGATGTCCATCGCCACGCCGTACTTCTTCGCCATCTTCTCGAGGTCCTGCTGGCACTCGCGATAGCTCTCGGTCTGCCAGGGCTTGATCGCGCCCTCGGCCAGCGTCTTCGATTCGTCCGGCACCACCAGGCCGAAATCCACCCCGATCACCCGTCCGAAGCCGCGACAGGTCTCGCAGGCGCCGATCGGCGAGTTGAACGAGAACAGGCCGGGCGTGGCCTCCGAATAGTGGATGTCGCAGTCGGCGCAATGCAGGCCGGACGAATAGCGCCACACCGCCTCGCCCGGCGTCCCCGCCGACTTCTCCGCCCTCACCCCCTCGCCCGAGGCGTAGACGGCAAGCCGCCCGTGTCCGCGCTGCAGCGCCGCCTCCAGCGCCTCCGCCAGGCGTGAATCCTCGGCATTCGACGCGCGGAAGCGGTCCTGCACCACCTGCAGCACGTCCTGCCCCTCCGCGCCAACGCCCGCGAGGCGTTCCTGGATGCGCGTGTAGCCCTGCGCGGCGAGCAGTCCGGTCACTTCCTCCTCGCTGAAGCTCGACGGCACGGTCACCGGAAAGCACACCACCAGGCGCGGATCGCCCGCCGCCGCGGCGCGCGCGCGCAGGTCGGCGGCGATACTCACCGCCGAATCCCGCCGCACCGGCTTGCCGCAGCAACGACAGTGCAGATGCGCGGCGCGCGCGTAGAGCAGCTTGAAGTGGTCGGCGAGCTCGGTCATCGTGCCCACCGTCGAGCGCGAGGTACGCACCGGGTTGGTCTGGTCGATCGCGATCGCCGGCGGCACGCCCTCGATGCGATCCACCTGCGGCTTGTCCATGCGGTCGAGAAACTGCCGCGCGTAGGGCGAGAAGGTCTCGACATAGCGGCGCTGGCCCTCGGCATACAGCGTGTCGAATACCAGCGAGGACTTGCCCGAGCCGGACACCCCGGTCACCACCGTCAGGCGGTTCAGCGGCAGGTCGAGCGAGAGGTTGCGCAGGTTGTTCTGGCGCGCACCGCGGATGCGGATGGCGTCGGAGATCGAGGCGGGGGCGTCGATCGGGGTGTAGCGGGTGGCGGAAACGGACATGGGGCGGGAGGCGGAGACGTGAGCCGCCATTTTAGTGGGCAGGGGTGCGTCTCGGACTCATGACGCGGGGGGAAAGGTTCCCGCGCGGGGTGCCAGGACGAACCAGTCAGGCGGCAGCGTCGTGCTCGGCCAAGTGCGCGCCGGGACGCCAGCCAGTCCGCAGCAGCCCGCTCAAGGTGCTGCGCTGCAACGACGGAAATGAGGATATGGTCCGTCACGGCGGCCATCCCTACGGACCTCTTCACGCACAGTGCACCGTCGGGCCAGCAGACACTCCAAAGCGCACATGCGACCACATTCAGCGACCATCTATAGGAAACTTTGTTAAGTTATACATGCGTTGTAACTTTTCAAATCTTTATATAAACTGCACCGCATGGACCCTATCCGCAATCCCTTCTCCCCCGGTGCGGGCACTCCGCCCCCCGAACTTGCCGGCCGCGACGACCTGCGCGAGTCCTTGCGCATCGCGCTCGAGCGCGCGAGGATCGGTCGCCCGGCGAAGAGCGCCATGCTGGTTGGCCTGCGCGGTGTCGGCAAGACGGTCTTGCTGGACCGCATCAGGATGGATGCCGAGGCGGCCGGAATCCACACGGTCCGCATCGAGGCGCCCGAGGGGCGTTCGCTGCCTGCCCTGCTTGCACCGCAGTTGCGTCAGGCCCTGCTGCGCCTGAGCCAGATCGCGGCCGCGAAGGACTACGCCGTCCGCGGTCTGCGCGCGCTGGCGGGCTTCGTCGGCAAGCTCAAGGTCACTTTCGGCGACATCGAGGTAGGGATCGACTACGAGCCAGAGCCGGGCCTGGCCGACAACGGCGACCTTGAGCACGACCTGCAAGCACTGTTCGAGCAAGTTGGCCTGGCGGCCAGATCGGCCAGCACGGCCTTGGCGATCTTCGTCGACGAGCTGCAGTACGTGGAGGAGGCGCAACTGGCAGCCCTCATCACGGCGATGCATCGGACCGAGCAGCGGCAGTTGCCCGTCGTGCTGGTCGGTGCTGGTCTGCCACAACTGCGCGGGCAGATGGGGAACGCCAAGTCGTATGCCGAACGCCTGTTCGATTTCCCCATGATCGGACCGCTGCCACCCGCCGCGGCCCGCCTTGCAATCGAGAAGCCCATCGAGAACGAGGGCGTGGCGATCACCGAACGAGCCGTGAGCCAGATCCTGCAGGTCACTCAGGGCTACGCTTACTTCCTGCAGCAGTGGGGTAGTCACACGTGGCAGGCAGCGCACGCATCGCCGATCGATATCGACGCCGTCAATGCAGCGTCCGTCACCGCCGTGGCGGCGCTCGACGAGAGCTTCTTCCGCGTGCGCTTCGACCGCCTCACCCCAAAAGAGAAGCGGTATCTCCGCGCAATGGCCGAGTTGGGCGAGGGCCCCCACAGATCGGGCGACATCGCCAACTGCTTCAGCGCGCCCGTGTCTTCACTGGCTCCGACACGCAGCTCCCTGATCACCAAGGGCATGATCTGGAGCCCCAATCACGGCGACACCGCCTTCACGGTGCCGATGTTCAATGAGTTCATGAAGCGGATCATGCCGGGGGACGACTGGCGATGATCGCACTTGCTGCTTTCGATGCACACGCTCTCGGCAGGAGCCAGTGCTGGCTTGGGGGGAAGTCTGGTCAAGTTGCAGGATGCATCCGCCTATCCTCGGGGGATTCGCGTTGAATGATGGCACCCACTCCTGGTTCAACGAGCATGAATTGCTCAACCCGACAGCGCTCTGAGTGCTCCGGCCCTCCGAGTGGCTGTTCAGCAGGAATGGCGGCGGTCCGCAACTGGCCG
>Ga0268298_10002093_pt1 | contig 22339 bp, 11 predicted proteins | sample WWTPWeurt_MetaG_FD_194462 | JGI IMG/M metagenome (GOLD analysis project Ga0268298, IMG submission 194462) | Activated sludge microbial communities from WWTP in Nijmegen, Gelderland, Netherland - WWTP Weurt | ecosystem: Engineered > WWTP > Aerobic digester > Activated sludge | place... | reverse complement strand
ACCGTAAAGGCGTAGGTCCGCGCGAGGTCCTCTCCGCCGTTCTCTAGACCGTAGAGAAAGGCCGACAGCGCCACGCCGCCGGTCAAGAGCCCCGTGAGCCCCATCGACAGCAGGAAGGAGCCGCTCACGATGCGCTCCGCCCGCGGCCGGGGTTGACGGAGCATCACCGTCTCGTCGACGGGGTCCGTCGCCAAGCAGATCGCCGGGAGCCCGTCGGTGACCAGGTTGATCCACAGCAGGTGGATCGGGAGGAGCGGCAGCGGAAGGCCGATCACTACGCAGGTCGCCACCAAGAGGAGCTCGCCCGTGTTCCCTGCGAGCAGGTACTGGAGCGTCTTTTGGATGTTGTCATAGATCCCCCGCCCTTCCTCGACCGCCGCGACGATCGTGGAGAAGTTGTCGTCGGTGAGGATCAAGTCCGCCGCCTCCTTCGTCACATCCGTACCCGCGGCGCCCATCGCGATGCCGATATCGGCGCCCCGAATCGCCGGCGCGTCGTTGACGCCATCGCCGGTCATCGCCACCACCCGCCCGCCGGCTTTGAGCGCGCGTACGATGCGAAGCTTGTGCTCCGCCGTCACCCGCGCGTACACGGTGGTCTCCGCTGCCTTCTGCTCGAGCGCGGCATCGGAGAGTGCGTCGAGCTCGACCCCGGAGACCGGTGGAGCCCCCGCAACCCCCAGCTCCGCGGCGATGGCATTGGCGGTCACCGGGTGATCGCCGGTGATCATGACCACCCGAATCCCCGCGGCCTTGCAGGTCTCGATGGAGGCCTTGGCCTCCGCGCGAGGAGGATCGTGCATCCCGACGAGGCCGAGGAACACCAACTCACGCTCAACATCCTCCGCGCGGAGACCCTCCGCGGATCCCTCGAGATCGCGGCGCGCCAAGGCCAGCACCCGCAGCGCGTCTTTGGCCAGCACGGAGGTCTGCTCGAGGAGGTGCTCCCGGTCGGCGGGGTTCAGCGGCCGCAGCCCGGCCCGCGTGTACAGCTGGGTGCAGCGCTCGAGCAGCGCGCCGGTGCCCCCGCTGGTGTACACGCGCAGCCCGCCGCCGCTCCGCTGCCGCACGATCGAGTGGCGCTTGCGCTCCGAGTCAAACGGCAGGTCGAGCACCTGAGGCTGGGGCTCAGCGGCGGCGCCGGTCTTCCGGCCCGCGACGAACATCGCCGCCTCGGTGGGATCTCCGGTGGCGCGCCACAGGCCGCCCTCCTCGGCGACGCGCGTGTTGCTGCAGCCGACCAGCGCCTCTCCGAGCTCGAGCAGCGCCGCCGGGTCGAGCGCCTGCTCCGCCTGAACCGCGCCTTCGGGTCCGTAGCCCTCGCCGCTGACCGCGCAGGAGACATCGTCGATGAGCAGGCGGCGCACCGTCATCTCGCCGACCGTCAAGGTCCCAGTCTTGTCGGTGCAGATCACGCTGGTGGAGCCCAGGGTCTCGACCGCGGAGAGGCGGCGGACCAGCGCACCGCGTCGGGCCAGGCGGAGCACCCCGCGGGACAAGGCGACGGTCACCACGGCCGGCAGCCCCTCCGGTACAGCCGCCACCGCCAAACCGACCGCGCCCATGAAGAGATCGAGCGCCTTCGCCCCCCGCGCGAAACCCAAGACCCCGAGCACGACCACGATCCCGAGCGCGGCCCAAATCAAGATCCGACCTACGGCGTCGAGCTTCTTTTGCAGCGGCGTCGAGTCCTCTCTCCCGGCCTCCTTGAGGAGCGAGGCGATGCGCCCGAGCTCGGAGCGCATGCCAGTGGCGACGACGACGGCCAGGCCCGACCCCGCGGCAACGCTGGTCCCCATGAAGACCATGTTGTGCCGATCGCCCAGGGGAACGTCTGGGCCCGCGAGCACCGCCGGGTCCTTGGCGACACCCTCAGACTCGCCGGTCAGCGACGACTCCACGCATTGGAGGGAGGAGGCGCTGAGCACCCGGGCGTCAGCAGCGACGACGGCCCCCGCCTCGAGCTCGAGGATGTCGCCCACGACAAGGGTGGTTGCGGGCACCGAGGTGAGGGCTCCGTCACGCCGGAGCTTCGCCTCGGGCGCGGTCAGCTTCTTGAGGGCGGCGATCGACTTTTCAGCCCGCAGCTCCTGATAGAAGCCGATCGCCGCGTTGAGCAGGACGATGGCGAAGATCGCGCCCGCGTCGATCCACTCCCCGAGCAGCGCCGAGGCGACCCCCGCGGCGATCAGGAGCCAGGTGATCAGGCCCTTGAACTGCGCAGCGATCAGCCTGAGCGGGCCCGGTCGCTTGGCCTCCTCGAGCGCGTTAGGACCGTTCGTCGCCAGGCGCTGGGCGGCCTCGGCCAAGGACAGCCCGGCCACGGTTGCTCCCAGCTCGGCGAGCACCGCCTCGCTCGTTCGGTCGTGCCAGCGCGGGGCTGGTCCTGGTGCACTCGTCGATCGTTCTGCCAAGACGCCGCCGGGCACCGCAAGCCCCGTGCCCGGCGCCCACGCGCGAGCGTGCACCTCCCAGGCCCAGAGGGGCCCCTCAGAATGATGGCATCGAGATCTCACTTTGACGGATCGCGGGGGCGCGCCGGGGAGTGGGCCCTGATGTTCGGTGCACTTGGGCGAGTTCATCGCCGGTACGACCTGTGCACGGCGCCCCCCCGGGAGCGCCGCTCGGCAGCGCTTCTTCCCTCTTTACCCTTTCCACGAGGTCCAACATGTCCGTCTCCCACCCCCAGGTCGCCATCGTCCCCAAGAATCAAAACGGTCCGAGCCATGGTCAGGCGAAGGTCGTCGAAAACGAGATCGTCCCCCATGAGGTCGACATCGCCAAGCTGGCCTATGAGCGCTTCGAAGCCCGCGGCTCGGTGCACGGCTTCGACCAAGAAGACTGGGTCTCGGCCGAGCGCGAGCTGAAGAGCCGCGTCTAGTACTGGTTGGGACCGCCGAGCGGAGCGCGCCCCACCTTCACCAGCTCAGGCTCAGGATGTCGTCGCGAGCACGGCACTCGACCTGGCGTCTACGGTTGGTGGCGAAGTCGACGAGTTTCATCGCCACCATGGTAAGCACCCGTCGTGCCGTCGACGCGGCCAGCGGATGCTGGCTTGCTCAGGGCGCAAAGCGAAGGCCCTCCCCGGCCCGCACCCGCCCATCGTGGATCGAGTAGCTCGCGCCCGCGGCCTCTTGCACGCCGATATGGGAGTCGAGACCCGTGGCGTAGATCGAGTCGACCCCGACCGTGGGGGTCAGGGTCCGGTACAAGAAGTCGATCGTGTGGCTGTTCCCGTCGAGCACCAGCTCGAAGCTGAGGTCGACGGCGCTGTGATGGGCTCGGTAGACGTGCTCCCACTCCACGACGAAGCGCGCGCCCATGGTCCAGTAGCAGATCCGCGCGCCCGGCCCGTCCATCACCAGATCGGTCCAAAACGGGGCGATCGCGGGGCCATCGCCGGCGGAGGGCAAACCGAAGGTCGCGTCGCTCGGGGCGACGCCCAACGTCGCGTAGCCGTTGGTGGTGGGCCACAGCTCGGTGTACGCCGTCCCGAACAGCTGGAAGCTGAAGGGCAACGTGAGCGGCACCGTGACGTGCCCGTCGTCGAGATCGGTGAGCCCCGGGACGACTGCGCCAAGCGCACAGGCATCGATGAAGGTCGGCGCCGCCAGCAAGGTCTCGGTGTAGCGAGGGGCCGTGCACCGCGCCGCGGTCGCGGTCAGGCTCGCCCGAAGGCAGTTGGTCGGGGGCCCGCAGTCGGTCGTCGGCTGATAGGGAGCGTCGTCGCAGATCGCGCCCAGCGGCAGGGACTGCACACAAGCTGCGCCGCTCGAACCACCGCGATCGTTACAGCCGGTGCCCAGGGGACAGATCGGCTCACTCAGGAAGTCGCAGGCGATGAAGCAACGGCCCGCGGCGGGGTTCTTTGGGTCGGGCGCGACGCAGGTAGCGGGCGGCGCGCAGGTGTCCACGCCCGCGGCGGGTTCACAAGGACCTCCGGGCGGCGTGAGGGTCGGGCCAGCGTCGGCCGGCGCGGCGTCGAAAGCGAGCGCGTCGGCCAGCGCAGCATCGCCCAGGCCAACGTCCTCCTGACCCGCGTCCTCCGGGCCCGCGTCGGTCGCCTCGGCGTCGAGCGGGATCGCGTCGCCGGGCTCGACATCGCTCCGCTCGGCATCGCGCGCACCTGCGTCCTCACCACCAGCGTCGCTCAGGGCGTCGCCTCCCGCGCCGTCACGGGCGCTGCCCAAGTCTCCTTCCATCGCATCCGATGCGCCAAAACCGCTATCTGAGCGAGCCCCCGCATCAGGCCGAGGGGAGCCGGTATCGCCCGCGCCGCCGTCCTGCGTCGCGCTCTCAGTACAGGCGCCGAGCGCGAAAACGACCATCACGCAGGGGAGCAAGGGGCGCCGCATGACGAGACCATAGCTTCGATCCGCTCCCGACTTCCATCGGCGACGCCGTCCCGCGTGCGTGCTCCGGGCGGTGGTCGGCGCGAAGGAGATTGTGGTCTAATCGCACGATGCGCTGCGCGGCCAGGCTCACTGCTTTGACGACCCTGCTCGCCGGGGCCTGTAGCTGCGAGGACGCCTCGGTCGATCCGGTGCGCCCTGCTTTCTCCGTCGCCGAAGAGATCGACTTTGGCGACGTCCCGGTCGGGCTCATCGCAGCCCGGACGATCACGGCCAAGAACACCGGGGCGCTCGCGCTCAATGTCGCGCGCGCGCGCCTGGCCCCGACCTTCACCAGCACCAGCTACGCCTTCAGCGCGGCGCCGACGACCTTCTCCTTCGCGCCGGGCGACACGGTGACCTTGACGGTGCGCTTTCAGCCGCTGGTCGTAATGGATCGCGCGGTGGAGTCCGCCCTCGACCTCGAGACCGACACCCTCGTCGACGGACAGCCCCTCTCCCAGCACCTCCGGGTCCGCGGCCGCGGCGTCCCCTCAAAGCTCGAGGTCCGGCCGAATCCCGCCGACTTTGGGGCCGTGCTGCTCGGCTCGAGCCGCACCCTCCGCTTGGAGCTCCGGAATCCCTTAAACGTCCCGGTGGAGGTGCTGAGCGCCCGGACCGCTGGCGGCCAAGCCGAGGTCCGCTCGGAGGCCGGGCAGGGAGTGTTCACGATCCTCGACGTGCCCACAGCCCGCGGCTCGCTCAACGGCGACGCCTTGCTCGAGCCGGGCCAGTCCATCTCCGTCGTGGCGCGCTTTACGCCGGATCCGAGCCAGCTCGGCGTCCCGAGCCGTGCGCGGTGGACCGTCTCGAGCTGCCCAGACCCGATCTGCGCCACCGACGTCGTCCTGCTGGGCACGGGCACCGATGCCGCGCTCGAATGCCGGCCCGTCGCGATCGACTTTGGCGCGGTCAATCCGGAGCGAACGGTGGCGCGGAGCCTGCGCTGCTTGAACGTCGTGACCGACACGGTGACGATCACGAGCTGGCAGCTCGACCCCAACTCCGCGCCCGAGTTTGGGCTCGAGGCCTTCCCGGCCACGCCGCCGACGCTGGCGCCGGGCGCCGCGATCACCATCGACGCATCGGTCACGCCGACGCTCGCCGACTGGACGAACCGCACCGAGCTGACGGGAATCGCGGTGGTGCGTGGGCAAAATGCAGCCACCAGCGACGGCATCGCGCCAGCGCGCATCCCGCTCAACGCCAAGGCCGGCGGGCCGGCGATCGCGGTGAGCCCACCCGGCTTGAGCTTTGGCGGAGTGCAGGTAGGGACCCGAGACCGCCTCCGCCTGCTCGTCCTCAACACGGGGCTCGAGCCCTTGGTGGTCAGCGCCGTCAGCAGCACGGTCGCCGCGTTCAGCGCCACGCCGGCCGCCTTCACGCTCCCGGTGTCCACGGCCACGGTCGTCGAGGTCTCCTTCGCTCCGGCCCAGATCGGGCGCGCGCTGGCCTCGCTCATCATCGAGAGCAATGACGCGAGCAGTCCCCTCACCACCGTGCCGCTCAGCGGCGACGGGATCGATCTTGGGCCTTGCGAGTACACGCTGGAGCCCCGCGCCCTGAGCTTTGGGCGGGTCGAGCTCGGACAAGCGCCTGAACAGGTCGTGCGCGTCGCCAACGTCGGGTTCGGTCGCTGCCTGGTCTCACACCCGGAGGTCCGCGAGCTCGGCAACGGCCCCACGACGAACTTCTCGCTCGACCCGAGCACGCCCGCCGCGAGCCTCCTCGCTCCCGGAAACGCCATGGATCTCCATCTCCGCTACGCCCCGCTCGTCCCCGGCAATCACCGGGGGGAGCTGCTCCTCTACGTCTCGTCGCTGACCGAGCCCTCCCCGGTCGTGCCGCTCAGCGGCGAAGGCTTTGGCGTCACCGGCGTACGCTGCCCTCCCGAGCAGCGCGTGGAGGCCGGGACGCCGGTGACCTTGCAAGCTGAGGCGAGCAGCCAAACGGGCACGTTCCGCTCGATGGCTTGGCTCATCGACGCCGCCCCGAACGGCGGCATCGGCACGCCCAACCAGTGGAGCCCGGATCCTCCGGTGCTGACCAGCGAGACCTTCTTGCCCTACTTGGTCGGGCATTATGCGCTCTCCTTCGGGGTGGTCGACGGTCTGGGGCAGACCGCTACCTGCACCACCGCGGTCAGCGCCTACGGTCGCGGCCTGCGGGTCGAGCTGACCTGGGACGGCTTCGGCGACGTCGACCTGCACGTCCACAACGCGGTGCCCACGCCCTGGTTTGGCCGCAACGGCACGACCGACGATTGCTTCTACGCCAACTGCAACATGCAGGCGGTGCCCGCGGGTCCAATTTGGGATCTCGGCTCCCTGCCCTACGAGGGCCGGAACCCGAGCCTCGATTTCGACAACATCATCGGCTACGGCCCGGAGAATACGCGGGTGAGCGACGTCAGCCCGGGAGACACCTTTACGGTCGCGCTCCACTACTTCTGGGACCACGGGCACGGCACCCGCACCTCGACGGTGAACCTCTACTGCGGGCCGGTCATCGCTCCGACGGCAGCGTTCGTCTCCCGGCCCATGCAAGGCGTCGATCAAGGAGGGTGCACCGCCAACGACTTCTGGCGCGTCGCCACCGTGACCTTCACCAGCACGACGGCCTGCACTGTCACGCCGATCGACCTGTACACCGACGGCATCGACGCTTGCGCCCACCTTTGAGCCGCTGAGCTGCGCTCCATCGAATTGAGCGCACGACGCGTCAAGCTGATGGCAAGGCGACTTGCGCTTTCGAGCATCGCCGCCCGGTTACGCACCCCAGCGCTTGGCCCAGGACCTGCTGCGCCTCAAGCATGTCCAAACATCGAGTCATCCCTATCCTCATCGCCTTAGGTGGCACGGGCCTCCCGGCTTGCACGTCGACCACCGAGGCTCCGCCGGTGGCGATCACCACGGAGTTCGCTCTGCGCGACAGCTTCCGCGCCCTGTGGATCGACCATGTCGCGCTGACGCGCTTCTACCTCGTCGCCGCGATCGCAGACCTCCCCAGCGCCGACGCCGCCGCGGCCCGCCTCCTCGAGAACCAGGCCAACCTCGGCGACGCGATTCAGCCCTACTACGGCAGCTCCGCCGCGGCGGCGCTGACCGCGCTCTTGCGGGAGCACATCACGATCGCAGTGCAGATCGTGGCCGCCGCCAAGGGCAACGACGCCCTCCGGCTCGCCGAGGCCAAGACGCGCTGGACGACCAACAGCGACGCCATCGCGACCTTCCTCGCCGCCGCCAACCCCAACTGGCCAGTGGCAGACCTCCAAGCGATGATGCGGACGCACCTCGATCAAACCTTGGCCGAGGCGACCGCTCGCCTGGAGGGCAACTGGACCGCCGACGTCCTCGCCTACCAAACCGTTAGCAAGCACATCCTCGAGATGGCTGACACGCTGAGCGCCGGCATCACCAAGCAGTTCCCGCTCAAGGTGTCGGTCACCGCGATGTCTGGGAAGAACCAAGAGCTCCGGCGAGCCATGCGGGCGTTGTGGACCGAGCACGTCACTTGGACGCGCCTGTACCTGATCTCAACGCTGGCCGATCTGCCCGACGCCGACGCCGCGTCCGTTCGCTTGATGCAGAACCAAGTCGACCTCGGCAACGCGCTGAAGCCGTACTACGGGGTCACCGTCGGCGAGGGGCTCACCAACCTGCTGCATGACCACATCTCGCTCGCCGCGGAGGTCATCGCCGCGGCCAAGGCCGGGGACGACGCGACGCTGGCAGGCAGTCAGCAGCGCTGGAATGCCAACGCCGACGCGATCGCTACCTTCCTGGCGGGCAGCAACCCCGCCTGGGCCGGGCTCGACCTGAGCAACATGATGCACATGCACCTCGACCTCACCTCGGCGGAGCTGACCTCGCGCCTGATGAAGGACTGGGCCGCGGACACGGCGGCCTACGACAAGGTGGTGGCGCATGCTCGGACGATGGCGGATACGCTGAGCAGTGGGATCGCGCTGCAGTTTCCCGGGAGCTTCTGAGACCTAGGCGCCGAACCGCCAGCTAAATTCATGGGCCAAACGTGACGCGAGCACCGGAGGCGTACTCGATGTACTCCGAGGAGCGGAGCGGCAGGTTTGGCCCAGGAATGACGGCATCTTCGGCCGCAGCCGGTCTGATTAGCGGTTCGGCGCTCTAGTTCGCGGCCGCGCGCAGCCAGCTACGGGACAGCTGCTGCGCGCGGTTCAGGATCTCCTTGGAGGTGACGTCGTCCGCCGCCCGAATCACGACGACGACGCCCAGGGGTGCGGTGGCCGCGCGGGCTTCGACGCCCTTCATCGCCAGAGGACAGCCGAGCGTCTCGGCAGGTGGATAGCCGAGCTCACCGTTGCGAGCGAGGTGACAGTCGAGGAGGCGCTGCATCCTGCGCACAGAGAGCCCGGCCACCGGCCGGAACACGACGATGGCGCCGGCCATGCGCGGGGGCGCGTTCGCACTGGTGCTCTCCATCAGCGGATCTACGCTCACGATGTCCCCGGCGTGCTCAAAGGGGCTGATGTCACGATCGTCTTCGGAGATGCCCACACAGGCGCGGTTCTCGAGCGCGCGCAAGGTAGCAGAGGCGGCCCGATGCCCCGCTCCGTGCTTGCGATGCGCGGCGGCGCGCGCAGCGAAGTCGGCGCTGCCGTCGGTCCCCGTGGTCCAGCAGACCTCGACGCCCTCGACGCCTTCGTCCCCAGCCGGGGGGCCCGCTTGTCGACAGTGCTCCACGGGCTCAACCTGGCTCTTTTGGGCACGCAGGTCGTCGCGTTGAGCGGCCTGGCCCTCGGAGACGGCCGCGCGGTCGTGGGCCACGGCGCCCATGTCATGGGGCCGGGCAGCGGGAACTCGCTCCGCGCAGCCGGCGATCAAGAAGGCTAGTGCCAAAGTGCTGTGGTTGCTCATCGGGCCGCCAGCAGCAGGAACCGGACCACCGAGGTGGGCTGCAGCACCCTCCGCCGGAGCCAACCCCTGCCCCATCACAATGATGGCGTGGCTGGTCCTTTTGATTCGACCGCGCCGGGGCGGCGGCCCCACGACCAGGCCCCGCGGTGCGCCTCGCCCACGCCCCAAGCCCGCAACCACGGGTCACAGCGGGGTCCAGAGCTTGGCGAGCTTCTTGCGAGGGCAGCGCCCATGGGCACCGCACTCCTTCGAACGTCCTCCAGCGGTAGACAGGACCGCCACCGCATCCTGGTCTGCTTGGACCGCTCCGCCTCCGCAGAGCTTTGCGTCCCCTTCGCCGTATCGCTGGCCAAGACCTTCGATAGCAACCTCACGCTCGTCCACGTCATGCAGCCCCAGCGGGAGAATCCCGCGCGCTCGGCGAGTGACCCGCTCGCCTGGGAGTTCTCGCGCCAAGAGGCGCAAGCTTACTTGGACCGGCTGCAGGGAGAGCTGACCGAAAAGCTCGGCTTCTCGGTCGAGGCCCGGCTCGAGCAGGGCAGGCCCGCCGAGCGCATCGCCGACCTCGCCAAGGAGCTCGGGGCGGGGCTGACGGTGCTGGGCAGTCACGGCGAGGGCGCCGCTCCCCTGTGGAACCTGGGGAGTACCGCGCAGCAGGTCCTCACGCAGCTGCAGGGCTCGGTGTTCGTCGCCCGCTCCTCCGCGGGCGGGGGGCCATCGCCAATCCCTCACCGAATCCTGGTTCCGCTCGATGGCTCCCGCCGCTCCGAGAGCGTCCTCCCGACGGCGGCCCGGCTAGCGCAAGTTCATGGGGCGAAGCTGCTCCTGGTCAACGTCGTTCAAGAGCCCCTTCCGACCGCGCTCCTCAGCGCGGCAGAGGACATGCTCCTCGCCCAGAGCCTGGCCAGCCGTTTAGAGAGCTCGGCGCTCCGTTACCTGACGCTCCTGAAGGAGCAGCTCGGCCGCGAAGGGACCACGGTGGAGGTCTTCGTGATGCGGCACGTCAACGAACGCCAGTGCTTGCTCGAGCTCTCGGAGCGGGAGAGCGCCGACCTGATCATCCTCTCGGCCCACGGCTCGGCCTGTAGCTCCGCCGGTTCCTTCGGGAGCGTAACCAACTATCTGCTCAATCATTCGCTCGTGCCCTTGATGGTCCTCCAAGATCTGCCGGAGGCCGGAACGCGGCGCAGCAAGGACCTCGACAGCGAGCCGCCACCGCCGCCGCTGCGAGCGAGCTATGCGGCGGAGCGGATGTGACGTTGGCGCTCGCCGTCGGCCCTTCCAAGGACCAAGAAGAGCCTCAGGGCCTCGAGCGAGAGGCCAAGGCGCTGGCCAAGCAGCAGCAAGATCTCAAGCGGTCGGCCCGCCTCATCCCGCCGCTCTTCGAGGGCACGCCGGTGGCCCGCCGCTTGGAGCAAGCCCAGCGCTATCTTGGTTCGCACCCCGGGGCCTCGCCTGCGCTCAAGACAGCCGCCGAGTGGTTCCTCGACAACTACTACTTGATCCGGCGGGTCGCGCGTCAGGTGGAGGAGGAGCTGCCCCATGGGTTTCGGCGGCACCTCCCGCAGCTCGCTTCCGGCGAGGCTCAGGGAAGGCCGCGCATCGACGCCCTCTCCCGAGGCCTGATCGCCAGCACCGAGCTGGTGATCGACTGGAACGTGCTCGGGCGTTTCATCGACGCATATCAGGAGGTCTCGCCGCTGACGATCGCTGAGCTGTGGGCGCTCCCCACGATGCTGCGGTCCGCGGCGCTGCAGCACCTGCTGCACTTCTTGGTCGAGCTCGAGGTCCCCATTCAAGAGGGCGACCACCTGCCCGCCCCGCTGCGTCGCTGGGCTGATGAGGAGGCCGTGGTCCAGCCGATCTCCTTAGCGCCAGGCGCTGGCGTGGAGCGCACGATCAGGGCGCTGCGAGTGCTGGACGCCATCGACTGGAAGGCCTTCTTTCAGAGGAGCAACCGGGTAGAGGCGACCCTCCTCAGCGACCCGGCTCAGGTCTACGCACGGATGGACTTTCAGACCTGCGACACCTACCGCAAGGTCGTCGAGAACCTGGCGTGGACCACCGGCTCGCGGGAGGAGGACGTCGCCGGAGCCGCCGTGGCCTTGGCCCAGGCCGCGTTCCCCGATCATCGCCGGGGCCATGTGGGCTACTACCTCATCGCCGAAGGGCGCGCGTCGCTCGAAGAGCAGCTCGGCTACCGACCCGTGGGGATGGAGCGCGTGCGGCGCTGGGTCCTGCGCTGGCCCACCGCGGCCTATCTTCTGCCCCTCGCCCTGCTCAGCGCCCTGCCGCTGTCCGCCGCTGCGCTCTACCTGTCTGGCACGGCCCACTCCTGGGGAGCGCTGGCGCTGCTGATGATCATCGCCCTCGTGCCCTGCTCGGGCGTCGCGGTGGCGGTCCTCCACTACGCCTTCGCCCATCTCCTGCCGCCCCACACGCGGCCCAAGCTCGACCTGCGAAAAGGGCTGCCGACCGACGCCCGCACGCTGGTCGTCATCCCCACCCTCCTCGGACGCGCGGCGGACGTCACCGCCATGATCCGGCAGCTCGAGCTCCACTACCTCTGCAACCCCGACCCGAGCCTCCAGTTCGCGATCCTCACCGACGACGTCGACGCCAAGGCCGAGCAGCGCAGCTTGGCCGATCGGGAGCTGCTGGATAGCGCGGCGCAGGGGATCATGGGGCTCAACAAGAAGCACGGCGATGCCGCCGGCGGCCCCTTTCACCTCCTCCATCGCGCCCACCACTGGAACGGCGCCGAGGAGCGGTACATGGGGTGGGAGCGAAAGCGAGGGAAGCTCGAGGAGCTCAACCGGCTCCTGCGCGGCGACCAAGCGACGAGCTACACCCTCCATATCGGCAATCCCCAGGGTTTGCTGGACATCCGCTTCGTCATCACCTTGGACAGCGACACGGAGCTCCCCATGGGCAGCGTGGAGCGCCTGGTAGGGCTCTTGGCGCACCCGCTGAACAAGGCGGTCTTCGACCCTGAGACGGGCCGGGTCGTGGCGGGCTACACGATCGTCCAGCCTCGCATCGAGACCTCACCCTCCGGCGCGCGGCGCACGCTCTTCTCCCGGATCTTCGCCGGCGATGTGGGCTTCGACATCTACACCCACGCCTCCTCCGAGCTCTATCAGGACCTCTTTGGGGCCGGCATCTACGTCGGCAAAGGCATCTACGACGTCGATGCGTTCATGCGCAGCGTCGAAGGCCGGGTCCCCGAGAACGCCCTGGTGAGCCACGACCTCTTCGAGGGCGTCCACGGCCGAACTGCGCTCGCCACCGACATCGTGCTGTTTGAGCACTATCCGGAGAGCTACGCGACCTACGCGCTGCGCATGCATCGATGGATCCGCGGCGACTGGCAGCTGCTCCCGTGGCTGTTCAGGCTCGTGCCCTTCGCCAGCGGCGTTCGGTCGGCGAATACGCTGGCGCGGATCGATCGCTGGAAGATCGCCGACAACCTCCGCCGCAGCCTGAGCGGCCCTACCACGCTGCTGCTCCTCCTCCTGGCGTGGACCGGGGCGCTCGGGAGCGCAGTCCCTTGGACCCTGGGGATCCTGGCGCTCTTCGTCGCCCCGTCGCTGCCGTCCCTCCTCGGGGGGCCCCGGATGCGCGCCGAGAACCTGGCGAGGGTTGGGCTCTCGCTGGCGTTTCTGCCCTACGAGTCGCTGGTGGTGGTGGACGCGATCGCCCGAGTGATCGTGCGCAAGATCTTCACGCGCAAGCACCTCCTGCAGTGGACCAGCGCCGCCCATGCCGCCTTCGGGATCGCCGCGCAGTCCCCGCGCGCGGTGTTCTGGCGGACGATGATCTCCTCCCCGCTGCTGGCCGCGGCGGTCGGCTTGGCCCTCGCTGAGCTGAACCCTGCCGCGCTCTACGCCGCTGGCCCCCTGCTCCTGCTGTGGTGCTTAGCTCCCGAGCTCGCGCGTTGGCTCAGCGCGCCCAGCGCCTCGCGCACGCATCCGATCACCGAGCACGAACGCCACCGGCTGCGCCTGCTCGCCCGCCGGACCTGGCGCTTCTTCGACGTCTTCGTGGGTCCAAACGATCAGTGGCTGCCCATCGACAACCACCAGGAGGAACCGCGCGAACAGACCGCCCATCGCACCTCGCCGACCAACATCGGGCTCACCTTGCTGGCCACCCTCTCGGCCTATGACTTTGGGTACGTCGGGCCGAGCGAGCTTACGCTCCGGATCCGGCGGGCCTTCGACAGCATCGCGCGCCTGGCACATTACCAAGGCCACCTGCTCAACTGGTACGATACGAGGAACCTCCAGCCGCTGCTCCCGCGCTATGTCTCCACGGTCGACAGCGGAAACTTCGCCGGTTGTCTCTTGGCCCTGAAGCAGGGCTGCCGGGAGGTCCAGAGCGCGCCCGTGATCCGCGCCGAACCCTGGGAGGGCCTGCGGGACTCCATCGACCTCTTGGAGGAGGTCCTGCTCTCCGCGCCTCAGGAGACCGCCGAGTCCTTGCGCTCGGTGCTCGCCCGAATGCAGGAGGCCGCGGGACGGGGGCAGCGCGAGCTCGGGACGGCCTACCAGACCTTGCATCAGCTCTGCGAAGTGACCCTCGGCGAGCTGGATCGCGAGCTGCTGGCCTTCCTAGAGAGCGGGCCCCACAAGCACGAGCCCGACCTGCTGCGTGCGCTCCGCACATCGATCGATCGTCTGCACCAGCAGCTACGGCAGATGCGCCGGGAGGTCGATGGCCTGCTCCCCTGGCTGGCCTTGATGGGCGAGCCGGCGGCGCAGGGTCTTGGGCTGCCGACCGAGCTCCGCTTGGACCAGATCGCCGTGGTCGCGGCCGAACGCAGGCACGCCCTGGATCTGCGGGAGAGCGATCGTCAGCGGATCGGGCCGGCCTCCCTGGAGCTCGATGCTTCGGCCAAGCGCCTGACGGAGGCCCTGAGGACCGCGGAATCGAACGCCTCGACGCTGCTCGCGGAGCTGCAAGCCCTCGCCGCGTTGGCCGACGAGGAGGTCCTCCGGATGGACTTCAAGCTGCTCTACGACGGGGAACGGCGCCTCTTCCACATCGGCTACAACGCCACGATCGACGAGCTCGATCCCCACTACTACGATCTCCTCGCGTCCGAGGCTCGGCTGGCCAGCTACCTGGCGATCGTCAAGCGAGACGTCCCGGAGTCGCATTGGCACGCGCTCGGAAGGCCCATGACGAGCCTTCGAGGCACGCCAGCGCTCCTGTCCTGGGGCGGGACCATGTTCGAGTACCTCATGCCGAACCTCCTGATGCAGAGCCACGAGGGCACGCTGCTCGCACAGACGACCGGAGCCGTCGTGGACGCTCAGATCGCCTATGGCAAGCGCTGCGGAGATCCCTGGGGAGTCTCGGAGTCCGCCTACGCCCGGGTCGACGCCGACCAGACCTACCAATACCGCTCCTTCGGCGTCCCTGGCCTGGGCTTCAAGCGGGGCCTCGAGGAGGATCGGGTCATCACCCCCTATGCCTCGATGCTGGCCGTGTCCCTGCGCCCGCGCGCGGTGCTCGACAATCTTCGGCTCCTCGAGGCTCGAGGGATGCTCGGCACCTATGGGCTCTTTGAGGCCCTCGACCTCACGCCGGGGCGCACGCTCCCGCACCGCTCCGCTCAGGATGGGGCGGTGGTGCGTTCATACATGGCGCACCATCAGGGGATGCTCCTGATCGCGCTCGGGAACCTGCTCAACCCGAGGAGCATGGTGCGGCGCTTTCACGCCGACGCGCTGGTGAAGACCGGCGAAGTCCTGCTCAATGAGCGCGCCCCAGACCGCGCCCCCGCCGAGTGGCCGCTGGCGGAAGAGCCGGCGGAGCTCGACGCCCTGGCGACCCCGGCGCCGCCGCCCGCACCCGCGTCTTGGACGCCGCTGCACCCCAGCGCCCCCAGCGCCTTCGTCCTCAGCAACGGCCGCCTCAGCAGCGTGGTGACCGGCAGCGGCGGTGGTGGGCTCCGCTGGGGCAGCCTGGCCCTGACCCGCTTCGAGGTCGACGGCAACCGTGACGAGGACGGCCTCTGGCTGTTCCTGCGCGACGATGACACCGGTCACCTCTGGACCGCCACCTCCAGCGAGGGCCGCACCTGCTACTCCATGCACAAGGTGGAGTTTCATGAACGGCGCGAAGGGGTGTCGGTGCACGTGGATGTGGCCGTGGCTGCCGCCGACGACGTCGAGGTTCGGCAAGTTACCTTGCACAACGAGACCAACCGGGCGCGCCGCCTCAGCGTGACCAGCGCGGGCCGACCGGTGTTGCTCGATCCGGCCCAGGCCGCGTCACACCCGGCCTTCGCCAGCTTGTTCGTGGAGAGCGAGCGGGTCACCGAGCTCGACGGGCTCCTCTTTCTGCGGAGGGCCCAGAGGTCCGAAGAGCTGCCGGCCGTCCTGGTGCATCGCCTCGTGCGCGAGGGCTCGGACGTCCATTTTGAGGACTTCGAGACCGAGCGAGGGCAGCTATATGGGCGCGCCGGTAGCTGGGATCAGCCGCGGCTGGCGCCCGACCTCCGAGATCCTTCGCGGGTGCGGGTGGGCGCCATGCTCGACCCGGTCATGAGCATCACGGCGAGCGTGGAGCTGCCGGCCAAGGGTTCGGTGAGCTTCGCCTTCGTCACCACGGTGGGACGCTCACGAGCGACAGCCCTGGAGCTGGCCAAGAAGTACGGCTCGATGCACGCCGTTCGCTGGGCCTTCCGAGACGCGGAGCTGGAGAGCCCTCGACGCTTGCAGCGCGCCAAGGTCGAGCCGGGGCTGATGCCCACGATCCAGCGCCTCTACACGGCCCTCCTCTTCGCCGAGCCATCGCTCCGGGCGCTGCCCAGCGCGCGAGCGGCGACGCCTCCATCCCAGCGGAGGCTGTGGGTTCGAGGGATCTCGGGGGACCACCCGATCGTCTTGATCAAGGTAGAGAACGCCGAGGCCCCCTTGCTCAGAGAGGCCCTGTGCTGCCAGCGCTATCTCCGCGCCGCGGGCGTGCGCATCGACCTCGTGCTGATCGACGAGCTGGCGACCGGCTACGTCACCGAGGGCCCGGGAACCCTGCGCAACGTGCTGGTCTTGAACGAGGCCGACGACTGGCTCAACCGGCACGGAGGCGTCTTCGTGATCCCGGCCGATCACGTACCTGAAGAGGAGCTGCGACACCTCGAGGCCTGCTCCCGGCTGGTCTTGAGCACCAAGGACGGCACGCTGTCGAGCCGGCTCAGTCGGCCGGTGGAGAGCCCGCCGCGCCTGCCCAAGTTCGAGGCCACCGCGGCGGACGTCGCCGCGCCCCGCGCCCTCGCGCCGCTCACGCTCCAGTTTGACCAGGGCCTCGGCGGTTTCAGCCCGGACGGACGGGAGTATGTGATCGAGCTGTCCCCCGGCCGGCCCACGCCCGCGCCCTGGTGCAACGTGCTCACCAACCCCGAGTTTGGCTGTCTGGTCAGCGAGTCGTCGCTGGGGATGAGCTGGTCCCAAAACAGCGGAGAGAATCGCCTCACCCCGTGGCGCAATGATCCGGTGTTCGACCGCCCTTCGGAGGTCCTCTACCTTCGAGATGAGGAGACCGCGGCGGTGTGGTCTCCGACGCCCCTCCCCGCCGGCCAGGCGGAGCGCACCCGAGTTCGCCACGGCGCGGGGTACACGAGCTACGAGCAGAGCGGCCATGGCCTCGTTCAGGAGCTCACCGTATTCGTGCCGCCGGATGCAGCGCTCAAGATCGTGCGGCTCAGGGTCCGGAACACCTTGCCGCGCCGCCGGCGGCTCACCGCGACCTACTACGCCGAGTGGGTGCTCGGCAGCCGCCGGGAGGCCCAGCGGCCGCACATCGTCTCGGAGCTGGCCGGGGACAAGGCCTGTCTGCTCGCCCGCTGCGACTGGAACGCGGAGTTCGCCGGGCGGGTCGCGTTCCTGGCTTCGCGCGAGAAGATCCATGGCTTCACCACCGATCGCAGCGAGTTCCTGGGGCGGCGCGGGGACTATGCCCGCCCCGAGGCGCTCGAGCGCTGGGGCCTCTCCGGGCGCGTCGACCTCGGCGCTGACCCCTGCGCGGCGCTCCAGGTGCATCTGGAGCTGGCGCCGGGGGCAACGCTGGAGACGCACTTCATCCTGGGACAGGCCGTCGATCGCAACGAAGCCCTGCAGGTCGTCGAGCGCTATCTAGAGCCGGCCGCGGTGGAGACGGCCTGGCTCGGACTCCGGGCTTACTGGGACCAGCTCCTCGATCAAGTCGTGGTGAAGACGCCCGAGCCCTCCATGGACTTGATGCTCAATCGCTGGCTCCTCTATCAGACCCTCTCGGCGCGAGTGTTTGGGCGCACGGGCTACTATCAGTCGAGCGGGGCCTTCGGTTATCGCGACCAACTCCAAGACGTGCTGGCCGTGCTGCACTCCGCGCCCGCGATCGCGCGAGCCCATATTCTGGAGGCCGCCAAGCATCAGTTCCTGGCCGGCGACGTGCTGCATTGGTGGCACCCGCCCTCGGGTCGCGGGGTTCGTACGCGCTGCTCCGATGACCTGGCCTGGCTCCCCTACGTGACCGCCGAGTATGTGCGGGCCACCGGCGACGTGGCGATCCTCGAGGAGCCCGTCTCCTTCCTCGCCGGTGAGCCGCTGCGGCCCGATGAGCGCGATCGCTACGCCCAGTACGATCCTGCGCCCGGCAGCGCGCCGCTGTTTGTGCATTGCCAGCGGGCGCTCGAGAAGGCCCTCACCAAGGGCGGCCATGGCCTGCCGCTCATGGGAGACGGCGACTGGAATGACGGAATGAGCCGCGTCGGCTCGGAAGGACGGGGCGAGAGCGTGTGGCTCGGCTGGTTCCTCTGCGCCACCATGCTCCGCTTCGCGACCTTGTGCGAGCGACGCGGCGACCCCGCCTCGGCCAGTGAATGGCGGGGCCGCGCGCAGGCGCTGCGGGCCACGATCCAAGAGGTCGCCTGGGACGGAGACTGGTACGTGCGGGCCTACCATGACGACGGCGCGGCGCTGGGCTCGACCAAGCGCCGCGAGTGCCGCATCGACTCCATCGCGCAGTCATGGGCCGTGCTCTCCACCGAGCGCGACCCGCACGATGAGCCGCGGTCCGTCCAAGCGGTACGAGAGGCCGACGATCAGCTGGTGAAGAGCGCCGAGCGGCTGGTGCTCCTGTTTTGGCCGCCCTTCGACAGTACGGTGCACGACCCGGGCTACGTTCGCGCCTATCCTCCTGGCGTCCGCGAGAACGGCGGCCAATACACCCACGCCGCCACCTGGCTCGGCCTCGCCCACGCTGCGCTCAAGGACGGCGCACGCGCCGAGCGGGTCTTCCGGCTGTTGAACCCGATCCTGAGGACCCAGAACGCCTCGGAGGTCGCGCGTTACCGCGTCGAGCCCTACAGCTTGGCCGGCGACATCTACAGCTGCGCACCCTGGGTGGGTCGGGGAGGCTGGACTTGGTACAGCGGCTCGGCCGCCTGGATGTGGCGGCTGGGGGTCGAGGGCATCCTGGGGCTGCGCCGAGTGCAAGGTGGCTTGCACATCGATCCCTGCATCCCGCCGAGCTGGCCCGGCTTCGAGGCTTGGGTTCGCCTAGGAGAACAAGAGATCCACGTCGTCGTTGAGAACCCCGAGCACGTGAGCACGGGGGTTCGTTCGCTGAGCCTCGATCGCCGGGAGCTGGACTCTTGCTGGCTGGCGCTCGATCCCGGCGCCAAGGGGCGCGCGGAGCTCCGCGTCCGACTGGGGGCGGGTGCCCCCCCGATGCTCCTCAAAACGCCGAGCTTGGGACGAACTGAGCTCCTCCCTCCGTAGACAGCGCCGGCGCGGCGGCGGCTCCCTAGAGCGCCTCCACGCCTGTCTGCAGCGCCAATTCGAGACGTCCGATGCTGGGCTCGGGGCGAAAGAAGGTCCACCGCAGACCCTGCGCGCTGTGACCCACGAACACCGGAGCCCCCGCGGCGTCCCAGGCCCGCAGCTCGAAGTTCGTCACCTCGGCGCTTTGGCGACCCCGGGCGTCGAGCACCATCCACACCGGCTGGCCGTCGCTCAAGGTGCCCAGCGGTGGAACCTCGAACTTGAGGCCGAGCGCCTCCAGCGCGGGGCTCGAGAGGGAGGCGCTGGCGTCGAACCCCGAGAGGGGCAACGGGATGAGGGCCTCCTTGGGCGCGACCAGGATGAAGAAGTCGACCGCGCAGGCGACGGCGCGATCCGCAGCGTCATAGCCAACGAAGTAGCCGTAGCCACCGTCGCCGTAGCCGGCCAGGCAGCTGGCGATGCCTGGACGCCACGTATGGAGCGTGTCCTCCGACTCCGGGACGGGCGCCTGCGCCTCGGCGCTCGTCGACAGCGAGATCCAGCCGCTGTCGCAGGAGACCGTGCCGGCATCGACCCAGCGCACGACCTCGCCTTGGCCAGCGATCGCCAAGAGCGCGGCCACGACCCGACTCTCTCGCCCGCTCTCGTCACTGGTCGCGTGGACGATGGACGCCTCGACTCGGTACGAGCCCGGCGGGAGGAGATCGAGCGGAACACCGCGCCGAGCGAAGCCGGGATCGAAGATCCACAACCCCTCGGCCCCGAGCTCCAGCGCCCCAAGCTTCACCACCTCGATCCGAAGGCGCTCCTGAGCGCGCTCGATAATCCGTCCCGCGGTGAAGGCCCGGCCAAAGTCCGTGTGGGTCACGGCGTCATCGTAGCAAAGTCCTCAGGCGCGCGGAGCGATGCCCTGGACCTCGGCCGACATCAGCTCCAGTGTTCGCGGGAGATCCCGGTCACGCCCCACCAGGGGGACGGAGAGCAGCCCGAACGCCGCGACCACGATCATAAACTCTATGAGGTTCGCGCCAAAAGCCGCGCCGAGCCCGACCGCCAGGGCAGCCGCCACGGTCCCGGTGGCGTAGTTCAGGGGCAAGGAGAGCTTGGGGCGCACGACCTGACCGTGCCACTGCGGCAGCTCCGCGCCGATCGTCTCGACCGCGCGATAGTAGCGCCGCGCCAGCGAGGGCAATTCAGTATCCCACGCTCCACCACGGGCCAGCTCCGAAAGGCTCACCCAGCCGTCCGCGTTCTGGTCGACCCGGCGCTCAAGGTCTTGGGCGAGACCGGGGTCCACCGCTCGGATCGCCGCGATCGAGGCCTTCGGGAAGCCGGGTGTCTCGAGGACGACCGTGGGCTCGCCGGTGCTAGAGAACGCCAAGGGCTTCATGCCTGGCTCAGAGAGCAACGCCCATGCCGACGCAGGGCCCAGCGGCCCCGCCCCCTCATGCTGTCTCCCGGGGGCATCAACTGCGTGCCGCTGACTCCCCGCGAAGGGAGAGCTTCGCCGGCCTCAGACTTTCGAGGCCTGCGCGGGCAAAGCTCCCGCCCCGATGCTGCTCCGCGCCTGGGCATGTGCTTTGAATGATTTCGCGCATGCTCCACCGAACGCCGCAGCTCCTCATGGTCCTGACCTTGGCCGCCTGCGGTCACGCCGTGGAGTCGCCCGGCACCGTGACCTTCGAGCTGGAGAACCAAGGCCAAGCCGCGATCTTCGTCCAGACGGCCCAAAACTGCGCCGGACAGACCTGGGTGTCGATCCTCGAGCCCGACGACCGCGAGGTGGGCACCGAGGGCGGACGCTGCGCCACCCGCTGCGGAGAGCAGCCGATCGCCTGCCCCGCCTTGTGCGTACTCCCCGAGGCCAAGCGCCTCGCCACCGGGGAGCGAACCGAGACGACGTGGGACGCGATCATCTATCGGGCGAGCGGATCCTGCGTGGTCCCGGCGGCCGCCGACCCCCAGCTCAGCTATCGCGCCAAGTTCTGCTGGGGCACCGGGAGCAGCACCGTCTCCGGCGAACCCGTGGTCACCGATGTGCGCTGCGCGACGGAGGCCTTCACGGTCGGCGGCGCGGTGCGCGTCCACCACCTCGTCCGCTGAGCTCGCGTTGACCTCGGCAAAAATGTCGGACACCGATCGGGGATGAGCAGCCTGCGGATCGCGATCATCGGCCCGGGGCGCATCGGGAGCACCTTCGCCCTACTCTTGGCTCGCGCGGGCCATGCCGTGACCGTGGTCGCTCGGGGGGCCCGTTTGGCGCAGCTCAGCCGCGATCAGGCCATCGTCACCACGCGCGGGGAGCAGGAGGCCGTAGCGGTGGCGCCCAGCCTCGACGTCACGGTGCCCTACGATCTGGTCTTGGTGACCGTGCTCTCGCCCCAGGTCGCGGCGCTCTTGCCGGCGCTCGAGGCCAGCGCGGCCAAGACCGTGCTCTTCATGTTCAACACCTTCGAGCCGCTCGACCGGCTCCGCACCGCGGTCGGCGACGGGCGCTTCGCCTTCGGGTTCCCGTCGATGCTCTCGCACCTGCGTGATGGCAAGCTCGAATACGACGTCTTCACGGTCGGACAGATCACGACCGTCAGCGACGCCGTCTGGGCCAAGGTATTCAGCGCCGCCGGAATCTCCACGGTCGTCGAGGCCGACATGCACAGCTGGCTCCGAACGCACGCGGCCTTCGTCGCACCCTTCATGGCGGTGAGCGTGCGGGTCCATGGCCGAGGATTTGGGCTCTCCTTGGCCGAGGCACTCGCCTTCGCGCGCGCCTTCCGGTGCGGCTTTCGGGTGGTGCGTGCGCTGGGCAACCGCGTCTCGCCCGGATTCCTGAACATCCCGAGCCGCGCTCCGGCCCTCCTCTTGGCCGTGCTCTTTTGGATCGCCAGCAGGGCCAAGCCCGTGCGCGACGCTGGCGCGCTCGGGCCGGAGGAGGCCCGCATGCTGATCGATGAGATGACCCTCGCGGCTCCCGGTCAGACCGCCGAGCTCTTGGCGATTCGGCCGTAGCGGCGGCGCGATCACCGGGCTCAGCCTGGTCTTTCAAACCCCGTCGCTGCCGGAGGGTAGCCCGGGCACCTCGAGGCCCGCACCATTCGCCGCATCGGCGACAGCACCGTCCCATCGATGTTCGCTTCTGCGTCCGATCGATGTTCGCTTCATCGCCGCGACCAACCTAGTCCCGGCAGCTTGCTGAAAAAGGGGTTGGAGGCGAGAGCGAGGAGACCGAAGCGAGGTTGGCACCCGAGGAGAGAGCACCGGAAGCGCAGTGATTCTGCGCTGA
>Ga0268298_10002092_pt1 | contig 22342 bp, 3 predicted proteins | sample WWTPWeurt_MetaG_FD_194462 | JGI IMG/M metagenome (GOLD analysis project Ga0268298, IMG submission 194462) | Activated sludge microbial communities from WWTP in Nijmegen, Gelderland, Netherland - WWTP Weurt | ecosystem: Engineered > WWTP > Aerobic digester > Activated sludge | place: Netherlands... | reverse complement strand
TGGTATGGATAATGAAGATTTATATGCTCAAGGACAATCGGGTTTAGATCAAATTGTTAATGGACTTTTAAAAGGTTTAAATCTTGCAGGTACTACTTTCTTACAAGGTACTGTTGGTTTACTTAACGGCACTTTACAAGCAATTGCTGATGGTAAATTTAGCAGCTTTTACGATAATGAATTTAGTAGATCTCTTGATCAATGGAATAAACAATTGGAAGATCAATGGTTACCTAACTATTATTCAGCTGCAGAAAGAGAAAGACCTTGGTATAAGAATATAATGACTGCCAATTTCCTTGGTGATAAATTTATCAAGAACCTTGGATTTATGGGTGGTGCAGCTTTATCTGGAGGACTTTTTGCTAAAATATTAGGATCATTTGGTAGAGCTTCTGTAGCAGGTAATATGTTAAAAGCAGTAGATGCAACAGAAGAAGCTATTAGAACTGGTAAAAATGCTGTTCAACTACAACAACAACTTGCTTCATTAGCCGGTACTTATAATAATCTAAGTAAAGCACAGAGAGCTATCGTTGCAGGATTAGCTACTGCTGGTGAAGCTAGTATAGAATCTTTACAAGCTGCCGATCAATATAGAGAAAAATTAATAGAAGAATATAGAATAAATAATGGTGGGGTATTACCAACTGGAGAAGCTTTGGATAAAATAGATAACGCTGCTGCAAATGTTGGTAATACAGTATTTGGATTAAATGCTTTAGTTCTTTCTGCATCAAACTACATTCAGTTTCCAAAACTTCTTGCTAGTTCTCAAAAAGCTGAGAGAAGTATGTTTGCTGATGCAGTTAGAGAAACAAACAGAGTTAAATTTAATCCTAAAACATTAAAGTATGAAGAAGTTTTACCAACCACTAGGTTTGGTAAAATAAGTAAATTTGCAAGAGATAAATCAGCCTACTTGTTCTCTGGTACAGAAGCTTTGGAAGAAGGTCTCCAAACTGCAGCTCAAGTTGGTGCTGAAAACTATTGGTATAAAAAATACCAAGCTGGTGATGAAATGGATTTAAATTTCATCAAAGGGATTGGTGAACTATTTAAAAAAGATGCTTTATCCGAACTTTATGGTGAAGGTCTAGATGCCATGGTTTCAACAGACGAAGGTCAAGAAGCTTTATTTTTAGGTGGAGTATCTGGTGGAGTTGGTAAAGCAAGAGGGACTTATGGAGAAAGAAAAAGAAAAGATGAAGCTACAAAAGATCTAATAGCAAAGTCAACCAAAGCTAGTATTGGAGATATGGTAAAAAATCTATCTCCATATACTAAGGAAACAATGGATGCTGTTAAAAGAGGTGCTGAAATTCAGCAAGTTATGGAAGCATCCGTAAGACAAGGTGATGTACTTGAATATAAAGATGCTGAAGCGGACTATCTTATAAACCTAGTTACCCCAAAGATTAAATATGGTAAGCTAGATTTACTTGATGAGGAGATTAATACTTACAGACAATTAGCTTCTACAGAAGAAGGTTATCAACAATTAGTTGAAGACGGTAAAGCATTGTCTACGGATACAAGACAGTCTTACCTCATGAGATTGGATAACATTCAAAGATTTGCGAAAAGTATGCAAACTGCATACGAAGCTTTCAAAGTTGCAACAGCTTTTGAATTTGCCAAAGATAAAAATGGTGATATTGTTAAAGACAGCAAGGGAAACCCCATTGCTGCTTATTCCGATAAGCAAGTAGATCAAATCATCTTTACTGCAGCAAAAATAATGGACTATGATAAAAGAATTCCTGAATTGGAAACCTCTTTGATTGCAGCAGGAGTAGACGTATTAAAAATATATGAAGATACAGAAGAAGCTAAAAAAGCTTTTGATTTAATTGATAAATTAACAAATATTGCTGGCAAAACAGTTACTGATGAAGTTAAAAAAGATTTAAAAAATACACTCTCTGATGTATTAGAGTTAGATGCACGAAGAAAACTCTATGTAAAAGAGCACAATGAAATCCTAAGTAATCCAAGAAAATTTGATGAGAAGCCACAAGCAAAAGCTACTACAGCTCAAACTGTTGTAGTTAAAACAAAAGAAGGTGATCTCGAAATTAAGGTTGGATCAAAATATCTTGTTGGCGAAATAGATGTTGATACTAAGCAAGGCTTTGTTTCTAAGAAATTCCCACAATTTGAAGTATTAGCTTTAAACGAAGATGGTACAATAAAAATAAAGTTTTCTGATGGTTCAACCTCAAATGTATCAAAAGATTACTTCTCAAAATATAAAATTGGTACATTCTCAGCAATACAAAAGAACAAGAAAGCTTGGTATTGGTATAAAAATAAAGATAGAATCTTCAGACACTTTGGAATAAAAGATAGTTCTGGTAAACCAGTAGAAGGTGTACTAAGGTGGTCAGATGAAGAGAATTCTTTGTTTTTTGAATATTTCCAAAACAATAGGCGTAGATTAATCAGAGTTTCAAATAAAGATTTTGTAGCTAAACCTGGTTACAAACAGGGAATGGTTGTACCTACAAATCAAACTTTACAGGATATTGATGATGCTAATGAACTTCAAACAGAAGAAGAAAAATTAGAAGAAAAATTAGATAGAAGAAAACAAATAATTGTAAATCTTGTAAAGGGTAAAAAAGAAAGATTAGAGGAAATCAATAAAAAGATTGAAAATAACGTCAAAAAAATTGATGAGATTGATGAATCTCTTGATAATCTCAAGAAAACAAAAGAGGGATTACCAAGAAAAAAATATACAAAAGCAATTCAAAAAACTCTAAATGAGTTAGCAAAACAGAGAAAAGAAATAAGTGATGAAAGTCAACAACTCGCATTCGAAAGAGACGAGCTAAGACAATCTATTCCTTATCTTGAAGATATATTGTCTAGTTATCAAGAACTTCCAACCAACACTCTTGAAATGGTTGAGGAGATGAAAGAAGATATTGCCAATCTTCAAGCACTTTTAGAAGTTACAGAAGACGCAATTCAAAAAAATGGAGACCTTTTAAATAAAATTGATGAAATTTTAAGACAAGCATATTCACTATTAAATGATTATGTTAAAAGGGTCAAAGAAGAAAACCCACAATTTCCACTAGATTTAGCAGCTTACCAAGAAAAATTAGAAAAATACCTTGGTGAAGAAGGTGCTAGAATGTTTGTTGAGAATAATGAAGGTTTTACACAGAATATAAAACTGCTGCTTGCAGATATAGCTGAATTTTCAGAAGAACTTGAAATCAATGTCAATGAAAAGAAAATAGAAGCTATCGAAAAAGAAATACAAGATCTAAAAAAACTATACACTGATTTTAGCGCTGAATTATCAGCCAAAAAAGCAATTCTCGATACGTTTGAGAAAGCTATTCAAGACGAACAAAACAAAAGAGCTGAAGAAGAAAAACTTGCAAAGAATCAACAGTTAATGCAAGAAATCTTTAAATTAGCAAGTAAAGCTGAAGCTTCCTCCGGTATATCTGGTGGTACAGATGAAACTGTAACTGAGAGATCAATGAAGGGGATGCTTCAATTAAAGAAGCCTATTTCAAGAATTTCTTCTACTACAAGTAGAGATGAGGATAGAAATCCTGATGAAATGGTAGATCCCATGGTTATTAGGGAAAGAAATTTCCTATATAATCAAAACTTTTTCCCAGATAGGGTAAGAGAAAATGTTAAAACTAGGGTAGTTTCTGTAAACACAGAGGGTGAATTTGGACTTACTGGTTTAGTGGAGATGTCAGCTAGACAAAATAAAGAACAAGGTTGGGATACTCTTGAAAAAGAAGAGTTAAACAAAATTCTTGTTGATGCGGATAAAGGTGTTTTATTAGCAGTATACATTCTTGAAAAAGAAGGAGTTGAATACTTTATAGATGAGAATGGAAAAATTATAGGTAAAGTTGGTGAGGAAGTAGATTTGAATAAAATTGTAGCTTCAACCTTAACTTCAACTTCTCTTGAGACAAAAAGAGATGGTAAAAGATATCAAGATGCAGACAAGGAAGTACTTGAAAGTCACCAAGCAGACTGGAAGAGAGAAAGAAGTAACCTAATAGATAATTCCAAAGTCTATGACATCTTCTTCTCAAGAGGTATTCCTGTATATGTAATGAAAGATGGGAAGATGCAATTTAATCCATTATCTGAATCTTTTGATGAAGATAAACTGGATACCATAAAAGACACAGAAGGATCAATAATGGTTATCACTGAAGATGAATATAACCTTAATGGGGTAGATATTAAAACTCAGAAAGGTGCAGTTGTTCTTCAGCATAATTCTATCTTTGCACCCCTAACAAATAGAAAATTAGACAGTAATGAACAAGAAACTTTATATGAAGTTATTGTTCAACTTGCAGAACAAGCACTAATAGGCGATGGATTTAAAGGTCCATTGATGCATTATCTACAGTCAATGTTGCTTTGGGGAACCCCTAAAAATAACAAACCTGCAAGAAATCAAATATGGATAAGTACTGATAATGGCCTAGAATTAAATTTTGGCAACAGTGGTGTAAAAGTTCCATTTGGACCAATGTCATTACAACAATCAGAGAATAAAGCTCTGTTAATGGCATTCTTAGCAGGTACTTATAATAATATAAATAACAATTTCTTAAATAATGAATTCAACAACGAATTCATAGAATATTATCTTGATAATGGGGAACTTAAAACTAGAACTCATAAAAACTATCAGTCTTTTATTATTGATAAAGGTTTGGTAAAAAGTCCATTAGGTAAAGGTAGAAATTTAAAACAAATATATTCTGTTTTAGAAGGAGTTGAATTTAGACAACCTGAGCAAAAAAAGAAAGTTGAAAAGCAACAAGAGGAAGAAGAACAAGACGAAGATTTTGAAGAAGGTGATAAACAAATCTTTAGTGTAAAAACAGCTTCTGGATTTGAAATCAAATATGAAATGCAGGGAGATGATCCCTATGTTTTACCAGATGATGAACAAAGTAAAGAATACAGAGAAACAAAAAAGAAAATAATAGCTGCAACAGATGAAGAAACATTTAACAGTAATGTTATAACATATGTTTTCAAAGATGTTGATGAAAGAGAAGCTGCTAAAAAAGTTACTCCTAAACCTCAAAAACCAACTTCTGATATAGAAGCTAAACCCCAATCTGAAGCAGGTAGTGGTGGTGTAGGCACATCTACTGGATTAGGTAGGGGAGATGTGGAACAAGAAAAAGCATTAGCCGAATATGAGGCTAAGAAAAAAGAAGTAGAAAATCATAATGCTGATATTGAAAAACAGAAACAGAAAGTTGTCGAGGAACATGATAACGAAGTTAAAAACAGAAGTAAACAGACCATCAATGATGAATATAGGCTACCAAAGGATAAAGAAATTGAGTTATTAAGAGATATTTTTACTCCATTTAATAAAACAATAATTGATGGTATTGAATATACGGCTGTTCCAATACATCCAACACACCCAGAAGCCGGTGTTTTATTAGAGGATAAAAACGGGCATTTAGCAGAAACTATTGTAATTACTAAAGCGATTAGAAACGACCCAGAAAGGCTAATAGGGGTAACCTATTTATTATATAAATGGGGGATTGCAGATAAATATTTATCTAAAAAAACGAATAAAATTGGAATAGAAGAATTAGAAAAACAAAGAGATGATAAGTTAGCAGAACTTGAAAGTCAGAAATTACAAATCCCTGAAAAACCTATCAAATCCCTATCCCCTACCATAGAACCCAAGCCCGAAGTATCTACACCTCAAACAAAAAGAAAGGATAGATTAAATCTAGGTGAAAATGATGAGGATGATAACTTCAGATTGGTTGATTTATTGAGAGTTGAAAGGATGAGCGAACAAGAGAAACAAGAATTTAAAAAATGGGTCTCTGAAAATCTACCACAATTTACTGTTGAAGAGGTTGAAGAATTAATAAGAACTGCCGGTAATGCCGCTGCTTGGGGTAAAATGTCTGGCTCAGTACTAACTTTTTATAAGTTAGCTGAGAAAGGTACGGGTTATCATGAAGCGTTTGAAGCGGTGTGGAAATACTTTGCAACACCCGAAGAAAAAGAATTTATTCTTGAGGAGTTTAAAAATAGGGAAGGTGTGTTCAGAGACAGGGTTTCTGGACAAACGATTTCTTATGCAGAAGCAACTGATTCTCAAGCAAAAGAAAAGCTTGCTGATGAATTTGCAGAATATAAATTAGGTAGGAAAAAAGAAAGTTGGATATCAAGACTGTTTGGAAGAATAATTAAATTCTTTAGAACTTTCTTGCGTGGATTCAAAGAAAATACATCTTTGAGAGATAAGCTTTTTGAAAAAATATCAGAAGGTGGATTTAAAAAATATAAACTCCCAGCAAAACTTAGCACAGAAGAAGAGTATAGTAGAGTACCTGGATTATCAGAAGGTGAAATTCAAGCTTTTGTACAAGATATGGCAAAATCTTTTTTCAATCAACTAATAAGAGAAGGTGTTGATTTGATGGAAGGCTCTACATATACAGAAAGAACAGATATACTAAAAAATATCAGGGAAAGGTATATCAAATCTAGTGGATTTAGAACTATTCCTGATTATGAAAAAGTTTATAGTCTTCTCGAAGTAGAGTTCAAGGACTATATGAAGACAATGAAAATTGAATTCGATGAGAATAATGAGTTCTATATCCTTGATGAGAACAGAAATAACAGAGATTATGTAGATGATAAATTTCAGTTAGATGTTAAAAAGAGCTCTCCTTTTGCAATAAGATTTTTATTGGCAAGTCTCGCTAAAACAACTGGTTATAATAGTGCTACTGGAGAAATAATATTTGATACAGATGGAGCAGTTCTTGGACTAAAACAATTAGTTCCATTTAATCGCTCATTTATAGCAATGTTAGAAGCTGTTGCGAATAGCACTAGCTTTGATAATGCTATTTCCAAAATAGAAGATCTCGGTAGAAAAAACAACGATTTTAAAGCTCTACTGAAGATACTTGGTGCAAATAAAGGAAAATTTGATTTATCCAATCTTAAAGAACATCAGTGGAGACTTTTAGCTTCTGCTTATAGAACATTTAATCTACAAAAACCAGAGGTTAGAACTATAACCTATAATGAAGATGGTAGTGTATATTTCTCAGATGCATACTTTGGCAGATCTACAAAGCAGCTGATTAATTTCTGGCAAAACAACATATCTAGGAAAATCAATTCTGGGGAAAGTAAATTCTTTAAAAAGAACAAAGCTGGAGAATTCGAATACGTAGATAAAAGTGTTGATAAATACAGCGGATCAGTGCTCCAAATTATCCATTTCTTAAATGAATTTGGAATAGACATCACTGTAGAAGATTATCAAAAATTAAGTGCTATCCAAAGGGGAGATGTTATAAATGCAGCAAAAAGAATTAAAACTTATATTACCAAAGCTAAACCATTCAAGATAGCAAGGGGTAAATATTTAGAAGTTGGTGAACAAATTTCTACAATTGCTGAAATTCTTAGTAAGAGTCAGAAAGTTATTTCTGAAACAACTTTCTTGAATTCAGATGGTAAGCAGCAACAAGCATTTGTTCAGCATAATTATTTCTCAACGTTAACTAATATTTTCAATTCAGTATTAACACTTGATGAACTTTTTGAAAGATTTCCAAATCTTAAGAATGATGAGTTTTCAACAAATAGTTTAATACTTAAAAAAGGTGGTGTTTATTTTGATAAAGCTGGTAATAGAACATCTACAAAATTAACTGTTGGTTATATAGATGGTCAAACAAAAGATGAAAAAGGTAGAAAACTGGACAATCTTTCTGGCCCAGATAAACTAATGTTACAGATAAATGGTATTCTTGATAACCTTCATTATATCTCAGTTCCAGCTGACTCAAGTACAGAATGGAACATAGATATACATAACTTTATTTCAAAGACTGTATCTTTAGACAAGAATGAATTTGAAAATAAATTTCTTGAAATATTTAAAGGGTATTTGCAAGATGAGATAGATTTACTTTCTGATAAAAGTAGGTCTAAGAATGATAATGTTGGATCGAAGTGGAAGAACTTAAGATTCTTTAGGAGTATTCTTTCTTCAGAAACCGCTAATAAAATTGAAAAGTCTAAAGCTGTCCCTCAAGGATTAGAGAATACAGTAAATAAAGAAATTTTAGATTGGTTCTATTCTACAACCAAGGATTTGAGAGAAAAACTCAAATATAATTCTCAATTAGAACAAATAAATGATAACACTTTTTCTATTCCTCAGTTATTATCTAAGTTCTTTGGAGAGAATAAACTAATGAATGAAAGAGAACTTCAAGGGTTATTGAACTATGTTTCTGCTAATACAGCTATAGCAAATATGGAGTTACACAAAGTTTTCTTTGGAGATCCATATAATTTCCAAATAAAGAAAGATGGAACTTTAGATGAAACAAAAAGGATTAAATCTTTTGGCTCTCCAGCAATACCGTTGTTTGCAAATAAAGCTTACAATGCAACATTTACTAAGAAGTTTAATGAAGGTCTCAAACCTTCAGATTTTGGTTATTATGTACCTGGAGATACAATTAGAACTACTACCTATGCTGACGTAAATATAGTATCAGATTATCTTGATTATGAAGGTGTTGTAGAAGCAGATGCTGCTGCAGTACATACTATTTTCTTTGAAAGAGATCTTCAAAATAGGCTTGGTAAATGGGGTAAAGCAGAAAAAGATTGGTTTGATTGGGAAATGGCATATACAAGAAAAGCACTTCTAAAAAAAGGTGTTATTACCCAGAAGGAATATTCTAGAGAATTACAACAAAAGGATTTAGAAATTCTTAAAAACCCTCAACCTAAAGCTAAGTTTGATGTTAAAAAACCAATTGTAAGGGGTATAAAAAATAACCCAGACTACACAGATACTATTCTGGATAAGTTTTCATCTTCACCAATTTGGTATACAGGTGTTGAAGGAACTCATTTAGAAGATCTTTTTATTAAGATGTATAAGGAGAAGATACATTATGTGATCTTCGAGAGTGGTAGAAAAGTTGGATCAGAAGGTAAAAATAGTTTCTATCAAGGAACTAAGTTTAACAATGAACCGTATAAAGGGGTATTTGAAATAAAATGGGATCAATACTACATTCAAGTTGAAAACAACTATGAAGAGGGTAAGAAACAAACAAGAGGTTCTCAGATAACCAAATTGTTCTCCCTTGACTTATTTGTGGATGGTGTTCCAGTTGATTTTGAAGGAACAAATTGGTTTGAACTTTCAGAGAAGGAAAAAGAATCTCAATCAAAAATCTATAAAGATGTCAAATTTAACAATTTGCTGTTGGAACAAATGACCGATATAGGTTACAGAGAACTTTTAGATAAACTTGGTCTTGAGGAAGATGAAGGTGAATTTAAAATAGTAGACCAAGAAAAATTATATAAAACACTTAGGGATGAGGCTATGAAGAGGGATATGCCAGCAAACCTTAAGAAAATCTTTTTAATAAATGAAGAAACAAATGAGCCATATTTTACTATAGATAAGAGTGCTAAATACGATGAAATCGTAAAAATGCTTTACTCTATGGTAGATAAAGCTATAGTTTCTCCTAAAGTTAATGGTGCTCCTCATGTACAAATTCCTGCAACTGGTTGGGAATCAAAGTCTATGGGTAGAGGTATAGCTATTAAAGAAAATGGACAATGGAAGAAAATTACTCAGGAAGAGTACGATAATTTAAAAGATAAGTCACAAGCTGTATTTACAAGTTCAAGGTTAAAGTTTTATACAAAAGAACAACCTTGGATGGAAATTCTTTTGCCAAACTGGATGAAAGATTTAGGTTTAACTGATCAAGAAATACTTATAAAACTTAAAAGTTCACCAGAAATTTTGAAAGCGATAGGTTTCCGTATTCCAACACAGGGTATGTCAGCTATTGATAATATTAGAATTGCTGGGTTCTTACCAGAAGAATATGGTTATACAGTAGTAGTACCTAGTGAGATTACTATGAAAGCTGGTTCTGACTTTGATATTGATAAATTAAATATTTATCTTAAAAATGTATTTGTTGATAAAGATGGCAATCTTAAACAGTATAAGCTTCTTGATGTACCAAGAGGTGATAAAATTAAAGATTTCTATGAAGCAAATCTTTTGGAAAGATATAAGAAGTTTAAAAGAAAAGAAGAAATTACTAGGATAGAACTCTCTGCTGATGAGTTCTTAGAAGATATTGGAATTGCTTCAGATGAAGATAGAATTGTGCAAAAGCTTCAATCTCAATATGTTCCAACATTAGAGGAGTTTGAAATTGAAGTTGCTAGCTTGAATAAAATTGAGTTTAACAGAAGGTATAATCCGTTCTTTAAAAAAGCTATTGAGAATGAATATTTTGATTCTATAGGAAGAGTTATCTCACATCCTAAGAACTTTGAAAGATTAACAAAACCGCTTGATGATCCCAAGTTAAAAGAAATAGCTGCAGATCTTGCCAAAATTAATAATACAGAAGATTCAAAAAAACTTAGCTCTCTTTTAGATATAAATTATATCAATAATTTAAGAAATATTTTCTTAATGGCAAAAAAATGGGTAGGTATTGGAGCTATAAATATCACTGGACATTCTCAAGCACAAAGAACAAATCTATATATAGATACAAATGAACCTGGATTAAGTTTTGAAGAAAGGGAGCTTTTAGCTGGTGAAATCTTATTACCTCATAATAAAACAAGCGATGGTAAACCAAGCCTATCTAAAGCTTTTGACCAAGAAGGTAAGCATATATCAGATGTATTATCTGGTTATCTGAACGCATTTGTGGATGTGGCAAAAGATCCATATATTTTACAAATTATTTATGATAGGAAGATTGTAGATATTTATATGTTCTTGGCAAGAATCGGTGTTCCTACAGAAACTGTTGCATATTTTATGAATCAACCTATAATAAAAGAATATGTTCACTATTCCAATATCGAAGGTTTCTCATCATTAGCCAGTTTATATAGGAAAGAACTGTTCCTCAAAGATTCAAAATATGCTACTTCTAAACCAGCAACTACGCTGACAAAAAAGTTAAAAGAACAAATAACAAATCCTACAAATGAACAACAATTATTAATTTTTGATGAGTTTTTAAAATATGCAAAACTTGCAAATTTTTCATTTAGGTTTACAAATGCAACCAAATGGGATACCACTAGGTTTACTTCTGGAGGTCAGGTAAGAAGAATGGAACTTATGTTGGATAAACCAAATCCAATAAAATCTCCAGAAATGGTACTTAGCACATCAAATAACGGAGTTATTTATGATAGGGTTACTAAAGCTAAGAGAGCTATTGAATCATTAAGTCCAATAAGTGCAAAAAATATAAGAAATGAACTTAATAAGATTCTTGATGTTTATTTAAATCAGGACTTTTTAATGGCAGAAGAGTTAGAAAAGATTGATAATGAACTAGTTAAAACCTTTATCAACTACTTAGTTGGTACTAAAAAAGGAATAAGTAGCAATAATTATGCGTATTCAGCAGTTAAAAAACTATCTGAAATATTAAATAATCCTGCAAAAAGAGAGGAATATAACAATAACCCTCTGTTTAATATGCTAAAAATTAGAAGCTCATTAGTTCCTGGAGGAACAGAGAAAGTTACAATTTCTCCATTCCCTAAAACTGCTTATGAGAAAAATATAATTTCTAGCTATTTTGAAGAAATCAGAGAACTATCACTAGACGATACTGGAAAAATAATTTCCGATTCTTTGTATGATAATTTGTTAAAATTAGCTATCTTGCAAGGTATTGGAAGATATGATAATTTACTTCCATATGTCAATATGTTTGATGTAGCCGATTATTTAAATATAGTTCCTACAGTAGCCGATGCTCAGGTGTTTGCTAATGAATCTAAATTCCAAACAGGTAATTGGAGAGATAATGATATTGTACCATATGGTAAGTGGTTACATGAATCAAATGTATTCCCAGATGTAAGGGTTATCAAACTATCAACTCAGTTCTCAAGAGAGCTTACAGAGCACGATGTTGTTAAATTTGATAAATTTCCAAGAGTTCGTAAAAAAGGTTCAACCAGACTAGATCTTACCAACTATAAAACTAAGAATAAAATATCTAAAGATGTTGTAGATAAAATGAAAGAAAAGAAAGATTTTTCATTCTTAGAAAAGGTTGGTTATAAGAGAATTATGGATGGAGATAAACCATTTACAACTCAGGGTAGCAATCCTGGAGAAAAGATCTATTATTATTACCAAGTAAACTTAACTGGAGATGGTAACATTCAAGATTTCTCAAAAGTTTCACCTTTTCCAAATGGAACTGTTCGTTTATCACAACCTCTTAATAATGAACAAGCTTTAGGTTATGTTAAAAAACAGTTGAGTTCAAAAACAGTTACTCAAGAACAAGAACCAACATCAACTAGTGAAATAACTTTTGAAGAAGATCAAAATTTTGGTTATAAAGAAAGAACTATTAGAAATGCATCCGCTGATGCAACTATTGCAATAGCTGTTGATTTTAGCAGTGCTGGTGAAAAGCTTACTAAATCTGCAGTTATTAACCAAAATAAAAAATATATACCTATAGATTATACAAAATCTTCTGAACAACATGTTAAAAGAATAATTGAGCAGTTGAATTCTATTAATAAACCAGATGGTATTTCTTTAAATATCGCTGGTAATGGAATCTACACATTTAAACAAAAAGGTTTTACAGAATCACAAGAAGATTTAGATAACTATACGTATAAATTATTGAAAGCTGTAGTTGAATCTCCAAATCTTAAAACTAAAATAACTTCTATTAGAACTGGTGGTCAAACAGGTTTTGATGAAGCAGGTGCTAAAGCTGGTATTAAGCTTGGTATTCCAACAAAAATTTTAGCTCCGAAGGGATGGAAATTTAGAGATGTTACTGGAAAAGATATAGCAAACGAAAAATTGTTTAAAGATAGATTCAAATTGGAAGAAGAATCTGAAGATCCTTTTAAATGTAAAAAACCATGACTTGTAACGTAAGACAAAATACGATTAATACTTTAAAAGAAAAGAAAATAATTGATGATAATTTATTTGTCATTAGTCCTTTATTTTGGGAAGAGAATAGGAAATTCTCAAATTTAGCAAGAACTAAATACAAAGTTCAAAATCAAGGACTTTTATTTTCTACAGAAACTACTAGAAATGATAAGGTAAAAGCTGTACCAAATGAAGTATTTTTTAAAGAACTTCAGCAAAGATTCGATGTTCAAAATTTAGAAGTTCCCAGCATTGGCTCTAAAGACAATCTTGAATATCAATTAAAGGTTATTGATATTGTTTCAAAAAATATTGAAAAAATAAATGATTGGTATAAAAAAATAGGAAATACCGGGGTATTTTGGAATAAACTTCAACAGGATTTACAAATTCCAAAAGAACAAGTTGAACTTTTAAAAGAATCTGAAGGTACAAACATTGAAGAAAAGTTAGCTTCATTTGTAGCTAATTATAGTTTTGCTATTGAAATAAATATTACCAAACAGAATACAGGAAATTTAAGTGATAGAATTGGTGATTTTGTTAATGATAGTGGTACATGGATAAACGTAAAAGAATATAGAGATGCTACAGAAGAAGAAGCTGAAATCTTAAATAAAAAAATAAGAGAACAAAATGTTAATACGAAAGAATATGCCAATATGACAGTACCTGGAGGTACTAATTATACAGAAAATGAAATAGCTACACCAGCTATTACTCCTTCTATTAAAGGTCACGCTCAATTTAGTACTGATAATGGTATAGGATGGTTTCGTTCAGATGATAAGATTGAATTTTTAGATAAAGAAGATTTAATTAAAAAAGGAATAATAAAACAAGTACCTTGCGGATAATGAAAACAGGAATATATAAAATAACAAACCCTAAAGGAAGAATTTATATTGGACAATCTAAGAATATAGATGAAAGGATAACTAGATATAAAAAATTACAATGTTGCAAACATCAATTATTTTTATATAGAAGTTTCTTAAAGTATGGGGTAGATAACCATTCTTTTGAAATTATAATAAGAGGAAATTTTACTAAAAAAGAACTCAATACTTTTGAAAGTAAATTTGTAAAAGAGTATAATAGTTTTAATGGTTGGAAAGAAGGTGGATTAAATCTAACTACTGGTGGAGATTCTTATGAATTTGATGAAACTGTTAAACAAAAAATGTCAGATACAAGAAAAAGAAAAATATCAGAAGGACAACTTAATAGCAAACTTACTGTTGAAAATGTAAAAGAAATAAAACTGCTTATTATTCAAAAAGTAAAACAAAGAGATATTGCTAAAAAATTCAATGTTAAACCTACAACTATATCAGAAATTAAAGCTGGTAGAAGTTGGAAAAATATAAATATATAATATGGCTTGTTACGAATATAAAGGGATTAAATATACAGAAGGGGAATTAGTAACATTGCTTACTAAAGAAAATCAAGGTAAAACCAGAAGAGTTTTAGAATTGCAGAGTGATCTATTTCAGACAGGTAGAAGTAGTGAATTATTAACTTCAAATCCAGTTAAGCAAAAAGAATGGAATTATTTTACTTCTTCAAATGGACAAAAATATTCTATTTTATATAAAGAAGAAAATGGAAAGATTAAATTTAGATTTTATGATGGTACTTCATCTAATTTAATTGCAAAAGAAGATTTACCTCAAGATGCTTTAGATTTTGCACAAAAAGAAAGACAAAGATTAGATAATTTAAAAAATACTTCTGATAATCAATTCCTACAACTTCTAAATAAAGATAATAACTGGGTTACATTCTTTGTTAAATCTATTATACAAGATAGTGCTAAGAAAGGGTATGAAAAAGTATTATTTCCTAGTGGGGATACTGCTAGTAAAGTTGAAGGTCATACTACATTAGAAGAGTTTAAGAAACAGAAAGAAGATAGAATTAAAGAACTTGAAAATAGAAAAACACCAGTAGATTTAACTAAACTAAGAATAGAAAAAATAGATGGCAGATATGGAGTATTTGCTGAATACGATTTAGCTTATCGTAGGGATACTATAGAAGAAGCGGAGTATATTATTAACAAATATAAAGATGAGGAAACTCGTAGGATTAACGAAATAGAACAACTTAAACGAGAACTTGAAAGAGTTGAAAAAGAAGGATTTGGTTCTTTAAAACCCATTTACAAATTCTATCAAGAAGATGTGTTTAACATTCTTAAAAAACAAGGTTATAATCCAAAAGAAGTAACAGATGAATATGGTAATACTTGGTATGAAGTTGGTATTGTAGAAGAATTTGCAAAACCGGTTCTTTTACAAACTAAAGAATCATCTGAAAAGATGAAAAAAGCTTCACCTAAAACTTTGAGAAAACTAAAAGAATTTCTAAAAAGAATAGGTGTAGATTTAAAGACAGTACCATATGTAACTCACAATGGACAAAGGTTAGATGCCAATGGTATTGCCGAAATATTTGGAAACTTAATTTGGATTGTTGAAGGTAAGGAAAATATAGCTCTTCCAGAAGAAGCTATGCACTTTGCCACATATTTAATAAGACAAACAAATAAAGAATTATACAAAAAGCTGTTGAATTCTGTTAGTTCTACACCAGAATATGAAGAATTCTTTAGTGAATATGCGAAACTTTATAGAACCCATGATGATAAACCTGATATTCCAAAAATCAAGTTCGAAATAATTGGTAAAGTTCTTGCTAATCAATATGTTGCAAATGAAAATAAAACATGGCTTCAGTGGATAATTGAAGCTATTAAGAACCTTTTTGTAAAAGCGAACATAGATCCTTTTGCAGAAGCTCTTCAAGGATTAGATAAGTTAGAATCTGTCGAGAATATTAGAATTGAAAGTATTGTTGAAGATATCAGACAAGGGGTAAAGGGTACAATGTGGGAACAGGGTTTTAAAGAATTGTCTCCAGAACAAATACTTCGTGAGTCTTATGAGCAAATAAAATCTGCAGGAGTTTCTTATATTGACCAAGCATTATCTGGCAATGATGAATTAGCTGATGAAATTGTAGATTTCTATGAAAATATGACATTTTTACAAGTTACACCAGAAACCATTGTAAAAAAACTGGATGAAACTAATAGAAAAGTGGTTAATAAAACTGTGGTTAATGATAAAACTGGTGAAGCTGAAAGTGACTATTACATAGATGGTAAAAAGGTAAAAGATCGTGTTACAAGAAAGATAAAAAGAGTCATGAAATTTGAGTTTCGTGACAGAAAAATAACCCCGTGGCAAAAACAGATGGAAGATCAAATGAGAGAATGGGGTTCAAAAGGTCACAAAGATTTAGAAAGACTCTTTAAAAAATATCTTAAAGCTGATGGAACTATAGAAATAGTTAGAAATGATGAAGGTCAAGATGTTTTAAAACCTCAAAATGATATAATTGTACAATCTGAGATGGATCCAGAAGATCTTGGAATTTTCGAAGTTCTAGAAAAGAATGTCGTAAATATTCTAATGTCTTATCCAGAAGGTACTAAATTTAGAGTAGAACAGGTTATATATACACCAAATGGTGGCGAAGTTGGTCAAAGAGACCTAGCTGGAACAATAGATTTTTTAGCCATAAAACCAAATGGAAAAGTAGATGTTCTTGACTGGAAATTCACAAGAGTAAACAAAGACAAGTATGATGATTTAGGTTGGTTCAAACAAAATGAATGGAAAATGCAAATGGAAGAGTACCGTAAAATTCTTAAAAAAGAATACGGAATTCTTGAAAGTCAGTTTGAAAAAACCAGGATGATTCCATTTATTGTAGAATATGAAAGAGAAGATTTTACAAATAACAAATCTCCATATGTTCCAGTTTCAGTTGAAACAGCTGGATTAAATGTAGCAATAGATACAAAAACATACCTGTTACCAGTATCTTCTGCAACAGAGACTACAGGTAGTGAGAAGTTAGACACTCTTATTTCATCACTTGTGCAACTTTATGAAACCCTTAAAAAAATACCAGCTACTGATAACAGAAGGGATGTTAAAAATGAGCAACTAAACAGTCTGTTTAAGTCAATTAGACACTTACAAGGAGCTCAAAATTTAGAACCTCTTGTAGACCAGATGAAATTGGCAGTTGAGCAAACAAAAGAGTTTATAAAAGGGTTTAGAGAAAATGAAAACTTAGATAATCTTTCTGAAGCAGAAATTTCAGAAATAGCATCAGAAATGTTAATTAAAATTCAATCTTTACAAATATTTGAAAAAGTATTCCCTACAATTTTAGATGTTTTTGATAATCCCTCTGAAGATGTTGCAGAAATGGTAGAACATATATCTGAAGTATCTTCTGATATTGTAGTACAAAAGAATGCAATGCGATTTCTAATAGATGGATTTGCACAAAAATATATTGCTTCTAGGAGAGGTATTGAAGGTTTAAAAGAAGCTGAAAAGCAAGTAACTGGTATTACAAGAATGTTTGGTACTACATCAGAAATACCAACAGCTGCTCTTAGAACATTATTTACAATTGTAGAGAATTCTACAAATAATGCCAAACTTGATACTCAGGATGCAATCTCCGAGCTAGAAGAAATAAAAAAAGAAGTAAATGAATGGGGCGGATTAAAAAAGCTATTACAAACAGTAAAGAAAAAAGATAAGAATAGATTGATAGATGAGTATGATCCTAAATTCTATGATGAATTAAAAATTGCAATGGATAATGGTGATGGGGAATGGATTGAAAAAAATATAGATATTGAAGAATACCAAGATGCGTTGTTTGAAAAAAGAAAACAACAACTTAAATACATTGAACAAACAACTTTCTTCTCAGATCCAGAAAGAAATGAAGAAAAAAAGAAAGAATTAAAGGACAAACTTATTAAAATAACAGACATAGGTAATGTAGAAGCTTATTTTAGCCAAGACAATTACTATGTAATGAGAAAGTTTCCAAACAAAAAATGGGTAACTGAGGAATTTAAGGAACTTCAAAAAAATGAACCAGCTTTAAAATTCTATAATTTTATTAGAAAAATAAATGAAAAAGCTAAAGAAATTGGATATTTACAAAAAGAGTCAGTAAGGGGATTTTTACCTTATGTATATAAATCATTTTCAGAAAAGCTTGCTAATGGCGGAGATCTTTCTTTTTCAGATTGGTTGGTGAATTCACTTACAATTGATGAAAATGTTGCTGGTTACGGCGACTTTAATGAACTTTCAGGTAGAATTGAAGATAATTTACCAAGATATTTTGTTAGGGAGATTGAAGACGAATCCCAAGTAAGCGAAGACTTATTTACAAATGCTGCTATATATGCTAAGGCTGTTATAGATTATGAATATAAATCACAAGTTGAAGGACAAATAAAAGCGTTATATTTTATAGAACAAAATAAAGAATCTATTGAAACGAATTTATTTGGTAGAATTGTTAGAGGTACTGCAAATGAACCAAAGAAAGTTCCATCTAATGATAAAAATGCAGATTTGCTTTTAAAACACATACAAACAACTTTTTATGGTCAAAAATATGCAGCATCTGGTACAACGGATGTTCTTTTAGGTGATTGGGTTACAAAATATAATGAATTTGCAGATAAAGCAAAAAAGAAATATGGAATACCTTTTCCTAAACTTAATGAAAATACTGAAGGAAAACAAGTTTCTGTAACTAGAGCAATTGATACCCTAAACCATTGGTTTAGAATGAAAAATCTTGGGTTAAATATTGCTTCTTCTATGTCTGTATTATTTGGTGGTAATTTTCAAGCTATTATAAACTCAGGAAAATATTATACATCAAAACAGTTTTTAGCTTCAGAATGGAAATTCGCATCACATTCAAAGATAAAAAATGAGGAACTTCATTTTGCTTTGATAAAACAATTTTTACCAGTTGATGAAGAATTACAAAGAAGAATAAATCAATTATCTGCTTCAAAAATAAATGCAAATTCTTTTTCTGATTTTATGATGGTATTAATGAGAAAGGCTGATTATTCAGTACAGTATGCTAACTTTTTATCGTTTATGGAAAACACTATTGTAATAGATGGTAAACTTTTTAATGCCAGAGATTATTATAGAAATTCTTCAGAATATGCAAATAGGTATAAATTGTCAGAAGAAAATAGGAAAAAACTAGAATCAGAATTTGAAGACAAAGTTCAAGAACTTTTGGATAAAAATGGAATAATTAGTAAGGCCGAAGTAAAAGATGGAAAATTGTTTATTGAAGGTGTTAATTTTAGAGATCCTAAAAATTTAGAATATAGAACCCTTATTCAAACAATAGGTAGAAAAGCCACAGGTAACATTTCTCCAGAAAATGAAATGTTAATGAGAATGAATGTTATAGGTAAATCTATGATGGTTTTCAAAAACTGGATTCCAGGACTTGTAAAACAAAGGTTTGGGGGTTTAAGGTATGATGAATCTGTTAATGATTGGGAATATGGAAGAGTTAGGATGATTGTAAAACATCTCGGTTTCTTTGCTTTTGCAAGAATAAGAGATATTAATAATATAATTAAAGGTAACGAAGAAGGATTGAAACTTATAATGAAATATTATGAAAAACAGAAGTCAGATTTTGTAGAATCTGGTGGAGACCCTTCAAAGTTTATGTCTGAAGCTCAATTTGCAGATGCCATGAGACTTGCTTTACAAATGCAAATGAAAGAATTAGCAATTTTATTCTCTTCATTAGGTATGTTATATGCAGTTTTACCTGGATTGGCACCAGATGATGAAGACAAAGAAGCTAAAAATAGGTTTAACTTTGCAAGGAGAATGGTAGATAAAATATCAGATGAGGTTTGGTTTTATTATAGTCCCACACAAACACAACAAATTCTAAATGGTAGTATTTTCCCATCACTAGGACTCCTTACCGATGCTTCTAAAGTACTTTCTAGTACTTCAAAAGAAATTTGGGGATTGGTTACAGAAAATGATGAACTAGTAGAGAAAAACTATCCATTAAAAAATTTAATGAAAGCTCTACCAATAGCAAGAGAACTCCCCTATTATATTGCAATGTTCGATGCAGATTTAGCAAAAGAACTTGGAATTAAGATATCTACACAATCTAGGATGAGATAATTATCCAGATTATATTTCAAATGCTATATTATATTTTGTTTTCAAGTACAACTGCTTGATAATAAGCTTATTATTTATATTTTTGTAAGATGGCATGTAAAGACTGCGCACCCGAAAGAAATAACCCTTGTCCAGATTATCCAAATGCAAATTGTGTTGTGTATTCTGGAGCAAATTTAACATGTCTTGGTGTTAAAACCAATGATAGGTTATCTGCAATTTTAGCCAAAATTGATGAAGCTGTATGTTCAATTTCTCCAGAAGTTGAAATAACCATGTCAAATTTAGGTACAGGTGAGGGTATTTATGCACAAACAGTTGGGAGCGATTATCAATTTAAGTCACTTGTTCCAGGTACTGGAATAAATATTTCATCTGATTCCGAAGAAATAACTATTGATTTAGATGCGTCTTATCTAAATTCAAATTATTGGTCTTTAACGGGTAATTCTGGTACATCGTCTTCTACTAATTTCTTAGGTACTACTGATACAGAAAGTTTAAGATTTAGAGTAAATAATACTTTAGCTGGTAGATTAGATTGGTATCCGGGAAACCCAGATGAAAGTTCTGTTGCTTTTGGTGTAAATGCACTACAAGCAATGGATATACAAGGTGGTCCTTATTTATGTGGAAGTGTTGCTATAGGTTCTGCCGCTCTAAAAAATAATACTTATGGAGAAAATGTAGCTGTTGGTATGGGTGCTATGCGTGATGCAGTTACAGCATGGCGTAATACTGTAATGGGTGAATACTCCATGTTTTATGGAAGAAGTGGTCAGTTAAATGCCTTTTTTGGTGCATTTTCAGCAGAAATGAATACCGGAGCAAGCTATAATGCAGGTTTTGGTGCAGAAACACTAAGAGGTAATAAACAAGGTGATAATAATACAGCTCTTGGTATATGGGCTTTAAGATGGAATACCACTGTTGTAGATAGTATAACAGTTACAAATGGTGGTTCTGGTTATACAACTGCAACTGTAACAATATCTGCACCAGACCCAAGTTCTCCGGGAGCACCTTCTACACAAGCAACAGCAACAGCTACTATTGATGCAGGTGTTATTACTGCTATAACCGTAACAAATAAAGGTAAGGGTTACTCTAATGAAGTAAATCCTGTAACTGTAACTATTACTGGTGACGGTACTGGTGCTACAGCAACAGCTACTTTAAAATCAGGTAGATGGAATACAGGTATAGGGTCTAATTCATTCTGGTCAGGAAGAGCTAATCAATATTGTACAGGTGTTGGTATGTGGAGTGGTGTTGGTGCCGGTGGTAATGAAGCAAGTGATATAGACGAATATTCTACATTTATAGGATATGCAGCATCAAGAAGCTCTACTTTACCGAATACAACCCCACTAAGTAAGTCAACAGCAATAGGATACAATGCAAAAGTTGGACAATCAAATTCTATAGTATTAGGTGCAACAGGTGCTGACCAACCCAATATTGGTATTGGTACTATAACTCCAAGTTATAGATTAGATGTAGTAGGAGATATAAGAATAGATGGTGGTAATCAGTTAATTATAAATCAAAGTGCTGATACTTTTACAACACCACCTTATGTTAATAATGACATAATTCCTCAAATAGTAATTAAAGATGCCACAGGCACTAATGAAACTCTTTCCATAAAAGGAGTTAGTTATATCAATGGTAGTCCTAATACTTGGTGGAATTCTATATATATCGGAGATGGCATAGATACAGGAAATGTATTTTCTGTGGGTAACACAGTGATGGGCAGCAGGGCTTTTGTTAATCCAAACAACGCACACTGGAACGTAGTAATAGGTGCAGATGCAGCAGTAGCAGCTTCTTCTGGATATTACAATAATGTTGCAATAGGATTCAGGGCTGCAAAAGCACAAACTACAGGTATTAGCAATGTGATGATTGGTGATAAATCAGGTCTCTCACAAACATCTGGTAGTTGGAATACATATGTTGGTCAGCAGTCAGGTATCTATGTTCTTACAGGACAAGATAATACATTGATTGGTCAATCTGCTGGTAATTCTATACTAAATGGTAGTTACAATGTTATACTTGGCGGAGCGTTATATGGAACAACATATGATAAAAGTTATAACACGGCTGTTGGTAAAAATGCTTTAAATGACCAAGCTGGTTCAAGTAATTATAACACGGCTTTAGGTTTTGGAGCAGGTAGATATGTAACAGGGAATAGCAATGTATTTATTGGGTTAAATGC
>Ga0268298_10002091_pt1 | contig 22348 bp, 5 predicted proteins | sample WWTPWeurt_MetaG_FD_194462 | JGI IMG/M metagenome (GOLD analysis project Ga0268298, IMG submission 194462) | Activated sludge microbial communities from WWTP in Nijmegen, Gelderland, Netherland - WWTP Weurt | ecosystem: Engineered > WWTP > Aerobic digester > Activated sludge | place: Netherlands... | reverse complement strand
TGGATCCCCATGGCCGTCACGGTGGCGACCTACGCGGGCCTGGTGGCCTTTGGATTCCCCGCCGCCACCGAGCTCTTTCAGTCGTTCGTCATGTCCCCCGCCCTTCCCGGCCTCACGAAGCTCATGTTGGACGTGCTCATCTATGGCACCGAGTTTGTTAGCCAAGTGACTTTGTTGTTGACCGGCCTCGTGATCGCCGCCCGGGCGGTCGGACCCGCGGCGGGCGGGGTTTTCGGCCGGGCGGTGCGCGCCCTACGTCCCAATTTGGAGGGGATTGATTACGCCAAGGGGTTGTTGGCCCAGACCGGGGAGCGCTCGGCGGCCCACCGTCAAACGGTCCGGGAGATCGTTCGAACCCGGGGTCTTGCGGCCGGCTTTACGGCGGCCTTTTGGCGCGCGGCGGCCTTTGTTGTCGGCGATGTGTGGCGGACGTTTTATGGTTTTGCGTTCCAAAAAAGCGACAACCTCTATTTGATCTGGTCCGGGCGGGGAGAATCGGTTCGCGGACCGCCGTCCCTGTTGGAGGAATCCTTCGTCAACACCGACGCTCTCCTGCAGAAATGGGGCGCCCGCCCCGCCTTCCGACGCACCGCCACCCTTCTTTTGCTGCCTATATACGCGACCCTGGGCATTTTCGGTAAACGCCTCGCGGTCCTCGCCTACAGCACGCTCGGCCAGTACGCCTTGATGACGACATTGAGCTGGACGCTCGCCGCCGCCGTCGTTCCCGGAGGAAAAATGGTTTTGGTTGCGGGTCTCGCGGTGTTGGGCGCCGCGGCGTTCCTGCGTCCCGGCGGCACCGACCTTCCCACGCGCGCTCGGTGGACCCAACGGGCCGTCCGGTCGATGATTTTCCTTTTGCCGGCCGCCGCGATCGCTTTCTTGGTTCCCGCGGGCGGAGACGCGCTGGGCTTGACCGCGGCGGTGGTCAATTTCAACCCCCTGGATTTGTTGATGGGAACGGGCTGGTCCGCGGGTTTTGGGCACACCGGGGTGGCCGCCGCCGCCGTGGCCTTGGCGGCGCCTTTTGTGATGGCCAGTTCCTACGCGACCTCGGCGGTGATGCGATGGGTGAGCGGGGCCCAGGCGCTTAACTTAACCACGTTGGCGGAACGGGAGAACCTCACCCAAACGAAAGCGTCTCGGGGCGTTCGAGCGCTGGGGTGGGTTCGGTACATAAAGGCCTCTTTGTTTGAGCCTGTCCACGCCTTGCCATACCAAGACGCCGACGGACAGCCGGTGCGCGGGTCTCTGTGGCGGGCGGCGTTCCACACGGCCTTTGCCCCGCGCACTCTGGGTTTTGGCGGGCTCCACACCGTCGGCCTGGAGATCGAGACGGCCAAATGGGTCGCCCACCTCCTGGGTAATTCCCTCGGTGGGGTGGGACGCCTTTTTGAGCATCTGATCGTCAAGACCGAAGGGGACGGCGAGCGCGCCAGCGTGCTCGCGGCGGGCGGGCAATTGCTCGACCGGGCGGGGGCGGGGGCCAGCCTGGCCGAGGCGGCCGCCGATTTGCTGATGCCTTCGGCTCAGGCCGCGGAACCTCCCGCGACGGGCGAGACCGTCGAGACCTCCGTCTCCGAACCGGTCGCCCAAGAGGCCGTTCCCGCGGGGGCACCTGTGTTGGATGTGGCCCAGGTGGCCACCCGGGGCTCGTCGCTCAATATGCGGGAATCGCCCGGGCGGGACGCTCCCCGCGTCGGTTCCCTGCAACCCAACCAAAGCCCGGTCATGATTTACGAGTACGCCGCCGTCACCGGCGCCGCCGGAACGGAACAATGGGCCCGCGTCGGGGTCGATCAATGGGTCGACGCCCGGTACTTGAAAATCGCCCCCCGGGCCGCGGAAGGGGTTGTTGATTACGCCACGGTCCAAACCCAAACGCGGCCGCTGACCGTTCGCTCCGCCCCCGGCGTCGACAAGTCGGCTGTGGACGCCCTGCCCAAGGGCAGTCCCGTGGGGGTGCTGCAATACGCCTCTGTGATGACGGAGCGCGGGGAAGAAAAGTGGGCCAAAATCGGCGCCAACCATTGGGTGAACGCTCAATATCTTGCGGTTCACAGCCCGGGCCCCGCCGCGACGCCGGCCGCAGCGCCGGTCGCGACGCCCTCTCCGGCCCCCGCCGCGCCCGCACTGGAAAACTTGGCTCAAAAGGCGGCCGAACTCCTTCCCTCTTTGGCCGCCGTGCCGGACCCGAGCTTGACCGTGGCTCTGCCGATGGAAAGCGGTGTCGATCGACCGGTTTCAGAGCCGGCCCCCGCCGCCGAAACCCCCTCGACGGCCGCGGCCGCCCCGGGTGCCCTTACCCAATGGGCCGAACGGGCCGCGTCGGTCTTTGCCCCGATGGGCGCCGCCGTCCATCATTGGATCGCCGGATTTTCCCTGGCGGAGTGGGCCATGCCCGTGTTTACGTCTTTTGGCGTGTTCGGCGCTCTCCATTTCTGGCGCCGCAACCCCACCCCCCGGGACTTCTCGAACTGGGCCGAGGGCGTGGCCGACCGCATGCTTCACGAACTCAAGCAAGGCCCTCGGACCTACCCCAAAACCTGGGGGGCCGCTTTCATGCGTTGGCGGCGCAACCAACTGAGCCCCGTCGACCAGGCCCGCGTGGACGCGGCCCCGGCCTGGCGGCGGTGGTTCCTGCGCAGCGCGCTCCTGCTCCAGCGCGGCCAAGTGCCGCGCTACAACACCTACGGGTCCCACGGCCGTTTCATTTCTTTTATCGGATTGGCCGATGTTAAGAAGAGCGTCACGCGGCTAGAAAACGGCGACCCGGAGCTCCAATCCCTGTTGGGGGAATTGGCCGACGTGGATCGCCGGGTGGGGCGCCTCGTCTATGATCGGAAAACAGTGGACGATGCCGCGAAGCGGGCCGAAATTGCCGATTTAAACCGGCGTCGGGACGAGCTGGACAGGAAAATCATCAATCGGCGGTTGGCGCTCCAAAACCAGTTCATGGGTCCCCTTCGCCAGGCCTTGGCCCAACGTCGGGACGAAGCCCTGGGGGACACCGCCGATGCGATGCGCGAACAACGCGAGGTGATGTGGCGCACCTTTGAAAACACCTACACCTTTTACGGAGAACGACTGATCCCGGAGGGGTTCCGGCTCCAATTCCGATCCCGCCTGTTCCTTTCCCTGGCGGTCGTGGGACGGCTCACGTTCACCGGGCTTTTCCTCTCCCAGGTTTTCTTCTTCCCGGCGCCGATTTTGACCGCCGCGTCCTGGGTGGTCCTGGGGCCGCTCCTTTTCAATATTTCCCGGTCCTTTGTGGATCCGCTTTTGGTCATGGTCTTCATGATGTTCGGACCTCCGCCCAAGGGCCATGCCCGCCGGGATTTCCTCGAGGCCGTTCGCGAACACGCCAAAACCCACGGCCGTCCCTACGTGTTTTCCGTGGAAGTTCCGAAAATGTCGGGGAACCCCCTGGACGGGTTCCTCAAAACCGACATCGCCGAGGAATTCCTGAAACCCTCCGAAGCGGAGAAAAAAGGCATTGCCACCAAGTTCGATCTGACGCCGGGAGCCCCGCGGGCGGAACTGCGCCTGCCTCGGATCCTGTCCGACGACGAGCAAAAACAATTTGAAGAATTCGCCCGCGCGCGTTTGTGGGACGGATTCCGTCTGGACGTGGCGATCGAGTTTGAACCCGTGTTGGAAAAAGAGCAGTTGGTGGGTACCCGAGTCGTATTCCGCCCATCCCCGGGGGCCGGCGGTCGGTTCCTTTCTCGGGTGGGCGACATCTTCGCCCAGGCCAAGGGACCGACCCAGCGTTTGGCTCCCGAGGGAATCCGCGTTCGCAACGACGAATGGATCGAAATTGAGTCTCTCGAAGAGTATGTCAGCCCCTTGGGCCCGGGCATGTACCCGGCCGAAACGGAGGGCGTGACCACGACGGAAGAAAAAACCTGGTCGAAGTTGGGTCGGATGATCGAGGGCGAATACGGTTTGCCGATTTCCCTCTATTTCGACCAAACCCCCAACGTCTCCGTCCGCTTCGACAACATTGATGGTCAAGTGGTGCGGCGGGTCACCTACCGGTTTTCCGTTCCCCGGCAAAACCGGCCCGAAATCGCCCAAAACCTCGACACCACCACGCGCTTCTTCGACACGATCCATCTCGAAGCCGACGTGTGGGCGGCTTATCGCCGGGTGGACATTGAAAATATCCGCCAGACCCTGCGCGACACCACGGCCCAAGAATTCGCGCTGTCCTTCGCCATGCCGTCCAACACGGGCAACCCCCAGATGATCCAGTACGAGTTGGAGAACTTGCAAAAGCTTCAATCGGAGCTCGACGCGGAATTCCCCGGCCGGGTAAGCTTCGTCTACTTTAACCAGGCGATCGAATGGGCTTCCGGTCTGGAGTCGAAATGGCGGGAGGCGTTGGCCGATGTTGACCCCGTCAAGGCCCTGGGGGACCGCTTCACCGTATTCGGCAAAGACGGGTCCCGGGACTACTTCACGGTGCAAGGGGCCAATGTCCTCCACATCCGGACCACGGCCGATGGGCAGAGGGCCCTGGACACCCTGCCCCGGGCGGAGGCGATCGCGTTATTAAATGCGGTTGATGCCGAGGGCGTTGACGCCGTGGTGCGTTGGGGGCGGGGGGGCTGGGGCAAGAAATTGGGGAACGTGGCGGGGTTGGAATGGATCAAGGCCGGGCATACCCGCCCGCCCGCTTACACCAACATCCGCGCCCACGAGCATTTCACGAACCCGGACGCCCCCATTTTCCCCAACGCCGCTCAACTGGCCGGGGACATTTTGGGGTATTTCCGCAACGAGGTTCTCGTGCACCGAATGGACGGGACCACCGTTCTGTTCAAAAGCGCGCTTTCCGCGGATGTTGTCCAAGTGACCGAAAACGGCCAAACGCGCTCCCTCTCCCGGGCGGATGCAAATAAGGCTCTCTCGGCGGCCATCTCCGCCTTCACCACCGACCGGCTCTCGGACGCGGAAGGTCGCTCGTTGGAGCCTGACGATTTGAGCGTCGTCATGGACGACAAAAACTCCATTCTTCCCGGGGCGGTGGAAGCGGCCATCGGCGTGGCCGAGCACCCGGCCAACCAGGGGGTGGTGGGTTTCAACCCCGCCATCGAAGTGGACGCGCCGCGAAACACCCGGGGCGGCTTGGCCGGCGTTTATTTCGCCAGTATCCTGCTCGATTATTTGGACAAATCCCGCTTGATTCATAACCAATACGACGCGCGGTTCAAGGCCGACCTCTTCGGTCGAATGTCCGCGATGTACGGAAAAGTGTTTAAGCGGGCGGCCTACGGCGACTCCTTTACCGACGAGCGTGTCACGGTGGCCCGTGCCTTGTCCCACGACTGGCAGGAAAGCCAGTTCTCCCCGACGGAAGCCGTCTACGGGGACGTCGCCCACACCTTCCAACTGATGTCCCGGACCCAGGACAGGGAAACCAAACAGGCGTTCCAAACCTACCGGATGCAAATGGGCGATCGATACGATCTCCTGCGGTTGGTGATGACTCCCGTCGCGGGCGGGAACGGGGCGATCTCGGTCGAAGTGCAACGGATCAATGAACAGGGGGAATGGACGACCTGGCGGATTTTTGACGCCGCCGCCGACGAGGGCCCGAGGCCGGTGGTGCAACGAATCGCGGCCTATTTGACCAACGCCATCGGTGTGCGCGAGCGCGACCTGTTGACGTTGGCCGGCGTCGTCGACCGCGATTTCCGTTGGCTGCGGGGCGATCTGCAAATGCAGGCCACCGCCAAAGCCTACGCCCGGGACGCCTTGCCCCACGCCCACCGGTACCACTTGGGCGGAATCGATTTTCGGTTGAACGGCGACCCGTCTTTCTTGATCGTTCTCGCGGCTTTGGTTCCGTTGTGGCTCTTTATGGACCAAGCGATCCTGACCAACGAGACCCTGGCTTACGTGTTGTTCGGCATCACCATGCTGGGCGTGGCGTTCCGCGGTCATTTCTTGTACCCGGCCTACTACGACGCCATCAGTCGCGTCCGAATCGTCACCACCTCGCCGGCGGTGGGGAAACTATTGTTCGCGGGTCTTTTGGTGGTTTTCGGGATCAAAAATTTCTTCATGTCGCTGTTGTCCATTTCCGCGACGACCTTGATGTCCCTGCCCATCGCGATCAAACGCACCTTCTATCTTGAAAGGGTCGCCAAAGTCATCGAATTCGTCAAAAACGTTCCGTCGGTCTGGGTGACCTCGTCGGCCACCGTCGTCCGGGAAATGCTGGGCGTAAAAATCGGCGACACCTGGCGCAGCGAGATCTCCATGATGAACCTGGTGCTTTTTGGCACCCTGAGCTTCGCCGTTTTCGCGGGGTTGATCTACACCGGGAACATTTATTTCGGGGCGCTCTGGCCCCTGGGCATTTCGATCCTGGTGGCGTCCATGCTCACGGGGTGGGTGGTGGCGCATTTCGCGGGGCAGGCGTACCGGCGGGACGATAAAAAAGCCATGCGGTGGCGCTGGCTCCAGGTCTACGGCCTCTCGGCGCTGATTGCCGGCGTCATTTTCTTCTCCCCGGTCACGACGTTTTTGACGGATTCGAAAATCCAGGCCCTGCGCACCCCGCCCGCGGCGGAAGTGGTTCTAAAACAGTTGGCGGATCCCGTCACCAACCCCCGGCCCTACGCCGGCGTCGACATTTCGGGCGGGTTGGCCCTCCAGGTCCAGCGGACCGAACCCATCGCTCAAGAGGCCGCTCCCAAAATTTTGCAGGCGGCCACCAACGTGGGGGCCGGCATCAAGGCCGAGGTGTTCCCCGGGGTCGAATCGCTTCGCCTCACCGGGATCCCGAAACTCGATTTGCCCTTGCCCGGCGATGTGAAAACCAGCCCCTACTCGACCGCCCGGTTCGAGCCGCCGGAGCCCCTCGGCATGCTCAAGAAGCCGCAATTGACCGAAGAACAGACCAAGAAGCTCGCCTATCTCCTTTCGCAGTTGGACCTCATGAACACCGATCTGGTGAAATGGGAGAACGTCGGCATCTACGGCGGCGCCACGGCCCTCATCACGCTGGAGCCCCACGCCGCCGTCGCCCTGAAAGTCGTGGACGTGGGCACCTACCTCAACATGTTGTCCAAGGGGTACCCTTGGCTGCGCGAACCCATGGTGGCCAAGTATTGGGCGCAGACGGCCCTGCTCATGGACATCAACGCCGCCCTGGGCGACACGAGCACGACACCTCAATCGCGGGTTCGATCGGTGGATGAGATCGCCCAGCTGTTGCTTTGGGACAAGATCAAATCCCTCTGGGACCACGATTACACGACCCAGGTCCAAAACGGCCAAACCATGAAGCACCCCAAGAACGACACCGTCTTGATCACGGAACAGGATTACCGGGACCTGGCCGAGAAGGCCTCCGATTCCCTCGACAAATACGAGGTTTTGTCCACCGCGGTCATCAATCTCCATTACGGATTGGGCTACCCGCTGGAAAAGATCACCCCCGACTTGGTGTGGCGGTTCACGAAGCTTTCCTACGAAATCGAGCGGGCCTGGGAAGTCGTGGTGCCGAGCGTGGACGTTCGGCCCGTTCAACTGTTCCCCAAACCCGCGGCGAAATTCCTGCGGGTCATGGGCAACATCACCTTCGTCCTGCCGGTGCGCATCCCCTTCCTTTCGGACGCTCACCTCGAAATGGTTCCCATGGTGACGGCTTTCTACCAGGAGCCCGGGGGGTTGCAGGAATTCCTGACCCAAATGCTCGAGCACAACCAAAAAAACATCACCGACCCCTCGTCCGCGGAATACATGACGACTTTCCTGGAGCGCATCGGGGCGGATTACATCCAACAATTCAGCGACGCGGCGAAACACCCGGTCGACGCAACGCTTTACGGCCTCGTCAAGGACCGGATGACCGAGGATTTGAAAAAGTTCAACAAAACGCCGTCCGAAAAGGATTTGCGTCTCGCTTACCTTCAAACCGAATACAACCTGGGTCGGATCGCATTATTCAACCGCACCAAGGTCCAATCCAAAGACATGGGCGAGATCCGTGCCGCCGCCTTGTCCGTCGCCCGGGAACTCGCCACGGTCCAGACCCTGGCCCAGTCCCTGGCCCCGACGCTTTACGGCACCCACATGAAAATGGAGCCCGGGGTGCTGGAGGTGGAGGGCATCATGCTTTATCTCCTTGAGGGCCAACCCGAGCGCAAGGCGGAGTACCTTCGCGTGTTCCGCGACGTTCTCAAAACGTCGGAGTCCATCGCGGCCGACATGGCCCGGCGGGGCTGGAAAATATCGGACGCCTACACCCAGCACGTGCTGTCGCTGCTCCCGCCCGCGTTGGTGGCGGACATGACGCCCAAAGCCCAGGAGTACAACGTTCTGCGCGACCTCGCGATGCTCCACTTAAACATCCAGAAAAATGAAATCGTTAAGGCGGACCGCACCCCCTACACCTACCAGGAAACCATGCGGGCCCTCTTGGGTGTGCGGGAGCGGGTCAAGGATTTGCGGGTGCCGGAAAAACCCGGCATCCTGGCTACCCTTTTGTTGCATTCCTTGAAAATGAGAACGTTGCACCCGGAGGTGTCTGAAAAGACCTACTGGGAGGGGAACGTTCTTCCCATGCTCCGGTATTGGGCGGCCTGGAGCTCTTCCCCGAAAATCATGGCCACGATCGACGCCAGCCCGGCCTGGGATTGGTACCGCAACAAAATCAACGCCGAAATCGAAAACGAAATGGGCGCGGCCATTGAAGACGCCGAGGTCCGTCAGTTCAACGCGGTGCAAAGCATGGCCCAACTGGTGGACGGGATTTACACCGCCTTCCCGAAGTTGAAAACGGAGCACGCGGGGAAACCCAAGCGCGTCGCCGAATTGATGATCACCCTCGCCGAGCGCGCGCGGGCGTACGACGCCCTGTTCGACAGCCTCCACGATCTGCCCTCCGACGCGGTCGGTTTTCGGGAATACTACGTGGTTGCCGGTTACGAATTGAACGGCATGGAAAAAAAATTCGACCCCAAAGCGGGGTTCACCAAGGAAGTGGAAGGGTTTGTGCTCCAGCCCATCAACGACCTGTGGAACGCCGGCGTTTACGAATCCCTGCCCGAAAGTTTCATCGAAGCGGTCCGCGCCCGGATGCGGGACACCCAGGAACAGCTGGGAATCGGCGGTCGGGAAATCAAACCCATGGATTTGAAAATTCAGGTGCTGCAGGCGTTTTACAAAATGGCGACGTCCGCGATCTTCAGCGAAAAGGCCCCGGCTCCCCTTCCCGCCTATTCCCCGGCGTTTCTGAAAACCGTCACCGCGGTGGGCCGGGAGCTGATGGGCTACACCCAACTTATCGGCCAACAAACGCGGGGATTGCCGCGGGTCAACAACTACGTCCTTAAAGAGCCCGGCATTCTGGAGAACGAGGCGATTCAAATTTACCTGCTGAAAAAGCGCGGTGGGACGAACTTCAACCAGGGGAATTACATCGCCCACACACGTTTGATATTCCAAAAAATCGACACCATCCTGAGCGATCGACCGGGGATTTTGCGGTCGGAGTCGTTCGGCGCCTATCGGGCCGTCAAATCCGGCCTGTTGTCCCCGCAAGCCAACGAACGCATGACCGAACGGGGCCGGGACTTCCTGGCTCTGCGCTCCTTGGCCAACCTTGTGGTCAACGCCGAGCACAACGGCATGCGGCCCGGCGGGGCCCTGGCCGCGCGGGGGCTTTCGCCCGAAGGCTGGATGGCCGCCTACATCGACGCCTGGGATCATTTCGCGAACGCGCCGAAATACGGCGGTCGCCAATACCAACACGTGCCCTACCGCGAGGAGGGGTTCGTGGATATGGTCGCCCTTCTCAAACAGAAATGGGGGTTCGGGAAATTCTGGGAATCGTACTACTACGAGCGATTGAACCAGGTGGAGCGGTTTATGTCCGACCCGGCTTTTGTCAAATTCATCCGCACGTCGGGGGGGGCGGGCGAAAAAATGCTCTGGGTCATCAACGACGATATTTTCCGCAAATCCGGCATTCGCTTCGCCCCGGACCATCCGATCTTCACGTTCAACGGCGTCATCGGCCTGACCGAGATGTTCATCGACGCCGGAAAAAAGTTCCCCGGCGCGGAAATCAATTATCAGCTTTTGGCCTCGCGGTATCTGCGCTATTACGACCTGTTTTACACCGCCTCCCCGGCGACCGGGAAAACGCGGTTTCCGCATTTGCCCTACCAGGAAGAGGGGTTCATCGAATCCTTGGTGACGGGGGGGTACAACTTCGAATCGAACGGCGGCCGTTTCGAGGACGAGTTGCGCATTATGAAATTGCAAGACGTCGACGCCCTCATGGGGGCAAAATTCCTGGACCTGGACGAGAAACTCGGCGACACGTTCGTCCGGGGCTACCTCGAAGGCATCATCCGGTCGGAATCGACGGTACCGCCGGGGGTCAGCATGCCGGTGATCGATTTCTTCATCCTGCAGAAAATCGTGGGATTGGGCCAAACCTACAACATGTTGACCGGCCCGTCGGCCGGCCCCGGCCAGCCGAGTTCCGTGGACGTGGCGGCGGACGTGCCCGTCCTCAAAACCGCCGCCCGGGCCTTGGTGCACGTCCATCAAGGCGTCCGCCAAAAAACGGCCGACGGCAAAGACCTGTACCCCCGCCTGCGCCCGATCTTTGAAATCCTGGGCGAGTCGGAGAAATGGGTGGGTCGTATGAAGGCGACGGGGTTGATGGAGGAGTCCCGGTTCTCCGAAATCTTCACCAATTACATCGATGTCCTGGAGCGGCACTACGAGGAGTTGAAGGGGACGTACCTCCAGCCCGAACAGGGGCCCGCGGGCGGGCGTTACTTGGGCGAGTTGGGCACTTATCTTCGGGTGCTGAAGGAGAACCTCCGCAAGGACGCCGCGGCCATTGAGGCGCGCTTTGTGACCCGGGCCCAACAGGACCGGCGTTTCGGCATGGCCGCCGAACTGGAAGACGAAAAAGCCGGCGCCGCCGACGAGGAAAAGCGCGCGCAAATCGTTTTCGTCCCTCCGGAAATCGACAAGAGCCAATTCATCCTGGACGCGGGTTACATCATGACGGAGATCGTCCGCGACATGATCAACGAAATCGCGGCCGCGGGCGCGCCGGCGATGAAAGGCGTGACCGTGGACGGCCTCCTCACCCACTATTTCAAGACGCTCAAATATCTTAAGACCGGGCAATACAAGGACGAAATCATTCGCGTGCAGAGCTACCGCGACGCGGAGCGCCTCGGCCGGCTGAACGGCAAAATCAACAACTACGCGATGCGATTTGCGTTCATCGACTATTTGGTGTACTCCCCCCAGGCGGACGCGCGGTTGAAAGAATTTTTCGCCGGCAACGGGATCGCCTCCGTTGAAGAGTTCGTGGACCGTTTCTACGTCAATTTAAAAACCGTCCAATCCACCGAGGGTCTGCGCCAGGCGTTGGACGAGCTGCGCAACGCCAACGAATACTCGGCCGAGGGGGTGGAATTCAGCTACGCCATGATGTTGACGTTGAACCACCGCATTTCGCCGGAAACCCTTCAAAAGGTGGCGGGGCGGATCCCGGACATTTTGAGGGATTACAACGATTTTCTCCTGCGGGATTCCGCGGGCGGCCCCGGGTTGAAATTCCGGGTGGACTCGGCCGTCGTCCTTTACGAGGCCTTGGCGCGGGAGCTGGCCGCCGCGCGCCCCCTGGGCGAAACGGGCGATCGCATTGAAGTCAAACAAAAACGAACCAACTCCCCCTGGATGACGAACACCGTGGTCAAGGCCGTCTACGGGAACCTTTTCGGCGTCTATCTGGACGACGAGATTCCGGAGCACGCAAAATTTTTAAAGGAATGGGAACGCAAGGCCTTCGGGCGGGATTTAAAATCGGTGGTCCAGGAGCTGGCGTCTCAGGAGAAGGTGTTGGGGCAAAAGAACCCTTATCTGGACGAGGTCGCCAAAGTGGATCGGGCCATCGGGGAGTTGACCGTTAAGATGGAAACCGCCAGGCGGGATCTGCGGGAATCGCTGGCCGAGGATTATCAAACGCAAATTCGCATCCTCCAGCAGATCCGGGCGGGTTTGGAGGAGCGCCTCGGTTACCTGATCCAATTGGGGGAATCCCTGGACCGAACCTATGTTCAAGGCGTCAGCGAGAAAAACCAGGCCGCTTTCGAAATGCTCCTTTTGCTCGCCCTGGGTGGGTTTGGGGTCGGGTTGTGGGGCCTGGCCCGCCGGGGTCGCCTGCCCGCGCGAGATGGGCTGCCCGGCCTGGCGCGCCTGCGGGCGGATTTGGAGGAGCTCAACAAACGGCGCGGCGGAGTCCCCGCCCTGAGCAACGCCGCGCTCGCCCTTTACCTGGGCCTGCCCGTGGCGTACGGTTTGATTTTTGGCGTGGGTTTCTCCCCGCGTCTCTACCAGGACACCCAGTCCGTGCTCACGAAAGCCCCCTATGTTTTTGAGGCGCCCGCCGCCACGCGCGACCGTGTGTTCCAGGAATCGGGTTTTGAGGTCCGCCAAAACGAGGAAACACGCGGCGGTCGGCCGGTGGTGGAACACAAAATCATGAGCGGGGGGTATTTGATCGGTCGGATCGAGGTGTCGACCGGCTACGCGGAATTCATGCCCGGAGCGATTCCCGGAACCGCCGGGGTGGCTTACCCCTTGAGCCCCGGCCCTTCCCTCGTGGTCATGGGGTACGGGGAGACAACGGCCGCCGGTAAAAAAGCGTACCGGTACGGGGCCGAAATGACCAACGTCAAATACCGGGTGGACGAAAACGGTCGGTTGGTGTTGTCGGCGACGCTTCGCGACGCGGCGGGGGCCTTCACATCGAATAACTTCCAAATGGCCATCGGGGTGGTACCGGGCAACACGCGGGTGACCGTCGCGGGCGATTTCGGGGCGCGGCGGGATGTGACCCTCAGCGAATTCAACGTCGGGAGCCTGAATTCCCAAAGCTACATCGGGAAGCCCAACGGGCCGCCGTCCCCCTCCGACCGGTCCCTCTTTGTCGAGGCCCTGGGGGTTTCGGGAGATCGCTACTATTCGTATTTCGGAAACGACCAACCCCTGCCGGCCAACGGCTTGACCACCTGGAACGTCCGCTCTATATCCCTGGGGGGGACCGCCTACAACAACACCCCGAACGTCAAATTGCTTCCGGACACGGTCACCATCACCGATCCTTCGGGGAAGGTCACGCGCGTGGCTCCGGTCGCCACCTACACCCTGCTGCCCCAGCAGTCCACCGCGCGCGACAACATCGCGATCGCCCCCGTCGTGGGCGGGGCCGCCGATCTCACCTTCCGCACGGGGGGCACGATCCAGGTGCGCTACACGGTGGAATACACCCCCGTGGAACTGAAACAAGACGGAACGCCGGCCGCGATCAACGGCACATCGGCCCGGCCGACGACGCCGACGGCCCCGGCCGCGCCGAAGGCGACCGCCTCGGCCCCCGCGCCCGCCGCCGACGTCGATACGGGAACTCCGTGGGCGCGAAACGTTCTGCGGTTTGCCCCCGCCGCGGCGGCCCTGCTCGCCAGCCTGGTCGTGGGGGCGTTGTTCGTCCTGTGGTTCCGACGGGGCCCCAAACCTTCGCCCGAGACGGCGGAACGGACCGACCCGACCCTCGTGCCCGGGGGAGCGACGGGGGCGGAGGACGACTTCGACATCGACTTTAACCCGGACGATTGGAACGCGGGTCCGGCCCTTGATGTCGACGTGCCTATCCCCGGCCTGGAAGAGGAAGCGGGCGACGATTTTGACGTTAATTTTGACGTGGCCGGCGACGGCGAGAACTGGCAGAACGCTTCCGTCTTCGTCGATTTCGCGTTTATGACCACCCCCGGGGCCCCGGTCTTTTGGAATTACCGGACGAAGAACGCGGAATGGGTGCGGGTGGGCGACCTTCCCATCCAACGCGCCGCCACGACGCCGCTGGACATCGCGAAAGACGCGGCGGGACTCCCGAAATTTGGCCCGCGCGTTGAGGTCTTGAGCGAAGGGGCCGTGCGCGGTTTCGTGGTGCGCGCCGCGGCCAGGACGGACGACCTGTCCGCTGTGCTGCAGGCCGTGCTCGACGCCCTGGGGGACCGGGAAGTGACGGTGATCGGCAACAGCGACGAAACGGGCGTCACCATCACGGTGTTGCCCACCGTTCGGTCCCTAAACAGCGACGAGGGTCTGTTGATGGCCGGTGTCCCGGGGATCTTGACGGCTGAGGAGACGGAGCCGCGGCGGGCGTCGCTCTCCATCTCCGCCGAAGATTTTGACGTCGCGCGCCGCGCCGTCACCGAAAGGTTGAACGCCCTGAAATCCACCAGCGAACGGCTGGTGGGTTTGTTCGACGCGGACGCCGCCGCCGGCCGCATCGCCGCTCCCCGCTTGGCCGCTATGGAGACGCGGCGGGACGGCGCTTTCGCGGCGGTTTTGAACACGGCGCGCGCGGCGGCCTTGGCGGGGAATTACGTGGACGATCCCTTGAGCCCCGATCGGCTGGCCGCGGACCGGGCCCGTCTGCGTTTGGACGGTCGGTTGATCCGCACCAACGACAACCCGCCGTTGCCCGGCGCCCTGTTGGATGTTTCCGAGGAGACCAACGAACCCCAAGAATGGACCCCGCACGGGGCACGCCACTTCGTGAATTTACTCCGTCAGGCCGCCGGTCACCTTGTCTTCCGCAACGAAGGGCGCACGCCGGAATCCTCGGGCGCCTCCGTCCTGGATCGGGACCACAACCAATTGGTGCCTCTGGACGTCGTCAATTCCCTGACGGGGGGAACGCTGGCGATGGAATCCGCCCCCCGCGTCACCCTTTGGCAACAGGGGACGGCGAAAGTCGAAGAGCTTCGGGGCGGCTGGCACGGGTTCGTGGTGTCCTCCGATGACACGGGCGTGGGCCTCGAACGGGCGCTGGAATTGGTTTCGCGTTCCTTGAACCTGGGCGCCTACGGCCAGAACCTGTCGGGCAGCGCGGCGGGGGCCGCCTTGCTTGGTTTCCGGACGGCCGGGGGGTACGCCATTTACGTTCTCCCGCGTCGCGCCGACGGCCACGCTCAAACCGGGGCTCTGGAAATGGCCGGGTTGTTTATCCTGCGGTCCCAAGACGACTTCGCGTCCTGGAACGCCGAACAGGCCATGGAACGGGTGCGGCGCGTCAATGTGACCGAACGTGAATGGAGCGTCTATCTGCGCCGGTTCCACGGCCAGGCACTGGTGGAGGGGCGGGGGTTGCCCGGCCGGGGCCGTTGGCTCGGCTTTTTCATTGGATTGACCGCCCTGGTGTTACTGCTCGCGAGCGGGAACGTCGCCGCCGCCACGGCCGCTGTGGATAGCCCTGTTTTGTCGGCCGGTTCCATGGGCGTTCTGCCCTTGGCGAGCCTGGCTTTGTTGGGGATGGTCGCGCTGCGGGCCCGCTCCTCGGCGGTGCGCGCCGCCTTGGCGATGGTGCGGACCAACGCCCTGTCCGCCGTCCGCGCGGCCGTTGGGCTTGTGGCCCGGGGGACCGAAAAACTCCTTCAAAACGTCTTGAACCGTCCCGTGGCGATCGCCCTGGCCTTCGCCGCCCTCTTCGCCCTGGCCGGGGCGCCGGCCGCCGCGGCCACCGTGGGCGCCGCCGAAACGGGCGTCGTCGCGACCTCGGCCCTGCCTCTCCTGGCCGGCATGGCGGTGGCCGCCCTCGCGGGGGTCGGGGTCTCGGCCGGTCTGTCCTTGCCGGGCCTGCCCAACATTCGGACCCTGTGGGATCTTTTGAAAAGGACCCCGCGGGAAGGTCCCGAGAGCGGGGTCGCCTGGGTGGTCGACCTGCCGCGCAACCAATTCGACCCCGAAGTGGGCGTCCGGTTGTTGAGCGAGATCCGCGGCGTCGCCCGGGAGGCGACCGACCTCAATCACAGCCTCACTCTGGCCATGCCCAACCCCCCGGCCACGGAGAAAGAGCGCGCTCGCCTGATCGCCGCCTTCCGCGAGCAAACCGCCCGCCTAGAGGGGTTAAGCGCCGCCTTTGTCGACCGTCTTCAGATCAACGTGGTGGCGCGGCAGGAAACGACGCTCCGAAACCGGTTGGCCCAATTGGCCGGTTCCCATCGGCTCGTGGTGATCGCCCCGGCCGCCGAAGGGGATTTCTGGCGGAACCTGGGATTTGCCGAGGTCCTTTACCTGGTCAACGCGCTTCTGAACGTGGCTTCCGACGTGGTGCTTTCCGGCGCCGCGGGCGAAGCCGTGGCCGCGGAAATGGCGAGAGCCGGACAGGTCGTCACGCGGGACGCCCAGGGTCGGGTCGTGCTCAAAGGCGCCGCCACGGTGCTCGAATCCATCGAAAACGAGAAACGGGCCATCGAGGCCATCAACCAAGCGGCGTAACCCCGTTTTTTTGCTACACTCCCGACGAGCGCGTCACCGCTGGAGCGCGCCACAAAACGTTGGAAGGACCCCTTGAAAAAAGCCCTTTCCGTCCTCTTGTTTTTGCCCCTGGCGCTGCACGCCCTGGCCGGGCGCACCCCCGTGCCCGAGGCCGTGCAACAGGCGCGCCTGGTCCGATTTAAACCCGCCGTCACCAAAGCGCTCAACCCCGACCTTACGGACACCGAATTCCTCACCGCCATCGCCCGGGATACCTGGGGTTATTTCCGGGACGTGGTGGATAAGGAAAACGGCATCCCCTTGGACAACGTGTTGGTCACCCCGACCCACACCAAGGTGATGAGCTACACCTCCACCACCAACGTCGGTTTGTATCTGATGAGCCTGACCGCCGCGCAGGACCTCGGATTCATCACGCCCGCCCAGGGGGAAGCCCGCGCGCGCAAGGCCATCGACACGCTGAAGAAGCTGTCCCGTTGGGAAGGGCAGTTTTTCAATTATTACGAGACGATCACCCTGAACCCCAGCAGCAAATTCGTCTCGTCGGTCGACAACGGTTGGTTGGCGGCGGGTTTGGTGGTGGCGGCCCAGGCCTACCCGCCCCTTCGCGAGGACGCCGAGGCCCTTCTGGAGGATTTGGATTTTTCGAAACTGTACGACGCCGACGCCGGGCAATTGTACGTCGGTTACGAGTCCGACAAACGCGCGCTGAGCAAGAACCATTATGGTCTTCTGTGCACCGAACCCCGGTTGTCGTCCTACATCGGCATCGCCAAGGGGGATTTGCCCAAATCCCATTGGTACCGGGTGTACCGAACGCTGCCCGCGGACTGGACTTGGCAAAACCAAATTCCCCGGGGGGTCAGCCGGGCGGTGGACGGGATCGATGTCTTTTACGGGTTTTACCGCCACGACAATCTTCGGTTCGTCCCCTCCTGGGGGGGCAGTCTTTTTGAATTTTTAATGCCCACGCTTGTGTTGAACGAGCGGGAGTATTCGCCCGAGGGTTTGGGGGCCAACAACCGGTCCGCCGTGGAGGCCCAAATCCATTACGCCCTGCAAACCAAGCGGTACCCGATCTGGGGCATTTCCCCCTGCGCCACGCCGGATTCGCCCCAGGGTTACAAGGAGTACGGCGTCCCCTTTTTGGGCGCCAAAGGCTATCCCGACGAGGGGGTCGTCACGCCGCACGTGAGCTTCTTGGCCCTGGACGTGGCGCCCGAAGAGGCGATCGCCAACATCCGCCGCCTCGCCGGCGTGAAGGATTTGTACGGCGAATACGGTTTTTACGACAGCGTGAACGTCCGCACCGGAAAAAATTCCCCCCGGTTCCTCGCCCTCGACCAGGGCATGACGTTGGTGGCCCTGGCCAACTATTTGAAAAACGGCAGCGTTCGCAACCGCTTCATGGCCCACCGGCTGATGAAAGAACAGGTGGGCCTGTTGGCGAACGAAACCTACTTCGGCTTTTGATGGCCGCCCGCGGGCCGGGGGCGTTGGGGTTGGGGACACACCCGGACCCGGACTTGACGGCGCCCTATTTCGCCGAGTCCTTGGCCGGCTTGGGGGACGCGTTGCCGGGCTGGGCGATCCGGGTGAATCCGTCGGAACCCGTGGACGCGTGGGTGTTGCTCGCCCCGTCCGAACGCCCGCTCGGGATTGCGCCGGACGCGCCGGTGGTGGTCGTCAGCGGCGCGCTGACGGGGTGGCCGTCCCTGGACGTGGACAACGCCGCCGCCGCGGCCGACATGACTCATTTTCTGTGGTCCCGCGGGCACCGGCGCATCGGTTTCGTGTCCGGCAAGCGGGAAATGCCCAACGCCCGCGACCGGGAAAAAGGATATTGGGAAGAGCTGGCGCGGCGCGGGGCCGGGAACGACGGCCGGGTGTGGGAAGGGCGCTTCGACCGGGCCAGCGGAAGGGCGGCCATGGAGGCCTGGGGGGCGGATGCCCAACGGCCCACGGCGGTGTTCGCGGCCAACGACCACATGGCCCTGGGGGTTTTGGACGTGTCCCGGGCCCGGGGTTGGCCGGTGGCCGTCGCGGGGTTCGATGACATTCCGGAAGCGGCGGCCGCGGGGCTCACCACGGTGCGCCTGCCCGTGCGGGCCCTGGCTCGCCGCGCCGGGGAATGGGTTCTTGGATGGCGGCGCGGCGGCCGCGGCGCCGTGCCGGATCGGGTTTTGCTCGCGACCGAGCGGGTGGAGCGCTCTTCGACGGATTTTCGACCGGCAAAGGACGGGACGGCATGAACCTGAATTGGCAGTTCCTCAAATGGATGAGCGTCTTCATCGTGGGCGCGATCTTCGTCGTATCGACGGAAAATCTCTCGGGCCGGGTCACCGACGCCGCGGGGCCGTCCGTTTACGCCGCCCTCAAAACCCTGCGCAGCCCCGACGCCTCCCACGGTTTCGCCGTGGACAACACGGGGCCCGGCGGTCGCACCTACACCAAACCCACCAACATCGGTCTGGACCTGCTTTCAACCCTGGCCGCCGTCGAGCGCGGCCAGGAGGACCCCTTCCACGCCCGGGAGCACGTCCGCCGGGTGGCGGCCGGCCTGGGCAAACTGCGGACCCACAAGGGGCTTTTTCCCGAATACATCAAATTGTCGACCGACGGGGCCTTCGCGGACACCGAAAACGGCCGCATGCGGGTCTCCTCCATCGATTCGGCCTGGTTGCACTTCGCCTTGAGCGTCGCGGAGTCCTATTACAGGAAAACCGACCCCCTCCTGTCGCGCCGCCTGGGCGACATGGTGCGCACCGCCGATTACACGGTCTTCGTGCGCGACGGGAACACCCGGTTCCGCCACGGAATGACGCTTTCCTCCGAAGACGATGTGGTCTTGGAAGAGTGGCCCTTCAATTACGACAACAAGAACAGCGAGGCCCGACTCCTGATCGTCTTTTTGACGGCCATCGGCAAGGTGCCGGAGACGGTGTGGCGCGAAATGACTTACAGCTACACCCGGGCCGCGGGCCTGCCGGTCGCCGAAGGGTGGGCCATGAGCGCCTTTGTGGAATTGGCCGCGAACGCCTATTTCGACGAATCCCGATTGGCGGCCCGCACCCTGGGCCGCAGCCACGCCAACTACGTCGCGGCGTCCCAGCGCATCGCCGCCGAGCGGGGCTACAAAATTTTCGGCTGGGCCCCCTGTTACAGCCCCGAGGACCAATACAAGGAGTATGGTTTGCACAACCCGGAGGTGGCCACGCCCTACGCCGCGGCGCTGCTCACCACCGTCGACGCACCCGGGGCCTCGCAAAATTTCTATAAATTGGTACAATCCTTGGCGTCCCCCGCGGGGCCCGCGCCCTTTCCGGACGCCGTGGATCCCCGCACGGGGCAGGTGTTGAATCGCCGCGCTCTTTCCCTGGACCAAAATCTTCTTTACCACGCCCTCGCCAAGGACACCCTGCGGGACCTTGTCTCCCGCACCGAATGGGCCCGCGAGGCCGCGCGCTTGATCTCCCGCGTGGACGAGTGGCACCGGCCGTTGCCGAATTAGCCCGCGCGGGCGTCGACACCTGTCGGACTTAGGGAAAACGAAAGGAACACGAATGCGAACAACGACGTTTCGCCGAAAACCGTTTCTTCTGGGCGCGGGCCTGACCTTCCTGGCGGGCTTCGCCGCCGCCACCACTCTGCACAATTTCGACAACGCCCCCCTGGTCACCACCTTCGCCGCCACGGGCGCCACCGTCACGGTGACGAACGTCGCCGGCGCCTCGGGCAACGCGATGAAATTGGCGTTCGACCTGACCGCGGGCGATTACGCCGGCGTCGGACTCAGCGTCCAGGGCTACGATTTCACGGCGTTGGGGGCCACGGCGCTGCGCTTCCAGTACCGCATGACCGGTCCCGCCCAAAACATCGAGGTGTTGCTGGTGGACGGCGACGACGCCAACGACGGCCTCAGCGATCGCCGTCAGGCGGTGTTCGCCCCCACGGTGGACGGCGCCTGGCACACGGCCACCCTTTTCCAGGCGAACTTTTCCGGCGTGCAAAACAACGGCAACGGCTCTTTCAACTGGCGGGAAATCTCCCAGATCATTTTTGTGGTGGCCCGGGGCGGGGGCGCCAACGGCACCGGCGCCCTTCACCTGGACAACGTGGAATTCGTCAGCGGCGGCACCACGGTGCAAGTGCTGGACAATTTCTCTTACGACACGGCGGACGTGTACTTTATCGCGGGGTCCCAGGACCCCGGCACTCCGTTTCCGTTTTCTGTCGAGACGGACAACACGGTGCCCGGCGCCCCCGCCGGCAACCGCGTGGGCCGCCTGGATTACACCCTGTCCCCCGCCAACAACTTCAGTTTCCTCGTCCGCGCCCTCAACGCGAACTTATTGGCCGAGCCCCGTCTGCATTTCCTCTGCCAGGGCGCGGGCGCCAACGCCAACCTTGAGATCAAGCTTGTCGACATCGACAACACCTACTACATCCGCCGTTTGAGCGATTTCACCGATACGGCGGGTCGATGGCGGACCCTGTCCCTGCCGCCCACGAGTTTCGAGTTCAACGGGCTCGGGGCCGACGCGCTTTTGAACCTCAAACGGATCAAGGCGATCGAGTTCGTTCTGGCCCGGGGGGAGTCTTCCAGCGGGACGTTTTTGATCGACTCCCTGGAAACCCGGGCGCCCACGCCCATCGATAAACAAAATCTGGGCACGGTGTTGACCGCCGTGGCCACCCCCATCAATCCCTTTTCGCCGAACGGCGACGACCGCAAGGACAATTTTTTCGTGAACTACACCCTGGACGAGCCGGCGCGGGTGGTTTTCCGCGTGTTCGGCCTGCACGGGAACCCGGTGCGCGCCGTGGACGTGGGTTCGGTGACCGCCGGGGCCCAATCGATTCTTTGGGACGGTCGGGGCGACGATGGGCGGATGGTGCTAAACGGCATGTACTTCTTCACGTTGGAGGTGGAAGGCGCGAGCGGTAAAGAGACCTTCCGACACGTGGTCGGGGTGGTGAAATGAACAATCGACGAATTCTCGCGGTCGCGGCGGCGTTGTCGGCCGGGTTGTCGGTTCGGGCGGCTTTTGATCCCCTGGGCTACGGGGCGGCGGCCAAAGGCCTGGGCGGAGCTTATGTGGCCCTTGCCGAAGACGGGAGCGCCGCCTATTGGAACCCCGCGGGCTTGGCGCTGGTGGAAGACGCCCAATTCACGGCGTCCTTGGAAGATTTGTACGGTCTGGGCTTGCTGCGATACGCGACGGCCGGATACACCCATCCTCGGGTGGGCAAGGGCGTCATCAGCGCCCATTTGCTCCACCTCGACACGACGGGGGAAGCCGATTTCGTGAACTACGCCGAAAGCACCTATTTGGTGGCCTACGGCCGAAAGGTCTGTTGCCAATCGCTTTCCGTGGGGACGGGCCTGCGGTATTACAACGCGACGTCGGACGACAACACCGGCACCGGGTTGGGGTTCGATCTGGGCGTCCTGTTCCGCCCCTGGGACGGCCGCGTGCGCTTGGCCGCGGCTTGGCAGGATTTGAACCGCCCGCGCATTGATTGGGAAACCGGCGCCCGCGACCGCCTTCCCTACACCGTGCGGGCGGGGGCGGCCCTGCGGTTGGACCGCGGCGCGGATTTGGCGGCCCAATACGACAAACGCTACGGCGAGGGCGCGGCCTGGCGGTTCGGCGTCGCCCAGCGCCTCTGGCGGGACACGGTGTCCGTCCGCGCCGGCCTGCACCGGACCCGGGGTCAGGGCGAATGGGGCGCGGCTTTCGGCGGCGGTCTGCGTTTCAAGAAAATTGATTTCGACTACGCCTGGGACACCCAGGACACCCTGGGCGACGCCCAAACCTTTTCGATCACCGTGAGGTTCGGCCCATGAAGCGCTGGGGACTGATGTTGGCGTTGGTTGTCGGGAACGGGGTGGCTTTCGCGGCCCCGGTGGTCATCGACCAGTTCAACGACGGCAAAAAAGAGAACGCCCTGGGCGGCGCCACGGGCGCCTGGTTCGACCCCGAAGACAAAAGCATTTATTGCCGCGCCG
>Ga0268298_10002090_pt1 | contig 22355 bp, 23 predicted proteins | sample WWTPWeurt_MetaG_FD_194462 | JGI IMG/M metagenome (GOLD analysis project Ga0268298, IMG submission 194462) | Activated sludge microbial communities from WWTP in Nijmegen, Gelderland, Netherland - WWTP Weurt | ecosystem: Engineered > WWTP > Aerobic digester > Activated sludge | place... | reverse complement strand
GTCGCTGAATCAGCGCGTCACGGGGGCGCCCCACCCCTCCCGGAGCGCTCAGCGCTTGTGCAGCCAGTGCTGGTAGAGCCAGCGCGCGGCGTAGTCGAGCGCGAAACCCAGTGCGCCGATGATCAGGATCGCCGCCATCAGATCCGGATAGGCGAGGCGGTCGCGGGCGTCGAGGATGAAGTAGCCCAGACCGGCCGACACGCCGAGCATCTCCGCCGGCACCAGGATGATCCAGATGATGCCGATCGCCAGCCGCACCCCGCTCAGGATGTGGGCAACGATGCCGGGGAGTACGACGCGGAAGATCGTCTCGGAGCGTGTTGCCGACAGGCTGCGCGCCAGCATCAGCCAGTTGCGGTCGAGCTGGGCGACGCCTGCCGCCGTGTTGAGCAGGATCGGCCATACGGCAGCGAAGGCAAGCAGGAAGTACACCGGCGCGTCGCCCACCCCCAGCACCATCACCGCGATCGGCATCCACGACAGCGGCGAGATCATGCGCAGGAACTGGAACAGCGGCGTGGTCGTGTGCGCGAACGCCCGCGACACCCCGGTGAGGATGCCTAACGGCACACCGATCGCCAGCGCCACGACGAGGCCGATTGCGACGCGCTGCAGGCTGACGCCGATGTGACTCCACATCAGCGGGTCGATCGCCAGGCCGGACAGGGCGCGCAGGGCTTCGAGCGGGGCGAAGTTGGCCAGGATCGGCGTGTCGGCGGCCAGCAGCAGGGTCGCCACCGCCCACAGGGCGGCCGCCAGCGCGAGGCCGAGGAGGGGCAGGATCAGCGGGATAGCCATGCGCATCAGACCACGAGGGTTTCCTGCCGCAGCAGGTTGGCTGGCAGACCGAAGGCCTGCGGGCCACCCACGGCGTCGATCGCCACGCGCACGAAGCGCTCATCGACCAGATCGCGCGCAACGAAGGCGGGGTCCAGCTTGGCGAGGAAGCTCGTATCGCCTTCCACCTTGGTGGTGAGCAGGCTGCGCACCAGCTCCTCGGTGTAGGACGGGAAGGGGTAGGGCTGGAAGTCGACACGGCGCTGGTGCCAGCCCTTGTTGCGGGCGACGCCGCTGTCCTCGTAGGCCGTGTAGTCGGTGGCGGACAGCACCTTGGCCAGCACCTCGACGGAGTGCGGCGTGTAGCGGTTGTCACCGGAGGTGGCAAGCAGCTTGGCGGCGTCGAGCTGGTTGCTGCGCGTCCACAGTTGCGCCTTGACGATGGCGGTGGTGACGCGCTGCGCCCACTGCGGGCGCTCGGCGATGTCGCGCTCCGCAAGAAAGGTCACGCAGCAGGCGTGGTCCTTCCACACGTCGCCGGAGAAGCGCAGCACCTTGCCCACTCCGTTGATCTCCGCCGCGGCGTTGAACGGGTCGGCGACGATGAAGCCGGCGATGCCCTTGCCTGCCAGCGCCGACACCATCTCCGCCGGCGGCAGTACGACCAGGTTGACCTCGTTGGCCGCGATCGAACTGCCGCGCGGCCGGGTCACCGCGGTCAGGCCGTTCGCAACCAGCAGCTTCTGCAGCAGGATGTTGTGGATCGAGTACCAGAACGGGATCGCCACCGTCCTGCCGCCGAGGTCCGCCACCGTGTTGATGTCATGCGCGACGGTGAGCGCCGAGCCGTTCATGTGGTTCCAGGCCACCACCTTGGCCGGGAACCTGGTGCCATAGCGCACCCACAAGGTCGTCGGCGACAGCAGGTGGATGACGTTCACCTGGCCGGAGACGAAGGCCTCGACGATCTGTGCCCAACTGCGGAACAGGCGCGGCGCCTCGGTGCGCAGGCCTTCGGCCTCGAACAGCTTGCGTGCATGGGCGACCAGCAGCGGCGTGGCATCGGTGATCGGCAGATAGCCGATCTTCACCGGTACATCGTCGCCCGTACTGGCTTGAGCCATGGCGTCGCCCGCGCGCAGCATGGGCACGGCCAGGCCGGCGCCGGTCAGGGCGGACAAGCGCAGGAAGTCGCGGCGGGTCATGCCGCAGCCGCAGTCGGACGACAGGCAGATGTGCGGGCGGGTGGCGGGGTTGTAATTCATGGCTTCTGGCCCCTGTTCAGGAATGGGTAAGTGTTGGCGCCGCTGCAGATGTGGAGGCAGCGCCCTCAGTCGTAGCGCGCAGGGCGGCCAGGATCTGCATCCGCAGCGTGGTGACCGCTTCGGCGTGGTCCTCACGCGGATGCGGGATGTCGACGGCCCACTCGCGGTGGATGTGGCCGGGCTTGCCGGCCATCAGCAGGATGCGGTCGGCCACCAGGATGGCTTCGTCGATGTCGTGGGTCACGAGCAGCACTGCCGCATGCCAGCGGTGCACGACGTCCACCAGCAGGCGCTGCATCTCGGCACGGGTGATCGCATCCAGCGCCGAGAAAGGCTCGTCGGCGAACAGCAGCTCCGGCTCGCGTGCCAGGGCGCGGGCCAGCGCGACGCGCTGGGCCTGCCCGCCCGACAGCTCGGCGGGCCACGCCTGCTCGCGTCCGGCCAGCCCCACGGCGGCCAGCGCCTCGTGCGCGCGCGCCTTGCGGGCGGACGCGGCGATGGTGGGCTGGTGCTTGAAGTCGAGGCCGAAGCTGGCGTTGTCGAGCACGTTCAGCCAAGGCAGCAGGCTGGCCTGCTGGAACACCAGCGCGCTGCGCGGATGCGGGCTACCGAGGGCTTGGCCAAGAAAGCGCACGTCGCCGCTGCTTGCAGTTTCCAGCCCGGCGAGCACGCGCAGCAGGGTCGATTTGCCGCAGCCACTGCCGCCAAGCAGGCAGACGATCTCGCGCCGGCCGATGCCGAGGGAGACGTTCGCGAAGGTCGGGGCGGATTTCGCGTAGGCGAAACACAGGCCCTCGGCGTCGAGCACCCGTTCCCGCGCGGCGTTGATCGCCAAGGTGGCCGCCAGCGGCTGTGGCGCGTTCATGCTGCGCAGGCTCCGGCCTGCCTGGCGAGCTCGCCCTGCAACTGCGCCAGGCTGGGGGTGATGACCGGGATGAAGGCGCCTTCGACCCAGCGGCGCGCGAAGTCGCGATGCTGGTCGCGCAGGTAGGCGCGTCCACCACTGGCGTCGAGCTCCAGGCCCAACGCGGTCTGGGCTATCTCGGCGAGGCGGATGCGAATGCGGAACAGCGCCGCCGGCTCGCTCACGAAGCGGCCGCTCGCCAGGCCCTCGCGCACGGCGCCCACGAGTCGCTCCAGTTCGGCCGACACTTCGCCGACGCGCGGCAGCAGGATGGCGTGCGCGCCCTTGCCCTGCTCGGCAGCGGTGCGTAGCGCGATGCGTGCGAGGCCGATCGACATGCCCAGTTGCAGCGACAGGAAGGCCGGACGCACGCCGGGGCAGAAGCTGCGCGCGTCTTCGTGCAGCACATGCTCCGGCCCGAGATCGGCGGCGCGAATGTCGATGGCTGCGGTGTTGCTGCCACGCAGCGCGACCAGATCGAGGTCTGCGCTGCGCGTCACGCCGGACTCGCTGTCGGTGATGGCGACCACCATCGGTGCCGCCCCGTCGCTGCGCGCGACTGCGGCGGCGACGATGAAGCCGGCCTTGCGCAGGTTCGTCACCCACGGCAGCCGGCCGTCGAGTTGCCAGCGCTCCCTCTTGGCCGTGGCGTTCAACTGCAGCGACTCGATGCCGGAGAGGAACTTCATCGCGTTCGACAACCCGGTGGCGCCGGCGAACTCGCCCGCGAGCAGCGCCGGCAGCCAGCGCTCGCGCAGCGCCGCGTTGGGCGACTGCAGCAGGTACTCGATGAAGGTGCGCTGCCCCCAGCACACGAAGGCGGCGGTCAGCGAGCGCTCGGCGATGGTGGCGATTGCCTCGACGCCGTCGAAGGTGTCGCCGCCGTCCCCGCCCAGCGCCTGCGGCACGCCGATGCGAAACAGCCCGCGCCGGCCCAGCTCCGGAACGAGCTGGTCGGCGTCGGCGTTGCCAAGGTTGTAGGCCTCGGCGTTGATAGAGAACCAGCTCAAATCCGCGTCGACCGCATCGATGCGCGCATTCATGGTTGCAGCACTCCGGGGCGGAAGTCCTGCAACTGCGGGTTGATCTCGCTTGCGGCGAGGTTGTTGGCGAAGTTGCACAGCGTCGCCAGGCTGATGCCGAGCACCACTTCCAGCGCCTGCGCCTGGGTGAAGCCGGCGTCGAGGAAGGCCTTCAGCTCGCCATTGCCGACGTTGCCGCGGCTGACGATCACCGCGCGGGTAAAGGCGACGAGGGCGTCGTAGCGCGTGATGCCGGTGATGCCGCGTTGCTGCAGGGCGACCACCGTGGCGCGGTCGAAGCCGGCCTTCTTGAGCGCGATCGCCGAGTGACCGCTGACGCAGAATTCGCAGCCATGCACGCTGGCGGCGGTGATCTGGACGACCTCGCGCTCGGCCAGGGTCAGGCTGGTGCGGCCATTGATCTCGCCGACGGTGAAGTAGGTCTCCACCGCGGTGGGCGCATTGGCCAGCACGCCGATCAGGTTGGGCACGAAGCCGTTGTTGCCGAGCGCACGTTCGATGAAGGGGCGGCTGGCTTCCGGGGCGGTTTCGAGGTTTTGCAGGGGCAGACGGGACATGGGGTTCGATCCGGATCGGGAAACGGACGCAATTGTGCTGAGCCTGCGCGACGGACCGAACCAAGAAGATCTGCTTTGCTTATCAGCAGCGAGCGCATATCCATATTGACTCTGGCGCGGTGCCGGCCACCTCCGGGATGGTCCGCAGGCGGTGGCCGGTCGCCCCAGGGGCTTGGTCAATCGCCGCCGTGTCGTTACAGCCCGAACAGCCGCGCCGCGTTGCCGTACAGCGCCTTGTCCAGCGCCGACTCGCGCAGGCCCAGTTCGAGGAAGTCGCCGATCGACTGGCGGATCGGGCGGAAGGGGTAGGACGAGCCGAACAGGAACTGATCCGCCATGAAGCCGTTCGCCGCCTCCACATAGGCCTTGCTACCGGCGACGAAGAGGTACATGTCGGGCACGAGGTGGATGTTCTCGTAGCGGAAGGCGAGGCCGATCGCCTGCGCCACGTTCGGCCACCAGCCGTGGTAGCTGACGATCGGCAGCTGCGGAAACGCCCGCGCCACGTTGGCCAGCGGCGCCGGGTCGTTGAAGCGCGGGTCGGGCGTGGTCGGGCCGGTCATCAGGAACACCGGCACGCCGAGCTGCGCGCACACCTCGTAGATCGGAAAGTACGCCGGGTCATCGACGTGGCGGGCGGGGCTGCCGAAGCCCGGTTCGATGTCGATGCCCGCCAGCCCGAGGTCGCGGATCGCGCGCTCGGCCTCCTCCACCGCGGAACGCCCCTGGATCACCGGATCGACGCCGGCGATGCCGAGCAGCTCGTTGTGGCCATGCGTGATGCGGTGGATCAGCTCGGTCGGCAGGTGTTGCGACGGCGTGTGGCGGCCGACCACGACGGCCTTGCTCAGCCCCGCGTCGCGCACTTCGGCGAGGAAACCTTCCTGGGTGTGCGAACGCCTGAAGTGCTCTTCGCTGCCGCGCGTGCCCACGCGCCGGTTGAGCCAGCGCGCGGTGTCGTATTCGGGGGTGCCCGGCGTGGCACCGAAGAAGTCGTGCAGGAAAGCCGGCCGGCAGCGCATGTCGATGACTTTCATGCCGCCGCCTTCACCGCTGCCGGGGTCCTGACCGTGCTCTGGTCGAACGGGCCGCCGGTGATCACCTGGTCCTGGATCGTCACCGGCGCCTTGCCTGGCAGCAGCGGGAACACCAGCTCGGCGAAGCGCCAGGCCTCTTCCAGGTGCGGATAGCCGGACAGCACGAAGCTGTCGACGCCCAGGTCCGCATATTCCCTGAGGCGCGTCGCCACGGTGTGCGGATCGCCCACCAGCGCCGTGCCGGCGCCGCCGCGCACCAGGCCCACGCCCGCCCACAGGTTGGGGCTGACCTCGAGCTTGTCGCGGCGGCCGCCATGCAGAGCGGCCATGCGGCGCTGGCCTTCGGAATCCATCGTCGCAAAGCGCGCCTGCACCTTGGCGATGGTGTCGTCGTCGAGGCGGCTGATCAGCTTGTCGGCCTCGGCCCACGCCTCCTCGTCGGTCTCGCGCACGATCACGTGCAGGCGCACGCCGAAGCGCACCTTGCGCCCGCGCTTCGCCGCACGCGCACGCACGTCGGCGATCTTCTCGGCCACCGCCGCGGGCGGCTCGCCCCAGGTCAGGTAGGCGTCGACATGCTCGGCCGCGAGGTCGTGGGCGGCGTTCGACGAGCCGCCGAAATACAGCGGCGGATAGGGCTTCTGCACCGCCGGGAAGAGCAGTTGCGCGCCCTTCACCGTGTGGTGCGTGCCCTCGAAATCGACCGTCTCGCCCTGCAGCAGTCGGCGCCAGATGGTCAGGAACTCGTTCGCCTCGTCATAGCGCGCGTCGTGGTCGAGGAAGATGCCGTCGCCGGCCAGCTCCGCCGAGTCGCCGCCCGCCACCACGTTCAGCAGCAGCCGGCCCCGGGTGGCCTGATCGAGCGTCGCCGCCATGCGCGCGGCGGCGGTCGGCTTGGTCAGCGCGGTGCGCAGCGCCACCAGCAGCTTGAGCTTGCGCGTCACCGGCGCCACGCTGCCCGCCACCACCCAGGGGTCGAGGCAGCCGCTGCCGGTGGGGATCAGGATGCCGTCGTAGCCCAGGTTGTCGGCGGTCACCGCGATCTGCTGCATGTATTCGATGCTGACCGGGCGGCCGGAGCTGGACTTGCCGAGGTAGCGCGTGTCGCCGGCGGTGGGCAGGAACCAGAAGATGTCGAGACTCATGTCTTTCCCCGTCCTCAGGCCGCTTCGGCCAGTTCGGGTGCCGGCTTCGCGGCAGCAGCCTTCGCCTCAAGCGCGCGCACCAGCGGCAGCACCTTCTCGCCGAAGTAGGCCACCTCTTCCTGGAAGTGCAGGAAGCCGCTCAGCACCAGATCCACGCCGACCGCCTTCAGCGCGACGATGCGCTCGGCGATCTGCTGCGGCGTGCCGATCAGGTTGGTCTTGAAGCCGTCGTTGTACTGCACCAGATCCTGGAAGGTGGACTTGGCCCAGTTGCCTTCGCCTTCCGGGCTCGCCTTGCCGGCCTGCTTCACCGCGTCGCCGAAGGCATTGACCGCCTCCGGGTCGGCCTTGTCGATGATCTCCTGCAGCACCGCCTGCGCCTCTTCCTCGGTGTCGCGGGCGATGATGAAGGCATTGACGCCGACCTTGACCCGGTGCCCGTTGGCGGCCGCCTTGGCGCGGATATCGTCGACCTGCGCCTTGATGCCTTCGACGGTGTTGCCGTTGGTGAAATACCAGTCGGACACCCGGGAAGCCATGTCGCGCGCGGCGCGCGAACTGCCGCCCTGGAAGATCTCCGGATGCGGCCGCTGCGGGGGCTTGGGCTTCAAGGTGTAGTCGTGGAAGCGGTAGAAGTCGCCCTTGTAGGTGAAGTTGTCCTGGGTCCAGATGCCCTTGAGCACCTCGATGAACTCCTGCGAGCGGCGATAGCGCTCGTCGTGTTCCAGCCAGGGCTCGCCGATGCCGTGGAACTCGCCACGGAACCAGCCCGACACCACATTGACCGCCACGCGGCCGCCGGTGAGTTGGTCGATGGTGGCGATCTGCTTGGCCAGCACCGCCGGATGCCACGGTCCGGGCAGCACCGCGGCGATCACGCGCAGCTTCTCGGTCGCGGCCAAGAGCGCATGGCTGATCGCCACCGACTCGTGCTGGTATTCGGCGCCATAGCCGGCGGTGAAGCGGATCTGCGAGAGGGCGTAGTCGAAACCAGCGTTCTCGGCGATCTGCGCCAGCTTGCGGTTGTAGTCGATGTCCCAGCTCGTGCGCTGCTCGATCTTGCTGACGACCAGCCCGCCACTGACGTTGGGCACCCAGTAGGCGAATTTGATGTTGTCGCGACTCATGTGCGTGTTTCCTTGTCTGTCGATCCGGGGGGTCAGGCGGCCGCGCGCGCGTTCTTGAGCACGCTCGAGACGACGGGCGCGCGGGGGCGCAGGAAGGGGCGCGCCCGCTCGGCCGCGAGGTCGATGCGCGCCTGCAGCGCCGGGCTGGTGATCTGATAGCCCTGGATCTCGGCCTCGCTGCCATACACGCCGATCGGCAGCGTATGGGCCTGGAAGAAGCTGAACAGCGGGCGAAGCTGGTGCTCGATGACCAGCGCGTGGCGGTCGCTGCCGCCGGTGGCGGCAAGCAATACCGGCACGTCGATCAGCGCGTTGTGGTCGACGAAGTCGAACAGGTGCTTGAACAGGCCGGTGAAGGAGGCGCGATACACCGGGCTCGCCACCACCAGGAAGTCCGCCGCTTCGATCGCGGCGATGTCGGCCTTGACCTCATCGGGCAACTGCGAGGGGTAGAGCGCGCCGGCCAGCTTGGGGCCGAGGGTGCCGAGTTCGATCAGGCGCACGTCGATCGAAGCCTGCTCGCCCAGGGCGTCGATCAGCGCTTCGACGACCGTCAGGGTGCGTGAGGGACGTTGCAGGCCACCGGAAACGGCCACGACTTTGATGGGCTTGCTCATGCTTTCACCTTTTTGGGTTGTGTGCTGCGTGCCAGGCTTGGCACTTGCATGAGCATTAGCACGGTGCGTGCCAGGGGCTTTGTGCTTGTAAAACAGTGGCTTGAGAATGTGGTGTCGACGCTGCTGCTGGCGCCGCAGCAGAGGCCGGATCGAACTGCTGCTCACGCAGCAGCTGCGCCTCCAGCCCGGAAATGGCGCGATATGCCGTGCATCGCGCCAAAAGGAGTGGTGTTCGGCGCGGTCGGGATTCATCACGCCAAAAACGCCGATCCCGCCACTATGAGCGCGGCGGGATCGGTATTTGCATGATTGCAGGGTGGAGGGGGTGGCGCCGATCCGTTCGGCGCGGGTCTTCAGCCCCGCTTGTTCAGCCTCAGCGCCAGCCGGTCGCCGCCGAACTGGATCACGGTCACCAGCGCCACCAGCAGCACGATCACGGTCAGCATCACGTCGGTGTCGAAGCGCTGATAGCCGTAGCGGTAGGCGAGGTCGCCCAGCCCGCCGGCGCCGATCGCCCCCGCCACCGCCGAGGCGTTGATCATGCTCACCAGCGTGATCGTGAAGCCGGCGACGATGCCCGGCCGGGCCTCGGGCAGCAGCACGTGCCAGATGATGTGCCAGCGCTTGCAGCCCATCGCCTGCGCCGCTTCGATGAGACCGCGATCGACCTCGCGCAGGCTCACTTCGGCGATGCGGGCGAAGAAGGGGACCGCGGCCGCACTCAGCGGCACGATCGCCGCCCACACCCCGTAGCTGGTGCCGACGAGCAGGCGGGTGATCGGGATCATCGCCACCATCAGGATCAGGAACGGGATCGAGCGGACGACGTTGACCACGCTGCCCAGCACGCTGTTGGCCCAGCGCGCCGCGAAGATGCCGTCGCGCGCGGTGGCGACCAGGATCAGCGCCAGCGGAATGCCGAGCAGCAGCGTGATCAGCGACGACACGCCGATCATCACGAAGGTCTCCCACGCGCCGGTGAGCAGTCGATCAATGAGCAAGGGCGACATAACCCAGTCCTCCCACCTTGTCGGCCAGGCCGCGTGCGCGGCGGAGGATGTCTTCTGCCGGTTCGCTCGAATCCACGCTCACCAGCAGATGGCCCTGCGCGCGTCCCTGGATGCGGTCGATGCCGCCATGCACGAGCCGCGTGCCGGCGCCCAGCACGCTGGCGATCGACAACAGGTCGGGGTCGCGGCGGCTGACGCCGGTGAAGTGCAGGTCGAGCAGCAGCGCGCGCGCTTCGGCGCTGCGCTCGGGGTGGATGCGGCCGTTGAGGTCGTCGGGCAGGTCGTGATGCACGGTGCCGAGCAGGCTGCGCGTGACCTCGTGCTGCGGGTCGCCGAACACCTGCCACACCGGACCTTGCTCCACCACGCGGCCGCGCTCGAGCACCACCACGCGGTGGCAGATCTCGTGGATCACCTCCATCTCGTGGGTGATCAGCACGATGGTGAGGCCCAGGCGCTGGTTGATGTCGCGCAGTAGCGCGAGGATGGCCTGCGTGCTCTCCGGGTCGAGTGCCGACGTGGCCTCGTCGCACAGCAGGATCTCGGGCTGGTGCACCAGGGCGCGGGCGATGCCCACGCGCTGCTTCTGCCCGCCCGACAACTGCGCCGGATACCTGTCGCGCTTCTCGGTCAGGCCGACCAGCTCCAGCAGCTCTGCCACGCGGCGCTCGATGTCGGCCGCGCTCGCGCCCGCCACCTTCAGCGGCAGGGCCACGTTCTGCCACACCGTCTTCGCCGACATCAGGTTGAAGTGCTGGAAGATCATGCCGACACGCCGGCGCAGACCGACGAGCTGGTTCTCGTCGAGCGTGGCGATGTCGCGCCCGTCGATCAGCACCTTGCCGCTGCTCGGGTCTTCCAGGCGGTTCAGGGTGCGGATCAGCGAGGACTTGCCGGCGCCGCTGCGGCCGATGATGCCGAAGATCTCGCCGCGCTGGATGTCGAGGTCGATGTCTTCCAGCGCGGTGACCGCGCCGCGGCCGGTGTCGTAGGTCTTGCCGATCGCCTCCAGCCGGATGTGGGCGAGCGACTGCTCGATGCGGGTTGCAAGCCGGTCCATGGTGTCAGTGCTCCCAGGCCGCGGTGTAGAACTTGCCGGAGTGCTTGTCGAGCGCGGCGCGCACCGCCGGCGAGGTCTGGTAGATGCGCACGAACTTCTGCAGGCGCGGGTCATCCTTGCCTTCCGGACGGGTGACGAACTGCAGCGCATACACCTTCTGGTCCTGGCCGTCGAAGATCAGCGCCTTGGCCGGGTCGATCGTGCCGGCCAGCTTCAGGTAATGCGGCATGCCCTGCGCCAGGTCGAAGTCATCGAGTGCGCGCGCCAGTTGCACCGCTTCGAGCTCGATGATCCTGAGCTGCTTCGGGTTGTCGACGATGTCGGCCTGGGTGGTCTTGTAGCCGGTGCCCGGCCTGAGCCTGATCAGCCCGGCCTTCTCCAGCAGCTGCAGGCCGCGCGCGCCATTGACCGCGTCGCCGGCGATCGCCACCTTGGCGCCCACCGGGATGTCGGCCAGCGCGTTGTGCTTCTTCGAGTACAGGCCGACGTTGTTGATGATGCCGATGGCGGCCGGCACCAGGTTGTAGCCGCCTTCCTTGTTGGCGTTCTCGAGGAAGGGGATGTGCTGGAAGTAGTTGGCGTCGATGTCGCCCTTGGCCACCGTGAGGTTGGGCGTGTTCCAGTCGGTGAATTCGACCAGCTCGACCTTCACGCCCTGGGCGGCGGCCTCCTGCACCGCGACCTCTAGCGCCGGCACGAAGGCCGCGGTGGTGCCGAGCTTGAGCGGCTTGTCGGTGGCGGCCTGGGCGAGGCCGATCGTGGAGGTCGCAAGGGCGGCGACGGCGAAGGTCTTCAGCCACTTGACGGCGGTGCGGGGGAATGCGTTGTTCTTGCTCATGGTGGGCTCCTGGATGGGGATCGGTAAAAGGACTGACTGCGTGCAGATCAACCTGAAACCAATAGAGCAAGAGCGATGCCAGAAGAAAAGCTGAGATAAAACAGATGCTTGAGCGTTCTAAAGGGTGTGGCGGCTGTTCGGATTCCAGCGCGTTTGTGTTTGCGGTGCACCATCGGCAGCAGGGCGGCGGGTCAGCGGCGGAATGGGGGATCTCGTGATGGATCGGCGAGTGGCTCGCCTGCGGCCGAACCACGCCGCTGCTGTCCGGCGCGGAAACGGTCAAGAATTGCCGCGCAGATTCCGCAGCAAGCGCACATCCACATCCAGCGCCTTCGGCTCGCCGATGACGATGCGGGCGAAGTCCGGGTGGCACGGGTTGAGCAGGTAGTTGTGTTCGGCGGGCACGACGGCGCTCGGTGCCGCGAGCACTGCGCTCGTCCCTTCCTCCAGCCAGGCGCGGCCGATTGCCTGCAGGGCATCCCGGGTGCCCAGGGTGCGCCAGTCCGCCGGCAAGGCCGACGCCTCGACATGGCTCACCGCCAGATCCGCCGGCAGGTGCGCCGGGATCAGGACGTAGCGCGCGCGCAGCGGCTCGTCCTGGACCAACATTTCGAGCAGCGCGAGCGACTGTGACTCGGTGGTGTAGATGACGGCGTGGCCCTTGGAATTCCAGCGCCCGCCGTACAGCCGCGCGCCTTCCGCGGAGAAGGCGGAGGTCGCGAAGCGGGCGGTGGTGATGCGCCACACCGTGCGCATCAGGCAAATACGCCGTGCTCGATGCGACCCAGGGTGTCGAGCACGCTGTCGGCGCCGATGTCGGTGTCGAGCAGCGACAGCGGCGTGACGCCACCGAGCGCGGCGTTGTCGGTCTTGAGCCAGGAGAGTGCGGGTTCAGCGGCTTCGAAGACTTCTTCGGCACGCTCGACCACACGGGCAAAGCGCAGCAATTTTGCCGACTCTTCGGTGGACAGCACGCCCTCGCGCTTGCGGCGCGCCAGCGTGCGTTCGGGGATGGCCAGCGCCTGCGCGAGTTCGGCCTGGGTGGTGCGTGTCAGGCGCGCGAGGGCATCGACCGAAGCGGACGGGAGCCCGCGCCGGAGCAGCGGAATCCAGTCCGATATCACCCGCGGCTGCGCGTGCAGCACGCGTTCGCCGCCGAGCAGGGTGAGGGCAGAGTTCACCGGTCTGTTCAGACTGATCGTGGACATGCAGTACCTCGCCGGTTGTTTGCCATATGGCAATTTGTATAGACAAATTTGGCGTAGACGTCCAGCGAGGTGGAGGGTGGCCAGTTCACCCCGTCGCCGCACCCACCGTCCAGTAAAACCCGGGCGCGGTGCCGTTGATCGCGTGGTCGCCCACTACCCGCGCCTTGAAGATCACCGGGTTGTGCGAGGCCAACGTGCGCGCGTTGCGCCAGTGGCGGTCCAGCCGCCGGTCTTCCTGCACCGCCGAGGCGCCGCCGACGTCGAACAGTCGCGTGGTCGAGGTCAGCACGGCGTCGACCAGGCCGACCTGGGCCTTTGCCGCGGCAAGTTCGACGTCCACCAGCAGGCTTTCGGGGACGGCTTCGCCACGCCGGCGCAGGCGGTCGATGTCGCCGAGCCTGTCTGCCACGGCGCGCACGGCGGCCTCGGCGATGAAGGCGGTGCTGGCGAGCTGGCCGACGACCTGCTGGATGAGCGGGTCTTCGCGCGGGATGGCGCCACTGCCGTGGCTGAACACGCGCTTGCGCGGACGCACGTAGGCGCAGGCATCGCGCTCGATGGCACGGGCGATGCCGGTCAGCGTGGCAAGGTGCACGAGCTGGAAGAAGGCGGTCATCGACGTCGGCCCGCTGCGCGCGCAAGGCCAGATCGAGGCGGGGTCGACCTCGACGTCGGTGAGGCGGGTGGTGCCCGAGCCGGTCAGGCGCTGGCCAAAGCCCTTCCAGTCGTCGATGCGCTCCACGCCGGGGGCGTCCGCCCGCACCAGAGCGATGACGGGCTGCTCGGCGCCGCCCGCCACGCCCTCCTCCTGCAGTTGCGCGCTCACCGCGATCCAGTCGGCGTACAGCGAGCCGCTGCTGTAGTACTTGGTGCCGTTCAGGCGCAGCACGCCTTCCTGCTTCGTGATCCGCGTCGCCGGCTGGCCGAGCGCGCCGTCGCCGATTTCGGTGGTGGCGTTGCCGAAGATCTCGCCGGCGGCGGCGCGCTCCAGCCAGGGGGCATGGAGGGCGGGGTCGATCTCGGCGTAGAGGCGCTCGATCTGGCCGAAATGGGCGCGGAAGATGTTGGGCAGGTTCGAGTCGGCTTCGGCAAGCTCGATCAGCAGCGCGAAGAACTGCTCGACCGAGGCGCCGAAACCGCCGTGTTCCACCGGTACGCGCAGGGCGCCGAAGCGGGCCTCGCGCAGCCAGCCGACGGCGTCGAAAGGCAGCTCGCGGTCGTGCTCGCGCTCGGCGGCGCGTTCGGCGATGCGGGCGAAGATGGGGCGGAAGCGCGCGGCCAGGGTCTCGAACGCCGGTGCGGGCGCGGCGGATGTCGGAGAGGCCACCGCTTCAGCGCCGGGCTTCGTTCTGATGAAGGGATGGGGCAGGCCGGACTGTCGTGCGTTCATGCGAACTCCACATTGCGGGTTTCGGTCTTGGGGGTGAAGGCGCCGCGATAGCGGGCGGCCGGATGGCGCTCGTTGATGCGGTCGCTGCCGAACAGCTTCTGGCGCAGGGTGCCGGGGCGGTACTCGCGCTTGGCCAGGCCGCGCTGCTGCAGCACCGGCAGCAGGTGTTCGTTGAACTCCTCGTAGGAGCCGGGCAGGTGCCAGTTGATGACGTTGATGCCGTCGACGCCGGCCTGCTGCCACAGCTCGAGCTGGTCGGCGATCTGCTCCGGCGTGCCGGCGACACGGCCGCGGCGCGAGGCCAGGCGGCCGAGGTCGGCCACGGTCGGTTCGGTGCCCGGCGAGCTCTTCGCGTACCAGTCGAGGATGCTCTGGCTGGCCTCGGACTGGATCGCCGCCAGCGGGGTGTCGGCCGGGTAGGGCTTGCCGTAGCGGTCGACCGCGTAGTTGTGGTGGGCGAGGAAGCCGTCGACGCTGGCGTACTCGTCGTATTCCGCCTCCTTGCGCCGCACTTCGGCCTCGGTACTGCCGATGATGAAGCTCAGGCCCTGGAAGAACTTGATGTCTTCGGCGCGGCGGCCGGTGGCCACCGCGAGGCGGCGGGTGTCGCGGATCAGCTCCGCAGCCACCGTGGGATTGGGGGTGACGATGAACTGGCCTTCGGCATGGCTGGCCGCGAACTGGCGTCCGGCGCCCGAGGAGCCGGCCTGGAACAGCAGCGGCGTGCGCTGCGGCGAGGGCGCGCTCAGGTGCGGCCCTTCCACCCGGTAGCGCGGTCCGACGTGGTGGATCTTGTGGATCTTCTCGTGGTCGGCGAACACGCCGCGCGCGCGGTCGATCAGCAGCGCGCCCTCGTCCCACGAGCCTTCCCACAGCTTGTAGACGACATCGACGTATTCCGCCGCCCAGGCGTAGCGCTCGTCGTGCGGGGTGAGCTGGTCCTGGCCGAAGTTGCGCGCGGCGTTCTCCAGGTGGGTGGTGACGATGTTCCACGCCACCCGTCCGCGCGAGATGTGATCCAGCGTCGATACCTTGCGCGCGAAGTCGAAGGGGTGGGCCTGCAGCACCGAACTGGTGAAGGCGAGCCCGAGGTGCTCGGTGTTCACCGCCAGGGCCGACAGCAGCACCGACGGGTCGTTGCTCGGGATCTGCAGCCCCTCCCGGGCATTGACCTCGTAGTCGCCGCCGAGCGGACCATAGAGGCCGACCACGTCGGCGAAGAAGATGGCGTCGAACAGGCCGCGCTCGAGCGTGCGCGCGAGGTCGACCCACAGATCGACGTCGTTGAAATCGACCTGTCGGGCATCGGGGTGCCGCCACTGTCCGTGCTGGATGTGGGAGGCGGTGTTCATGACGAAGGCGTTGAAGGCGAGGGCGGGCATGGGGTGTCCTGTTCCGAGGAATGGAGGGCGGAGAGGCGGCAACGGGCGGGCGTCGTTCAAGCGATGGCTTCGCTGCTGCGTGTCGTGGCTGTGTGGGCGGTCCGGTCTGGGCCTTGCGGTGTGGGCGTGATCGGGATGACGGCGCTCGGGGTGCGGTCTGCGCGCTGGCGCGCGATCGCCTCCCTGGCGACGCGATCGATGACCATGTCGTTGTGCGGGGGGTTGTAGAGGCCGCATTGCACGTCGCGGAAGTAGCGCTCCAGCGGCAGGTCGCGCGACAGCGCGTGGCCGCCGGCGATCTGCATCGCGAGTTCGACGATGCGGATGGCGTTGTTGGTCACCGCGTACTTGGTGATCGCGACCTCGCTGCCGAGCTTGTCCTTGAGGTCGTCGTGGCGGTCCCAGCGCTCGGCCAGGCCGTACAGCAGCGATTTCGACACGCCGATCAGGACCTCGATCTCGCCGATCTTGTGCTGCACCTGCGGCGCGTCCAGGATCACGCCGCCGAGGCTGGGCGCGAAGCGGCTGTCGGCGAAGTCGAGGATGAAGTCGCGCGCGGCTACCGCGATACCGAGATAGATCGCCGGCAACTGCAGCGAGTAGGCGCTGCTGCAGGCCATGAAGCGGCTCGGCTTGCCCTTCTCGAGGCGGACCAGCAGGGCGTCGGCGGGCACCTCCACGTCGTCGAGCTCGACGTCGTGACTGCCGGTGCTGCGCATGCCCAGCGCATCCCAGGTTTCGACGATGCGCACGCGCGCGGACTTGCGCACCAGGAACTCGGCCGTCTGGTCGTCTTCCTCGACATGGGCGAGCACGGTGAAGTGGTTCACTGCGGGCGCCAGGGTGGAGAACGCCTTGCGCCCCGAGATGAGGTAGCCGTCGCCGTGGCGGCGGGCGACGGTGGTGGGCTTGAAGCCGCGCACGACGTTGCCGGCATCGCGTTCGGTGGCGAAGACGTTGATCAGCTCTCCGCGCTCGACGGCATCGCGGCACACGCGTTCGAACACGGCCTCGTCCCAGCCGCGCGTCGCGCTGAGGCCGAAGAAGGTCATCAGGTGCCAGCCGAGCGCGAGCGCGGTCGCGCCGCTGGCGCCGGCGATGCGCTCCTGCACCAGCAGCGTCTCGTACAGCGACAGCCCCCGGCCGCCGTATTCCTCGGGGACGGTGAGGCCGAGCGCGCCCTTGTGCCTCAGGATCTCGAAGTGCTCGAACGGGAATTCGCCCGTTCGGTCGTAGCGCGCTGCCGTCGGCCGGATTGCGGCGGCGATGTCATTGGCGTAGGTGGCGAGTTCGGCCTCGCGCGCGTTGCGCAGGGTCGGATCTTCGATGGGCATGGGCTTTGCTCCGCGGCTGCTCAGGAATAGAAGGAAGGCTTCGGGTAGCGGCCGTTGAGCGCCCAGTCGCCGAGTTCGCGCACCTTGTAATCCACCGGGTCGTGCAGGGTGTGCACGCGCAGGTTGCGCCAGAAGCGGTCCAGACGCAGCGCGGCGGTGGTGGAGCGCGCGCCGGTGACCTCGAAGATGCGGCTGGTGAGATCCAGCCCGCCACGGGTGGCGGCGACCTTGGCGGTGGCGACGGCGAGCGCGACCTCGCCGCGGCCTTCCGTGCTGAGCGCGAGCCCTGTGTCCCAGGCGGCGTCGAAACGCGCAGCGGCGCGGTCGGCGAGCGCGCGGGTCGATTCGAGCGCGACCCAGAAATCGCCGTAGTGGGCGAGTACATAGGGGTCTTCGCTGACGTGGGCGGCGGGCGAGGCCGACCACAGGCGTGCCTCGTTGCGGGTGTAGTTGTGCGCTTCGGCAAACGCGCCCTCGGCAATGCCGAGGAAGATGTTCACGAAGATGAGCTGGGCGAGCAGCGGGCGCAGGCAGGCGTGGGGCGAAGACAGCGGCCCGGGCCGGGACAGGATCTCGTCCTCGGCCACCGCGACGCGCTCGAACAGCGCGCTGCCGCTGTCGGTCTGGCGCTGCCCCATGTTGTCCCAATCGTCGAACAGGGTGATGCCGGCGCGGCGGGTGGGCAGGGCGGCGATGATCAGCTTGCCGTCGGCCTTGTCCTCCACTGCCGAGGCCAGCAGCATGTCGGAGTCGAGCGCGCCGGAGCAGAAGCTCTTGCGCCCCGAAAACTCGCGCCCGCCGGCCACGCGGGTGGCGACGGTGCGCTTGTCGAGCGGGTTGAGCGCGTTGCCCCAGAACCAGCCTCGTGTTGCCGTGTCGCGCAGCCACGGCTGCCATTGCTCCGGGCTGCCGAACAGGCGTACCGAGGCCAGTTGCAGGTGGTGGAAGGCGAACACATGCGCCACCGAGCTGTCTGCCCGTGCCAGCTGGCGTACGACGGACAGCGTCTCGGCCCAGCTCGCGCCGAGGCCGCCGTATGCGCGTGGAATGCTCAGCTTCAGGAGGCCGCTCGCGCGCAGCAGGTCGCGCTCGGCCTTCGGCGTGCCGCCGGCGAGGTCGCGCGCGGCGGCGGTTTCGGCGAAGCGTGCGGCCAGGCGGGCGGCGATGGCGGCGGGGGATTCCGCGCTTACGGTATTCGGTTCGAGGGTATGGGCGTCGCTCAGACTCATGGGGGATGGTTCCTTTGCCAGCGGACAGGTCGGTTCGAGCGGGGAGGGGACTGGAACGGGGGTGGAAAGCGGGGCGGACATGGGTGACGACATTCAGGCGTCGGCCGCGGCCAGGGCGTCGGCGGCGGTGTCGCCGATGAGGCCGAAGCGCTTGAGCTGGGTGCGCAGGATGTTGCGCGAGATGCCGAGCTGCTTTGCGGTGCGGACCTGGTTCTCGCGGCAGTACTCGAAGGCGGTCGTGAATAGCAGTTGCTCGATGCGCTCGTAGACCTCGGGCGTGTCTTCATCGAGCAGCCGGCGCAGGCCCGCGCGCACGGTGGCGAAGCCGTCTGCGTGGCTGCCGCCGGGATCGGGCGTCGCACCGGGAGGCGACAGCGCGAAGCCGGGCAGGCGCAGGTCGCCGGGATTGACGACGCCGTTCTGGCACACGATCAGCGCGAAGTGGACGACGTTCTCCAGTTCGCGGATGTTGCCCGGCCAGTGGTAGGCCACCAGTTCCGCGGCAGCTTCCTGGCTCAGGCGCGGCGTCGGGATGTCCAGGCGCTGGCGGTAGAAGTCGATGAAGTACTCGACCAGCGGCAGGATGTCGCCCGGGCGCTCGCGCAGCGGTGGCAGCTCCACCGGCGCGACGTTGAGCCGGTAGTAGAGGTCGAGGCGGAAATGCCCGGCCTGCACCGCCTTCTCCAGATTGACGTTGGTCGCCGCCACCAGGCGTACATCCACCGGGATCGGCTTGCGCGAGCCCAGCCGCACCACCTGGCGCTCCTGCAGCACGCGCAGCAGCTTGACCTGCATCGCCAGCGGCAGGTCGCCGACCTCGTCGAGGAACAGCGTGCCGCCGTTGGCCGCCTCGAACCAGCCGGCGCGCGCCTGCTGGGCGCCGGTGAAGGCGCCGGCCTCGTGGCCGAACAGCTCGGCCTCGACCAGGTTGTCGCTGAACGCGCCGCAATTGACCGCCACGAAGGGGCCGCTGCGTCCGCTCTGCGCGTGGATGTGGCGCGCCACCAGCTCCTTGCCGGTGCCGGTCTCGCCGATGATCAGCACGTTGGCTTCGGTCGGCGCGATGAGCTCGACCTGGCGCAGCAGGCGCAGCGATTGGGCGTCATGGAAGATCAACGCCTTGGCGCGGATGGAGAGCGCGCCTTGCCCGGCGTTGGGCAAGGTCAGCAGCTTGGCGGTGTTCGATTCGGGCATGTTGCACTCCTGTGCGGGGGCGAGGCCGCGGCACTCCTGGCAGCGGATCAAGAGCAGCGCTCGTGTTGCAGTGGGGAAAGCGCAGCGGTCAGGGCGTGCTCGGCATGGTCGTTCTGCGCAGGCTCAGGAAGCGTCGCGTCTGGTGCCGCAGCCGGGCCAGGGCGCCGCTGCGGCCGCGCAACGGCGCTCGCTGGTCCGGCGTGATCATCCCGAGCGGGAGGTCGCCCGCGCTGTCGCGGAGTTGCTGCAACAGGCTCGGAGCGAGCGGCCAGGGCCCGTGACCGGACTCGACATTGATGTGTCCTGCATCGCCCGCATCGATCAGCCTGCTTCCCCAGCGCTCGGCCCATTCATGCGCCACGTCCTGGCTCAGCCACGGGTCGCTGCGGCTGACGACCATGAAGCTGGGACAGGGGAGGCCGGATTGCGGCAGGAAGCGGCCGACCCCGGCGCTGCGCTGTGGGTCCTCGCGCACGCCGAGGAGTTCGAAGCGCTCCGGATCGGCGGGCGCCACCAGCAGCAGGCCTGCAACCTTCTGCGGCCGATCCACCGCGGCCACCACGCTGGCGAGGCAGCCGAAGCTGTGCGCAACGATCCACACCGCACCGGCCGAGGCGTCGATCTCGCGCCGTACCTCGCCTGCCCAGCGCGCGAGCAAGGGGGTGTCCCAGTCGATGCCGGCCACACGGCGGGCTTCGGGCAGCTCGCCTTCGAGCCAGGTCTGCCAGTGCCCGGGGCCGCTGCCGCGGTAGCCGGGGACGATCAGCACCGTCTGGCGCATGACGGCCTCACAGCGTGGCGATCGACACTTCGGTGGACTTCACCAGCGCGACGACCTCGGAGCCGGGCTTGAGCCCGAGCTCGTCGACCGAGCGCGTGGTGATCACCGAGGTGACGATGCCGGAAGAGGTCTCGACGTCGACCTCGCTGACGACGTCGCCGCGGATGATTTCCTTCACCCGGCCGCGAAACTGGTTGCGGACGTTGATTGCCTGGATTGCCATCGCAGTGCTCCTCGCTTACTTGGCGTAGATCTGGTCGAACACCCCGCCGTCGGCGAAGTGCTTCTTCTGCGCCGCCTGCCAGCCGCCGAGGTCCTCGATGGTGATCAGCTCGACTTTCGGGAAGCGGGCGACGTCGGCCGGGTCGGCGTGTTCGGGCCTGACCGGGCGGTAGTAGTGCTTGGCGGCGAGCTTCTGCCCGACCGGCGAGTACAGGTGCTCGAGGTAGGCCTGGGCGAGCTTCTCGGTGCCGCGCTTTTTCGCCACGCCATCGACGACGGTGACCGGCGGTTCGGCGCGGATCGAGATCGAGGGCACGACGATCTCGAACTTGTCCGGGCCGAGTTCGTTGATCGACAGGAAGGCCTCGTTCTCCCACGCCAGCAGCACGTCGCCGATGCCGCGCTGGACGAAGGTGTTGGTGGCGCCGCGGGCGCCCGAATCCAGCACCGGCACGTGCTTGATCAGTTCGGTGACGAAGGCCTGCGCGGTCTGTTCGTTGCCGCCCGGCTGCTTGAGCGCGTAGGCCCAGGCGGCGAGGTAGTTCCAGCGCGCGCCGCCGGAGGTCTTGGGGTTGGGGGTGACGACCTCGACGCCCGGCTTGACCAGGTCGCCCCAGTCCTTGATGCCCTTGGGGTTGCCCTTGCGTACCAGGAAGACGATGGTCGAGGTGTAGGGCGAGCTGTTGTTGGCCAGGCGCTTCTGCCAGTCCGCGGGGATCTTGCCCGTCTGCTCGGCGATGGCGTCGATGTCGTAGGCCAGGGCCAGCGTGACCACGTCGGCTTCGAGGCCGTCGATCACCGCGCGCGCCTGCTTCCCGGCGCCGCCGTGGGACTGCTTGATGGTGACGGTCTCGCCGGTGCGGGCTTTCCAGTGCTTGGCGAACTCGGGGTTGAAGTCCTGGTAGAGCTCGCGTGTGGGGTCGTAGGAGACGTTGAGCAGGGTGGTCTGCGCGTGGGCGACGCCGGCGAGGCCGGTGGCGAGCGCCAGGGTGAGCAGGGTGCTGCGAAGGGGGCCGAGCTTCATTTCTTTCTCCGGATGGGTGAGTGCGATGGCGAAAATTTAGCCTTCGTGCGCCTTCACCCGAACCAAGAAAAAACGGATTGCTTATTCGCTCGGCGGCCGGGAGGCGACGACCCCGCGCACGACGAGCACCCTGTGCGCGCGGCCCGTCTTTGGAATCCACGACCGGGTTCGCTAACATCTCGCGTTCTTTCGCCCGCCCCGCGACCGCGGCGCGGCCTGTCACGCCTTCGCATGGGGAATTCCACAAATGATCGTCTTCGTCACCGGCGCCTCCGCCGGCTTCGGCGCCGCAATCGCGCGCAGCTTCGTCAAGGGCGGCCACCGCGTCGTCGCCACCGCACGCCGCAAGGGCCGCCTGGATGCGCTCGCCGCCGAACTCGGCGACGCGCTGCTGGCGCTCGAACTCGACGTGCGCGACGCCGACGCGGTCGCCGCGGTGCCGGGCGCGCTGCCCGCCGGCTTCGCCGAGGTGGACGTGCTGGTCAACAACGCCGGCCTCGCGCTCGGCCTCGAGCCTGCGCACAAAGCCTCGCTGGAAGACTGGCACACCATGATCGACACCAACTGCACCGGCCTGGTGCAGGTCACCCGTGCCTTCCTGCCCGGCATGGTGGCGCGCAACCGCGGCCACATCTTCAACCTCGGCTCGGTGGCCGGACGCTGGCCCTATGCTGGCGGCAACGTCTATGGCGCCACCAAGGCCTTCGTGCGCCAGTTCAGCCTTAACCTGCGCGCCGACCTGCTCGGCACCGCACTGCGCGTCACCGACATCGAGCCCGGGCTGTGCGGCGGTACCGAGTTCTCCAACGTGCGCTTCCACGGCGACGACGACAAGGCGGCCAAGGTGTATGCCGACGTGCAGCCGCTGACCGCCGAGGACATCGCCGACTCGGTGTACTGGATCGCCACCCGGCCGGCGCACGTCAATATCAACACCATCGAGCTGATGCCGGTGGCACAGTCCTTCGCCGGCTTGTCTGTGCATCGCGGCTGAGCCCTGGCCGGCGTGCGCCCACATCCGCAGCGGAGCGGGCAGGGCGCCGTCGCCGCTCCCTCGCGCTGGCGCCTCCCCGGGCTGGCGCTTGCGACGATGGCCGCATGCGCCTGCCCGGGGGGGCGAGGCGGGCGGCCTGCGGACGACTCCGTGCCTGTGGCGAGTTTGTAACAGTGTCATTTTCTTGCAGCAGGATGCGCATAATTTCCGCAATGCA
>Ga0268298_10002089_pt1 | contig 22386 bp, 20 predicted proteins | sample WWTPWeurt_MetaG_FD_194462 | JGI IMG/M metagenome (GOLD analysis project Ga0268298, IMG submission 194462) | Activated sludge microbial communities from WWTP in Nijmegen, Gelderland, Netherland - WWTP Weurt | ecosystem: Engineered > WWTP > Aerobic digester > Activated sludge | place... | reverse complement strand
CGCATCACGGCGATATTCGAAACCAATGTGCGGCGCACCGTCTGGCAAATCGATCGCGGCCCGGGCAGCCGCATCCTGGCCAAGCTCGACCGCGGCTGGATTGCCTCCAGCGGCCGCCGTGAAACGATTTCCGAACTCGAGCTGCAACTGCTTTCCGGCAGTGTCGACAGCCTTTACGCCCTCGCCCTCGAACTGGCCCAGCGCCAGCCGCTGCCGCCGCTGCTGCTGTCGAAAGCGGAACGCGGCTACCGGCTGTTCCACGACACGCCACGGCAACCGGTCAAGGCCGGCAGGGTGCCGATCGATGCGCAGGACGCGCCGCTCGCGGCATTCCGCCTGATCGCGCTGGACTGCCTGTCGCACCTGCAGCTCAACCACGCCGGCGCGGCGCGCAGCGACGATGCCGAATACGTGCATCAGATGCGCGTCGCCACGCGTCGCCTGCGCGCCGCCATGCGCATGTTCGGCCCCGTGCTGCCGGACGGCTTTGCCGGGCAGCTGGTGCCGCCGATGCGCGAACTGATGCGCGCCCTGGGCCAGGCCCGCGACCTCGATGTGCTGATGGCCGAGATCGTGGCCCCGGTCGCCGACGCCCTGCCGGACGAGCCGCGCCTGACTGATCTCGCCAGCGCCATCACCAATCGCCTGTACGACGCCCGCAACGCGATCCGCCACAGCCTGCGCCAGCCCGCCTACGGCCAGTTGCTGCTGACCGCCGCCAGCCTGTTGCAGAGCGCGCCCTTCATCGAAGCGCCCGGGGCCGCGGACGAAACGCCTTCCCTGCTGCAGTTCGCCGACCGGCGGCTGCGCCGCCTGCTGAAGAAGGTCCTCGAACTGGCCGCCGCCGCCCGCGCGGAAAGCCCGCCCTCGCTGCATGAGCTGCGCATCGGCATCAAGCGGTTGCGCTATGCCATCGAATTCTTCGACCCGATGATTCCCGGCAAGTCCGGCGCCAATGTGATCAGGCGCCTCGCCGGCTTGCAGGAGGAACTGGGCCAGCTCAATGACCTGGCCAGCGCCGGCACCCTGCTGATGGTCTGCGCCGGCCGCGACCCCCACCTGCGCGAGGCCGTGACCCTGATCGGCGGCTGGCACGGGCCGCGTCACGCCGCCCTGCTCGACGACATTCCAGACAAGCTGAAGCGCATCCGCGGACTCGAACTGCCACGTCTCGCCTAGGCGATGTGGCAGGCTCCGGTTCCACGCCCGTTTAGCGGCGCTGAATAAGGTCCAGATGCACCACCAGGTGGGCTTCGTGGGGGCCCCAGGTGTGCGGAATGGCATAGGCCGGCCCCTCGGCGAGCTGCGCGATCACCGCGCCCTGGCGCACGCAGGATAGCGGTGTCGCGATGTCGAGCGCTTCACCGAAGTGTCGCCTGGCGCGGCCCGACAGGATGTTGGCGATCTCCCCCGCCACATCGAGGAAGTTTTCCTCCGACTGCTCCGTCTCTCCCATGGCAGCAAGCACTTCGGTCAGCAGTCCTTGCGGGGCCGAGAAGCTGACGGCGCCGCGAAAGCCTCCGGAAACCTGGATCACCCCGTTGAAATCGTTCCACAGGATCGTTTCGGGCTGGTCGAGCATGTAGGCAGTGCGCACTCGCGCGGGCTTCTGCGTCATGCGCTCGAAGAAGGTCGATATCGCTTCGGAAAACACCTGGATGTCCTCCGGGTTCAGGGCACGGTAGTTCAACTCATCAGCTCCAGAAGTGACTGAATCATGGTTTCGTCGGAAAACGGCTTGTGCACGAAACCGTGCGCGCCCTTCGCAATCGCGCGCAAGGCGGTGGCCTTGTCCGACAATGCCGAGACGACCAGAATCCGTGCGTCTGGCAGCAGCTTCGCAATCTCTCCGATGCAGGCTTCGCCGTCCATGTGCGGCATGGTCAGGTCCATCGTGATGTAGTCGGGACGCGTGCGCCCGGCCATCTCGACGGCCTTTCTGCCGTCGCCGGCGAGACCGACGATCTCTATCCCCGGCAAGCGCGAATCGACCATCAGCCTTGCGATGTGGTTGCGGATGGTATTCGAATCATCGACGATCATCAGTCTGGACGTCACAGTGCGGGGCTCCATTGCAGGATGAATCGGGTGAAGCTCGAAGGCGTCGAGACCAGCTTGATGCGTGCGCCCGTTTCCCGGACCAGGGAATACAGCACGTCGAGGCCGACGCCGCGGCCCGCGTGTTCATTCACGTCATCCGCGGTGGACATGCCGGGCTGGAAGATCGTCGCAATCACCTCGCGCACCGTCATGGCGGCGACCTCATGCTCCTGGTAGCGGCCGCTGTCCACCAGCTTGCGGCGCAATTCGCCGGCATCGATGCCGCGACCGTCGTCGGCCACTTCCAGTTCGAGAACTCCTGTTTCGCCCCGGCGCACCTCGATGCGCACGCTGCCTTCGGCCGTCTTCCCCGCTTGCAGGCGCTCGTTCCCCGATTCGATGCCATGGGCCACGGCGTTGCGCACCAGTTGCGGCAAACCCTCCTTCAGCAGGCGGCGGAAAGCGTCGGGCAAGGTGTCCATGTCCGTCAGCGAGGTCTCCACGCGCACCCTCTTGCCCAGGTCCGCCGCGACAGCCAGCGTCAAGCGCTGGATGCGCTGCATGGTGTGGTGGATATCCTCCCCGGTAGCCGACGACTCGTCCGTCCTGCCGCCCGCGTAAGCGCCGAGGTGATCGACGATGCCGCGAACCTTGGACAGTTCCTCGAGCAGTTCGCCGGTGCTGGTCGCCACGGCGATCAGGTCCTCGCCACGCAGGTCCAGCCGCTTTCTCAGGCTGCTCAGGGTCTCCTCGAACAGGTGCGCCTGACGGGTGACCGTATGCAGCGCCAATGCGGCCGCCTCGCCCTTGGTGGTATGCACGATGCGGAAGATCCTGTTGATCAGCATGTTGTAGCTGCCCGGCCCGGCCTTGATCAGGCGCAGCTCCTCGTTGATTTCCTTGAGACTGGCTTCGGCGCCGGCGAGGAAGGTCCCGACCACCCTCGGGTCGTTCTCCAGAACGCTCACCAGCAAACTCATTCCCGTCCGCGAACGCTCTTCGGCACGTTCCAGCTCACGCTCCAGGGCAACCTGCTGGCTGATATCGACGACGCTGACCAGCACCGCTGCGACACCCTCCTGCTGGTCGCTGAATACTGGGTGGAAATCGAAGCTGAGATAGACGGCCGGCTTGCCCTGCTGCTCGTCCGCCGTGATCTCGACGCGTTGCAGGGGATTCAGCGACTTCACCAACGCCACCTTGACCCGCTTGTTGAACAGCAAGCCGATGTATTCCCTGGCCGACTTGAGCGTCTCGTCGGATACCAGCGATGCCAGCACCTGCAAGAATTCCGCGCCGGGTGGCATCGAGCCCGGGAATATTTTCTCCAGATGCATCGAGCGCTGGCTGCCGACCGCTCCGGCGCGATCGATCAGGAACAGGCCCTCGCGCACCGTGGTCATGATCTGCTCGGTTTCGGCGCGCGCCAGTTCGGCGACGCGATCGCTGCGGCGCAGGCTGCGCAGCGTGTAGAAGACGATGAACAGGAAGCTGGCCAGGGCCAGCGCGATGGCCGCCGCCTGCATCGTGCCAAGATTCCGGGTGCGTTCGGCGGCGGCGCTCTCGATCATTTGCGTCAAGTCATCGGCCAGTTGCATCAGGCGCACATTGTTGGCGTTCGACTTGGTCAGTGCCAGCTGCACATCAACCTGATCCGGGTGTTCCCGGCGCTCGACCGACTTGCTGATCTCGGCCAGCGGTCGCCAGAATTTTTCGAATTTGGCCAGCAGTTCGAGTTCGCTAACGACGTTTGCCGCCTTCGCGCTGGTCAGCGATCGCGCCAGCGCCTCCTCCAACGCCAGCGAGCTTTCCGAAAGCTGCGCCTGGCTGGTCTGAATCATGTCACCCGCGGCAAGCTCATGCGACAGCGAAAGAATCGCCTTGGCATGCTGCTGGGTCAGGCCGCGTATGGCCCCGGCATCCTTGACCCGTGCGCCGTCGATGGCCAACTGGACGGACAAGCCGTAATTGAAGGCAAAAATGCTTACCGCGACGAGAAAAAACAAACCGATTGCGAGCAACAGTGCCCGGTACCTGCCGAAGAACGTGGAACGGTTCGATTTCATGGTTAAAACCCCGGAACTGGTCGAGCAGTTGACTTTAGACGCGGCGTTTGACGCCGCAATGACAGTCGTGTTGGCTATTTGTTGCGTTGCCGCCGTATGGTCAGCGCCGACTTATCCGGAGCCGCCGCAGGGCGGTGGATTGATCCGGTCGGCGAGCCGCCGGACCGCGCTATTCCTTCGCGCCGGGCAGAACGGGTTTTTGCCGCAACGGTGGCCACGGATCGCGGGTCGTCGCTTCCATGATGATCGCAGCGCCCGCCGGCACGAGAGCGGCTGCAAGCACGGCTTGCAGATTGCCGGTCCGTAGCGGCGGACCGCCCTGAATTGCCTGCGCCGCAAGTTGCGGCGGCCGGGCCACCACCGGCAGTGACCGCCAGTCCTTCTTCTGCAGATATTGATCCCGATTCATGCCGGATTTTCCGATCGCACGAAGACGGGCCGCCGCATCAGAATCCGGGCGACGTTCCGTCCGGCGGGCAATCCGGTCAGTGCTTGCTGCCCATCCACTGCCCGGCCTTGCCGTCCGATGTCGCCTTGCAGGTTACGGCAACACCGGCGATCGTGGTCGCCTCCTCGACATTGAAGAAACGGCCATGATCACCCGAATAGCATTGCGGACCGGGCTTGGCGACTGGCGCCGCGGCGACTTTTTCGGGGGTGGTGCTCTGGCTGGCACAGGCGGCAAGAAGTGCGGCGGAAGCGAGGACGAGAATGGTGCGCATGGCGAACTCCAATGGGCGATGGTTGGTAAGTCGCTGCATTATCTTGGCCCCCTGTTACGTTTTGATTGCGCCTCCGTTACACGAACGCGCACAAGCCCCCGGACCATCCCGTTCAACCAATTCCAGCCAGTCCCGGATGCGTTGCAGGACCCAGGCCTGGTCGTCCAGCGGCAAATCGTGCCCGCCTTCGGCATGAATCTGCAACGGCACATCCCAGATCCGCGCCATGTCGGCGGAGCACTGCGGGTCCACCAGCCGGTCTGCGCCACCGGCAAGCAGCAGGATGCGATCCAGCGGCCGTTGCCGCGGGGCGCGGTAGCGGGCCGCCGCCAGCAACTGGATCAGCGCATTGCGCCGCGAGACGGGATTTTCTTGCCGCCAGCGCAGCCACTCTTCGATCACTGCATCGGGATCGGGGACGCGGCGCGTGGTCATCCGCAGGATCGCCGTTTCTACCTGGCGGCCGCTACCGGGCAAGCCGAACAAACGCAACAGGCGCGGGTAGATGGACGGGCGTAGACGATGATGGAAGGGACTGAACGGCCGCAGGCTGGTATTGACCAATACTGCCGCCGCGACGTCGCCGGGATAGTGCTGCGCCCAGGCTACGGCAACCATGGCACCGAGCGACATCGCCAGTAACCGGCAGGGTGTGGCGATGCCCCGCCTGGCGATTTCGGCACGGCAGTAGTCGGCCATGGCTTCGACGCGGGGCGGACTTTCCAGTCGGTTGAGTATGCCGTTGCCGGGAAGGTCGAGACAGATCACCGGTACACCGGGAAACGCATCCTCCAGCTGTTGCGGAAAACGGCCCCAGTGACGGACCTCCCGCGTCAGACCGCGCAGCAAAACCCAGGGCGGTGCGGTGGCGCTCACGCCGTCGATCCGCCGAACCAGCGCCGCATGGCGAGGCGCCGCTGCGCCTCGCGCGCCTCGCCCTGAGGCAGCCACAGGGCACTGCCGCTGGCGGCGCGGGTCATGAAATCAAGCCAGGCCAGATGCCGGCGCACTACCCGCTGGCGACGGTGCTCGATCAGCGGGTTGAACATCCCGTGCCGCGAAAACAGTTGCCGCGGATTCTTCTTGACCCACAGCCAGGAGCCCATTTCCAGCGTCAGCGGCAGAAAGATGCGCCCGCCCTCCTCCAGCGCACGCAGGTAGAGATGGTCCCACAGATCGCCGTGCGCCAGATACTGGCGACTTTGCGGCTCGAATACGTAGCGGTGATGGCTGTGCGTCTGGTCGAGGATTTCCATCAGGGCATGCATTTCCGCCAGGTGCGGAATCGGCAGGGTGGTATGCGCGTAGGGAAACCAGATGCGATCACTGAGGCCGAAACCGGAATGGCAATCGACCACCATGCTGAAGCGATGGCTGAGCAGTTCGCCATCGACGACCTGGCACAGGGCAGCGGCTTCCGCCTCCATCGGCCCGCCGGCGGGACCGCGATACCACGGCAGGCGCGGCCCGAGGCGATGCCCGCCGATCAGGAAGGGCGCACTCTCCCGCGCCTCCAGCGGTGCATTGCGCATCAGGTCCACGCCCCGCGGATTGGCGCGCGTGCGCCGCCACATGCCGCCGGGATTGACCACCGGCACGAACACCAGGCGCAGACGCTCCAGCTGCCGCTGCAGGGTGGTGTCCCAGCGCAGCCGGCTGAGGATGCTTTGCAGAAAGGCGATGACCACCTGCGCGCCGATGCTTTCCAGGCCATGGACACCGCCGAAGATGCCGATTGCCGGCACCCCGGGATCGCGGTTGCCGAGGCTGAAGGCATGGAGCGGCAACTGTCGCCCGCCGCAATCGATCTCGCACAGGATTCGCGCCTCGAGGCCGCTGCCGCCGGCAGCGACAATCCGCTCCAGTTCGTCAAGTTCGTCGATACCCATGTGTTTCATCGCGATGATCATGGCGCACGCGGAATGCCTGCCGGCGAGAGGATAGCGCATGCGATGCGGGAATATCGCCCGCCCCGCCTGCATTGGACCAGAGGCAGCGAATTTGTCATCAAGCTGAAAACCGCCTGCAACATCGGCCGTCTATCTTTTGCCTTCAGCCATCCCCACCAGAAGGGAATCCATCATGAAATTTCTGATCGACCGTCTATTCAGCGACATCGACCGCCTGTTCGATGAAGAATGGCTGGCAATCTGGCTGCTGGATGATTTCTGAGCACCAATCCCGTCCTCCAGCCCCCCCCGAGTAAATGGATGTATCCGTACCATGATGTCACGCCACCTCCGCACTCCTTCCCTGCCGGTGCTGTTCAGCGCCCTGATCTGGGGCGTCATTGAGGTGCTCGCGCTGTTTCGCTCGCGCTCGAGCCAGCCCCGCAATGCACGATTGGATTGAACGCGAGGCAGACCACTGTCGCCTCGATCGGCCCAGCCCTTGGACCAGCGCGAGTACTGCTTCACCTGCCGCCGCACGCACCCTTCCGAGCACTCGTTGCGCCAGATCCGTAGCCGCAACGAGATTCCACGGCGCCGCTACGATGATTTCCCGCAGCAGCTCGTTCCCCTGCATTCTTCGAGGAACACAAAGATGAACGATCTTGACGATGAACTTGTAAGCAATCCGCAGACGACGCCCAGCTTCGGCGAGATCGTCGACCGTCGCCGGCGTTCGCTGCTCGCCGGCGCCATGGCCGGCATCGTCAGCGGCATCGTGCCGTTCGGCGCCTTCGCCGCACCCGCGGCGCGGCGCGCCGGTGTTGTCGCGATGGACTTTTCCGCCGTCGCGGCGTCGAGTGCCGACGAAGTGCGCCTTCCGCCTGGCTATGTCGCACAACCTCTCTTTGCCTGGGGCGATCCGGTCGGCGATGGACCTGCCTTCAAGCACGACGCCACCAACACGGCCGCAGAGCAGGCCCTGCAGGCCGGCATGCACCATGATGGATTGCATTTCTTTCCGCTCGACGGCAGTTCCAGCCATGGGCTCCTCTGCATCAACCACGAGTACACCGACGACGGCCTGTTGCACGCAGGCGGCATGAGCCCATGGACCGCCGAAAAGGTAGCCAAGGCGAAGGCAGCGCATGGCGTCTCGATCATCGAGGTCCGGCGCACGGGCGACGAGTGGCGGATCGTCCGGCCGTCGCGTTTCGCGCGCCGCATCACGGCGGATACCCCGATCGCGATCGCAGGTCCGGCGGCCGGGTCAGCAGGCCTGCGTACGGTGGACGACCCGCTTGGCAGGCTGGTGCTGGGAACGTTGAACAACTGCGCCATGGGGGTCACCCCCTGGGGAACGTATCTGACCTGCGAGGAAAACTTCAACGGCTACTTCAAGGCCGGCGTTTTGCCGACGGCGGACGAAAAGCGCTATGGCATCACCGCCAGAACAGCCGGATACCGCTGGCACGAACACGACCAACGCTTCGACGCGGAACGTCGCCCCAACGAACCCAACCGCTTCGGCTGGGTGGTGGAGATCGATCCGATGCGCCCGGACAGCTTTCCGGTGAAGCGCACGGCCCTCGGCCGCTTCAAGCACGAGGGGGCCTTCGTCACCCTGGCAAGGGACCGCCGCATCGTGGTGTACATGGGAGACGATGAGCGCTTCGAGTACATCTACAAGTTCGTCTCGTCGCGCCCGTACTCGAAAGGCGAGACCACGGGCGGCCTGCTCGATGACGGGACACTGTACGTGGCGCGCTTCGCCGAGAGCGGCGGCGGTCGCTGGCTGCCGCTGCGCCACGGGCTGCCGGGGCTGACCGCCGCCAACGGATTCGCCGATCAGGCGGACGTGCTGATCCGCACCCGCCAGGCGGCCGATGTCGTGCGTGCGACGCGCATGGACCGTCCGGAGTGGATCGCCGTGCACCCCCGGACCGGGGAGGTGTATTGCGCGCTGACCAACAATGCCAAGCGGGGCAGCAGCGAGGTTCCCGGCCTGAACGCAGCGAACCGGCGCCCGGAAAACCTGTTCGGCCACATCGTGCGCTGGCGCGAGGCTGGTGGCAATGCGGCGGCGGAGAGCTTCTCCTGGGAAGTGTTCATCGAATGCGGCGATCCCTCGCTGGCGAACGAAAACCTCCGGGGCAACATCAAGGGTGACCTGTTCGCCAGTCCGGACGGACTCTGGTTCGATCGCGGCGGCCGGCTATGGATACAGACCGATGTTTCGACATCGGTCCTGGGAGATCGCAACCACGCAAACTTCGGCAACAACCAGATGCTGGTGGCCGACCCGGACAGCGGCCAGGTGAGGCGTTTCCTGACCGGACCCCGCGGCTGCGAGGTCACGGGAATCACCGCCACTCCGGACGGAAAAACCTTGTTCGTCAACATCCAGCATCCCGGCGAATCGCCCTCCGAACGCGCTAATCCCGATCAGCCAACCGCGATCAGTTCCTGGCCGGGCGGCCAGTTCCCCGCACTCGGCACTGGCCGCCCGCGTTCGGCGACGATCGCAATCCGGCACATCGGCGGCGGAACGATAGGCGAGGCAGGCTGAACCATGGACGCCGCGTTCGCGTTCGCGGCGGCCGCATCCGCCGTTCCACAGGCAACCGGCCTGCAGCGCCTGATGGGAAAGCGCGCCCTGCATCCGGTGTTCCAACCCATCTTCGACCTCGCCCAGGGTCGCCACTTCGCCTGCGAGGCACTGATCCGCGGCCCGGAACACGACAGTCTGCACCTGCCTGAAGCCCTCTTCGCCGCCGCCATTGCCGAGGGGCGGACCTACGAACTGGAATGGATGGCGGTAGAAACCGCGATCGCCCAGTTTGCGGCCCAGCGATCGGCATTGCGGCTGTTCGTCAACATGAGCATCGGCTGCCTGCATTCCAGCCGGCGGCGCCTGCCCGATATCCGGCGCGATCTCATGCGGCTCGGAATCTCCCCGTCGCGCATCGTCGTCGAGATCACCGAGAACGAATCCGTCACGGAATACTCGGACCTGCAGGACCTGTTGCGCGACGTCCGCCGCCTCGGAATCCAGATCGCCATGGATGACATGGGCGAAGGATTCTCCAACCTGCGCATGTGGTCGGATGTCCGTCCGGAGTTCGTCAAGATTGATCGCCACTTCGTGTCGGACATCGACAGCGACCCGCTCAAGCTTCACTTCGTGCAAGCCATGCACGAGATCGCCGAGGTCTGCGGCAGCGCGCTGATCGCCGAGGGTGTGGAAACCCGGCAGCAACTGTCGGTGTTGCGGCGCCTGGGAATCAATTTCTTCCAGGGCTTCGGCATCGCCCGGCCCCACCGGGAGATCGCGGCAGCTATCGCGACCGTGCCAACCGCTACGACCGAGAATTCGATCCTGGTCCTGCCGCTGCCGCAGCGGATGGACCGTTCGCCGCGCATCGGACAACTCACTCATGAGCTGCAGGCCATCGGCCCGGATTGCGACAATGACTCGGTGTATCGCTGCTTCGAAGCCGATCCGCTGTTGACCGTGGTGCCGGTGGTGGCCGACGGACAGCCGCTCGGCATCATCACCCGCAACGCGCTGATCGATCGCTTTGCCCGACCGTATCGACGGGAGATTTACGGACGCCGCTCCTGCACGACAGTCATGGATCCGCCACAGTTGTTCGAAGAGGACCTGGGGGTCCAGGGAGTAGCGCGCACCATCGGCGCCCTGCGCGGCAACCAGATCGGCGAATGTTTCATCGTCACGCGCAATGGCCTCTACCGCGGAGTCGGCTACCTGCGGGAACTCATGGGAGTGATCACCGACCTGCAGATCCAGGCCGCGCGCTACGCCAATCCCCTGACGCAACTGCCGGGAAACGTGCCGATCAACGAACACCTCGAGGAACTGCTCGCTGCCGGCGGAGAGTTTGTCGCCGCCTATTGCGATCTCGATCATTTCAAGCCGTTCAACGATGCCTTCGGCTACCTGCGCGGCGACCAGTTGATCCAGTCGCTCGGTCGCATGCTGGTCGATGCTGCCGCCGACCATGACGACTTTATCGGCCATGTCGGTGGCGACGACTTCGTCGTCCTGATGCAAAGCGCGGATTGGGAGTCACGTCTGAGGCGGGTGATGGGTGAATTCGACAACAACCTCGGCCAGCATCTCGGCCGGGACTACCTGAGTGCCGGGGGCTATCGCGGTGAGGACCGGCGCGGAAATGCAATCTTTCATCCGCTGCCCGCCCTGTCGATCGGGTGCGTAATTATCAAGCCCGACACGACGATAAGCCATCACGATGTATCCACGGCTCTCGGCGAAGCGAAGAAGGAAGCCAAGCGTATTCCGGGGAGTGCATTATTCGTCGAGCGACGCCAGTTGCAAGTTCGTGGCGGAGGGCCATCCAGTTCTGCGGTTGCCGTGTCGCCAGCACCGACTATTTTCGGCCCTCAACTCTGTTTCGAGGTGTAGCAAACACCCTGGCTGTAATGCCGTTGTCACAGAAGCATACTATCGTGTCGGCCTCACTCAAGCGGACAACAATGTGGATTTGATACTGTGGCGCCATGCCGACGCGAAGGATGCGGCCGGTCCGATCGCCGACGTGGACCGGGAGCTCACGACCCGCGGGCTGCAACAAGCGGAACAGGGCGCGGAATGGCTGCGCCGGCAGCCATTGAGAAGAGTCGTGGTGCTGTCGAGCCCGGCCAAGCGGGCGCTGCAGACTGCGGAAGCGCTCAGGCTGCCGGTCAAGGTCAAATCCCAGCTCGGTGTCGGCGCCGGCGTTGCAGATCTGCTCGGCGCCGCGGACTGGCCGGATAATGCCGGCACGGTCATCCTCATCAGCCATCAGCCGGCGCTGGGTCGTCTGGCCTCGCTGCTGCTGGCGGGAACGGAGGCAGACTGGAGCATCAAGAAGGGTGGCGTCTGGTGGTTCACCAACCGCGTGCGCCACGACGAAACGCAGACCATCCTGCGCGCCGTGCATAACCCCTGACGCGTACTTGCCGCCGGCAGTTTCCGTCTTACGCGCCGAACGCCTGCCGCACGGCGCCGGCGATGGCTTCGGCCTGCCCGAGCACGACCGCGCTTTCGCGCCCCTCCACCATCACGCGCAACAAAGGCTCGGTGCCCGAGGGCCGCAGCAGCACCCGCCCCTTGCCATCGAGCGCGGCTTCGGCCGCCTGCACCGCGGCCTTGATGCCGGCATCTGCCGCCCAGTCGAAACCTGCCGGCATCTTCACGTTGATCAGCTTCTGCGGATACAGCGTCATGTCGGAACTGGCCTCGGCCAGTGTCTCGTTCGCGGATCGCAGCGCGGCCAGCACCTGCAGCGCGGCGATGATGCCGTCGCCGGTGGTGTGGCGATCGAGGCAGATGATGTGTCCGGAATTCTCGCCGCCGAGCTGCCAGCCCTTGTCCTGCATCATTTCCAGCACGTAGCGGTCGCCCACACTGGCGCGGCCGAGCGCGATGCCCAGCCGGCCCAGCGCGTGCTCGAAGCCGAGGTTGCTCATCAGCGTGCCGGCGACACCGGGGACCGCCTGGCTGCGGGCGCGGTGACGGGCGATCACGTAAAGCAGCTGATCGCCGTCGTAGAGCGTGCCGGCCGAGTCGACCATGACCAGGCGATCGCCGTCGCCGTCGAGGGCAATGCCGCAGTCGGCATGGGTTTCCAACACGGTGCGTCGCAGCGCGGCCGGCGCGGTGGCGCCCACCTCCAGGTTGATATTGAGGCCATTCGGCGTGTCGCCGACGCCGACTATTTCGGCGCCGAGTTCATGAAAGACATTCGGGGCGACGTGGTAGGCGGCACCGTGGGCACTATCGACGACGATCTTCAGGCCGCGCAGATCGAAATCGTTGGGAAAGGTGCTCTTGCAGAACTCGATGTAGCGGCCGGCGGCGTCGTCGACGCGGCGCGCCTTGCCGAGCCTGGCCGAGTCCATGCAGGTCATCGACTCCTCCAGCCGCGCCTCGATGTCGAGCTCGACGGCATCCGGCAGCTTGGTGCCCTGTGCCGAAAAGAACTTGATGCCATTGTCGTCGTAAGGATTGTGCGAAGCGGAAATCACCACGCCTGCTTGCAGGCGCAGGGCGCGCGTGAGGTAGGCCACGGCCGGGGTCGGCATCGGCCCGCAGAGCATCACGTCGACACCCGCCGCGGAAAACCCGGCCTCGAGGGCGGCTTCCAGCATGTACCCCGAAATCCGCGTGTCCTTGCCGATCAGCACCGCCGGCCGCTCGTTGGCCCGCAGGCCTTCGCGCGCCACCAGCGTCGCACCCGCGGCATAGCCCAGGCGCATGATGAAGTCCGGCGTAACGGGCATCTGCCCGACGCGACCGCGGACTCCGTCCGTGCCGAAATACTTGCGTCCCATTCAATAATCCTCCACAGCTTGAACGATGGCCAGCGCATCACGGGTCGCGGCTACGTCATGCACGCGAACGATGCGCGCGCCCCGTTCGACCGCCAGCACGTGGGCGGCGATGCCGGCATGGACCCGCTCGTGCGCGGGACGCCCGGTAATCAGGCCCAGCATCGACTTGCGCGACATGCCGACCAGCAGCGGCAGGCCGGGTACCACCAGTTCGTCGAGGCGGCGCAGCAGTTCGATGTTGTGCTCCAGCGACTTGCCGAAGCCGAAACCCGGGTCGACCGCGATGCGGTTGAGGGCGATTCCCGCCGCTTCCGCCGCGGCCACGCGTTCGCCGAGAAACTCGGCCACCTCCGTCACGATATCGGCATAGTGCGGGGCATCCTGCATGGTGCGCGGATCACCCTGCATGTGCATCAGGCATACCCCGGCCTTGCTGGCGGCGACCAGTTCCAAGGCCCCCGGCGCCCGCAGGGCATTGATGTCGTTGATCATGTCGGCGCCGGCGTTGAGCGCGAGGCGCATCACTTCGGGTTTGACGGTATCGATCGAAAGCGCCGTACCGCAGTCGCGCAATGCCTCGATCACCGGCAGCAGGCGGTCGATTTCCTGTTGCGCCGATACCGGTGCCGCACCCGGTCGCGAGGACTCGGCGCCGAGATCGAGGATCTGCGCGCCTTCTTCGATGAGCCGGCGTGCGTGCGCGATGGCGGCTCCAGTATCGCCGCGGAGGCCGTCGCCGGAAAAGGAATCGTCGGTCAGATTGACGATGCCCATGATCAGCGGCCGTTCGGCATTCAGCACGAAGCGGCCGCAGTGAAAATGCTGTGTCATGGGGACTGCGGACCGCCGGGTCGCAAATCTCTGGCGATCCGCCCGCGGAATGGGGGGATCAGGCGGGCGCCGGCGCGGTCGGCTCGGGGCCTGGCGTGCTGTCGGTCCGGGGCGCCGGCGGCGCGCTGGACGGCTTGGGCGGGCGCGGCGGCAGGCCGGCCATGATGTCGTTGATCTGGTCGGCGTCGATGGTCTCCAGTTCAAGCAGGGCCGCGGTCATGGCCTCGACCTTGTCGCGGTTGTCTTCCAGCAGCTTGCGCGCGCGCGCGTACTGCTCGTCGATCACGCGGCGAATCTCGACATCCACCTTCTGCATGGTGGCTTCCGACATGTTCTTGTGCGTGGTGACGGAGCGGCCGAGGAAGATTTCGCCCTCCTCCTCGCCATACACCATCGGCCCGAGGGTGTCGGACATGCCCCACTGCGTCACCATGCGCCGCGCCAGGTCGGTGGCGCGCTGGAAGTCGTTGGAGGCGCCGGTGGTCATCTGCTGCATGAACAGTTCTTCGGCGATGCGGCCGCCGAACAGGACGCAGATGGTGCACAGCAGGCGCTCGCGGTCCTGGCTGTAGCGTTCCTGGTCGGGCAATTGCATGGTCAGGCCCAGCGCGCGGCCGCGCGGGATCACGGTCACCTTGTGCACCGGATCGGTCTTCGGCAGCAGTTTGGCGACGACGGCGTGGCCGGATTCGTGATAGGCGGTGTTGCGGCGCTCCTCTTCGGGCATGACCATCGAGCGGCGCTCGGCGCCCATCATGATCTTGTCCTTGGCCCGCTCGAAGTCCTCCATGTCCACCAGGCGCTTGTTGCCGCGTGCGGCGAACAGCGCGGCCTCATTGACCAGGTTGGCCAGGTCGGCACCCGAGAAACCGGGGCAGCCGCGCGCCAGGATCGAGGCATCGATGTCCGGCGCCACCGGCACCTTGCGCATATGCACCTTGAGGATCTGTTCGCGGCCGCGAATGTCCGGCAGCGGCACCACCACCTGGCGGTCGAAGCGGCCCGGGCGCAGCAGGGCAGGATCGAGCACGTCGGGGCGGTTGGTGGCGGCCACCACGATCACGCCCACGGAAGGCTCGAAGCCGTCCATTTCCACCAGCATCTGGTTCAGGGTCTGTTCGCGCTCGTCGTTGCCGCCGCCAAGCCCTGCGCCGCGCTGGCGGCCGACGGCATCAAGCTCGTCGATGAAGATGATGCAGGGTGCGGCCTTCTTGGCCTGTTCGAACATGTCGCGCACGCGCGCGGCGCCGACGCCGACGAACATCTCGACGAAGTCGGAACCGGAAATCGAGAAGAAGGGCACCTTGGCCTCGCCGGCGATCGCCTTGGCCAGCAGGGTTTTGCCGGTACCGGGCGAACCGACCAGCAGCACGCCGCGCGGGATGCGCCCGCCGAGCTTCTGGAACTTGGACGGATCGCGCAGGAAATCGACCATTTCGGTGACTTCCTCCTTGGCCTCGTCGCAGCCCGCGACGTCGGCGAAGGTGATGGTGTTCGACGATTCATCCATCATCCGCGCGCGGCTCTTGCCGAAGGAGAAGGCGCCGCCCTTGCCGCCACCCTGCATCTGGCGCATGAAGAAGATCCAGACGCCGATCAGGAGCAGCATGGGGAACCAGGAGACGAAGATGCTGGTGAGGAAGGACTGTTCCTCCTCCGGCTTGGCGACGACCTTGACATTGTTCTTGAGCAGGTCGGAAACCATCCACAGGTCGGGCGGGGCGTAGGTGGTAATCCGCTTGCCGTCGACGGTCGTGGCTTCGAGGGTACGCCCCTGGATGACGACTTTCGCGACGCGCCCGGCTTTTACCTCCTCGAGAAACTGGGAATACTCCAGCGATCCGAGCGCGGCGCTCTGGCGGGTGTTGAACTGGTTGAACACCGTCATCAGGACGATGCCGATCACCAGCCAGATCGCCATATTTTTGAACATGTTATTCAAGGTTTCGCCTCTCTTTCCCGCAAACGGGATCAGTAACTTGCGATTCTAGTGCCGATCGTCCTGCCCTGCAAACCACATAGACCATCCGTCAAACCTTCTTGTTCCGCGCCAGCAGGTATATCTCGGCACTGCGGTTGCGCGAAGCTGCCGGCTTTCTCATCTGCACGGTCTGAAACCGGTCCTGCAACGCACGACGCAGTTCCATGAAGCCATCGCCCTGAAATACCTTGGCCAGCATGGCGCCGCCGGGTTTCAGGTGCAACGCGCAGAACTCCAGCGTCAACTCGGCCAAAACCATGACGCGCGCCTGATCGACCATGCCGATGCCCGACATATTGGGGGCCATGTCCGACAATACAAGATCGACCTGGCGGCCATCGAGGGCGTCCGTCAGCGCCTGCAACACCGCGTCATCATGGAAATCGCCCTGGATGAACTCGACGCCATGGATCGGCTCCATCGGCAGCAGGTCGAGCGCGACCAGGCGTCCGCCGGGCGCCACGCGCTTCGCGGCAACCTGCGACCAGCTGCCGGGTGCCGAACCGAGATCGACCACCGTCATGCCGGGCTTCAGCAGTTTGTCCGTGGTGTCGATTTCCAAAAGCTTGAACGCCGCGCGCGAGCGCCAGCCCTCGGCACGGGCCCGCTGCACGTAGGCATCATTGACGTGCTCGTGGATCCAGGCCTTGTTGGTCTTGTTCTTCTTGTTGCTTTCTACCTTGCCGCTCAAGCTACAATCCTGCCATGATCGAAATTTCCCCCACCCGGCGCCGCGCCCTGCGGGCCGCTGCGCACCATTTGAAACCTGTCGTCTCCATCAGCCAGAAAGGCCTGACGCCTTCCGTGCTGGCCGAGATCGACCGTTGCCTCAAGGCCCACGAACTGATCAAGCTGCGACTCTACGGCATTGAACGGGAAGATCGCGAGATCCTGTTCAGTGAAATCCGTACTGCGCTCGACTGTGCCGAGGTGCAGCACATCGGCAACCTGCTGGTGCTGTGGCGCCCGAACCCGGAACAGGACGTGCAAAAGTTCCCAGAGGGACGCACCGCGCTGGCGCCGGCGACACGGCGAAAACCCGAAGCGATGACCAAGAAGCAAGCCGCAGCGCGCAGCGAAGCTCGCAGCAAGAAGCGCTAGCGTCCCCTGCCCCGCTCCTGCAGCACGACCAGCGCGATACCCAGCAGGGATTGCACCAGGTAGAGCGCGCTGGAAACCCCGTGCCAGGTCGCGAAACGGCTCCGCAGCGCACTTTCCATGACCTGGCGCGGCAGCGCATCGGCCTTCAGCTGGGCCAGTACCGGCTGCACGCCAAAGTAGCCGGCGGCGGTCAGCGCCAGCATCGCCAGCATGATCCAGAACACGCCTGACTGAAGCGCGCGCCAGCCTTTGGCAGCGAGAACGTAAAGCACCAGGTAGGTACCGCAGCCCAATCCGATCCACGCCACGTAGGCAAACATCGCCCCCGCGAGGTTGCCGGCGACCCCGCGATCGGACAGCTGGGAGAACAGCACCGGTGCGGCGAGGTAACCGATCGCCAGCAGGCTTCCGACCCAGACGGTCACCGCGATGCTGTACAGCGCGGAGAAGAAGCCCCTCATTCAGACGTATTTGACGTCGAGAATTTCGTATTCACGGCGTCCGCCCGGCGTCTGCACTTCGGCCACGTCGCCGGCGAACTTGCCGATCAGTGCGCGCGCCACCGGGGAATTCAGCGACAGCATGCCGGACTTGATGTCGGCCTCGTCGTCGCCGACGATCTGGTAACTCACTGTGTCGCCGCTATCCATATCCTCCAGCTCCACGGTCGCCCCGAAGACGACGCGGCCATCGGCATCGAGCGACGCCGGGTCGATGATCTGGGCGTTGCCGAGCTTGCCCTCGACTTCCTTGATGCGGCCCTCGATGAAACCCTGGCGTTCCTTGGCGGCATCGTACTCGGCGTTCTCCGAAAGATCCCCATGCGAGCGCGCTTCGGCGATTGCGGCGATGACCGCCGGGCGATCGACCGTCTTCAGGCGCTGCAGTTCGATGCGCAGGAGTTCCGCACCGCGCAGGGTGATGGGGAACTTGCCACTCACGTCGCCGCCTCCGATAGTCCGGCGGAGAAACCGGGCATGGCATGTCGGCGGCAGGCGTCGTTCGCGGACGCTGCGCTCCCATTCGCCCTGTTCATGGGTCCCCCTGCGCTGCTCACGTCGCCAACTCCCCATGCAGGGACTGCAGGGAATAGGTTTCGAGGCCATCGTGACGCATGCCGGCGCAAGCGGCGCGACCGCCCTCGATGGTGGTGAACAGCGTCACCTTGGCGCCCAGTGCCGAGGTGCGGATGGAACGGGAGTCGGCGATCGCCGTGCGCTTTTCCTCGACCGTGTTCACGATCAGCACGATTTCGTTGTTCTTGATCATGTCAACAATGTGCGGCCGGCCCTCGGTCACCTTGTTCACAACGCTGACCGGTATGCCGGCCTCCGCTATCGCGCCGCCGGTACCGCGCGTGGCTACCAGGGAAAAGCCGAGCTCGTGCAGTTCGCGTGCGACGTCGACGGCCTTGGGCCGGTCGGCGGGCTTGACGCTGAGGAAGACCTTGCCGGACTTTGGCAGGCGCGTTCCCGCGGCGAACTGCGACTTGACGAAGGCCTCGCCGAAGGTCCGGCCGACGCCCATGACCTCCCCGGTCGATTTCATTTCCGGCCCGAGGATGGTATCGACGCCGGGGAACTTTATGAAGGGGAAGACCGCCTCCTTGACCGAGAAATAGGGCGGGATGACCTCGCGCGTCACACCCTGGTCGGCCAGCGAACGTCCGGCCATGCAGCGTGCGGCGATCTTGGCCAGCGGCAGGCTGGTGGCCTTGGAGACGAAGGGAACGGTGCGCGATGCGCGCGGATTGACTTCCAGCACGTACACCACCGCCTCGTCACCGCGTCCCTGGATGGCGAACTGGACATTCATCAGGCCGACGACATTGAGGCCCCTGGCCATCATCTCGGTCTGCCGCCGCAGCTCGTCCTGGATTTCCGGGCACAGCGAGAACGGCGGCAGCGAGCAGGCCGAATCGCCGGAATGCACGCCGGCCTGCTCGATGTGCTCCATGATGCCGCCGATCAGCACCTGCCTACCGTCGCACAGCGCATCGACGTCGACCTCGGTGGCGTCGTTGAGGAAACGGTCGAGCAGCACCGGCGAATCGAAGGACACCTTGATCGCATCGCGCATGTAGCGTTCGAGATCCTTCTGCTCATGGACGATTTCCATGGCACGGCCGCCCAGCACGTACGAAGGCCGCACCACCAGCGGGTAGCCAATTTCGGCGGCGAGGCGGATCGCGTCCGGCTCGGTGCGCGCCGTGCGGTTGGGCGGCTGCTTGAGGCCGAGGTCGTGCAGCAGCATCTGGAAGCGCTCGCGATCCTCTGCGGCGTCGATCATGTCGGGGCTGGTACCGATGATCGGCACGCCATTGGCCTCCAGTTCGCGCGCACGCTTGAGCGGCGTCTGTCCCCCGAACTGGACGATGACGCCGGTGGGCTGTTCGACATGGACGATTTCGAGGATGTCCTCCAGCGTTACCGGCTCGAAGTAGAGGCGGTCGGAGGTGTCGTAATCGGTGGAGACCGTTTCCGGATTGCAATTGACCATGATGGTCTCGTAGCCGTCCTCGCGCATCGCCAGTGCCGCATGGACGCAGCAGTAGTCGAACTCGATGCCCTGGCCGATGCGATTGGGACCGCCGCCAAGCACCATGATCTTCTTGCGGGTACCGGGACGCGACTCGCACTCGTCCTCGTAGGTCGAGTACATGTACGCGGTAGACGTGGCGAATTCGGCGGCGCAGGTATCGACCCGCTTGAATACCGGGCGCACGCCCAGCTCATGACGGCGCTCGCGTACCGCCGTCTCGCCGGCGCCGACTATCGTGCCGATGCGGCGGTCGGAAAAGCCCTTGCGCTTCAGGTTGCGCAAGGCGGAATCATCGAGGTCGCCGAGATTCTGCGAGCGCAGCCAGGCCTCGGTCTTGATGATGTCCTCGATCTGCACCAGGAACCATGGGTCGATACGGGTCAGGTCGAACACCAGTTGCAGCGAGTAGCCCTCTCGAAAAGCCTGGGCCACGTACCAGAGGCGCTGCGGCCCGGGACTGGCCAGTTCGCGGTTGATTTCCTCGGGATCGGCGTCGATCTCGTCGAATCCATAAACGCTGACTTCGAGTCCGCGCAAGGCCTTCTGCATCGATTCCTGGAAGCTGCGGCCGATTGCCATGACTTCGCCGACCGACTTCATCTGCGTCGTCAGGCGATCATTGGCCTGCGGAAACTTCTCGAAGGCGAAACGCGGCACCTTGGTCACGACGTAGTCGATCGAGGGTTCGAAGGAAGCCGGCGTGGCGCCGCCGGTGATGTCGTTCTTCAATTCGTCGAGCGTATAGCCGACAGCCAGCTTGGCCGCCACCTTGGCGATCGGGAAGCCGGTGGCCTTCGAGGCCAGCGCCGAGGAACGCGACACGCGCGGGTTCATCTCGATCACCACCATCGCGCCGTTCTTCGGGTTGATGGCGAATTGCACGTTGGAGCCGCCGGTATCGACGCCGATCTCGCGCAGCACGGCGATGCTGGCGTTGCGCATGATCTGGTATTCGCGGTCTGTCAGGGTCTGCGCCGGGGCGACGGTGATCGAGTCGCCGGTATGCACGCCCATCGGATCGAGGTTCTCGATCGAGCAGACGATGATGCAGTTGTCCTTGTGGTCACGCACCACCTCCATCTCGTACTCTTTCCAGCCGAGCAGCGATTCCTCGATCAGCAGCTCCTTGGTCGGCGAGGCTTCAAGGCCGCGCTTGCAGATCTCGACGAACTCCTCCTGGTTGTAGGCGATGCCGCCGCCGGAACCGCCCATGGTGAACGAGGGCCGGATGATGGTGGGGAAGCCCATGGCGCCCTGCACCTGCTGCGCCTCCTCCATGCTGTGGGCGATGCCGGAGCGCGCCGAACCAAGGCCGATGCGGGTCATCGCCTGCTTGAACTTCTCGCGGTCCTCGGCCTTGTCGATGGCCTCCTTGCTGGCGCCGATCATTTCGACGCCGTATTTCTCCAGCACGCCATGCCTGGCCAGGTCGAGCGCACAGTTCAGCGCGGTCTGGCCGCCCATGGTCGGCAGCACGGCATCCGGGCGTTCCTTGGCGATGATGTTCTCCAGCACGCGCCAGGTGATCGGCTCGATGTAGGTGACATCGGCCATGCCCGGATCGGTCATGATCGTGGCCGGATTGGAGTTGACCAGGATTACGCGATAGCCTTCTTCGCGCAGCGCCTTGCAGGCCTGGGCGCCAGAGTAGTCGAACTCGCAGGCCTGGCCGATGATGATCGGGCCGGCGCCGATGATCAGGATGGAATGTATGTCGGTGCGCTTGGGCATATTATTTTTGCTCCATCATTCCGATGAAGCGGTCGAACAGATAGGCGACATCGTGCGGCCCCGGACTGGCCTCCGGATGTCCCTGGAAGCAGAAGGCCGGCCGATCGGTCCAGGCCATGCCCTGCAGGCTGCCGTCGAACAGCGAAACGTGGGTGACCTTTACATTCGCCGGCAGCGTCGCCGGATCCGCGGCGAAGCCGTGATTCTGGCTCGTGATCAGCACCTGTCCGGATTCGAGATCCTTGACCGGATGGTTGGCGCCGTGATGGCCGAACTTCATTTTCAGGGTCCTGCCGCCGGCCGCCAGCGCCATCAGTTGATGGCCAAGGCAGATGCCGAAGGTCGGCAGGCGCCGCTCGAGAAATTCGCGAATCGCCGCCACCGCATAGTCACAGGGCTCCGGGTCGCCGGGGCCGTTGGACAGGAAAATGCCGTCGGGCTTCATTGCCAGCACATCGGCCGCCGGGGTTTTTGCCGGCACAACGGTGAGATCGCAACCGCGCGAAGCGAGCATGCGCAGGATGTTGCGCTTGACGCCGAAATCGTAGGCGACGACCTTGAAGCGGAACGACCCCGGCTGGGCAAATCCCTCACCGAGTTTCCACTCGCCTTCGCGCCATGAGTAGGATTTCTGCGCGCTCACAACCTGTGCCAGATCCATGCCTGCCAGGCCGGGAAAAGCGCGCGCCTGAGCCACCGCTGCGTCGGCATCGAGACGTTCGCCGGCCGCATTGCCAGATACGAGGCAACCGGCCTGCGCACCCTTTTCGCGCAGGATGCGGGTCAGCTTGCGGGTGTCGATGTCGGCCAGGCCGAGCACGTTCGCGGCCCGCAGATAGGCATCGAGCGTATGTTCGCTGCGGAAATTCGAGGCCAGCAGCGGCAGGTCGCGAATCACCAGGCCGGCCGTATGGATGAACGCGGCCTCGCAATCCTCGCGATTGACGCCGTAGTTGCCGATATGGGGGTAGGTCAGGGTGACGATCTGCCGGGCGTAGGACGGATCGGTAAGGATTTCCTGGTAGCCGGTCATCGCGGTGTTGAAAACCACTTCGCCGACGCTGCTGCCGGTGGCGCCAATGCCTTTGCCTCTAAACACCGTTCCGTCGGCCAGGGCAAGTAGGGCA
>Ga0268298_10002088_pt1 | contig 22388 bp, 21 predicted proteins | sample WWTPWeurt_MetaG_FD_194462 | JGI IMG/M metagenome (GOLD analysis project Ga0268298, IMG submission 194462) | Activated sludge microbial communities from WWTP in Nijmegen, Gelderland, Netherland - WWTP Weurt | ecosystem: Engineered > WWTP > Aerobic digester > Activated sludge | place... | reverse complement strand
TGTGAGAAATGGATATGCCGCGGTAGCTATGTTTGCGGCGTTTAAAAATGCGAACCCGGCTTTCTCGATTACGCAGGGCAACTGCATTCCACCCAGTTCGTAGTCATGGCCTGCTGCCATGAGGCCCGCCCTGCAAAATGCGTTTAGCGCCGGGCCAACTTTTGGGCAAATGGTTATCGTGGTTCCGTCGAAGTGTGGTTCGACCTTGTCGTTCTCGCGATTGTGTGGTTCGAAGTGTTCTTCGGCAATTCTTTCGTAGATATCGAGAGCGGCTCCGAACGTTTCACGATTGTGTTCTTGAAAACGATCGAGAGTTGTTAGTTGGAGTACACCAAGCCAATCGTATAAAAGAAACTCGATGTCCGTCCGTGAGAGGATAAGTGAATTCATCGCTAACAGACCTCAAACAGACCAGCTGCGCCCATACCACCGCCGACACACATCGTGATTACAACGTAGCGAGCACCTCGTCGACGTCCTTCAAAAAGAGCGTGGCCTACCAAGCGCGCTCCGGTCATTCCATAAGGGTGGCCTACAGAGATGCTCCCGCCATCTACGTTGAATAGGCCTGGATCGATACCGAGACGATCACGACAATAGAGTGCTTGGCAGGCAAAGGCTTCGTTTAATTCCCATAATCCAATGTCTGAAACTTTAAGTCCGTGCTGGCGGAGAAGTTTCGGCACGGCATAGATCGGACCGAGTCCCATTTCTTCCGGCGGACACCCTGCTACAGCTATTCCGCGGTAGATACCCAGTGGTGTGAGACCCCGACTTTCGGCCAGCGAGCCACGCATCAGAACACATGCTGATGCTCCATCCGAGAGCTGGCTGGCATTGCCTGCGGTTACAGTGCCACCCTCGATTACCGCCTTCAATTTCGCTAAATCAGCGAGAGTTGTACTCGGTCGATTTCCCTCGTCTTGCGCAAGAGTGACAAGCTTTTCAACTTTGGCACCAGTCCCTTTGTCGATGGTAGACATTGTGGTTGTAATTGGAACGAGTTCGTCATCGAAGCGTCCTTCCTTCTGCGCTGCGGCAGTACGGATCTGCGATTCAAGTGAAAAGGCATCTTGAGCATCCCTGGAAATCCCATATTTCTTCGCGACGAATTCAGCCGTTTCCAGCATGGACATATATGCGTGAGGGGCAATTTTCACAACGTCAGGGTCGAGGTCCTCTTGAGCCCACTCGAAATATCGATTTTGAAGAGCTGAAATATTTTCTTGTCCACCTGCAACAACGACATCCATTCCGTCAAACATTACTTGCTTCGCGGCGATCGCAATAGCCATCAGGCTTGAAGAGCATTGCCGATCAACGGTTTGGCCTGAGACCGAGAATGGCAGTCCGGCCGCTATAGCCGCGTAGCGTCCAAGGTTCATTCCGCCCGTTCCTGCCGAAAGCACGGTACCGACCACGACGTCTTCAATTTCATCGGGGCTAACGGTGGCACGTTCAACGGCATGCCTAATTGCATGCCCCATAAGAGTGGGCGACTTGATAGAGTTAAATGAACCTCGAAATGCCTTGGCAATCGGAGTTCGTGCTGTTGAAACGATGACGGCGTCAGTCATAGTGGTTATCTATAGAATGGGTAGGAAGTTATTTATCGGTACGTGATTTTGCGGAAGACTCGTCAAAGCTGGTGTGCTCTCAATGCGGCCATAGGCATTTCATGTAGTTCAATGTATCCAGTCAGAAAGACGAGTGCCGCCTTCGGCAATCGTCCTTAGAAGTGTCGACACGGTCCAATAACCATAAGCGTTGCCGCGTTTTTGAGCATAGTGATCCATGCGACTTACGATATTGTTTAGGCCAACTTCGTCGGCCATATAGACAGGTCCTCCCCTGTGCCGCGGGAAGCCGTACCCTTGGATCCACACGGTATCAATGTCACAAGGCCTTTGCGCAATTCCTTCCTCTAGGATCTTTGCTGCTTCATTAAATAGAGGATACAAACAGCGCTCAACTATTTCCGTATCGGATATTTCATCGCGCTGTGGTATTTGTTGTTCTTCCGCTAATCTGGCGCAGATATCGCGCACAGCCGGATCCGCAATAGGCGTACGACCGTCGTAGCGGTAATAGCCTGCACTACTCTTTTGGCCTATTCTTCCCAAGAAAAATAGTCTGCGAACAACGAGGCGGTATGCTGGATCTGACGGTAGTGCCCCAGATTTCATCCCTTCGATGACCACCTTGGCTCCTACATCTATTCCGGCCATGTCCAACATACGACAAGGCCCCATCGCGAAGCCGAGTGCCTGTATGGCATTGTCGATTTGGGCTGGTGCCGCCCCCTCTATCAAAAGGGCTTCAGTCTCCCTTAGATATCCCTCTAACATGCGGTTACCAATGAATCCATAACACACGCCAGAAACGACTGGAACTTTCCCTATCTGTCTGGCTAGGTTTAAGACCGTCGACAGAACAGCAGGAGTTGAAGCTGAACCGCGAACGACCTCCAGCAAGCGCATAACATTCGCAGGGCTAAAGAAATGCAGCCCTACAACGCTTTCAGGCCTTCCTGACGCTTGCGCGAGGGTATCCAAATTCAATGTGGAAGTGTTAGATGCCAGAATGGCTCCTGTCCGGCAAATCGCTCCCATTTCTTGGCAGACAGAGGTTTTTAACTGAAGGTCCTCGAAGACGGCTTCGATGACGAGGTCGCAGTGAGCAATTGCGTGAATTGTTGTCGCTCCGGTGATCATGCCAATACGTGCGGAACGGGTTTGCGCGTCAATTTTCCCTTTATTGAAACTCGCGGTATATTCGGATGCGATTTTTGCCAGGCCACGGTCAAGTGATTCTCTGCTTATGTCGACTAACGTCGTTTTGATCCCGGCATTGGCAAAACACATTGCAATTCCGGCGCCCATTGTTCCGGCGCCGATGATGCCGACTTCTAAAATAGGCTGCGGTTTCAAAACTTCACTCGTTTCAGGAAGTTTTGTCGCTGCGCGCTCACAGAAAAAAGCGTGCTGAAGTGCTTTGGATTCCGGCGTTTTTATGCATTGGAGGAATTTGGTTCGTTCGAACTCAAGGCCGGCTTCGAAAGTGTGGTGTACAGCGAACTCGACGCAATCAATGATCGCGATAGGTGCCAAAGCAGGATTAGCCAAGTTGCTGACTTTCATGCGTTGTTCGTCAAAGTATGATGGGGTGGTGTCAGAAGTGTCCACGGAAAGGCGGCTCACACTTTTCTCTGCAAGAGGACAAGTGATAACTCCCTGAGCAAAACGAATTGCCTCCTGAGCGAGGTTTTCAGTAACGATCTTGTCAATTAGGCCTAACGCAAGAGATTCTTCCGCGTTTATTGGACTGCCGGACAACATCATCTCTATCGATTTCTTGGCCCCAATGAGGCGAGGTAGACGCTGTGTGCCGCCACCGCCAGGCAGTATTCCCAGCCGAACCTCTGGTAATCCAAGCTTTGTGTCATCTGTTGCAATTCGGAAGTGACAGGACAGCGCTAATTCGAGTCCCGCACCGAGTGCTAATCCGTGAATAGCCGCGACCACCGGTTTCGCCATACTCTCAATTAGTCCGTAAATGGTCGATGGATCGGGCTCGTCGAATTCTTTGCCACCAAGTTCAGTAATATCTGCGCCTGCGCAAAACATTTTCCCGGAACCAATGATTACTACTGCCAGGACTTCAGGATCATTCTGTAGTTTGCGCAACGTCCAATTTAGGGCCGCTCGAGTTGGCTGACCCAATGCGTTTACGGGTGGGTTATTAAGGTGACAAAGAGCGACGCCATTAAGAATTTCATAGCGAGTTTGGGTATGTATCGAAGTCATGGTCGAGGGTTTTGTCAATATCGGAAAAAGCCGTGTTGCTAATTGCGAAAACAGCTACAGGATGACTAAGTCACAGAAGAAGGCGCGGTGATTCCGTGGCCGATGTAAAAAGTGCACGATGAAAATTGTTCGAGCCAAAGTCGATCTTGTGGATCGTCTCGCAGTAAGTTGGATCGAAGTGGTTAATGACGATTTCACAGTCATCTACTGGATTCACGCAAGCTAAGTGGGATGAGGTGCTGCCAATTTCACAATAAATCCTCACGGTAGGGCTACATCCAAACCACGGATTGGCCGCCATCGACGGTAAGTGTCGCGCCGGTAATGTATCGACCTGCATTCGATGCGAACAACAGTAATGCGCCATCTAAGTCGGATAATTGCCCTAGGCGTTTCTGAGGAATACGCTGTATCAAGTGATCTGCTATGCCCGCGTCCGAAAACGACTTATGCATATCGGTGTCGAAGTTGCCAGGACATAGAGCGTTAACGCGGATGTTCTTTCCAGCGAGTTCAAGTGCCATGATGCTGTTGAGATGAATCAGACCTGCTTTTGCAGCGCCATAGCTTGAGAGGCGGCCCCCCGCTCGTAGTCCCGCTGTCGAAGCAATGTTGATAATTGATCCACCATGTTCTTTTGCCATTCGGCGCGCAGCTTCCTGTGCCACGACAAATGCACCTTTTAAATTGGTGTCCAGGATCTGCGAGACATCGGCAGGTTCTTGTTCAAGGAAGCGCTTTGTGTAGATAACACCAGCATTGTTGATCAGTATGTCGATACACGCGTTTAACTCATTCTCTATGGCATCAAATGCGCATGGGATTGTTGCTGGATCGGAGACATCAAGATATACAGCACATGCTTCCGCACCTTCCGATCTGAGAGCTTGCGCAGCACTATCGATCCTGTCTTTTCGTCGGGCGGCCAGCGCGACCTTTGAGCCAGCTTTTGCCAATACACTTGCAAAGTGAAGCCCAAAACCGCTTGATGCCCCCGTGACTAGGGCCACCTTGCCTTTCAGATTGAATAACGATTCGAGATACATGAAATCTCCGTAAGTATCGTGCCGTAGATGGCGATCAAATTCATTCGAGGCCGATGGGTGTTTTCTAGATGTGGGTAAGCTTTGACTCGTCCCCATCTAAGTGATCAAATGATAACCCACTAATCGAATAAACGCAAGCGTGTGTATTTTTGCCAAGACTCTATTGCGCAAATGTGCTAGCTTAAGAAGTCGGTTGGTAGCTTGTTACTTCAGAATATGAATATCGATACCGCCTTTTGTGAAGAGAGTTGGAATAGTATCAATCGATAAATTACTGTATGTGGCAAGCTATAACTGTTATAATTTTTCCAAGAGAGGGCGTTGGGTGTCGCCCCCGCGAGGTAGGAACAACTTTGGTTAGAGTTCGATTGGCCTATGAGGAGATCGGGCGATGCAGAGCAGTATTGTTCTCGGAGGCTAAGCGCACAAATGAGAGTTTGTAATATGAGTCATTTGAAGAGGGCGCGAATCCATAGTCATAGATAAGGGAGTTCAGGTTAATGTTCTGGCATATATGGAAAAATCGACTAGCCCAAAGGTAGCTGTAAAGGCGAAGATGGCAAAGTCGCCGAAACCTGAGCCTCTGGTGAGGAAAGCGGGGCACTCTCGTATGCGACGTGACGAACGCGAGCATGCAATAATTATCGAGAGCGCACGTTTTTTTGCCGAAGTCGGATTCGACGGTGACACTAGGGAACTCGCTCGCCGTCTCGGGGTTACACAGCCTCTAATATTCAAGTATTTTGAAAACAAGGAAGTGCTTATCGAGAGGGTGTTTCGAGATGTCTGCCTAAGTCGTTGGAACCCGAATTGGGAGTCCATAATTGCAGACCGAAGCAAGTCGCTCAAGCAGCGGATGGTCGAACTCTATAACGACTATGCCAAGACGATCCTTAGTTACGAATGGGTTCGCATATTTCTTTTTTCAAGGTTGAGGGGGCAACCACAGAGCCTTTTGTATCTAAAATGGATTCGCGAGCGATTCCATCTTCCCCTACTTGTTGAAATTCGGCGCGAGTTCAAACTCCCCAGTGTGGAGTCGGTTCCGATTCATGAACTGGAGATTGAGCTCTTACGTACCCTGAACGAAAAGATCTTCTATATTGGCATTCGGCGCTGGGTTTACGACATGGCAGTTCCAGATTACATCGAAGATGTCGTTGATGCTGAATTGGAAATGTTCTTCTCTGGTGCGCCAAGCGCAATGCGTCGAATCATCAAGAAATAGCAACGCTTTCCGGTGTCCACGCTAGCTCTGGAATTTGAGTCAGCTATTGTTTCTTGAGCTATCTTGCGTCGACAGCAAATGGTGGGAATAGAGTTCGCGAAGAACCGACTTCTGTAGCTTTCCTGTTCCGGTGTGCGGTAACTCTTTTACAAAAATGACGTCGTCTGGAATACACCAACTGGCGACCCTTCCCTTAAAGAATGAAAGGATCTCTTCGCGAGACGGTGGGACTTTCAGGCGCCGTGGTACGACTATGAGAAGAGGGCGCTCGCCCCAGGAATTGTGATTGGCGCCAATAACCGCGGCTTCTGCAATCGCGGGATGGCTCATGGCAATGTTCTCGAGCGCAATAGAGCTTATCCATTCTCCTCCGGACTTAATCACGTCCTTTGAGCGATCCGTAATTTCCATGAATCCGTCGTGATCCATCGTTGCGATGTCGCCGGTTGGAAACCAGCCATTGACAGAGGCCGCCTGATCGGAGCCGTAGTAACGATCACATACCCAAGGACCGCGAGCCAGCAAATTGCCAGGGGTTTTCCCGTCCCACGAAATTGGTTGCCCATTCCCGTCCACAATTGATAGTTCGATACCGAAGATGGGACGGCCCTGCCGCACTTTCAGAGATCTGAGTTGCGATGAATCCCAGTCCTGATGCTTCGGCTTTAACTTATTCACTGTTCCAACTGGAGATAGTTCAGTCATGCCCCAAGCGGTATTGACTGATATGTTGAATTCAGTCTCCAGTGCATCTACCAAGGCTATTGGGGCCGCAGAACCCCCTATGATTACGTTTTCTAGAGAGGAGGGCTTTCGACCGCGCTTGCGCATCGTATCGAGCAAGCTTTGCCATACCGTAGGTACGCCTGCCGTTTTTGAGACGTTGAATTCGTCCATGAGGGCAAAGAGGTTGTCTCCATCCAGTTTCTGTCCCGGAAGAACAAAATCGGCGCCTGTCATGGCCACGGCGTAAGGGAAGCCCCATGCGTTCACGTGAAACATCGGCACGACAGGAAGGATGGAATCCTTCGCAGATATAGCGAAGGCATCAGGTGCCACGATTGACAGTGCATGGAGAACCGTTGAGCGATGGCTGTAAAGCACCCCTTTGGGATTACCGGTAGTACCGGACGTGTAACACAAAGATGCTGCCGTCTCTTCATCCAATAGTGGCCAGGCGAATTGATCGTGCTCCGATGCAAGTTCAGCCTCGTACGATAGGAACGCCCCTGCATCGACCGATGCCGTAAAAATGGAGGCTGGCATTGCGTCTGGTGGAGCCAGGCAAATCCAGGTTCGTACTGAAGGGCATCGCGGAGCAAGTCTTATGCAGAGTTCCGCGACGTTTGGATCAAAAAATATCACCTTGTCATTCGCGTGATTGATGATATAGGCAATCTGATCTTCGAAGAGACGCGGGTTTATTGTGTTAAGAACTGCTCCCATACCCGATACAGCAAAATACAACTCGAAATGACGGCTTGAATTCCAGGCAAGCGTTCCCACCCGATCCGATTGAGAAATGCCGAACCGATGTAACAGGTTGGCCCCCATACAGGCTCTCCTATGAATTTCGGAAAGATCTGTTACCAGGGTCCCTCCCTCAGGAAGGCGCGAGATCACTTTTGAGTCACCGTGATAACGTCTCGCATGTTCGATTAGGGATGAAATTAGCAAGGGATGGTTTTGCATTTGCCCTGTTAGCATTTTTGTTTGTCTCCTGAAATCATTATTTGAGCCCTTGGACTTCCTTCGCCGTCCAAGCATCGATCATCGACCGATGAAATCGCGGCAAAAATAGTTCAGCGCCCTTCGCACCTAAGTGCGTTCAGCAGTTAGCGCATCAAATTGATGCCTGTCCACTCGTTGCCGAACGCCAACAGATAGCACTGGTGATCAGTGCTATCGGCCTTCATTCTGTGCACGCCGATGAAAGGTTTTGAGAAATATCAAGTTTCATACGATCTTTTCTACAATGACCTCAATGCGCTTTCCGCAGGCAAGTCCGACCTCCCATGCCCCCTCATTGGTATCATCGAACTCAAGCAGGCGCCGCTGACCATCTCCAATGGAATCCATGGTGGTGCACCCTGCTTCTCATTCAATGCAGCCACCGGATACTGATTCGGCAAGGCGGGCTGTTTCATTCACCGCAAGATGGCTACCGACCGGACGAGGTGATGAGCCCAATGTACGAACTACCGTGACAAGCGCTACCGCTATTCCGAATTCATGCCAGGCACGTATGGGTCCGAAAATATCATCGTCCGTGAAGGTGAGCGAAGTCAATCGTTTGAGTATTTGAATACGACTATCTGAAATACCAATAGAGTGCAATTCCAATGACGACTAGAACGGCAACGCCAATCACTACTGTGGACGTTGTCCCAATCATGCTTGAGGCAGACTCACCTGTTGAAGATTCTTGGCTTTCGCCAGCGGCGAAATCTGGTTTCTTCAGAATGCTCTCAAACGCGGAGAAAAACTCATCTGCAACCTTGCGAGCCGCCCCTTCGATTAGACGAGAGCCAACTTGTGCCAACTTCCCACCGACTTGTGATGTCGCGACATAGCTCAGCAAGGTGCCTTGGCCTTCGGGCTGCAGACTAACGGCCGCACTGCCTTTGGCAAATCCTGCCATCCCACCTTGGCCTTCGAATATGAGCTTGTAGGAACTGGGAGGGATCAGCTCGGATAGAACGATACGACCCTGGAATTTGGCCCGTACAGGACCGACCACTGCGATCAGTCGCACAGAAAGCTCATTGTCACCAGTCTTATCAATAGACTCGCACCCTGTTATGCATTCTTTTAGAATTTTAGGATCATTGAGTGCCTGCCAAACTTGGTTCTGATTTGCGGAAATATTATGCTGCCCGCGCAACTCCATTCGCACACCCTCCATAAATTGATGTCAAGTACAAGCAGAACTTCCACAAGAATTCCGTAAGCCACTTACTCAGCCGTGCAGTCACAATGTGTCCTAGGACAGAAGTGGAAACTCTGCTATTTGTGTGGATTACCGGCCCTGTGCGCGTCGTATCTCCTCCGACGTGAGTGGCTCGAGACCACCCGGATAAGCGAAAGCAGCATTGTGGAAGTAAAAGCCCCAAGTTACCTCGAGTGGCTCTTTTGGCCTCAATGCGTAAAGGGAATGACTCGGGTCAAGAAATTCAAGTTTCGTGACTTTGAATGGATCCGCGCAATGGCCAATCGCAGGGTATCGGCCACTAACAAATTCACCTCCTACCTTGGTGATATATCGAAGATGTGCCCTTACGAACAAGTCTCCGGCAGGCCCTGTTTCCACTGTGGTGCGGATTACGGGGCGCTCATCTTGATACGTTGTTGCAACGAGCTTTTTACCAATCAATTCAAGTTCCGTAGTTCCAGACGATGTCGGCACGCCATAAACGCGTTTGGCGAACTCGTTCATCTGCTCTGATGAGTTTATGTAGTGCGTCCACCACCGGGCGGGAACACCACCCGGGATGTCGAGATCTGCGACATCGAGTCCCAAGTAGGTAAGTGAGTAGGCACCAAAGTGTGAGGTTTGCTCATCACTATCGACCTGGTACTGATTAATAAATACTTGCCGATTGGGAAGTGGTCTTAGTCCGGTTGGTACCAATTCCTCGGCTGCTTTCGGGTCAGCCGGAACCCAACCAAAATAAAGCATACGCGAATTAACGACTAGTTGCGGTGGCTGTAATTTTTCCATGTTGTCACCTAGTGCTTATTTGAGGAAGACTCTGGCTATCGCCAGAGCGATCATGTTTGCGTAACGCCCGTCTTGATTTGACTAGTTGTTATGGATGAGAGCGTGGATTCGATTCGGCGTCAGCGGAAGTTCATTTACTTTGACGCAAAATGTAGCCAACGCATCCTCGACGGCCGCAGCGAGGACCGCGGGTGCGGCCATTCGACCACCTTCACCACCACCCTTGATTCCGTACTCGGTGTATGGCGAGGGTGTTTCTACATGATCCACACGAATCTTGTCCGGGATTTCGTGAAGCGTCGGAATCAAATAGTCGGCAAAGCTAGCAGTCAGCAGTTGCCCGCTCTCGTCATAGAAAAACTCCTCATAAAGGGCTGTTCCAATGCCTTGCGCCGTTCCCCCGCGAATATGGCCGTCCAGGGTCATCGGGTTAACCACCGTGCCAGCATCATGAACGGCTACATAGTCGAGGATTTTTACCTTTCCAGTCCCGATATCTACTTCAACCAAGGCGAGGTGACACATGTGTCCCATGATTGGGTAATAGATCCCGAGGCTCGACCTATCAGCAGCGGGCATTGTTGTGAGTGGATGATCGTATACGTAGGATGCTTGCAGGCCGGTAGCAAAGTCATCGCCGCGAGGAAACGAAAGCCGAAAATAGTGCGAGGCTAAAGCCACCTCAGCTATTGTCTTGTGCCGCTGCGGATCATTCTTTACCCCAACTCCAGAGTCGCGGATCTCAAGATCGGCAGGATCTGCCTGCAGCATTTCACTCGCAATACGGATTATTTTTTTCTTTAGTACTTGCGCGGCCCCGACAATGGCCCCTGCAATCATGACCGTGAAGCGACTACCGCCTGGACCTGCGGAATCAAATCCTGTACTTGTGTCGGCGTACATGATGACGATATCTTCAGGGGACATTTGGAATTGTTCAGCGACAATTTGAGTTGCCACTGTTTCTGGACTGTTGCCCCAGAATGGGGATGCCAGTGTAACGAGCGCCTTGCCAGTGGGATCGATTCTGATTTGGACACTTTCGGGAGTGCTCGTCAGCATGAATCCTGGAGTGTCCTTCGGGTTGAGCGACCAAAATTCGGTAGCACTGAATACACTACGCTCCTGACACGTCGCTATACCGATTCCGACAAAGCGCCCCTGACTTTTCGCTTCTTCCTTCTGCCGCTTCCAATCGTCCAAACCTGCAAGCTTGATCGCTGTTTCCAAGACCAATTGATAGTTACCACTATCGTAAATATTTCCAGTTGGTATGGTGTATGGGAATTGGTCCGGTTGAATTAGGTTCTTCTTCCGAATCTCAATTCTGTCAATGCCAAGTTCGTCAGCTGCCGCATCAACCATCCGTTCGATAAAGAAGTTCGCGACCTCGGATCCAAAACCCCGATATGCACCTTGCTGACATTTGTTTGTCAAGACAGCAATTAGTTCGACCGCTACGCTGTTTATCGAATACGGACCGGTTACTTGGCACAAAGCGTTGCCGTGAGTACCCAACCCGAATTGTAAGTAAGCACCGTAATCGTCGATGACCTTAAATTTCATCGACAGTAGCGTGCCATCATTCTTTATTGCCAGCTGGCCGTAATAGACTCTGTCACAACCATGAGCATCGCAATTCATGGTGTTGTCCAACCGATCCTCGATAAACTTGACCGGGCGACCGCATGCTCGCGCAAGCGTTGCGGTCAGTGTGATGATCTTGTGAGTGAATAGCTTGCTTCCAAAGCTTCCCCCGGTGGTACACGTAGCAATTTTCACTTTGTGTGATGGAACACCAAGCGACGCGGCAATTATCCAGCCTACGTAATTGAGAAAGGAGGTATTTGCGATAATCGAGAAAGTACCCGTTCCCGATTGATATTCGGCTATTGCCCCAGCGGTCTCCATAGGTTGTCCGCCAGATCGTGGCCAGCGAATGCGGCGTTCGATAATTCGATCAGCATTTCTGAAATCATCCTCAACCGGTCCGAAGACGAACTTCTCCTGTCTGGCTACGTTGGTGGGACCTCGATCTGGGTGGAGAATTGCGTCTCCCGTACAATGTATGGCCTCTTCGGGGTCAACGACTACGGGCAGATCCTCATAAACTACTTCAATTAGGTCGCATGCGTCTTCTGCAATATATCGGCTCTCTGCAACGACAGCGACAACTGCCTCGCCGACATGACGCACTCGATCCACTGCAATGCAGTACTGAATAACTGGGGGACTCGCAAATTGGGCTGTTGGCCCGGTAACTTTCTTGGCGTCTTCACCCGTCATCACTAGCAGCACACCTGGAAGCGCCTTTGCCTTGGATACATCGATGGACACAATTTTCGCGTGTGCTCGATCGCTGCGTAGCACTGCCGCATGTGCCATATTGGGCAACTTGATGTCATCGATATAACCACCGTGGCCCGTAAGCAAGCGCTGGTCCTCGACACGTGCCATACTCTTCCCGATCCACTTCAGGTCTTTCTGCGGCTTTTCGCGCTGGCAACTCGGTGGGATATGTGCATTCTCTTGCGTGTTAGGTGCGTTCATGGCTTCCCCCGCTCGCCAGTTGAGCCGCTAGTTCAACTGCTTCGACGATAGTTTGATACCCAGTACAACGACACAAATTGCTAGAGATCGACTCTCGAATCTCTTCGTGCGTTGGATTTGGATTGCGATCTAACAGTTCTTTGGAAACCATCAGCATCGCTGGCGTGCAAAAGCCACATTGAAGGCCGTGCTTCTCCCGAAATGCTTGTTGCAATGGGTGAAGCTTCTCCACAGTGCCAAGCCCCTCAACAGTCTCTATTTTTCCGCCATCGGCTTGAACGGCAAACATGAGGCACGATCGTACGGATACACCGTCAACCAAGATCGTGCACGTTCCGCATACACCATGCTCACACCCAACATGAGTGCCTTTTAATTCCAAGTCTTCACGTAAAAAATCACTCAACAGGAGTCGCGGTGGAACTTCGCGTTCATATCGCTGACCATTTACAGTGACGGTTATCTTTACTAGTTCCATGACCTACCCTCCTTACGCGTTCGATCGGCCAGCTGCATCTGCCAAAGTTCTTGCCACCAGAGTCTCAACTAAGGAGCGCTTGTATCCTGCACTAGCTTGATGAGAGGAGTCAGGATTTACCAGTTCAGCCGCTTTGGCGCTGGCTTCGGCAAACAGGCTTTTACTGACACGCTGCTTCAATAGAAACTGCTCTACACCACTTAGACGTGCAGCACGGTCCCCCATGCCTACGACGGCGATTGATGCGCGCGTTATTTCGCCTCCAGAGATTCGGAGGATCGTTCCGATAGCGGCCATTGCGAAGTCGCCTTGGCGAGCACTTACCTCTTTAAATGCCCAGCCCTCGTCCTGCGAATGAAGTGGAATACGAATTTCGGTAACAATCTCATTGGGTTCGATAACGGTCTGCAAGGGCCCCAAAAGGAAGTCATTTATGGCTACTTGGCGAACTCCGGAATGTGATGCAACAACGATATGCGCGTCACAGGCCAGAAGTACCGCTGGCATTTCCGAACTCGGATCGGAATGGCAGATATTGCCGCCGAGGGTGCCCCGATTTCGAATGGGCAGATGGGCCACGTACCTGTAAGCTTCACTCATCAATGGACAGCCTTTGGCGATCTCCTCAGACTCAAGTAATGCCTGATGGCGAGTGAGGGCACCAATTGCAAGAGTACGTCCATCTAGGCGTATATAGTCCAATTCCGACAACCGATTGATGTCCACTACCACTTCGGGATGTACCATCCTAAGATTCATCATCGGCACAAGACTTTGGCCGCCGGCAAGAACTTTGGCGTCGCCACCGTACTCCCGAAGAAGATCAAGCGCCTCGTTCAGGGTGGCTGGCCGTCGATATTCGAATATCGGAGGCTTCATGAATGATCATCTCCTCTTTATATTTGTATGATTTGTTATCGCTAATTGAACGAAAGATAGCAACACACCGACCTTGACACCGCAGTCTTGGTCAGTGCGTTGCTTGCCGCTAGTTCTTACATTGCCAAGGTTTTCTCAAGCCAGGAAGCTTGAATACGGCTAACTTTTTGAAGATGCTCCACATTGGAATACAGGCTCATGTGAGTAACTCCTTCTACAATTTCCAACTGTTTTCGCGGAGATGAAATCGCGTTGAATGCGGCGACCTCAAGATCGGCGGAAGTAATATTGTCTCCATGGGCCACAGTCATCAAGACCGGCTTGTCGTGAATTCTCGGGCAGTATGGGAAGACCGTATAGTTCAATAGCAAGTCAACTGATTCCATCGTAGACCAGTGCTCGTGCCGTTCTGCTTCTCGCGCTTTAATATCCATAAATGCTTCATAGACGTGCGGGAATGGCCAGCAGCTCATCTCTGAATCGGGTGTCAAAGAGGACATCGGAAACGGAGCGCCAGGGCCCCCAGTTTCGAACCGGAGCTTTCTGTCATCGTTCAGCAGTTGAATAAGCTTGTTGAATCGAGTTTCTCCGTGACAACGACGCTCCGTTGAGAAACCATCGACAACGGGGATGGTGGACACAGCAAAACGCACACGACTGTCGATTGCAGCCAAGATTAGCGAGTGACCACCACTATATGAGATTCCCCAAGTACCAATGCGGTTTGCATCAATGCCTGGAAGGGATTGAGCATACGTTATGGCGGTTCTGTAGTCCTCAATCTGCATCCATGGATCCAAATGCTGGCGAGGGGAACCTTCGCTTTCACCGGAGTTCCGATAGTCAATTGCGAGCGCCGCAATTCCTCGGGAACTGAACTCGCGGGCGTAATACGGCATAACGATTTCTTTCGTATAACACCAGCCTCCCGCCATTACGACCAACGGGGTTGAAACGGATTTCGGATGATCGGGCGTGTAAAGGATGCCACGAATCAGATCTCCCTTGCATTTGAATTCGACGCGTTTTTCCACGTGCTTGCCTCCTAAACTTTTGGTTACGTATAACAAATCCCAACCGGCGTGGCCGGTTGATAGTGGGAATCGTAGTGTCTGCTTACTGGGCTTAGTAAGTAAGCACATGATCACCTAGTTGCAGGCTGTTGTCAACACATGCGTAGGGCCAATGCCTAATTGAACGCCTATAGCGGTTTCACTGGCATCTAATCTCGGGTGAGCATATGATTACCATGATATATCAACTATCCGTTTGTGTTAGGGCGACTTTAAGTAGCGGAGTTGGCAGGTTTTGCATGCACTATTTACGAATTCACGGAACGGAGCTGCACTAATCAGCCAATCAAATATAGGAGAAAATTCTATGAGTTCAGGCCATCAGAGCTATGCGGGTCCGTTCACGAAGAGTGGTCGTCCTGCAATGGTGCCGAGACCACCTTGGCATAACGGATGGCTAATAACTGTTTCGATAGAATTTGATCAACAGGGTGGCGGCCGGTCGATACGGCGACCCGGTCAGGACATGGGTGGAACAAGCGAATGAGCAGCGACTCGGCTTCAATAATGGAAACCCTCCGGCAATGGCGGGCCGACGGCAAGGCCGCCGCGCTGGCCACCGTGGTCAGCACCTGGGGTTCCTCGCCGCGCCCGGAGGGCAGCCATCTGGCCGTCGATGAAGCCGGGCATTTCGTCGGCTCGGTCTCCGGCGGCTGCATTGAAGGCGCCGTGATCGACGCCGCGGCGCAGGTGATGGCCAGTGGCAAACCGCAAATGCTCGAGTTCGGCGTCAGCGACGAACAGGCCTGGCAGGTCGGGCTGGCCTGTGGCGGCCGGGTGCAGGTTTTCGTCGAGCCGGTGCAATGAAGGCCGCCACGCTCGCCCGCATTGCCTGGGCGCAGCGGCAGCGCGAAGCCCTCGTCGTCGTCACGCGGCTGGTCGATGGCCTCCAATGCCTGGTCGATGCGGCCAGTTGCAGCGGCGACCTGGCCTTGGGTCCGGAACAGGCCGCCGAGGCCGCCACGCTGCTCACCAGCGGCCGCAGCACGCCGCTGGCCGGCACCGACCCGTTGTTCGCACGCGCCTATGTGCCGTCGCCGCGCCTTTTGATCATTGGCGCCGTGCATATCGCCCAGGCTCTGGCGCCGATGGCGGCGGCGGCCGGTTTCGAAGTCGTGGTCATCGATCCGCGCGGCGCATTCGCCTCGCCCGAGCGCTTTCCCGGCGTGCAACTGAGCGACGAGTGGCCCGACGAAGCACTGGCTCGCCTGGGGCTCGATGAAGCGACGGCGCTGGTGGCGCTTTCGCACGATCCCAAGCTGGACGATCCGGCGCTCGAACTTGCGCTGCCGAGCACGCTGTTCTACATCGGTGCGCTGGGCAGCCGGCGCACCCATGAAAAGAGGCTGGAGCGCCTGCATGCGGCCGGCCTGGGCGAACTGACCGGACGCATTCATTCGCCGATCGGGCTGGATCTGGGCGGACGTTCGCCAGCCGAGATCGCGGTCGCGATCCTGGCCCAGGTGATCCAGGTCCGCTACCGCGGCGAACGCGGATGATCTTCGGCGAATTTCCGCTGGCGGAATGCGAAGGCCTGCTGCTGGCGCACAGCCTGCGTCTGCCCGACGGCACGATGAAGAAGGGCCGCCGTCTCACCGGCGCCGACTTCCGGGTACTGGCCGACGCCGGCTATCAAACCATCTACGGCGCCCGCCTCGCTGCCGGCGATCTCGCCGAAGATGCAGCGGCTGCTGCCGTCGCCGCATTGCTTGAAGGCACGGGCATCGTCGCCCGCCGCGCCTACACCGGCCGCTGCAACCTGCATGCTGCGCAACGCGGTCTGGTCACCGTCGATGCCGGCATCATCGACCGGATCAACGCCATCGACGAGGCCGTCACGGTCGCCACCCTGCCGCCGTTGGCTGCGGTGCGTGCCGGCGCCGTGGTGGCCACGGTCAAGATCATCCCGCTTGCGGTTGGTCGCGACCATATCGACCGCTGCGCCGAACTGGCGGGGCAGGGCACGGCATTCGGGTTGCTGCCGTTCGGGGAAAAGCGCGCCGCGCTGATCGTCACCGAGCAGCCCGGCGATCCCGCAAAGAACTTTGCCACCGCCGTCACCAGCAGCCGGCGCCGCATCGAGGACCTTGGCTCGCACCTCGGCCTGGTGCAGCGCTGCGCCCACCGGCGCGATACCGTGGTGCTGGCTCTGCGCGAAATCCTCGCCGCCGGCTGCGACCTCGTCATGATCGCCGGCGCCACGGTGCCCAAGGATCGCTCCGACACGGTTCCGTCCGCCATCGTCGCCGCGGGCGGCGAAATCCTCCATTTCGGCATGCCCGTCGAGCCGGGCAACATGCTGTTGCTGGCGCGCATCGGCGCGGTACCGGTGATCATCCTGCCGGGTTGCGCGCGTTCGCGCAAAACCAACGGCCTCGACTGGGTGCTGCAGCGCATGCTGGCGGGTCTGCCCATGGGCAGCGCGGAGATCAAGGCGATGGGTGTCGGCGGCCTGATCCGCAGCTCGCCCGAGGCCGAAGAAGATCCGGACGCCGTTGAACCCGCCGAGCAGCGCATTGCGCCCGGCCGCCGCATGGCGGCCCTGGTCCTCGCCGCCGGCAGCAGCCGGCGCATGGGCGGCGCCAACAAGCTGTTGCAGGAGGTGGGCGGCGTGCCCATGCTGCGGCGCGCGGTGAATGCGGCACTGGCGTCGCGCTGCACTTCGGTGCTGGTGGTCACCGGCGCAGATTCGGCTGCGGTGCAGGCCTGCCTGTCCGGGCTGGACGTGCAGTTGGTACACAACCCGGAGCACGAAACCGGCATGGCCTCGTCGCTGCGCCGCGGGCTGGCGGCACTGCCGGCGGATGCCGACGCGGCCGTGGTGCTGCTGGCCGACATGCCGCGGATCGACGGCAGTCATGTCGACAAGCTGCTCGCCGCCTTCGATCCGCAACAGCCAAAAATCGTCGCCCCGGTCAGGGACGGCCGGCGCGGCAACCCTATCCTCTGGCCGCGCCAATTCTTCGCCGCGATGATGGCCGTGGCGGGCGATATCGGCGCGCGCGAAGTGCTGCAGAGCCATGCGGCGCAGGTCGACAGCGTGACCTGCGACGACGACGCGATTTTCGCCGACATCGATACGCCGGCGGAACTGGAAGCGCTGAGTCGCAAATGAGCCGCCAATGAACCCTTCTAGCGCAAGCCTGCGCGAGCAATTTCCGCTGCTGGCGGCCGCGCCGGAATTGCATTACCTCGACAGCGCGGCCACCGCCCAGATCCACCGCGTGGCGCTCGACGCGGTGTTGTTCCACGAAACCACAAGCCGCGCCAATGTCATGCGCGGCGCCTATCGCCTCGCCGAAGCTGCCGATCTGGCCTACGAGTCGGCGCGGCAGAGCGCGGCGCGCTTCCTCAATGCCAATTCGGCCGACGAGATCGTGTTCACCTCGGGCGCCACGGCCTCGCTCAATCTCGTCGCCCATGCTTTCGGCGCCACGCTGCGGGCGGGCGACCGCGTGTTGATCTCGGTCGCCGAGCATCACAGCAATCTCGTGCCCTGGCAGATGTTGCGCGATCGCTGCGGCATCGAACTGGCGCTGATTCCGGTCAGCGCCGACGGACGCCTCGATCTGACGAACCTGGCGGAACTCATGGGCGGCCGCTGCCGCCTGGTCGCCGTGACGCAGTGCTCCAACGTCACCGGCGCCCGGACCGATGTCGCCGCCATCGTCGCCGCGGCGCGCAAGGCGGGCGCCAAGGTGCTGCTCGACGGCGCGCAAGGGGCGCAGCACGGCCCGCAGGATGTGCGCGCAATGGGCATCGATTTCTACGCCTTCTCCGGCCACAAGTGCTTCGGTCCCGGCGGCGTAGGCGTGCTTTGGGGCAGGGCGGAAGCGCTGGCGCAGATGCCGCCCTTCCTCGGTGGCGGCGGCATGATCGCCGAAGTGACGGCCGCAGCCAGCACCTGGGCCGCGCCGCCGCAACGCTTCGAAGCCGGCACGCCGCCCATCGCCCAGGTCGTCGGCCTGGCCGCCGCGGTGGAGTGGATGATGACGCTGGAGTGGGCCGCCATCCGCGAACGCGAAGATGCGCTGTGCAAGCAGCTGATCGAAGGCCTCGCCCGCATCCCGGGCCTGCGCTTGCTCGGTCCGCAACGAGGAAAGCGGGCGCCCATCGTTTCCTTCGACATCCCCGGCCTGCATCCGCACGACATCTGCCAGGTGCTCGATACGCGAAACCTGGCGCTGCGCGGCGGCCACCATTGCGCCCAGCCGCTGCTCGCCGCGCTCGGTGCCGAATCCTGTACCCGCGCCAGCATCGCGCTCTACAACGACGAAGCCGACATCGAGGCGCTGCTGGCCGGCCTTGGCCACGTCCTGCGGGAGCTGGCATGAGTGACGCCGATTCGCTCTACCAGGCGGCCATCAAGCAGTTCGCCCAGGCCGCCCACGGCCACGGCCAACTGGAAAGCGCCACGGGCGAGGCGAAGCTCGACAATCCGTTGTGCGGCGATCGCGTGCGCATGCAGGTCGCGCTCGATGGCGGGCGCATCGCCGCCATCGCCCACGAGACCAAGGGCTGCCTGCTGTGCCGGGCCGCGTCCTCGCTTCTCGGCGCGCGCGCGGCGGGGATGGATGCCGCCGCGGTCGAGGCCGTCAGCGGCGAACTCGACGCCATGCTCAAGGGTGCTGCACCGATACCTGCCGCCTGGCCCGAACTGGCGATGTTCGTCCCGGCCCGCGCCCACGCGAGCCGGCACCGCTGCGTGCTGCTGCCCTTTCGCGCGCTGATCGACGCCTTGCGCGCGGCTGGTGCAAAAGTTCCCGAAGGGACGCACCGCGCTGGCGCTGGCGACACGGCGAATGCCGCCGGATTGCATGGAGAAACTTGACGTGCCCGCTGAAACAGAACACGAACTGGTGCATACGCGGCAGATCACCTGCCGCGCCTTCCGCCTGAAGAACGGCTGGCTGGAAATCGAAGCCACCCTGGCCGACGTAAAGGGACAGCAAGTGACCTTCCGTTCGCGTCCCCCGGTGCAGCCGGGCGAGCACATGCACAGCATGTCGCTGCTGCTGACCATCGACGTCGCCTACCGCAAGCTGATCGGCCTGCGCATCGGCCCCGGCTTTTCGCGGCAGATGAAGAAGCTCGTCGGCGGCGTCGAAGGCTGCACCCACGTCACTGACATCAAATAGCAGATACTTAGTTTCTAAAGAACTCAGGAAGCTTACCGGCAATGGGTGCGTGCACTTCGCAGATTGGCAAGCGACAACTGACGGACGCGAGCTGATCGACTGTGTACGCGCAATACAAAGAAACGATTGTTATCGTTGAAATCGAACGCCCGGACGGGAGTTGCATCAACTATTGCCAATTCATTTGGGTTGATCAGGATATCTCCCTTGTTCAAGGCCTACTACAGGGCTGGCCGAAGAACCGTAACAGGCGCGACTCAAGTCGACAAATCTTCATAATCAAGCTGGCGACGCTACGATAAGATTTTATCTCTCGAAGATCGTGCCTGTATGCCTAATCGGGAAGCTTCAATGGGCGATTAGGGAGACGCTTATATGGACGCTTCCGGGAGATCAAGGGATTTTTGCATGGTGGTTTGCCGGAAAGGGTCGCAGTCTTATATCCGGCCTGTTCGTGCAGGCGGTAAGCCGGCTGGCTCTGATGGCATTCGGCTGAGTATTTATATTTGGTGGTCGGCTGAATTTTGTTCGGTGATCAAATTGCGTTCGCTTTCTGCTGGACAGCTCGGCATCGTTCCATCAGAGCGTCAAACGGCTCGGCGTCATCCAGGAACAAACCGTCATCGACCATGTGTTGATAGTCGGCGGCCAACCTGGCCAAGGCATCGTCATCGGGTATCAGTTGGAGTCCGCCGGAGACGGCAGCGTGATAGTCGATGACTTCGCCTTGCGGGTTCTTTTCTGCAAAGAACATACTCTTGTGATCGGCAACTGCGCGAGCGAGTGCTTTGTCCGCGATGGCTGTCTTTACGAAGCCGGCTGCATCCAGGCGAGTCACATCGTGCCAGTGGCGCGCGAAGCGGTCACCGCCACGGAAGGCACCTTGCATGCAGAAAACGTGAATCGCTGTGGCCTTCTCCCAGAAGGTCCGTTCGGCGCGCATGACCTGCGGCGTTGCGCTCGGAAACTCGATCCCTCGCAGATGTGCAGCCGCATCGCAGCTAATGGTACGCGGTTCGCTGGGCTCGCCAGTGGAACGGGCGCCAAACTCCAACATCACAGCCGGCGCGACGTAGCCCGTGCCGGTGACCAGCGGCGTGTAGTCGATGAACACTTTGTCGCCCTCGGCCCGCACCGTTGCTGACAAGCCTTGCTGCAAGAGGTCTTGCTTGAGACGGGGCACGATCTCGGCTCTCACCCAGTCCGACAGGCGCAGGCGAATCTCTTTGCTCCATTTCTTCTCTTGACTCTTGCTGGTTGGTAGCGGCGCATTCGCATCGCCCACCAGATCGCTGGCGATGACGCGGATGTCGTAGGTCAAGTCAACATCTTCGGAAAAGCGCCGGATGACGCTGTAGGCCTTTGACAAGGAAGTACCGCCTTTGAATACCATGTGGTCAGCGTAGGGACCGGCAAAAATGTGGCGCAGTGACCAGACCACCCAGATGTCTTTTTCCAGCAGATGGGGTGGAAGACCGGATAGGTTGGCTGCCGCGTCGAGTGCGTCCAGGCGATCAGAGGGGGAAAGTTGAAAGAATTCAGCCATGCGGCATCAGAGCGCTGATCTCTTGGGCCATCCACGTTGGCAGGCGCGCGCGCGCCGACGCCACTTTTTTCAACTCGGAAGGCGGCAGCTTGGTGCGCAGCGTCCGGATCGCTTCACTGGCTTTCTCTGGACCCAACCAAGCCAGAGCCCGAACCACTTCGCCCGCAGCCCGCCCAGGAAATATCAGTTGCCAGATTGGTGCATGCCGAAGCTCGACCATTTGCGCGCCCAATTTCAAGCGGCGACTGGGGCCGGACGTGAGATAGACCGCCCGCATCGGCACCTGCGTGGTCAGGCCAAGCACGTTGGCGGCGGCGGCGCCGTGCGATACGATGGTTTCCCCGCGCTGGTTCGCCAGGCCCTCGACCATCTTGACTGTCGAAGGCGCGCGGGTGCCGTGGCGGCTCTCGACGGGCACGACATAGATACCGCGGCCAGCACGCAGCAGGGAGCCGCGCCGCACAAGGCGGGACAGCACTTGATCTACGGCTGCGCGATTGCCCAAGTGCAGCAGTTCTTTTGCGACCAAAGGCGTGCCCTCCGGCATTCCGGCGGCGTGCTCCAAGACTTGTTTGGTGAGGGTTTCCATGGCGATATCTCCAGACTGGTAGAAGTATGAGGCTACTTCTGACACTTTTCAAGTCTTGAATCCATTCTTGAATCCATTCGCTATGTAGTGATATTCCTTGGAATCGACCACTTATGACGTAAGGATATGCAAATTGAACTATGGCTAAAACGTGACGTGAGTGAGGCAAATCATGGCAACAGCAGTGCTATTTCAGGCTAGTTATGCGAAGTGGCAAGCGTCAAAGTCTAGCAAAATCAATTAGTTAAAAGTGGCGCTTTGGGCCGACTCCCTTTGACATGGTGGGGGTCGTTGGTTCGAGTCCAATCGCGCCTACCAACACCGGACAACGGCC
>Ga0268298_10002087_pt1 | contig 22400 bp, 19 predicted proteins | sample WWTPWeurt_MetaG_FD_194462 | JGI IMG/M metagenome (GOLD analysis project Ga0268298, IMG submission 194462) | Activated sludge microbial communities from WWTP in Nijmegen, Gelderland, Netherland - WWTP Weurt | ecosystem: Engineered > WWTP > Aerobic digester > Activated sludge | place... | reverse complement strand
GAGAAGAGAGAAGGAGATACATCCCCAGTCCGCCGAGAACGTAGGACGCGATGGTTGTGGCCTTTAGGGACCACATCGCTCCCAGAACAACTGAGAGAGTGGCGCTTATGTAATAAGGAAGTGGGTAGACAAAGCTAAAGAGTGGAATGCCAAAACCTTGGTCGAAGTTGCCGGCCCAGCGAAGAGGGAAATGGCCAAGCTTAAGCATCGAGAGTGCCTCCTCGGTGCGATAAATGTGAAATATGCCATCATGTGAGAGATACCAACCAGGCTGCAAGAGGCTAGAAGTTAAAAATAGGCCAACAAATAAGACAATGATCGTAGGATAGAACTTACTCAACCATTTCTTCATACTAGTTCCAATCATGTTTTAGAGTGGTTTGCTGGTTAGTAGTCTTCTTTTCCCAGTATTTAACATAGGAACTAGCAATGTGAAGTGCGGAGTAATAGGCAAAAACAAAACCAGGAAAACCGTCTTGGAAACCTTTGTGTCTGAAGTAAATCTCAATGAAGCGGATGAAAGGCTTAACTAACATATACTTAATGATGGCACCAGTATTGGTGTTAACGTTTCGCGCTGCGTAATCGGTTGCGGCTAATGTCGTGTAGCGATTACTCCTGAGTAGATAGCGAGTGAAGGTTGGGTCTGCGATGTGGAGGAGATCATTTTGTAACCAAGCCAGTGTACCATCTACCGTCATTAATTCGTGGACACTCGCCTGCGGGAGCTTTGCCTTCCCCTTCTTGAATAAGCGAATGACGGGGTCGGGATACATCCCACCCTTATTCATGTAGCGACCAAGAAAATAGTTGCGACGTTTAAGATAGTAGGCGTCTTTGGCGTTACCACTACTGATGACCTGCTTGATTTCATTAGCCAACATGGTGCTCACGCGTTCATCTGCGTCTAACTGGAGAATCCAGTCTCCGGTACAGGCATCGATCGCGATTTGTTTATTAATGTGAAAGTTTTGGCGATTTTGTTCATGAATAATGCGAGCTCCGAATTTAGTTGCAACCTCAACTGTTTTGTCAGTTGATGACCCATAACAATGACGATCTCATCGGCGATGGCTTTTATCGATTCTAGACATTCTCCGAGCGTCGATTCTTCGTTGTAAACGGCGAGCGCGATACTAAGTTTAGGGTGGTTATTGTCCATATGTTTTAGTATATCTCACTTACCTTCTGAAACGTGGAAGGCGGGGGTACCGTCTGGGAAGTAAATACTTAAGGGATGGGGGGTGTCGAGCCAGAAGTCATCACCCTTCCCGATAAAGACCATTTCGTTCTTACCGTTATCAACGGGCCAGTTAATATCGCGGAAAGTATATTTACCGAGAGAATACTCAGGTAGCTGATCGAGCCAAGGATAACCGCGAGATTCATACTCAATAAGTTTCTTGTTTTCACTTTGGTACCAAGTTGGATCCCACTTATTATAGAAAGCTAAAAATAACTGTGGTTCACCATAGGCTTTAGTCATAAAAATACGCTTGTATTTAGATTCATTTTTGGCGATCCAACTGGCAATCTCCTTGTGCCCATATTGCCAGTCTCTAGCAAATGCCCTTGGATACCAGACGAAATAGCTATGCAAGAAGACAATAATTTCTAGAGATAGGAGGAGGTAGAGAGGTTTTCGATATTTGTAGTTGTTTGAGATCAATTCAACCAAACCAACTGCCGCAACAACTTGCCACCATGGAAGAGTAAGAATGCTTCTTAGTACGTGGTAAATGTCTTTAGTTAAGGCTGGTGGGATAAAGCCAACCAAGATTATATATAGCGGGAAGTAGCGGAGTGGATGAGTCGATTTCTTAAGTAAAAATAGACCATAAACAAAGAGAGCAAACTCAACAAAATACAGAACGCCGCGGAAAGGAATGCTGTGTTGCGCCCTGATACTACTTGAGCCTAGTAAAAAGTGAGGAGAAAGGTAAGAGGTCCAGTTAGAAAATCCCTTAGAAAGAATAAAGGTGTATTTATTGAAGACCAACTTGTTACCAAAATCACCAAAAGGAGCAGTGTTTCTATAGCGGAAAAAGCGCTCAGTTAGCTCTTGATCTGTAGTAATGCCGACCTGGTTATAGCGTGCCTGCGTCTTACCGGTTACTACATCTCTCCCAATTGGGTAAGCAAAGAAAGCAAGAATCAAGATGGGATAGATTAGCATTTTGAATGTTAGACGCTTACGATATACCCAAGCCAGATAGAGCAAGAGGAGTGGGACTACAATCTTGGCGCTATGGTAGGTGTGAATAGACAATCCAAAAAACAAACTAGAAAGAAGTAATGTGGTGAGTCTGGGGATTTTAGAATCTAGACTCTTTAACAAAAAAAGAATTCCAGCCAAAATTAATGCGAGAGCTACCCCTGCCTCGAAGGCCGGCCGAGAGAGCATGAGGTGCCAAGGGGAAACAGTGAGGAGCAGGGAAGCAAACAGCCCCACCCTACGACTATACAACCTAGTCCCAAGTGCATAGGTTAAATAAACTGTTAAGACGCCAAAGAGGGCGGCAGGCAAGCGCACACCCCAGGCATTCAACCCAAAAATTTTAATGAAAGGAACGAGCAAGTAAATATAGACCGGAGATTTCCATTCGCCGTAGGAGCGAAAGAGAATCGGCCAGGGCTCTCCCCACTCATCTCGCCCAGTTTCGAGGAGCGAATAGGCGGTGTATCCCATACTGATTTCATCCCAATTTAGTTCAGGTGGATTAGTGGATAAAAAAATGACTCTTAATAAGAAGCTCAACAATAAAATCACAATCAACGTGTGTTTTCTGATTTTCTCAATGAGAGTATTAATTAGCGTGCCCATAAGCGCAAAATCTCACGATCTTTTTTAACCCATGTAGCTTGAGCTTTAGCTCTCTTGGCGAGCGTTTGTGGCAACATAAGTAGTGCACGACTAACTGGACCTGGATACTTTATAAAGTAATAAGGCAACCTTAGAAAATGAGAGATTAGGTACTTAATATCAGTGACATTTTTCCAGATAAAAAGAAACTGGTTTCGCTGTGCAGTATTCATAACAAATTCTTTAGTGAAGTTATTGGCAATGACGCTCTTTTGATGGTCGTGCACACAGCGGCAATCGGGTGCCCAAAGTACTTGCCAGCCTCTTTTCCAGGCGTTGAAGCCCATATCGGTATCTTCCCAATAGAATGGCTTATAAAGTAAATCCATTCCGCCGAGCTCTAACCATTTTTTTCTTGAAAAGGCGGCTTGTCCGCCTGATGCCCACAGACTTGGATTAACCTTATTATCATTCTTATCGGTTGGCTCAACTTTAAAATGATGGAAGAGTCCACCAGCCCATTCGCCACCCATCCAAGCTTCACGACTATTGAAAGTCACAGCATAGACAGAATCGTCAGAAAAATATTTTAAGGCTTTGTTAAAGCAGTCTGGACTAGGTCTTACATCGGTATTTAGCAACATAATGATGTCGCCAGTTGCAAGCTCTACACCACGATTTACTGTTGCACCATAGCCAAGATTGGTATCATTTTTGTATGATCGAATTTTTGCTCCGAGCGACTTCATATAATCCCAAGATTTATCGTAGGCACTAGCGTCGTCTACAATTACAATCTCTGCCTTAACTGCGCTTGCAGCCTTAAAGACATAGGGTAAATTTTGTTTCATCTGAGCTTCACTATTCCAACTTGGAATCACTACACTAACTGACAATTTATTGGCCATAAAAATACTCCTTGATTGATATTATTGTACATCACACATCACTAGACGATACGCGCCGAAATAACCTAGCTCGGTAGCTATTTTGCCTTGGATGTATAGATTTGAATCATTTTTCTCACTAATCATCATGATGGTATTACCCCCCTCTACAAGATTGACCCCTTCCCTTCTAAGGAGGATGGGGATCCCACTTTCACGGCCGAAGGGTAAATCATAGATAATACTTACCTCTTTTGATTCTTGTGCAATTCTCCTCGACAGCTTTAATTTATTTTCTAGACTGTAGGGTGTAGGAGAAAAACTTATTTTAGTTAACAAATATATAGTAAGAGCTAGCGTGATTAATAGACCTAAATGATGCTTTGAGAGCAAATGGGCAAAAATGAGAACAGTCGCGACTGTTGCAACGAGTAAATAGTATTCAGGGAAACCAACTGTCCCTAGGAGGAGTACAAGGACTAGGTTGGCGATAATAGAAACAGAGGCGAGACGAATAAGACTAGATTTCATAAAAAGGGAGATTATGGAGAGAGATAGGGCTAAGATACCCAGTGGGAGGTTTAAGTCGCTTTTGCCACCAAAAAACATGGATAGGTTTTTGCCGTAGCGCGATAGAACTGAGTGGGCAACGTCTAACGCGGGCTGTCTAACAGATTCTTGGCCGATTACCATCTGTTTAATGAGATTGGATTGTAGGGCGCTGTGCCTAACATCAAATAAAATTAGTGGAGAGAGTGGCAAAAGGTAGCCAATTAAAATGTAGAAAATTCTAGGGGAAAAAAGCGTGAGCGGCCGAGAGTGTAAGAGGAGTAGGAGCGGGGCGAGAGGGATTATGGCGGCGTGAATATGCCAAGTTAACCCAGATAAAATACCAATCACAAGAAGCTCGAGATTAGAGTATTTTGGCTTACTTAAGTAGTAAACCATGCCGATGTACCAGAGTGGTACCATAATTACGTTCCAGGAAATACGGGAAGCGTCGATAACACTTGGTGAGACAGAGTATAGGAGTGCAAAAATATAACCAAAACTTATACTCTTCAAGTAAATTCCTAATCCTAAAATTAGTAGAATTGTGAGTGAATCAATAATCACGCTTGTAGTTGGCAGAGAAATGGGACTTCCACCAGTTAGTAGGTAAAGTGGTGTTAAGAGATAATAATAGAGAGGTCCTAGGAAAAAACCACCTTCACCTTTTGCCACAGGTCCAATCAAGGTTGGCTTACCTGAAGCAATTTTCATCACTTCTTGGTAGTCACGATTTTGGTCCCAATCAAACGGAGCGTGACTAGCTAGTGAGTTAGTACGCAAAAATACGCCTAGTGCCAAGATTAATACTGGAATGAGAATTTTCCTGATTAATTTGATCATAGTAGCCTACTTAGAGAGCTGATAAAGGCAGCCTCAGTAAATTCACGAATGTCTAAGAAACGCTCGTAGTCTGTGAAGTGTTTGGTGGTGAGATTTTTAGTTTTAGTGATTAGCTCATCCTCAGATTCCCATAATAGTTCTTGATTTTTAACTATCTCAGTTTGTCCGCCTGCTTTATAAACTAATGGAATTGCATGAGAGGAAATTGCTTCAACAGTACTGATTCCGAAATGCTCAACAAGCTCGGGACTTTTGGTCTGATCAATTCCATAGCCAGCGGCGTGCCAGTAGATGCTCGCCCTGCCATATAGATCCATTAGTTCTTCATACTTAGCGTTTGGTAGAATCTCAATGTTATAGCCACTAGCCATATTTCTTAGTTTTTCAATCCAGGTATCTTCGACACTACCCCCAACCAAAACAAGCTTCCATTCTGGAAGATCCCCGGACAATTTTTTAAACGCCTCAATTAAGACATCTTGTTTTTTAACATTAAGTGATGGCTCAAAGCGGCCTACTGAGAGAATAATTTTTTCTTTATCCTGAGTTTTTGCATTTTGAGGAACTGGAGGATAAAGAACATAAGAATCAAATCCGTACTCGCGATCAACGATGCTCTTAGTAAAGTTAGAGTTTACGATTACGTGCTTAATGGTTTTTAGCTTTAATTTATTTTTTAAATTTTTGCCTCCCACATTATGAAATGGCACTTGCATGTGCAAGAGATTAGTTTTTCCTCCCAGCAAAGGAATCGAGCCGTCTGAGAGATAAACCACCACATCGTACGGGCGTGTTGCTAAAAACATGGAGAGTGGGCTTGCGCTGTGGTACAAAGATTTAATCTTTGTATCCAGTACAGGATTTTTTAAATCGATAGATAGGAACTTGGTAATATTACTTACGGATTCTAAATTATCCCAGCCAATGCTAACTTCATAACCTAGTGACTCTAGTGCGCAGCCACAAGTGAGCATGTAGCGCTCTCCCCCACCCAAGTGGTCTAAGTATGGAGAGACAATTAAAGCTTTTTTCATAATATCCCTTTGTTTTTTTGGAGTTCGTAGAGCTTGGCATACCTTAAGTAGATCGCATAGCTTTGGTAGATTGCCTGGATAACACCTATTCGTCCGTCTAAGAAACCAGCTTTAATAAAGTACCGCCGGACAAACTCCATGATGGTTTTCCTAAATAGTGTTGTACTAGTAACTAACTCTGCTTTTGCCTCGAAGAATTGTAGTGCTTCAACGTCAGTATAGCGATTAGTCTTTGCAACCATCTGGGCGAGACTTGCGTCTTTGTGATGCTCCATTGGTTTTTCGGTATAGCCGAATTCACCTCGAATTTTTGGCATACCGTGGATTTCTTTAGACCAGCTAACAAAATTTGGCTTGTAAAATAAACGTGGGACTTGGTCGTCGCCGAAGCCACCATGACGAAGTGGATAGCCAAGAGAAAAGTTACGTCGGGTCAGATAATACGCACTAAATTTAGAAACTACACCCCGCTCGGATATTGATTTAATCTCACTCCCCAAATCGCCTGGAATTACCTCGTCATAGTCGATAATGAGCACCCAATCATACTGACTACTGCTTACCTGCTTGCTGCGGATAAACTCAACTACTTTGGGAGTTTTAATATTAATTACACGAGCCTCGAATTTTTTAAACAATTGAAGAGCTTCTTTATCATCGCGCTCCATATTAAAAATGAGTATTTCATCTGCGAAAGATACGCTGTTTAACATTCGAGTGAAGGTGCTTAAATCATCCCCAACGGCGATTTGGGTACTAACGGTTAGCATATAGACTATCTTTCTGGTACGCGTAATAGCTGCCCACCTTAGCAATTAGTAAATAGCCCGGAGGAACTTTGTCCACGTCACCCTCTGTCACGATCGCGAGAGTGTGAAGATTACTGCTCAGATCTCGTGTGAATAGGTCGTAGTTGTAGTAGTAAGCAACGTGTTTTTTGCTATAGAAGACGACTGAGGGTGCGCCACCATATCTAAAGCTACTACTAAGCCGTTGATCCTGGGGCAAAATTGCTTCAGCGGTACGCTCACTTGAGCTGACTAAATAGGCAATGCTCCTATCAGGGAACTGTGAGAGGATTGCGGCAATTTTTATGTGATCAGGATAAGTTGTGAGGCCTCTACTAAATTCAGTGGTACGACTCAGATGAAGGAGTGATTGTAGGGCAGCACCAACAACTAAGATAATGACCAACAGAGAATATTTCTTATTTATCTTGCTAGAAAGATATGCAAAGAGATAACCTATCCCCAATGCAATCGAAGGATAAACTGGAAGAATATACCAAGACAGCCTAGTCTTAGCGATTGTAAAGAGACAGAGAGGAAAGAGAACCCACCAAGAAAGTAAATATTTCTTTTGCTTCAAGGACAAGATTAAGCCGATGGAGGCTGCAAATAACGTACCAACTCCAAGATCCCGATAGAGGTGTTCAAAATAAAACCATCGAGATTCTAAGTGAAACTCGATTGGAACAGTGGCGCGTCGGATTACCTGCTCTAATAGATAAGGTGTGTAGAATGCTTCTTTGTTTTGAAGAAATTGGTAGATGTGCCAGGGACTGATAAATAAGAGAAAATAGAGTATTAATTGGAGATTGTAGCTTCGATTTTTTTTCAACAGAAGTGGGGCAGTAATGATGAGCGCGAGTAAACCGGCAGGCCCTTTGGCGAAGACGGCTACGGCGAGGGCGATTGCCACTAAATATGGTTTGGAATTTTTTAGGATTAATGCTGCTGCTGCCGTTATCCCAGTGAGTAAGAGAATATCGGTGTTAACACTCCTACTTCGACCGATGAATAGATCAAAATATGCGAGCAAGATTGTCGCGACAGATGCCGCAACAGGACCACCGAGATAGCTACCAATTACGTAAACAGAACCCAAAGTAATAATAGTAAACACAGGGATAAGCAATCTAGCACCAAGTTCGGGATCACTACTTAGAGAGCTACCAAGCGCCGTAATGTGAGCGATCAGCGGTGGTTTTTCGAGCCAAAGACTACCGTTCCAGGTTGGAGTAATTAGCGTATTTAGGCGCTGTTCAACCCCGAGCTGTGCATAGATACTTTCGTCCCAATCATAGAGGTAGTCCCTCCCTAGATTATGGTAAAGCAGAAGGGATACTGCAAAGAGAAATAATCCTGTTATAACCCTGAGAATGTTAAATTTCAGCGACATGTTCAAAGTTTATTTTTTATAATATTAATTGCGTCGTTGCGATTACCCATCCGACCAAAAAGGTAGTCTAAATACGCGAGTCTTCTGATCGGGTTATTCCAGTTGCGCAGTACTGCTTCACGATGTAGGGCGAATCTTAGACGCCAGCTGCCATAGCGCTTGGCGATATAGAAACGGTTTCTAGTCATGTAATAGTCGACAAGTGGGCTACCCGCTCCGGTGCTTCCACCATTACAGTGATATAACACGAGGTGAGGGTTATAAACTACCTCGATGCCCGCAACCTTCGCATGGAGGCTAAAGTCAGTGTCTTCCAAGTAGAGGAAGAAGGGCTCATCTAGCATACCAATCTTTTTGAAGACCGCTCTAGGAACAGCAATGAAACAACCTGTAATAAAATCGACGTTTTTTATAGTATCGTGCTGCCCCTGATCAACCTCATCTATGCCATAGTGACGGGAGACTGCCATGCTGTAGTCAAAATAGCCGCCTGCGTACCAAAGGACATTGCCTAGTCCTCTTTGGCTTTCATGATATTCATAACCTTTGGCGTAATATATTTTGGCACCGGCAATACGATTCTTTTTGGCGACATAACGATAGCTTCGGAAAAATAAATTTTCATCGACGAGAGTGTCGTTATTGATGATATAAACAACTTCAGCTCCGAGACGTAGGGCCTTTTTAATACCGACGTTATTACCAGCTGAGAAGCCGATATTGGCACCTGTTTCAATTAAATCGAGTCCGGGACATAAACTCTTTAACTCAGCTACGCACTCCTTACTACTTCCGTTATCCACAACAATAATATGGGGAGCATCTTTAGATTTTTGGATAGACTTAACGCAGATAGCGGTGGTCTTGGCATCTCTAAAGTTTATAAGTATTGCTGCGTGTTTAATTTTAGTTGTTTTTTTCATGCGATTAACTTTCTAGTAAACTTACCTTTAATTTTTTTGACTATACTATCATCCTTACTATCCCAATATATTACTTCTGACAAACCGTGAGTAAACCATGTGCGTGGGAATGACTTTAACTCGGAGGGAGTCGTGCTAGCTTGATACAACTTGGCTTCCCAATAATAAGCATAGACCAAGAAGTAATAGAATGATTGCAAGATTGAAAGCATAAGCCCGTGCATACCGTCTGCGTAGCCTCCCCCGGCAAAAAAGCGACTTACCAGCTCGGAGATAGAAAGTTTCATTGCTTCTTGAAGATTAAAGCTCTGATTTGAACTTAACCGATCTTCGGCATCTGCTTTGGCGTAGCGGCGATTCTTTTCAAACCATTCGTCCAAGGATTGATAATTTAAATGTGTAATAGCGAGCGAGGGAATTGGCTCTAAAGTTATACCATCCCCTCTCACAATGGGTTCAGAGTGTAGCTGGGTCGGGAAAGTAACCATGCTGCGCTTAAAGAAACGCACCTGATAATCCGGCCACCAACGACTAGCTTTAACCCAGGAATTAAAAATGTAATTTTGTCTTGGGATTTTGACAAAATCTACTCCTTCTTCTGCGAGTCCTTTTAGCTTGGCGATAAGATCATCCCCAACTGATTCATCCGCATCAAGGTAGAGAATGTAGTCACTTGTCATGCTCTCAAAAACTGTTGTCCTTACGGTTTCGACAACTGATGCGTAAGGCAGTTTAGTATAGGAAGCGCCCCACTTTTCACTGACACCCCCAATGTCTTCGGTGCTACTTAGATCAGCAACGTGCAGGGAAAAACCAGATTTTGAGAGTTTCTTAAGAGAATCATTTAGAAGATTTGATTGGTTATAAACAATAAAAACAGCGCCAATACTACTGGTCATAAGACCTAATTGTAGCTGAGTCGCGCAGAGAGCGCCAGACTTTACCAAGTTCAGCCTTTAACATCTCTCGATCGAGAGCGTAGATCAAAACACAATACAGAGCGATCGCAAGAAGAATCGCGAAGATGAGTGTCGTGAGTCCAGTAACGTAATAGGTTACGCCGAAATAGGTAATAACACCCATGATTAAACTGGCGATGAGAGGACGTTTAATCATTTCCCAGGTTTCTAATTTAACAATTTTATTGATTTCGTGGATTACCAAGGGAATGGTGATGTAGGTAATCGCCGCGACCGTGATCGCAATCCCGCTATAGCCGACCCATCGAATTAGCGGTAGACCAATAGCCCAAGTAAGAACTGTATAGAGAACCATTAACCTCAAGACTACTTTAGGTCTCCCGAGAGCATAGAGAGCGTTTGTATAGGTGGTAGTAATGAAGACGGGAACGGCAGAGAGCAAGAAGAAGATGAGGGTCGTGAGTGCGGGGAGCCATTTATCACTTTTATCGGCATAGAGATAGAGTAGGAGTGGTTGTGCCGTAACTAGTAGACCAATAATTGCAGGAAAGTAGAGAGTGGCCATTAAGTGGATAGATTTCTCGATCCAACTCTTTAGTCTGGTTGTATCCCCTTGAATGCGAGAGTAGGTAGGGAAAGTAATGCGTGAAACGATGGTTGAGAGTTCTAAGGGACGACTACTAATATTTTGGGCAAGATTGACGTAGGCTACGGCGGCAGGGCCGTACCAAAGAGCAATAACAGTGGGAGCGAGGTTATCTTTGAGGAGGGCAAGCACAGAGTTTAGCTGGTAAGGAACGCCAAAGTGGAGGAGATCGTGAACACTCTTTTTCGCAAGTTTATAACCGATGGGCCAAGGCTTAATGAAGGAGAGGGCGATAGCACCCAAAGTGGTTCTGGCAACCACCGCCACGACCAAACTCCAAACTCCATAACCGTTCGTTGCCATAACAACAGCGACGGCGTTGTAGGTGATCGTTTCAATAACCTCAGGAATTACAAGGAGCTCAAAACGAAGATCCCGCTCTAGGAGGATAGAGGGAATAGTTTTAAAGGAAGTAATGAACAGAGAAAGACTAAGCATTCTGATTAGCCAAACACCCTCAGTTCCGAGATTATAGAAATTAGAAAGTGGGGCGGCGGCAAAGAAGGCAAGGATAAGTAGAACAGTAACTAAAATTTGTTGAACAGTGAAGGTAGTTTTTAAGTCATCTTCCTCGATTTTTTCTTTTTGAATTAGGGCGGCGCCGAGTCCCACATCAGAAAAGAACGAGAGAAAAGTAAAAACGACAAAACTAATAATTGCAAAAACGCCGAAAGATTCTTGAGGTAAGAGCCTTGCTAAATAAATTATCCCGACAGTATCGATAACTTTGAGCAGTAGTCTTCGAAAAGTTAGGGTAAAGACTCCACGAAGTGCTTTTTGCTTAATCACTGCGAACGCATCACTCATAGCGCTAATCCTAACACAACGATCGCGGTAATTAGACTTAAGGCAACTCCTAACTTCTCAACTGGAGTTTTGTGCCAGGTCAGATTGATATCGTAGGTACCTGGAGGAATTACGGCATGGGTACGAATCGTACCATCAGGGTTCGGAATGATGTCAGTCGGATAACCATTGAGAGTGAGTCGCCAGTGTGGCATATAGGCGGTTTGAATGGTAAGCGTTTGTTCGGTCTTATTTTCGATCAAACCAGTGACGCGAGTGCTCTGCCTCGATAGACCATCGCTCGGCTCACTTTCTGGGAATTCGGGCATCCAGGCAGGTAAGTATTCGGGAATCTTATCTTTAGCGATAGTTGAGAGGACTGGTTTAGAGAGGAAGGTTGAGTCATCATAATTTTTTATTTCCTGCGGCTGAAAGAATGGAGCGCTAAAGTAAATTAACAAGATAGAGAGAACCAGAGTAATGGCACTACCCCTTAGATTAGGTAGTTCGGGGGGGAGTAGCCAAGCGACCATATAGGAGATACCAAAAGTCGCATAAAGAAGTAACCTCCAAGGGAATTGAATGAATTCAGCAAGAGGGAAAATGTTCCAGAGCCACTGACTGTTTATAGTGGTTGCGTAGGCAAAGGAAAAAGTTATTAAGAAAAACATGAATTTATAGCGAGAGAGTGATCTGGTCAGTATCGTCCTAAAAAGTGTGAGAGCCAATAAAACAAGAGGAAACTTGCCAAGCATAAAGGACATTCCGTCACTCACACCGATCGGAGCTGAACCACCATATCCCCAGGATGAATGCCAGAGCTGTGAAAAACTTAAGAAGTGGTCGCTTAACTTAGTCTGTGTTGCAACCTGCGCCACCTGGACGAGGGGCTGCTCAAAGATAATTGGCAAGGTAGCGAATGAGGTCAAAAGAAGAGAGAGAGTTAGCGCGATGAGTGAGCTGGGACGATCGACACGTTTTTGTAAAAAGGCGATTATAAAGATGAGGATGGGAAGAATAAACCAGACAACGGTATTATGGGAGAGAAAAAAAGCAGCGGTAATGAGTAAGGTTATTAGAATTTGTTTACGAGTGGAAATTGGATTAGTCCAGCAATAAATCACCCATGGAAGTAAGGTCCAAACCATGACCTCAGCGAAGGCGCCGCGGACATAAATGGTTAGGGCATGGTAGGGCAAAACAGCGTAGCAAATAGTCGCAAGAAGCGCATTGTAGCGACCATACTTTTTCGTTAAGGTATACATGCCCAACAACGAAAGAGCAACACAAAAGAAAAGTGTTATTTTAATAGCTAAAAGCAGAGTCGGGGTGGCGAGTGAAATTAGCGCGGAAAAGTAAGTAAAGAGTGGAGCGTAGTATAAGAATAAGGGGTATCCAAAGCCGTTGTTTAGAGAGTTGTTCCAAGCTGCAGGTATCTGCCCCTCCCCTAGGGTACTTTTTAGCGTTGATAGTCTTGCCACAGCTGTGGGATCATGAACATCAAACCATCCTGGTTGGACGAGCGGCAAGGTGACAAAGATGGTCGCAAAAAGCAACGCTAATATTGGAATAAAACGAGTAAGATTCTTAATCATGGACTAATCTGGTAGAGCCTAATATAACTCTCGTCGGCTTTCTTAAAAGACATAATCTCAGTGGAGTTTGGTGGCAATGATTTAACTTGAGTGTTATTTAAGATGAAATATGTTTCACGGTTTTTTTCGGCGTTTTGACGAACAGATAGAGGTGGAATGTCGCTAATTGGGTAGAGACCTGTAATCTTGAGTTTTTTGGTTAAACCATCACTGTACAACTCCAAGCCGTGGGGAAGCAAACCAAAGGTACCCTCGGTATAAACTTCGACATCGCTTTTACTGCTTCTAGCTTTTGCGACTAAGTACTCAGAAATCTCTTTAACTCCCCTACCTGCGGCCCAACCCGAGACATAGTCAGAGTCTGCGCGAACGAGTGGTGTTTTATTAGGATTAGTATAAGCAAGGTAATAAAAACGGAGTGGCAAAATTGAGAGTATGGCAAGGGACAATATCAGGCGGCTAAAGCGGAGCTTCGAAAGAGCAAAAGCCGCATAGAGCAGAGCGAAGGGAGCAGCAAAGACGATATAGCGTGGGCGGAATAACATGGCTGTGGCGACTGTGGCCATGAGTGGACCCCAGAACCATGCAGAATAGACAAAAAAGCTCATAAGATCAGCTTTTAGAAGAAGATAGATGCCAACAATCGCAAGGAGATAAATAGGAGGAGTGAGGTAGGCCCAGAGCCAGGACTGTGCATCTGTAAAGTTCTGAACTATGCGATATGGATTATCCTTGAGCATTGAGAAGGGAGAAACAACGAAATCGTTGTTTTTATCAGCGATCATATGCATCCAAGGAGAGAGGCGTTGGATATTATAGATGGCTGCGGTAAGAATAAAGGCAACTCCTAATAAAATTAGGAAGCGAGTAATTCTTTTAACATTAAGGGGATTAACGGCTAGAAAAGGATAGGTTAGTGGGATTAGGAGCAAGTAGACTAGCGCGGGTGATTTAGTAAGCATAGATAAGCCACCGGCCAAACCGAGAATGAGAGCAACATCAAGTCTTAAAGTTTTGATTAAGAGAATCCCTAAATTAAGCAACCAGATACCACTAGCAGTGAGCATCGATTCCATAGTCGCGAAACGATCGTAGAAAAAGAGAAAAGGAGTAAGAAGGTAGAGAGTTGAAGCGATAAAGCCCAGTCTAATATTTTTTAAGAGAAAGCCAGTGTAGACTAAGCCGAGCATTCCGAGCAGACCAGAAAGGACAGAAGTGAGACGGGTTGCAAAAAGCGGGTCGCTAAATAGCTTAAGAGGTACCATGCTGATCCAGACCCAGAGCGGCTGCTTGCCGTCAGTCAGACTGATGAACCTCCAAGATGCATCGTGCAGGGCTATCTGACTCCAACGAGAATAGATCGCCTCATCAACAAATATGGGTAGACTGGTTAGATTATATAAACGAGTACTGAGGTAAATAAATACCAACAAAAACAGATATAAATAATGCTTTTTTGTAAAAGATGGAAAGAACTGCATAACTTCATTATAGACTAGGTGCGGGGAGTGGTGTAAGAGGCGAATAGGATACTAAGTGTGGTTGGTCCGTAGATGATTAATAGTCGATTTAGCTCACTTAGATTCCAGAATCCAGTAAGTACATATACTGAGTAGTAGGCAAGACAACCCATGCTAGTCGTGAGAATCCAAAAACGTGCCCATTTAGCATCAATTAACACCGCAGGAACAAGTGGCCAGACAAGATACCAAGGTTGAAAACGACCAGGTGAAAACAATACTGGCAAGAGTAAAGAGAGAGTAATCAAGATTATTTTTAGTTGATTATTCTTGAGTAAAAAAAATGGGGCAGTAACAGCCGTGACATATTTGACACCGATGGATAAGATTAGACTCGTAAAACTCAGAACTTTTTTGTTGTCGAGCGATACTTTGATCGCATACAATAGAAGTGCCAACATAACTGCGTCGTTATGGCCGTTCACTACAAGCTCTAACCATAAAAATGGGTTGAAGGCCAGCAGTAGCTGTGAGAGGACTATGACATTTTTATTGAGTTTTAGTTGAGACCCAATTTGACCAACTAGTGATACGCACCAAATATAAAACAGAATCATGGTCGCTTTCATTAAGTAGAGAACTGGAACGAATTTACCGAAACCAAGAAGGTAGGCAGGAGATTCAATAACAGTAAAGATTGGACCGTAGGCAGAGGGGGTGTGAACCCAGCGCATAAAACGAAGCCAGAGATCACCTTCAAATGAGATAGGTGCGACAGTGTGAGGGTTTGCCCCATATAACCATAGTATTTTGCCATGAAACATATAATTAAAGATGTCATAACTGAGCATCGGATAAGAGAGCCAGAGAATAAACATGATTACAAAATACTTTTTCCAAGGGAAATGAGTTGGTCTATATTTAGAGAACAGGATAATAAGGTACAAGACAAAAAGAGTGAGAAAGATAAACGCATAAACCTGAGCTGAGAGTGGACGATTAAAATAAACTAAGTGCTGAAGTGGAGCAACAAGTTTAAGAAACAATGGATGACTGCTTAGTGTGAGATTAAAGTCGAGATAACCGTACGAATAAATTGTGAGTAAAATGGCGAAGATAAAGTATAGTGGAAAGGTTAGTTTAGACATTGTATTTGCCGAGCAGGTCATTCACACGAACACGAAGAATTTCGAATAACATTTCAAGACTTTCTTTAACAAAGTTGCGAGACTTTCCGCTACTCGTATCTTCGTTTTTCCAGATAACCCTTACTTCTTTAATCTGTGCCCCCATTTTTTTGCCTAAATGGAGCATTTCTACATCATAGGCTGTTACTTTCCAACCAACAGCGTTATTGGCCCTACCGAAAATACGCATACGGGAAAAAATCTTCTTGGCGAGGTTGGTATTTATAAGCTTAAAGCCGCATTGAGTGTCTTTTATTTCTGGCAAGAGGATAAAGCGTCTGACCATTAAAAAGATAATTGAGGCAAGTTGCCTAATAATCGTCGAGTCTGTGCGCCTAGCTCCACGACTGCCAATTACGATCTGATATTTGGGTGTGTGTGCAATTAGCTTGAGTAGTTCTTGAATCGGAGTACTTTGGTCCATGTCAGTCAGAAGTAAATACTCACCACGTGCAGCATTAACAGCACTACGAAGTGCGTAAGGTTTACCCGCGTGGGCATTTTCTAGCAAGCGAACACGATCATCTTTTTTAGCGTAGTTTTCGATGAGAGAGAGACTGCTATCAGTGCTACCATCATCACTAATTAATACCTCCCAGGTAAACTTTTGTTTTTTGAGAAAGGCTAAGACATCAGTTAATACGCCACGAGAAATGTTCTCGTATTCGTTGTAGTTCGGGATAATAATAGTTAAATCTAATTTCTTCATAAATCAGCGATTATCCCCTACTATAACACGGGCCACCCAGACTCCATAAACGATATGGGTCGAGCTTATTAATGTTTTGGGAGTGTCTGAAGTGGGACTGTAAGGGTGCGCCAGATACCAGAGAAGGCTGGGGTGAGCGGGCCCACGGTTATAGATGGTAGGACTCTCAACATCAGCCTCGGTGCAAGGTCTATCCTCGCAAATGATATAGAGTAAATCCGACGCCTCGTTTGTGGGGGGATTGTTTAATTTATATAGGTAAAATAAATAAGTTGTTTCTCGAGAATTGTCGCTTGCGGCAACTACGTTGTATTTACGTTCTCCTGCATCGCGCATGATATATCCCGCTACTTCCCTACCCTTTAATTTTTGATGTGAATCGCCGGCTGTCATGTTGGCATAGGTGACTGGGACGCTGTGAGCAAGCCAGACTACAAAGAAAATTATGCCGAAGCCTCGTACAACTCTTGATCCAGAGGCAAAGACGGCTGCAATAACTAGGGAAATGATAGGAAAGAGGTAGCCAACATAGTGTGGATGAATGGCGTCGCGAAGTATCGAGGTCCCAGCAACAGAGGCGAGAATGATTATCAATAAGAAATTAAAGGTCGACTTTGCCAAGCTTTTTTGGGGAATTGTAAACTTAGTTAAAAGTAGCAAGATAATACTTAGACTGACAATAAAATTAGGAGTGGTGTTGTTAGTTAATGTTTTACTAGCAACAAGATCAGTAATTATTTTTAACCCGTTTTGAATAAAGCGCGAGAAGTAGCTCGGCCCATTGGGATCCGAATCTCTGTATGAAAGGATAAAGTTGTAGAAAGCTTGCATATTAATCCAATCGTGCCTAATTTCAAATGCCCAAAATGGAAGTGAACTTATTAAAAACCCACCTACGATTGCAGCCAGCCCTTTTAATGAGCGTGTATTGTAGAGAAGTGACAAACAGAGTGTAGCGAAAAACAACATCGCGACGTAGTGGAGCTGAAAGAGAATCCCACCCAGCAAACCTAAGAATAAATATTGTTTTTTGTTGTAAGCGAATAACATGAGAAGTGAGACAAAAGGAATTAGATTTGGATTCCATGAACTTTTGGTGTAGTGAACAAAAATTGGTGAAAGAGACATGATTAAGCCAGCTGCAACACCAACTCGCTCTGAGAACATACTTCTACCATAGAAATAAAGACCCAGGCTAGTAAGTATCCCGGTTAGGGCTATCATAATCGCAGGGCCTACAGGATCACCGCCTGAAAGAAGAAGGCCTGGCACCATAAAATAGTAATAGATGGGACCGAGATACATATTGCCAACTGATGTTTGTGGGCCGAGCAAAGTGGGTGAACCTGTGTCGATCATGGCGCTCGCGATCATTGCATCGCGGCCCTCGTCATTATGGAAGGTATGAAGTTCATTGATGCGGTAGAGATGAGTTATCGAACTGATAATTAGAATTCCCACGACGACCAACATTGTACGTAGGTTTAGAAATGAGCTCATAAACTTTGCCATAAAGCGACACTTTCTCGTAGAGCTTTATACATTACACTTGGATGATTGCCAGTTTGATGACCATAAGGTCTTGGGTAGTGAGTAACAGGGACTTCTGCATAGCGATACCCCTTTTTAGTTAATTTATAGAGGAGTTCAGTTACAGTAATTGCACTTTCAGTGGTTAAAGATAATTTGTTTAGGCACTTTTTTGGGATTAATTTATAGGCACAATCGACATCTTTGACGGTTAAACCAAAGAGCAAGTAATTCCAGAGCCGAAGGAAACCTTGGGCAATGATTAGACGAATCAAAGGGTCACGACGTTTCTTGCGATAGCCGATTACGAAGTCGGCTGACTCTCTGTTCGAGATAAAGGAGGCTAATTCTTCAAAGCGAAACTGACGATCTGAGTCTGTAAAGAAAATCCAATCATAACGCGCAGATCTCAAGCCAGTTTTTACAGCAGCACCATAACCTCGATTACGAGCGTGATTGATTAACCTAATCTCTGAGTATCTTTCTGAGTAAGTCTTTACAATTCTGGCAGTCTGGTCGATCGAACCGTCGTTAACGACGATTAGTTCCCATTTTTTAGCCAAGGATGGGACGTACTTTAAAACATCTTCAATAATAAGACTGATATTAGCCTCTTCATTGTAGGTCGGAACAAAAATAGAGAGTGAGGAGAGTTTAGTCATTATTTCTTTCTTGCTCTATTTTTCTATTAATTAGCATTATATGATCACGCTCATAGAGAATTATCTCGGCATTTTCATACAAAACTTTAAAGGCAGGGTCATTTTTGATTTTATCATTGATAATATAGAAGTCCTCATCGCTCTTTCGAAGATACCAATAATTAATATTTAAACTTTGTGGGTCTACCAACCAAGGCCTAATTACAACTTGCTCCCTTTCGGCCGCATTTACACGAGTAACGTCGAGCTGATCAATGTCGGTAAAGTAGGTGGGTTTGCCACTAAAAGCAGATATGTAAGCATCTTTTTTATGACTGTAAGTTACAAAGACATCACCGCTAGGTAAACTCTCTAGATACTTAAGTGCTTCTAGTTCAGCTTGGGTGGTAACGCGTTGGGGCTCAGAGAGATATCTCAGTTGGTCAAAATGAGTTGGAATCGTAACTCCGACAATCAACGCGATTAATAGGTAGGAGAAAATGCGATGTTTGAAGGCGGACAACAATCTAACGAGTGCGTCTGCAGCAAAGTACGAAGAGAGGAAGATAGCATAATAAAGAAATTGCATAGTATTGTAAAAGCTCCCGCGCTGTACAAAGAGAATTGGGAAAATAGTGAGAGCAAGAATGGTAATCAGTAGGGCGCTGTCGAAAAGTGACCACTGTTTATTTTTTATTTTTGCAAAGATGCTGTATAGAGCAATAATCCGAGTGCCATAGTTAACGAGTAAAAATAGAATGATGTTTAGAGCTTCGATTGCGACCAGCCTAGGAGAAACTCCATGAGCGATTAAGAAGTAGCGGGCATTGGTTAAGTACTCGTTATAGAACAAATTAATGTCTTCGGTCATGTGATGGGTTATCGCGAATGGATCGTAGGCGAAGCCGGAATTAGCGAGTCCCTTAAACGGGTTGTAAAACCAAATAACGCTAAGTAGGATCCCTAGCGCGGTTGGCAGTAATAGATCCCAAAATCTTTTGAGTGAAGCAGTTTTGACAATTTGCCAAGTGCCATAGGTCCCGACTAGTAGGGTTATAACGAAGGCGGCATAGAATTTTAGACTTACGGCAACGGCAGACAAAATAAATAAAGCTAAAATCTGAAGAGGTGATCGTGATTTAAGTTGCATGAGATAAATCACAATAATGAGCGCTAGCAGGGAGTAGGCATATTGCATATTTAGAAATATGGTAGTCGGCTGGATGCTAGTTACCACTGGAAAACCGGCGAGCGTTGAATAGTATAGACCGCGGCCTACATATAGCGAGATTAGGTATGAAAATGAGGTTCCCAGCAATGTAAAGAAAAGGAATGAATTGAGATAGGAGTTACTCTTGTTATAGAGACGACTATTCTTGAAAAGAAAGTAAAGGTAAGGTGGAAAAAAGATAACGGGAAGGATTTTAAAGAACATGTCTATTGGGGAGATACCAATTTTTGAAACAAGATAGACTAAATAGTCGAGAAAATAGTTATACCCGTCAAGAACTGCGCCTGAATAATTGGGATGCATGAGTGGAAACGAATTAAATGACATTTTAATGAGTGCGAGATGCCAGATGTAGTCATGCTTATGCCACTGCCCGATCCAGAGCCCACAAACATTCCCTTCGCAGCGATAGTTGCCATTTGTAACAATGAAGGAGAGCGCGAGAAAAATCCCAGTTAAGACAATTATCAGAGTAAGCTTGTTGGCTTTGAACTTTTTAACAATAGAATTGAGTATAGATGTATATTTCTCCATCGGAATCATTATAATCTACTTATGGCAGAGATTCGTAAATATCTTTTAGTGGCATTCGTTGCGGTAGCTAGTCTTCTCATTGTCTGGAGTCCGTTTGCACTACGGATAGAGCAATTTTGGGGCATTAATTTTACTGATAAATCGATGTTAACCATCGCACAGAATTACGATGCCATGAATTTCCTAGTAGTTGCCCGAAGTTGGTATGATCCAGCCATAATAGAGCAGAATTATGGAGCCTTGGTTGGTGAGAGAGGTACAAGATATTTTGCTGCTCACTACCCACTATACGCAGCATTGATCGCTATTTTTGATAGCTTTTTAAGTGGACCAGATGCAATCTACGCGAGTATTTTATTTAGTAATATTTTAATTGCGATTTCCTTAATTATATTCTTTAAGAGGTTTGCCCCGGATAGCAGAATGGTTATTCCACTCTCGATATTAGCTTTGTTCTTACCACCAAGAATACTCCCCTTACGCGCGATTGGATCTAATGAGTTTTTATGTCTATCTCTTTTATTGTTATCGTTGGTTGCTCATACTCAGAAGAAGCATGGCTTCAGCGCGATGCTAGGATCTCTAGCAGTTCTTACTAGATCACCAGCAATATTATTATTTGGAGCATATTTAATAGAAATAGTATTTCGGAGTGGTGGGAGAGTAAAAGAGATTATTCGGAATTTAAGTCCATACTTACTGATGCCGCTAACCCTACTTGCTTTGTGGGGTTACTACGGGATCGTGTATGGTGACATACTCGCCTACTTTAAGGTTGGTGGTAATCTGAACTTATATGTCCCTCCTTTTATGGTGTTCGGATCTGAACTACCGTGGGTGTCTGGATTCTGGAGAGAGGACATCATGTATTTGTATATATTTATCATGATGGGAGTCGGTCTGCTTTGGGAGCGAAGCAGGCGCGAAATAGATTTAAGATTAATCGCGATATTTTCAAGCATCTATGCTTTTTCATTGTTCTTTGTGGCACACCGCGATGTTTCAAGATATAGCATCCTAATCGCGCCACTGTTAGTACTTGGATATGGCCCTTATATTATTAAGGCTCGATTCCACTGGTTGCTATATATCCTACTGATCCCACTCGTTTTATATAGTTGGAACTTTATTTTAGGAAATATCCAACCGATTGCCGATTGGACGCCTTTTCTATGAACTATCAGAAATTATCTCTTGGTATTTTTGCTGTTTTTTGTTTGATTACGAGTTTGGTAGTAATCGTTCCAAGTGGCATGAGAAGGTGTGAAAACAATGTGTGTGGTGACTACTACTTCGGGGCACATGAGCATGATGGAGTTTGGCATATCGCAGTTTCAGAAATGCTAATTAATAGCAGCAAATGGCAAATGCCAACTTTTGCTGGCGAAAGCCTAACTGGATATAACTATGGAATTGACTTACTGGTAGCAGGTTTATCACGTGCAACAACCATTAGCACAAAAGATTGGTACTTCAGAGGGCTGCCGCTTTTGTGGGGAATTGGAATTATTTATTATCTTTTACAGTTCGCAAAAAAATATAGACCAACCTCAAGTTTTCCATGGTTCTTATTAATATTTAGCTTTTTTGGTAGTTCATTTTCTTACGCACTTAATCTTTACCACAATGGAATGATCTGGGGTTCTAGTGGTTTATTATCAATGCAAGCTCTGCAAGTAATGACCAATCCACAACTTGGATTATCGCTTTTAATGTTGCTAATCTACCTTAATAGACTAATGAGCGGCAATAGGAAAAGTTACCGAGAAAGTATGATCTTGGGATTACTTGTAGCTATTGCGCTTGCACTTAAGTTCTACACCGGGGTGATCTTCGCATTCATAATTTTTGTGAACTTCATAATGGAGATTAAGGCCGATTCAAAACAGTGGTTTAGAATAACTTCTAGACATTTAGTTATGGCCATACCCGTACTATTGG
>Ga0268298_10002086_pt1 | contig 22404 bp, 20 predicted proteins | sample WWTPWeurt_MetaG_FD_194462 | JGI IMG/M metagenome (GOLD analysis project Ga0268298, IMG submission 194462) | Activated sludge microbial communities from WWTP in Nijmegen, Gelderland, Netherland - WWTP Weurt | ecosystem: Engineered > WWTP > Aerobic digester > Activated sludge | place... | reverse complement strand
GAATGTTCTCCGATCTGGGTACCGGCACAGGAATGCTCATGGCTACAGCCGAATTGCGTTCGCGATTGCCTCTGCCTCGCAACAGCAAAGTCGCCAAAGTCATCGACAAACACGTCAAGGCGACCGCATTCTTCGATGCCGGTCAGGTTGTGGGCAATGGTTTGACTAACAGCCTCTTCTCTCGCTCCAGCATGGGTGCCTCTGTAGGCATTGGATTGCGGGTCAATATACCGATGCTCGGATTGGTTCGCTTTGAATACGGAATGCCACTTGTTTCAAGCATTTTGGGCAATTTCACGCCGCGCATGACTGTTGGTTTCGGCGACCGCTTTTAATAACCAATGTTTTAATTACGTCCTGTCTCCAAGCCGCCTTTGCCAACTGCTAATGGTGTAAACTGAGCCGTTTGACAGCGTTTTGTCTTATGAGTTTTGGAGAGAAGCATGCACACCTTGCAAAAGAGCCTCGTTCTGGTTACCAGCGCTTTGTCGCTTTGTATTACTGCATTCCCGGCATTCGCCGCTGATGCTCCTGCAGCACCCGCTGCTGCCCCTGTCGCGAAGAGCGGCGGCGGTGGTATCGGTGTTGTCGATCCGGACAAGGTAGTTAAGGCATATCCGAAAGCTGAGCAATTGGCAAAAGATCTGAAGAAAGAAGAAGATCGAGTCCACAAAATGATCGAAGATGGCAATCGCCAATTGGAAGAAGCGAAAACTGCTCGTAAGCCACCAGCCGAGCTGGAAGGTCTGCAAAGAAGATTGCAGGAGTCAATCGATACAGAAGTGAAGAAAGTTCAGGGTCGCGCACAGTCGCTGGAAACCCAACTGGAAAGCGATGTTCAAAATGCGATCAAAGCCGAAGCGGCTGCCAGGAAGCTTGACATCGTTCTTCTCAAGCCGGTTGTTTTCATGGGCGGAATCGACCTGACTGATTCGGTCATGAAGCGTCTTGCTGCCGCAGCGCCTGCTCCGGCTAAGCCTGCTGCTAAGTAGCGAATTGATTGGTAAGGGGCAGACCGTCTAACGGCTGCCCCTCTCAGTTTTTATGCGTTTTAGTTCTGCTGCAACCTTTGGGGTCGAAACATGAAGCTGCCTGCCGAAATGAGTCTTGCTCAGATTGCCCATGTGATTGGGGGTCGCGTTGAAGGTCCAGCAGATATAAAAGTGTCGTCTGTCGCGATTTCGCCCTTGCAAGCGACCGAGAATGATCTGGCGCTCGTCTTCGATGAGAAGCTGGTAGCACAGCTAGGCGACTGCAAGGCAAAGGCGATTGTCGTCACACCCAAGGCCAAAACTGACAGACCCAGAATTGTGGTTGAAAGACCAATGCTGGCGGTGCAAAAAATGCTCGCGGCTGTCGCCGTGAAACGGCACTCGCCTCCTGCCGGTGTCCATCCAACCGCTGTCGTCGATCCGACTGCCGAATTAGCTGATGGTGTAGCCATTGGTCCACTGGTAGTGATCGGACCGGGCTGCAAGATTGGAGCCAAAACAGTTATTCATCCGGGCACCATAATTGGTGCGAAGGTGGAAATTGGTGAAAACTGCACGATAGGAGCCGGATGTTTGATTGCTGATGTGATAAAGATTGGCAATCGCGTCATTTTGCAGCAGGGAGCAGTTTTAGGCTCTGACGGATTCGGCTACGTCACCGAACGGGAGTCAAATTTGGAGCGGCGTCTTGCCGGCAATCGAGACATCAAAGATGAGTCCAATCCTCATTTGAAGATTCCCCATATCGGTACCATTATTATTGAAGATGATGTGGAAATAGGCTCCTGCACGACAATCGATCGCAGCACCATGGGTGCTACCACGATTGGACAAGGAACAAAAATCGATAATCTTGTCATGATCGCACACAATTGCCGCATCGGCAAAGAAGTGCTGATCATCGGCACAACTGCTATCGGCGGTTCTTGCACTATCGAGGATCGAGTGATTATTTCAGGCAGCGCTTGTATCGCCGACCACATAAAGATTGGTAAGGACGCTATTGTCGAGGGCATGGCTGGAGTAATCGCCAATGTACCGGCTCAGGAAGTACAAGTGGGCGCGCCGGCAGTGGAGAGACGTCAGCACATCGAATCGTTGATCCGCATCAAGCGCTTGAAAGAAACAAATGCCGACGTTAAAGACTTAAAAAATCGTGTGGCAAAGCTTGAAGCGTTGCTTGCCGAAAAAACTCTAGAAAAGGTGTAAGGGGAAGGAAACCAAGTCGATGAAATCCGCTTCTGTGAGCATAGAAAACAAATTTCGCGTTGAATATAAAGGACGCGGCGCCACTTCTAAAAAAGAGATTTCAGTCGTCATTGAGAGTGCTCCGGCAGGCTCCGGTGTCAATTTTTCCGTTCTAGACGCCCGCGCCGAAGCGAAGGGCGCCTTTGTCGAAATTCCGGCAAGAGCGACTAGCGTCGTCAACACAATGCGCAATGTGGTGCTCGGCAAGGATTCAGTGCGTCTTTGTATTGTTGAGCATGTGCTTTGCGCTGTTTCTATATGGGGTCTGGAAGACGTCTTGATCACGGTCGACGGACCTGAACTACCATTGGCTGATGGTAGTGCGAATTTCTTCATCGACTTGTTTAAATCGGCGGGCATTGAAAGGCGCGTTCCGACAGCTGACATCGAATTGCCCGAAACCGTGACCGTGGGCTCGGGCGACCGCATGCTCATTGCAGTTCCGGACAGCAAATTCTCCCTTACCTATTTGATGGATTGGGACCATCCGAAAATTGGACGTAAATGGCAGACTTTTGATGCTTCCTGCGCTCCGGAGGCGATCGCTTCTGCCCGAACATTTGCTTCTTTGAAGGAGCATCAATTACTGGGTCTGGCCGATGAAAGCGTCAGCCTGACTGAGGATGGATTTACAAAGCCGCTACATTTCGACGATGAGCCTGTACGTCACAAACTTCTGGACCTTTTAGGTGATTTGACCCTGATTGGAGTCAATCCAATGCGCGTGAAGGCCAAATTCATCAGCATTAAGGGTGGTCATGAGCTTGATGTCCAACTGGCTAGAAAATTGGAACCGATTGTAAGCGGTAAAAAGTAAACCCTTGTCAATAGCCGTTGGCGGACTTTTTTCTGATGGACAGGCTTAGGGTTTTCCATATGGTCCGGCGGCTGCGCAGTGGACTAAGATTGGACCTTTGAGGGCATGCAATCGAGGTATGATCTCGAGCGCGAGTAGAAGGTCTGCGGTTTCAAAGACGAAGCTGTAATGTGAGGTGGCGACGTGAAAAGGACGAATGTGAGACGGGCAGTGACTCTTCTCGTTTTAGCGGCGGCTTGTCAGGGGACTGCTCCTGCATTTGCATATGAAGAGAAGAAGGTTTCCGAATCGTCATCAGTTAGCCTGACCATCTATAACCAGAATTTCGGCTTGGTGAGGGATACTCGTTCTGTTGAGTTGGGTAGTGGCATCAATCATGTCCGCTTTGAAGATGTCGCTGCGAAAATCGACCCTACGTCCGTTAGTTTTACTTCTTTGACCGCTCCTAATAGCGTGGTCGTGCGAGAACAGAATTATCAGTACGACCTGATAGAGCCGACCACTATTCTTTCCAAGTCAGTGGGCAAAGATGTGCGCATCAAAAATTACCTGGCAGGTGGCGGTGTCTCTGACATAAGCGGAACGCTTATCAATTCACCTCGCACTTATGTGTCTGATTCAGAGGGACGCGTTTCTTCCACTTATTCCGGTCTGGTTGTAAAAACAGGCAACGGCGTGATTTTGAATCCGCAGGGACAGGTTGAACTTTCGGAATTGCCGGCCGGCTTGGTTCCTAAGCCATCACTTCTTTGGAAATTGGAAACCGATAAAGCCGGCTCGCATAAGACTGAGATTGCCTATCAGACAGCTGGTTTGAATTGGAAATGCGACTATGTCGCTGTTATCAACAATGACGATAGCAAAACAGATCTGACCAGTTGGGTCACTCTCGATAATCAATCCGGTGCAAGCTACAGAGATGCTGCGCTAAAACTACTTGCTGGTGATGTCCATCGAGTTGCCGCACCCCAGCCATATCTCGCCAAAGGCATGATGTTCAGAGGTGGAGCACCGGCTGAAAGTCAATTCACCGAGCAGTCTTTTGCTGAGTATCATCTCTACACGATGGCCGGCAAAACAGATGTGAAAGATCGTGAAACCAAGCAATTGAGCTTATTCAACGCTGCTCAGGTGCCGACAAAAAAGCAATTCGTCTTTGATGCAAACGGACAATTTTATCCGGGTGGTTGGTCGCCTCAGGGGCAGAGCAAGAAGATCAACGTGAAATTGGAAATGGAGAATTCCGAGAAGAATAATCTTGGTATGCCTATGCCAAAAGGTAAGGTGCGTGTCTATAAGAAGGACAAAGACGGCGCGCTGCAATTCATCGGCGAAGACCAGATCGACCATACTCCCCGCGATGAAAAAATTCGTCTCTACATAGGCGATGCTTTTGACGTGGTAGGCGAACGCAAACAAATGAATGTTCAGCGTGTATCAGACCGTGTTACTCGCGTGCAAATGGAAATCAGCTTGCGCAATCACAAAAAAGAGCCGATCACTGTAACGACCATCGAACATGCTTACGGTCAGTGGAAAGTGCTCAATTCATCTCAAGAGTACAGAAAGAAAGACAGCACCACATTTGAATTCGACGTCAAAGTGGCGCCGGACAGTGAGACCAAAGTCACTTACGAGATCGAAATGCGTTATTAATCGACTAGCCTGAAACCAGGTTGTCCAGTGCGATTTGAGCGGCGCCAATAATTCCGGCATCGTCTCCTAATGAGGAGCGATGTATATCGAGGCGCTCACCTACTCTGGGCATGCATTTGTCGATAACAAGCTCTTTCAGATAATCGTAGTCGATAAATTTGGCCATGCCTCCGGAGATGATAAAGCAGTCCGGGTCAAGCGTGTGTGCGAGCGTAACTATGCCCGAGCAAACATGTTCGTGCCATGTATCGACGATGCGTTTAGCAATGATGTCACCTTCCTTAGCCGCCTGGCAGACTTGATCGACTGGAGGATCGGGCAGAAGTGCCGCCAGAGGAGTTTGATCGACTGTGACATTGGTGAGCATCTCTTTGGCGGTGGCTCGAAAGCCTCGTCCGGAACCATACGACTCCCAGCAATCGAAAAGTCCGCAGGTGCAAAGACGATGATTGTTCAGATTCGAGCGCATGTGACCGATTTCACCGGCTGCGTAGTGGGCGCCACGATAAAGTTGCCCGCGCATGATGATGCCGCCACCAATTCCGGTACCGAGCGTGACGGCAACCACGCAAGTCTTATGGCTCAGTCCAAGCGCTTTTACTTCGCCGTATGCCGCTGCGTTTGCGTCGTTGTCGACATGCACCGGCAAGCCCGTTCTGGTTTCAATCTCTTTTTTGATGTGTGTTCCTGCCCAACCAGGCAGATTGCCAGTGGAGCCGATTACTTCGCCTGTTTCCGTATTGACGATTCCGGCAGTGGCGATACCTACTCCGCGCAAGATATGCGTTTTACGGGCATTCTCGATGAGATCGACGAGAGCATTGATAATATTGTCGGCTCCTTTCGGTGTTGGAACTTTCTGAGGCTCACCGATTACCTTGAATTCGGCAACCGGCGCGCAACCGATCTTGGTTCCGCCCAAATCTATGCCGAGTGCCGGCATCTTATCTTTCAACATTTGATCGAGGTTTTGACTGTCAGCGCTCTTCGCGGAGGTCATTAAATTCCACCCAACTGGCCGTGATCCGGACTGCCCTTCAAGACCAGGCGGTTGAAGGGAATCTGCTGGCCGTAAATCAGGTCGAAGCCCATACGCTGGTTGCCGGTCAGGAAGTCACGCGATAAAAGCAGCTTGAAATCCTGCGGTCCGATGGCAGCAGTCATTGACTTGGAATACGCCAACTTATCGATGAAGTTGTATCCGACCGAGCCGCCCAGCGTCAAGTATTTGCTTACCTTAAAGCCGCCTGCTACGTATGCCGAGCGAGTGCCCTGAATGAATTGGTCGAATACGAATGGCGATTCGCCTCTCACTGCCGATTGTGTGTAACCGATTCTAAATTTGAAGCGGTCAGCAACGGCTTCGAAGTTGGGACCGATCTGAGCAAGTGCCATAGCATCGCCGGTCGAGTAATAGCGCAGAGCCAGACCTCCGGTTATGTTGGATGACAAGCCATATTTCTCGTTACCGATCTTGAAGAGCGGGTGTGAGGAAGCGCTGATGCTTTCCGAGAACCGGTATGCCGAAACTATCTTTGTTGAGGTGGTCTGGTTGAAGAGTTTGGCGTAATCAGGCGTCAGGTTGATAAGTTGCGGGTTGTCTTGCGCCCATCCGGCAGCTGTTCTGAAACTCAAACTGGCCAGAAAGGGTACCTTGTTGGTGGAGCGCTGATCGACAAATTCGCTCAATACACGAGCTCGTCTGTATCCGAAGAGCCCATCTTCCAAGAATCGGTTGATGCCGCCCTGGTACCTGGCGGTGCGGCTGATCTTGTATTTCAGGTCTCCGACAAGCAGGTCCGAATTCGAGCCGTATGCCAGGTGAGCCTGCAGGCGTTGGTTTTGAAATCCGATTTGAGCGCCGACTCCCGGAAGATTCTTGGTCTCGGTGGTATCTCCGGTGAGCTGGCGTCCGCCTAACTGAATCAGAGGCGCATATGAAAGAACGCCCAATTTGCCCAGCGACCGGTGGAAATTGGGACCGAGGTTGAGACCGCCGGTCATCAAGTTATTGCCCATGTAAGGAGTGATCGGGAAAACGACATTATTTTCCTGACCGACCGTAGCTGTAAATTTCGGCAACTTGACGCCCAGTTTGCCGAACATCATCCTGCCACCGAATACGGTGAGGTTGTCGTGGTCTTTATAGCGCTCGTAGACCATCTTTCTGGCGCTGAATTTGAAGCTTGCGTTCTCCGGGATATAAGCATCCGGGTGCGTTCTCTTCTCGAGAAGTTCGTCTTGATAGTTGACCGGCGCAAAGCCGATATTGCTGGAAAGCACTATTGGCTTGGGCATACTCATGGTGCCGTTCTTGAAATTCAAGCCCTCGTCGGTGCCGTAAGCTTTGCGGGCAACGATGGAGGTGCCCTGAACCTCGGTGTCGGGATTGGTGATCAGATATTCGTCCGAATTGACTTTGAATTTGAAGGCGCTGCCGGTTGTGACTTGACCATCGCGATAGATGCGCACATTGCCTCGAGCATCCATCAATTCGTTGTTCTGGTCGTACATAATCATGTCGGCTTCCAATTTGGAATTTTGTCCGGCAATTATGGCGACTGCATTTCCTGTGCCAAGAAATGTATTTTTCTGTTGGTCGTACTCGGTGTCGTCGGCAACAATTTGAATCGTGCCCTTGAGAGTGGTGTCCTCATTAATGGTTAAGGAGCTCTCATCAATCTTTCCGAGTTCTGGAGAAATGCGCTCGGGCGCAGGCTTCAAATTGTCAGCTTTGACCTTCTCCGGCGCGCCCATTTGAGGTGAGCCTGTTCCGGACGATTCTTGTGCCTGACCGGCAGGCGACTTCACATTGATGTCGTACTCGAGCGACTCATGTATGGGTGTGGCGAACTGATTTTTCTTTTCTGCCGCCGGCTCCACTGGGCTCTCGTCCAGTTTGGGCACGAGAGGATGAAGAAGAGTACCTACAGGTTCTGCTTTTTCGGAACTCTTGGATGAAGACTTTGCTTGAGCCGGCTGCGCTTGACAAATGCCGAGATTCCCGGAAAGAAAAAGGACGCACAGCGAGGTTGCAAAGAAGTTTCGCTTCACGCTTCTGCCGGCTGTAAAGCCGCCCGCTGAAATAATCTTTGCAAGTTGCGACAATCCGCACTGCGCAGGATTGTTTTTGATATAACGAGCCGACAAGGGCTTCAAAATCATTGTTTGTCCTTCTGGTTTCTTCTGACTTTCCGCCGTATCCGACTGATTTCGAATTTCAGGAGTTTGCACCGAATAGAAGCCTGAAACCCAAGTGGACGCTCGGATGTCAACATAGGGTGACAATACTATAAAGAAATGGCACTCAGGTCAAGGAACTTCAACCAATCTAGAATGACTACTAACGGTTTAGCTGGAGCCGACACCCAAATCGACGTGTACAGCGTGCCAAGTGTTTCCATGAGAATTTCTTAGCAACACTTATTTCTTCGCAAACGATATACCGTCGTTCAAGGCAAAATATGAATCCATTTGTTTTTCACGTACCGACAAAAATCGCCTTCGGTGAAGGTCTGGCAAGCGGAACCGCCGATATTGTCAAGGAGCTGGCCGGCAGTCGCGCCCTTATCCTTACCGACAAGCCTCTGATGCAAACGGGAATCGTTTCGCAAATCTTGGAAGGATTTGCGGATATGAAATATGTAGTTTTCGACGATGTGCCACCTGACAGTGATGTCGATTGCGTTAATAAGGTGGCCGATATCGCTCGGGCTGAAGAATGCGATTGTCTTGTGGCCATTGGCGGCGGATCGGTCATGGATACGGCGAAGGTGGTGAATATCTGCCTGACTTTGGGCGGCGAGATTCTCGAGTATCAAGGTTTGAACAATATCGCCGAGCAGTTGCTGCCACTGGTGGCGGTGCCGACCACAGCCGGCACCGGCTCGGAAGTTTCTATGGTGGCCATGGTAAAAGACCGGGCGGAAGGAAAAAAGCTTCTTTTCGGAAGCAGATATCTGGCTCCTTCCGTCGCGGTTCTCGATCCGCTTCTTACACTTTCTCTGCCGCCTAAATTGACGGCTGCCACCGGCCTTGACGCCCTCACTCATGCAGTCGAGTCCTATACCGCTGTGATCAGCAATTCTGTCTTTACAGATTCGCTTTGCATAGATTCAACAAGAATGATTTTCGAAAACTTGCGTGCTGCCACTAAAAATGGTGGCGACATAGAAGCTCGCTCTCAGATGCTGGTGGCCAGCACGATGGCCGGTGTCGCTTTCACCAATTCAGGAGTCGGCGTCGTTCATGCGCTTGCTCACTCGGTAGGCGCGAAATTCGGCACCCATCACGGCATTGCCAATTGCATCTTCCTGCCTCATGGTATGCAGTTCAATATGGACGCCGTCAATGAAAGATATGCAAAATTATCCAGGCTGGTCGGCATATCTTCATCACGTAAGGATTCTGTAGCAGCCGCAGAGCTCGTCGATGCCATCGAGAAGCTCTGCATCGATTGCGGCTTGCCCAGGCGTCTTAGAGATGCCGGTGTTCCAGAGCTGAAGAGTGACGACATTGAAGAATTAGCCTTTTTAACAGGCTCGGATCCTGCCATAATGTTCAATCCTAAAGATTGTTCACCCGAAGATATCAAAGGGTTATACGAGAGGGCATATTAATGCAGTTTTTCGCAAATACTGACGAGCTACACCAAGTAATGAAAGAACTTTGGGCGCGCATCGGCAGAGACCCTGACATGTCCGAGAAGCTTTTGCAATCAAAGTTAATCGTGCAGTTTCAATATCGTGAACCAGAAGGTCGGGTAACCGTCGATTGTTCAGACGGCAAAGAGATGAGAGTCACGGTTGGAAAACAGCCCATCAAGCCCATAGTTGAGATGTCTATGAAAGCAGACGTCGCCCATGATTTCTGGTTGGGCAAAGTGAACGTCCCTTTTGCAATCGTGAGCGGCAAGATAATGGCCCGCGGTCCGGTCGCCAAAGCATTGCAATTGCTTCCCGTCATCAAGCCTGCTTTTGAAATTTATCCAAACGTGATCAGCCAGCACAAAAAAGTGATGGCTTAGCTCCCGAATTTGTATCCGGTGATAGGACACGATAAAGATGTCGGTGGTGACAATCGGCGAAGTTGTAGTCGACTGGATTTCGACCGAAGTCGGCACTGACTTTACTGACGCGAGAGATTTTGTTCGCTCGCTGGGAGGCAATGCCTCGAATGTAGCTATTGGTTTGGCTCGCCTTGGTGTGCCTGTTAGTTTGATAGGCAAGCGTGGCGATGATCCGCACGGTAAATATCTCGATTCTGTTTTGCAGAATGAGAAGGTCGATTTAAAAGATATGGTTGTCGATGCGGGCAGCCCCACAGCTCAGTGTTATGTGTTTCGTCACGAGCGAGAAGAGTACAGCTTCTTTAACTGGCCTCGTCCAAATGCCAGCCATCTTCTAACCGAGGACGAAGTGAAAGAAGATTCGATTGCGGCAGCTGAGTTTCTTCACGCAACAGGAATTTCGCTGACTATTGCGCCCAGAAGGCATGCCGTCATAAAAGCCTTCAAAATCGCCAAAGCGCTAGGCGTGCCTATTTCCTTCGATGCCGGCTTTCCGACAGGAGAGGACAGGGAAGCACGCGAATTCGCCCTGACGGCGCTGAAAACCGCGGACATCGTCAAAGTAAATTTGAGCGAATTGGAATTCTGGGCTGATGCGCTCGAGAAGGAGGGCAAAGATGCGCAGTCAATCGAGTCCTCTGCCAGCACCAGCACTTATAGACCCCTATCTGCAACTATTGTCGATCCGCTGGACAATTCTTCGCGAAAAGCCTCTCATGAAGTAGTCCAGCTGGCCAAGAAATTGAGCACTCTTTTGAATGATGCCGGAAATGGTCCTCATCTGATCATTACTCTGGGCGCTTATGGAAGTCTGCTAATAAGAAAAGACGGTTTGGATGTATTCGTGCCCGCCTTGCCGGTGGATGCAGTTTCTGAACTGGGCGCGGGCGATGCCTTTATAGCTGGAATGATCGCTGAACTGCTCAATTTTGCCGGGAAAACCGGTGGAGAAAAAATGCCGGGCTCCTCATTCATAGATGAATTGAAGGATTCAGACTGGCGCAGGGTTCTTCTTGTCGCCAATGCTGTGGGTGCACTTTCCACTCGTTCGATGACGGCATGGGAAGGTTTGCCGACCGAGCAAGAGCTGTCTTTATTAGTGAAAACCGTAGTCTAAAACGCCGATTTAGATGAAATCGCAGGCGGAAAGTCTATCTTTTGACAATTTCTAAGGTTAGACTATGCTTTGCATATTGCTCAGGTAGTTCTTTTGAATGTGCAGGTGACTATATGGAAGCCATAGCCAATCTGGTCGGCATGTTTCATGTTGCGTCGGTCGCAGTGATAATCGGCCTGGTCGCCTTTTCTCTTCTGGCTATTTTTCTTGTTCTTAAAGTATGGCAGCCTGACTGGGACGGCAATTAACTGATTACGGCGTAATTAGTTTGTCGGCCGAGAATAAGTACTCGCATATGGCGTACATATTTGTTATTTGTTCGGGCTTTATTTTCTCCTTGAGCCCGTAATATTCGACGCAGAGCCCGCAGGCTAAAACCTGTGAGCCTGAATCGTGGAATTCGTCCAGCACTTTTCTTACTGAAGAATCAGGATCCATAAGGCGGACACCGGAATTGGCAAGCAGAATGGCTTGCGGTCTGTGTCCGGCTTGCATAATGGTCTGCAGAAAAACATTGAGAAGATTGACGCTGAAGTCTCTGTCTCCTTCTCCGAATGTGTCTTTGGCTATGAAAACTACACTTGAGCTGCTGCTCTTTTCTGAATTGGATTGGCGAGACTCGGGCACGACTTTTCTGGATGAATCATGCGTGTGCGGGCTGATCTGAGAACCCGCTTCTTCATTCTTTTTGATCGTCACTTTGTAGCCGTCTTGCTCTTCTTCTGATTGCAATTGCAAGCCCAGCGAATTAGCCAGGCGAGTCAAATTCATAACGTTGACCTGGCTATCGACCAGCACTTCCAGAGGTTCCTGGGGGTTTTGATCGAGCATTTTTTTTGTTTTCAGAACCGGCTCAGGGCACATCAGTCCTCTCAAATCAAGAGTATTCGGGCCGATTTGCTTTGTATCGCTGCTCATTTTTTTACCTCGATCTGACCTGGTTTTCCTTCCACAAATCCGCCGATTATGCTTGCTGTCAATCCAGCCTCTATCAGTTCTGCCAAAAGCCGCATGGCTTGCTCTTCTTGTAGAGCAAACATGAGCCCCCCTGAGGTTTGCGGATCGAAGATCAAATCTTGAATAGCTACATCTATATGATCAAGATTGATAACCGAAGATTCAAAAGTATTTCTGTTTCCATAAGCTCCGGCCGGGACAAATCCTTGCGATGCAAGTGAGAGAGCACCTGTAAAAAACGGCAGTTCATCTATATATAAGTACGCAGAAAGTCCGCTGGCAGCGGCCATCTCTGCTGTGTGTCCGATCAATCCGAATCCGGTAATGTCCGTGGCGGCGCTGGGCTTATATTTCTTTGCAATCTCGAGAGCGCTCTTGTTCAATAAAGTCAGAGAGTCAAGAAGCTGCTTGGTCTCTAATTCGGAGAGTGTTCCACCTTTAAGACCGAGAAGCATGACGCCGGTGCCAAGAGGTTTTGTTAGAAGAAGCACGTCACCATTTTTTGCACCGCCATTGGTGAGTATCGAACGCGGATCGATTACACCTGTGACGGACAATCCGAAAACAGGCTCCGGTCCTTGAATAGAGTGACCGCCTGCAACGGCGACACCCGCTTCTGCGCAAGCGGATTGACCGCCTCTCAAGATTTCTTCTACTACAGAAAGAGGGTAATCGCAGGTGGGAAAACAGAGCACATTGAGGGCAATTACCGGTTTGCCTCCCATCGCGTATACATCTGATAGAGCATTAACAGCCGCAATGCGCCCAAAGAGGAAGGGATCGTCTACTACAGGCGGGAAAAAGTCGACTGTTTCTATAATTGCAATATCTTCTGTAATTTTGTAAACAGCAGCATCTTCAAAATTTTCCAGGCTGGTGAGCAGTTCCGGGCAGTGCGTTCTGGGAATCGAGCTTAGAACTTGCTTCAACTGAAGAGAACTAATTTTTGCCGCACAGCCAGCGGCTTTTACGTTGGCTGTCAATTTTTTTGAAGTTTCGTTATTGCTTGTAGTCATTTTGTCCGAGCCGTGGTTGTAGCAAAGAACCCGCATGAATACTCGATATATTTGAGTAGGTGTGCTGGGCTATCTTGTAGGGGCGTTGCGCGTTCTTGGCGAAAAACTTTTCTGTGTCTCATGTAAACCCGCATGATATGCAGTTCTTGAAGAGCCTCGGTTTTAGGCATTCGGAGAAACCTTTTAACTAAATTCAGTAAGCACTTCTGAATTTGTGGCGTTTGAGCCATTCCAAAACGTGAGTGAGTGTAATACATTTATTGACGGAACCCACCTCGCAACAAGCATAGACGGTGGTCCTTGCGTAAGTCTACGCCCATTTTGCGTTCGTGGTTTCGTAACTTTTTCTACCCCACTCAGATATTTAAGAAGGAAATGGCATGCCAAAGAAAGTACTTGTGGCGCTTCCTCCCGGATTGCTGGAGCAAATTGACAGCGTTGCTCAAGTCGAGCACCGTACACGCTCCGATTTGATAAGAGAGGCTCTCAGACGTTACATTGACGGTTTCAAGCGCACTCAAGGACCGCGCATGTCAATTAGCTCTGTCGGCTCGCAAAAAATCGCTCTGCTTACCGAATCAGAGTAATTGGAATCGATATCTCCATTTCATTAATTTGCATAGTAGTTTCCCCACTGAGTCTGTTGACTTCGGGTCTTCTGCAACGCAGAATCATATTGCCAAGCTCGCCGTAAAAGGCCTTCTGGTCATATGGTAAAAACGTTGTCTACGGTCCAATAGAAGCATCAATCATGCAGTGGGGCAACATACTGGTATTCGAAGTCTTGTTCATAGCCACAGTGGCTATGGGTCTGGGCTTTGCCCGCGCACCGCGCTGGCTGCTCAGGCGCAAGCTGCAGAAGGGATTTCCCTGGGGCTATTATGCCGACCAGATCCCTCAGTCTGACCCGTATATGTTCAATGACAAGGACACCAACGACTTCCTCCACGACACCGGGCTCGAATTCGGTGGGCTTGACGGGGCTGGCGATTTCGGCGAATTCAGCGGATTCGGAGAACTGGGCGAATACGGGCAAAGCTTCTTTGGCGGAGACGGCGGCGCCATGGGTGGCGAGTAAGCCTTTGGGCCCGGGCTTCACCTCATTTTCTTTTGCCTAACTGCGCTAAACTGGTTGGGTATGAGGGAGCGATGCCTTGGCGGATCCTAATTATCTCTGGCTGTACGGATTCGTATTGCTGATCGGCGGCAGCCTTTTTACTAAAGAGAAAGTCAAGAAAGCCCTCACATGGGCTCTGCTTGTCTACGCTACGGTCTTTGTCTGCCAGAGTCTCTGGACAACTTCGCATAGCCCGGCAAAGAGCGCTAAAGGCGGTCTGGGTAACTCTAACAATGCAGACGTACTCTTAAAAATTGAATCGGCAGTTAACACATTTCAGCGTAATGCCAGCAGTCTCTCGCCGACTCAACCTATTGAAGCAGTCAATAAACGCCGTGTCGAGCTGCTCTCTCAAGCCGAAGAATTACTGAAAAAGAGCGCTGCCGAGCAGCCCAGCGACCCTTCTCGTCTGGCTCGATTGATTATTGTCTCGAAAGAAATCGGACAGCCTACCAAGACCAATCTGGAGCGCCTCGAAGCCATCGGTAATGACAAAGCCAAGCAACTGGCCGGCATTCTGAACACGCTCTATAACAGCGCCAAAACGCTGGACGGACCTGGGCGCAACCAACTTGCCAAAGAGATAGAAACTGAATTCACCGGATGGTATCGAAGTGTCTCTTTGATGAGGCTCTATAACTCGACTCATCAGACAGAGGCGCTTAAGAAAGTTACTGCCGAGTTCGATGATGCCAATATGCGCTTTGTTGCCCGGGCAATTTTTCTTCTGGGAATTGTCGTTTTTTCCATTCTAGGCGGCTGTATCGTGATTCTGGCGACTCTTTTCATAATGCCCAGGCGGATCACTCCACCTGAGCATCGAGAACAGGTTGCAGCGCCAGCGAAATACGGTGCCTTGACGATTTACTCGGTCTTTATCGGATGGCTCGCCACTCAGTTGGTCATTTCGATTATCTTGCAGTCTGCACTCAAGGATGCGCATCTTTCCAGCAAAGGGGCTCTGATTGCAGGCTTATTCATGTTTTTCATGTATTTGATCCAGAACGGACCCGGTTTGCTCTGGGTAAATTTTCTTGCCCTGAAGCCCCATGCCATCAAATTTATGGAAGGTGTGCGTTTGCGGTTCAAAGTCGATCGCAACGGACCATTCCGCCTGGTGGTCTACGGATTTCTCACCTGGCTGGCTGCTGTTCCCTGTGTCGTAGTTTCTTACTTGATTGCTGCGAAATACTTCGGCTCCCAGGGTTCGAGCAATCCGGTCATCACCTTTGTCATGCAGGCCGCGCGTGATAACAGTGTGCCGGCAGTTGTGGTCTTCTATCTGACCCTGGGTGTTTTGGCGCCAATATGTGAAGAAATACTCTTCAGAGGATTTCTCTACACTGCGCTGCGTCGCTACTGGGGAATCCTGCCATCCATGCTTTTGTCCGCCGCCCTTTTTGCGGGCATACATCTGGATGCAGGTGGCTTCCTTCCCCTCATGACCCTCGGTATGCTGTTCGCTTTCACGCTGGAGAAGACACGCAGCATTCTGCCCTGTATGGTTGCTCATGGGCTCTGGAATAGCGGTACTTTCACTATGGTCCTGCTCGTCTTCTCCCCCTGAAAGCCGGCATTTGCCACGATTTTGCCGACCAATATGGGCATAAAGAAAAAAGACCGTTAACGGTCTTTTTTCCAGAGTGTCTGAAATGGTTACTGCAAAACCGCAAATTGCCATCAAATTGGTCTCCAAGCCATATTCCAAGAGGACGGGGCTGGGTCCGCTCATGGTTGGAATCGCAGTGGGCTGGATTTTCGCTGCGCTCTGGGCGGTGACTGGTTTTTTTGCGCTCTGGCACAACATCTACTGGGGCTTTACTCTGCTTGCCTCTACCTCTGGATTTTCGCTATTTCTCAGTTTTATGACTTACGGGATGGTGAGAGATGCGAACCGCAGTTTTATTTTCGAGCTGACCGACTCCGACGCCGTACTTTATGCCTATGACCGGCTCAAGAAGCGCAAATCAACGCAGATGGTCCTACTAGATGATGTTAAATACGTCGAGTATTACCCATACTGCGATTCATCTTCCATGATTTTGCACACTCCGTATGCGCATATGGAAGTCCCTCTCTGGCCTCTGGGCGAGCAGGTCAAGGATGTTATCGACTTTCTCGACGGGCGAGGTGTGAAAATCGTCAACGTCCAGCTTGACGATGCGATTCCTGACTAGCTGCAGCGATTTTCTTGCTGTTGGGAATTTCCGGAAAAATTACGTTGAAGCAAGTGCCGACTCCGTCCGCTCCTTCTTTCACTTCTACTTTTGCTCCATGCGAGTTGGCGATTTCTCTGACGATTGCCAGTCCCAGTCCGCTGCCGGAGGCGCCGTCTCTCAAGATCCGATAGAAGCGCTCAAAGACCAGTTCTCTTTCACTTTCAGGTATGCCCGGTCCATTGTCTTCTACCGATATGGTCGGTGCTTTCAGATTGGAAAGCCGGACTGTCACCTTTCCGCCCGGGTTGTTGTAGATAATGGCATTCTCGATAATGTTGGTGACTAGTTCTCTGAGACCAACCGGGTCGCCGTCGATATAAATCGGATCGTTGGGCGATTCGAATCCTAAATCAACGTGTTTCTCAATGGAAAGAGGGACCAGATCTTCGGTGACGCTGGATACGATTTCGCTCAAATCGGTTGTTTGTCTGGCGGTTTGCGATGCGACTCCAGGTTCCGAGCGGGCTAAAGTCAAAAGACGCACGATCAAATTCGACATTCTATTGATTCCGGTGTGAAGTTGCGCCAGAACCGACCTTACAGATTCGTCCTCATTCATTTTTAGAGCCAGGTCGGCATATGTTTTCAAACCGGCAAGTGGTGTGCGCAACTGGTGCGCGGCATTGGCAACAAATCGTCTCTCTCTTTCGATTTCCTCATTGAGCATCTTGAGCAAATCGTTGATTGCTCCTACAAGCGGCCGAACTTCCATAGGCGCTGTACTTTCCGACACCGGACTGAGATCGGTGGGAGAACGGGACGACAGAGCCCGGCTCAATTGCTGTAACGGATAAAGACCTTGCTTGATACCGAACCACACTGCGATGCCACCACAGATGATGAGTATCAACTGTGGCAGGAGCACCGAGATTACTATATGAGTGACGATTTCTCGGCGCGCATTGCGGGTTTCGGCAACTTCCAGAATGAGATATTCCGGTTTGGGATTGTCGTCGTCATCAGCGTCCGGTGTCTCATCGGCAAAATGGCTGGCAACAGGAAACAGCATCGTCAGAACGCGCACTTCTTTGCCGTTCAAGATACGTGTGGAAAAATGTGGTTTGTTGAAATCTATGGCGCCTGGATCGAAGGGCAGATTGCCGTCGCCGGCAATTCGTTTTCCCTCCATCGTGTAAATCTGGTAGAAAAACGTGTCTCTGTAATTGTGTTTGAGAATGGACTGCGCGGCTGGGGGCAAGTCGACAAGGACTTTTCCACCTTTATGCCGAACGCGCGCAATGACAGAGTCCGCTGAATTGAGCAGACCTTTGTCATAAATTTCTCTTGCCAGCAGAATTGCGGCGTTATAAGCAATGAACGTGCTGGAAGCGGCAATCGTGGACAGCGGTATCAAAAGCCATACAAGCAGCTGCTTCCGGATGGAAGAGGTCATGCTGGTTTCTCAAGCATATATCCCAATCCGCGGACTGTACGCACGTTGATACCCGTCTTCTCCAGCTTCTTGCGCAAGCGGTGCATGATTATTTCCAGGGCATTGTGCGACAACTCGGCATCCCAGGATGAGAGGTTACGGATTAATTGTACTTTGTTGACGACTTTGCCGACGCTTTTTAGCAACTGTTCAAGTACAGCAAGTTCCCGGGCTGATAGATCCAGGTTGTCGCCATTGATCGTGGCGCGCCGCTCGACAGTGTCGAATTCGAGACCTCCGACCACAATTTTGGTCATATTGCCCCATTGCTCCTTCCTGAGCAGGGCCCTTATGCGCGCTTCCAGCTCGAGAAGCTCGAATGGTTTGCTTAGGTAGTCGTTTGCTCCACTGTCCAGCCCTGTCACACGATCCGTGACAGTATCCCTGGCAGTGAGTATCAGGACAGGAGTCGCCTGACCGCGCGACCTCAACCTCTTCAAGACTTCAATGCCGTCCATTTGAGGCAGACCCAGGTCGAGAATGACCAGGTCGTAAGGAGTCGCCGTCAAGGCTTGATCGGCATCAGTTCCTGACTGCACTTGATCGACCACATATCCGCTGTGCCGCAAAGCCAATGCAACACCCTCAGATAAAAAAGAATCGTCTTCGACCAGAAGTAGTCTCATGGCAAACACCTACCTCGAAACCCATGCTGTATAAAACACAGATTCGATGATAGCAAAAGAGCGACACCCTGTAAGGGGAGAGAAAGCTTGGCGAAAGCGATTCCTGCACTATTCGTTCGCAGTTTTCCCAATTAGTACGCAGAGAAAGCCCTTTATTTGCAAGGATCGCGAAAGGTTTTTCCTGGGTGCATGACCGAAACCCAGGCGCCTGATACGAATTCCGGCTTCTGTTTTCGTCAATTATCCCCACTCTTCAGGCACAGGCACATTTGCTCGAACCAAGTGCTGGAAAAACGTCCCTGCGGATCGTATTCGAACTTTTTGCTAACAAAATTCTCGAATTGAGGATAGGCCCTCAATAATTGATCTCTCGTCGCATAACGATGATAAGTCAGATAATATGAGCCTCCGGCATCGAGGGCAATGTCGATCAAGGTCCTGAAAGCGTGCCTGGCGCGAAGAAGCGACAAGCGATCGTGCAAAACATGCAGGTTGAAGATCACACATGCGAAATCTTTTGAAGCCCAGGCAAGAAAGGACTCCGTATCCTTTTCGATCATTCGCACAGTTCCATAGATAACATCGGCGTTTTGCTCCCTCAGCGCACTCTTTGCTGTTTCTAGAAATTCATGCAATTTGTTTCTCGGAACATAGAGCTCGGTTATCATCTCCGATGATTTATTTCCGCAAATTCCCTCTGTCGAGTCATGGTAGTCAGGCACATAAAGGCTCAGCTGAAAAGTTTCTGACGAATAAATCTGCGCGTGCGTTTTTTTGTAATGCTCGCTGTACATTGCAAAAGCCCTTGCTTTGTCTATATGTGCAAGTCTCAGCAATTCTCTCCATTCGTGCTCTTCCAGCTTCAGTTGACGGAAGTCCTTTTGCGATTGCACTTCGATAGGAAAGTATGCGGACAGGATTCCATGACATAGAAAAGTGTCGGATTTCGAATCGATGCAGAATTGAAAGTCTCCATATTCCGCCCCTTCGGCTTGCAGTTGATTGAATCGAACAGCGAGATTCTTGCTTTCCGTCAGCTCTACCCGGCGTTGCAAGTGAGAGCTCTGGGCGAGACGAATTGTCACATCTTCAATGAAACAAAACATGCCGTAGCCACCTACGGCCAGCTGAAAGAGCTCCTTATTCTGAAGACGGGAGACCTCTATTCTTTGCCCGTCTGCCAGAACGGCCGTAAATTTTTCAATGTCTTCTATAAATGGCTTTCTGCCTAAGACACGACCATGAATATTCGATGCTAGTGAACCGCCGATACTTATATTGTCCGCGCCGGTCGGCTTCTGAATTATCGACCAGTTGCAAGCGTGTTCTTTATTCAGGTGGCCGAGGGCTGCGACCAGATCGCCCCACAGCATGCCGGATTGCACAGTCAAAAGACCCTGCGCCGGACAAAAATCGACCACTTTTTTCAGCTTGCTTGTGTCGAGAAGTATTCCGTCGAAGAGAAATTGCTGACCGCCCATCGCATGTTTGCCGCCGGCAATGCAAAAGCGATTCTGGCTGTATTTCTCATCTTTTAGAAGGCAGCTGACTTGAGTGCCTGTCGTCAATTCGATAATTTCTTTGTGTCGGGTGCTATTCAGTTTGGAATGAATGTCGTTGGCAATGGTTTTGCTTTCAAGAGTGTTCGCTTCGGCGACCTGTCGTGGCTGGCTAGTCTTGCGATTTGGTAAATATTTGATCTGATGCATTTGTGCATTACACCTGTTTTTGTATGCAAACATCACTGCGGACACTGAGTCCTGTTTAAATGCCTGATTCCAGCTTAGGGCTGAAAGGTTATATGCAGAGGGCGCGCTAAACACTTCGCCAATTGATCTGCTTTGCCTTTTCATCCGCATTAAATGTATAGACACGCAAAAAGGTGTACCCTTTCTTCTTCCATCGCGTCGGCAGGCAAGTTCCGGCCGTCAAGTGGACTTAATTTCGCTTCTGAGGTTTGAGAGATGTCACAAAGCGCAGTTGTAGAGAATCCGCTCCTCGAGGGCTTGCCGAAAGACAGAGCTGTCGATCCCTTCGCTATGGTTATCCTTGGGGCGCACGGCGATTTAACCAAGCGCAAACTTCTGCCCGCTCTCTATGCGCTTTACATCGACGGCCTTCTGCCCAGAACATTTGCCGTTGTCGGCATGTCTAGAACTGTAATGACCGACGAGCAATTCCGTCAGTCGATGAAAGAGTCGATTCAGAAGTACGCGCCAGACTTGAAATTCGAAGAAGAAGCATGGAGTCGTTTTGCTTCCGGTCTCTACTACAGACCTTCCAATTTCACAGAGGACGGCTCTTTCGATGAGTTGGCAAAATTCCTTGACGAATTGAAGGAAAAACACGGCACGGGCGGCAATCATGTCTTCTATCTGTCGACACCACCCAGCTTGTACGAACCAATTATCACCCAACTGGCCAATTCGAAACTTGTCTCCAAGAAAAGAGCCACCGATAAGCCATGGCAGCGCGTAATTGTCGAGAAGCCTTTCGGGCATGATCTACATTCGTCTCTGGCTCTCGATGACCATATACACAAGGTATTGAGCGAAAACCAGGTATACCGAATCGATCACTACCTCGGTAAAGAGACAGTCCAGAACATCATGGTATTGCGTTTCGCAAACGGCATTTTCGAGCCCTTGTGGAACCGCCAGCATGTTGACCATGTACAAATTACGATTGCAGAAACACTTGGAGTAGAGGGACGCGGTCCCTATTACGAAGAGTCCGGATGCTTGCGCGACATGATTCAGAATCACATGTTGCAACTTGTTTCGCTGGTTGCGATGGAGCCGCCCATATCTCTTGAGCCCGAGGCATCCCGCGATGAAAAGGCAAAGGTTTTGAAGGCTCTGCGTCCGATTTTGCCTGAAGATGTGGATCGCTGTGCGGTCAGAGGTCAGTATGGCGAGGGCTACATAAACGGTGAAAAGGTGCCGGGATATCGCCAGGAGGATAGAGTAGCGCCTGATTCAGCCACTGAGACTTATGCTGCGCTCAAGTTGACAATCGACAACTGGCGTTGGGCGGGTGTTCCGTTCTATGTGCGCTCGGGCAAGCGCCTGGCTAAATCATTGACTGAAATTGCTATCCATTTCAAACGTGCTCCTCACAGCTTATTTGCAGGATTGACCGGTTTGAAAGCCGGCCAAAAAATGGATGATGATTCGCTCAGCCCCAATGTGCTTGTTTTGAAAATTCAACCTGACGAAGGTATATCACTGAAGTTCGCCACCAAGCAGCCCGGTGCCACCACTCAAATCCGCTGGCTCAATATGGATTTCAATTATGGCACCGCATTTGGTGTAAGAAGCCCCAGCGCCTACGAACGCCTGATCCACGACTGCCTGCTTGGTGATGCTTCACTTTTTGCCCGCACCGATTCGGTCGAGACATCCTGGCGCTTCATTCAACCGGTTTTAGAGAATTGGGATATGGCCAAGCAAAAGAAGGGACCCCAACCGCGCTTTCCAAATTATGCGGCCGGTTCATGGGGCCCGGCTGAAGCAGATGAACTGATAGGCTCTACCGGACATACCTGGAGGCGCCTGTAATATGAGTTCCAGTACGGATAATCGCAAATCAACAACAGAGACGAACAATTTTCTTTCCGGGCGCCTTTCACAGGTCGACGTTCAACGTATAGAGCGCGAGCTGAAGGATCTCTGGAGAGCAATCGACGAGGCCAAGCCGGACAGTCAAAAGAGCGAGGAGCCAGTCAAAGTCACCGAAGGCAAAGACGCTGACGCCAGTCTGACGAGCACAAAACCAGCCAATGTAATGCGTGCGTGCACGGCCAATATCGTTCTTTTCAGCGAAGACCTGGACGCAGAAGTGCAGGCTTCCGCTGTGCTTGATGAAGTGGCGATACGACATCCTTCCAGAGCAATCCTGGCAATTTCACGGCGTGCCTCAGAGCAAAGGCTCGAAGCCTGGGTTTCGGCGCGCTGCCATATGGCTGATTCGAAGAGTCTGAAGCAAATCTGCTCGGAACAAATAACTGTTCGTTATGACGGAGAAGGTACGAAGGAGCTGGCCAGTGTGGTATCGCCCCTGGTGATCAATGATTTGCCGGTGGTCTTGTGGTGGCGGGCGAATCGTCTAGATCGCGGTTATCTCGAACCGTTTTGGCG
>Ga0268298_10002085_pt1 | contig 22404 bp, 22 predicted proteins | sample WWTPWeurt_MetaG_FD_194462 | JGI IMG/M metagenome (GOLD analysis project Ga0268298, IMG submission 194462) | Activated sludge microbial communities from WWTP in Nijmegen, Gelderland, Netherland - WWTP Weurt | ecosystem: Engineered > WWTP > Aerobic digester > Activated sludge | place... | reverse complement strand
CAGGTCGCGCACTTGCAGCAGGGGTTCGGAGGGTGTCATGGTCAGATTGCCTGGTGTGTGGTGGGTCGGTGGCTCAACCGACGGCGCCTTCCAGCGATACCGCCAGCAAGGCCTTGGCTTCGAGCGCGAACTCCATCGGCAGCTCGTCGAGGACCGCCTGGCAGAAGCCGCCGACGATCAGCGCCGTGGCTTCCTGCGGGTCGATGCCGCGCTGCTGGCAGTAGAAAAGGCGTTCTTCGGAAATGCGGGTGGTGGTCGCTTCGTGTTCGACCACGGCGTCGTCGCGCGCCACGTCCACATAAGGGTAGGTGTGCGCGCCGCAGTCGGGCCCGATCAGCAGGGAGTCGCACTGCGTGTGGTTGCGCGCACCGGCCGCCGTGGGCGCCATGCGCACCAGCCCGCGGTAGCTGTTGTGCGCGTGGCCGGCGCTGATGCCCTTCGAGACGATGCGGCTCGTGGTGTTGCGCCCGAGATGGATCATCTTGGTGCCGGTGTCGGCCTGCTGGAAATGGTTCGTCACCGCGATGGAGTGGAACTCGCCGCGCGAGTCGTCGCCGCGCAGCACTACGCTCGGGTACTTCCAGGTGATGGCCGAGCCGGTCTCGATCTGCGTCCACGCGATGTGCGAGCGCGCGCCTTCGCACAGACCGCGCTTGGTGACGAAGTTGTAGATGCCACCACGCCCCTGCGCGTCGCCCGGGTACCAGTTCTGCACGGTCGAATACTTGATATGCGCATCGGCATGGGCCACCAGTTCAACCACTGCCGCGTGCAGCTGGTGCTCGTCGCGCTGGGGCGCCGTGCAGCCTTCGAGGTAACTGACGTGGCTGCCCGCCTCGGCAATGATCAGCGTGCGCTCGAACTGCCCGGTGTTGCGCGCGTTGATGCGGAAGTACGACGACAACTCCATCGGGCAGCGCACGCCGGCCGGGATGTAGACGAAGGAGCCGTCGGAGAACACGGCCGAGTTCAGCGCCGCATAGAAGTTGTCGCCCGGCGGCACCACGCTGCCAAGGTAGCGCTCGATGAGCCCAGGGTGGTGCTGCACCGCGTGCGAGAACGAACAGAAGATCACGCCGACCTGGGCGAGTTGCTCACGGAAGGTCGTGCCCACCGAGACCGAATCGAAGACCGCGTCGACCGCCACGCCGGTCACACCCGCCAGGCGCGCACGCTCGTGCAGGGGCACACCCAGCTTTTCGTAGGTCTCCAGCAACTTTGGGTCGACGTCGGCCAGGCTCTTGGGCCCGTCGGTCTGCGCGTTCATCGACTTGGGTGCCGAGTAGTAGCTCAGCGCCTGGAAGTCGATCGGCTCGATGCGCAGCTTGCCCCATGCAGGGTGCGACATCGCCGACCAGCGCTCGAAAGCGGCCAGACGCCACTTCAGCAGGAATTCGGGTTCTTTCTTGCGGCGCGAGATCGCCCGCACCGTGTCGGCGTCCAGTCCCGGCGGCAGTGCGTCACTTTCAACATCGGTGACGAAGCCATGCCGATACGGCAGCTCGAGGGCGCGGACCAGCGGCGCAGCCTGCTCAACGGCCGCCATGGCGTGTCTCCGAGGCGATGAGGTCGAAAATCTTCGTGCTCCAGGACGCGGCCCCGCGTGGCAGGTGAGAAGCCCAGCGGCTGGCGAGCACGGTCTCGAACGAACGGCCGCGCAGCGGGTAGGCACGCACGTCGTCGTGGAGCCGCGTCACCCGCTGCGCGTTCGGGTCGAGATGGAGTTCCGCCCGCGTGGGCTGTTCGATGACGCTGTTCATGGGAGGTCCTGAATAGAGGCATAGCGTATGCCTCTTTAAGAACCTTCACAAGGCCATCCGTGGTTGCCCGCTTCCATGCCGTGGGCATTGGGCCTGAGCCCGCTGCACCCGTGGCCTGTGTCAGTGGCTGCTGGGCTGACCGGAGACCTGTGCCAGATAGAGTGCAGCCACGAGGTCCGACTGCGTGACCATGCCGGACAGGCGGCGTTCGTCGTCGACCACCGGGATGTGGTGCAGCCCCTGGTCCGACAGCCGGGGGACCAGTTCGACCACCGATTCCTGCTCGGTGGCGGTTTGCACCGGGCTGGTCATGATCTGGCCAACGACTTCCGACTTGTCGGAGTAGATGCCGGGCGTGGGTGTCAGCAGGTGTCGGATGCGCTGACCCAGGCTGAGATGGTCGCGAGGGTCGAGCTGGGCATGCTTGAGAAAGTCGACCAGCGTGACCATGCCGATCACCCGACGGGCACGGTCGACGACGGGCAAGGCACGGATGCGATGTCGATGCAACAAGGACCAGGCCTCGTTCAGCGGCGTCGCGAACTCGACGGTCACCAGGTCGCGGGACATGATGTCCGCGCAGCGCACGCTGCCGAAGCGGCGTTGCCACGCCTGCATCTGGGCCTGGCGCAAGATCTGTTCGAGCGCGTCCCGATCGATGTCGACCAACTGATTGAAGTCGCGCAAGGCCGCATCCAGGTCCGCGGTGGTCAGCCCGATGCGGTCTTGCGGTGCGGGGTCGGCGGTGCTGTGTCGGCTGCCGTGAATCACGGGCGCATGCACAGGCGCAGGCCGTGTGATGCGCCGCCAAGCCAGTGCGACGGCCAGCAGCAGCGCCGAGTTCAAGGCCACGGGCATCAAGGCGAAGCTGAAACCGATCTCATGCACGGTGGAGTTTCCCAACACCGCCGTGATGGCCACCGCACCGCCCGGAGGATGCACGCAGCGCAAGGGGAACATCAAGGCCAGCGCGAGGCCGGCTGCCAACGCAGCGGACGTTGGCGTCGAGCCCATCGCCTGGAACACGGCAACGCCGACCAGCGCCGCCATCACATTGCCCATCATCATCGGCCAGGGCTGCGCCAACGGGCTGCTCGGGACGCCGAACAGCAGCACGGCCGAGGCGCCCATCGGCGCGGCCAACCACGGTGAACTGGCGCCCCAGCCCAACCAGGTCAGTGCGCCGGCGACCCACAGGCCCAGCACCGCACCGACCACGTCGCGGGCACGCTCGCGTGCGTCCACCGTCTGGCGCTGCAGGCCCAGCCACAGCAGCCACCGGTTCTCTTCCAGCGCGTTTTTCATGGTTCAAGTGTTCGTTGCTGCAGCCATACCGCACAGGGCCAGACCGGTGCCGTCCCATGCCCCCAGGCGACCCTTCGTCACCGCCTGTCCGGCAGCGGGTGGTAGGCGTGGAACTGCTCGTCCCGGATCCAGCCTCGGGCGACATACAGGGCCTGCCCAGGCGCGTTCCCATGCGCCACGTTCAGCGAAACGCGCACGGCACCCTGCGACCAGGCGTAGCGCTCGGCCGCAGCCAGCAGGCCTGACGCGACACCCGTACGGCGGCCGAGCGGGTGGACGAAGAGGTCGTTGAGCACGAACACCCGTGCCAGCGCTGTGGACGACCAGCTCGGATACAGCTGTGCAAATCCCACGGGAGCGGCGTCCACATGTGCGATGAAGACGACCGATTCCCCGTGGTCGAAACGGGCCTTCAGGAAATCGCGAGCAGCCGGCAGATCGCCGGTCTGCCCTTGGAACTCGCGGTACTGGTTGAAGAGCTCAGCCAGTTCTTGCGTATTTCGGCGAACGTGACCGACGATTTCGGTGAACGTGACCGGTTTGAGCGGTCGGTGCTGAGTTGCGCGGGATGGATTGTAGGAAGTGGCTGTTTGAAGGTAGCTGAGCGGCTCCGTGGTTGAGGTTGTCGGGCGGGACGTCGCTCTGCGGCGGCGGTGTCTTGTAGCGTCACGGTGTCGCTGCCGTCGATTTGCGCGGTGGCCGCCTTGCCCGGTCGCATCGACTTGCCCTTGAGATTCAAGCGATGGCTGCGCGACAGCAGCCGGTCGAGGATGGCGTCGGCAACCGTCGCATCGCCGATCCAAGCGTGCCAGTGCTCGACGGGCAACTGGCTCGTCACGATCGTCGGACGCGTTCCCGCCCGGTCGTCGATCACCTCCATCAGATCGGCGCGAGTCGGCCCGTCCAAGGCGGCCAGCCCCCAGTCGTCCAACAGCAAGACGTCGGTGCGCGCCACCGCGGCCAGCCATCGTCCGAAGCCGCCGTTGCCATGCAACACGCGCAGATCCTCGGCCAGGCGGGGCACCCGCAGGTACAGCGCCGAGTGCCCACGACGGCAGGCGTATTGCGCCAGCGCGCAGCCGATCCAGGACTTGCCTGAACCCGTCGGCCCGGTGATCAAGATCGCCGCGCCGTCTTCGACCCACCTGGAGAGCGCCAGGCTCATCAACGAACTGCGCTCGAAGCCGCGCCCGGGCTTGCTGTCGACATCTTCAATGCAGGCTTGCGGGTACTTCAGGCCGGCCCTCTTCATGAGCGCTGCGCGGCGCTTGTCATCGCGGTGGTGCACCTCGCGATCCACCATCAATGCCAGGCGCTCCTCGAAGCTCAGGTTCGTGCTGGCGGCACTCGAGAGCTGCTCCTCGACAGCCGAGGCCATGCCGGCGAGCTTCAAGTCGCGCAGCTGCGCAAGGGTGTTGTTCATCATCATCGGGAAGTCCTTCAGTGCGTGTTCAATGGAAGTACGAAGCGCCGCGCAGGTTGTCGTGCTCGGGCGAGACCCACTCGGGCGCGGGCGCGGGGCGAGCGATGAGGTCACGCCCATTGGCCAGGATGTCGCGCACATGGCGGTACTGCCCGGCCCCGAGCTCAAGCGCCAGCGCGCAGGCCGCCTCGACGCGCTGTGGGCCATAGCGCTTGGCCAGGCTGAGCAGCCCCAGGCAGCTGCGGTAGCCGTGCTCGGGATGGCGGAAGCGCTGCAGCAACTCAGTGACGAACCGGCCGGTGGCCACGCCGATGTCGCCGCCCCAGTGGATCAGCCGCTCGGGCGTCCACTCCTTGTGCGCCCTGTGGGCTGCCGGCATGTGTTCGTCCAGCGTCGTGAACCCGCCTCGGCGCGAGCTGCGGGCGTGGCACGCCACGCGCTCGCCGCGGTGCAGCACTTCCACCAGCGCGTCGGTGATGCGTGCCTCTAGCCTCAACCCGACCAGCGAGTGCGACACGCTGTAGCGGTGCCCTTCGACCTCAACGTGGTAGTCGATGTGCACCGCCACCGTCTTGAAGCTGGCCCACTGCCAGCGTTGCGCCGGCAAGGCCGACAGGGTGGGCGCGTCGAGCGAGGCGAAGAGACTGGCACGGCTGCCGTTGAGCTTCTGGAACCGGCGTTCGTTGAGCGACGGCAGCAGCGCCGCCAGGGCCGCGTCGGCGGCATGCACATCCGCCAGGACGGTGTGTCGCAGCCTTGCCATCAGCCAGCGCTCGACGACTTGCACCGCCGACTCGGCGCTGGCCTTGTCCTTCGGAGAATACGGCCGCGCCGGAAGGATGGAGACGCCGTAGTGGCGGGCGAAGTCGCTCACCGTCTGGTTGAGCTTGGGCTCGTAGCGGCAGGCATCGCTGACGAGTGCGCGCGGGTTGTCCGGCACGATCAGCTGCGGCACGCCGCCGTAGAAACTCAGCGCGCGGGCCATCGCGCCAAGCCAGGAGCGCATGCTCTGGTCGGCGGTCGCGCAGGCGAAGGTGTAGCTCGATGCACCCATGGCGGCCACGAAGACTTGCGCGCGGGAACCGTCGGCCAACGCGAGGGTCGGTCCGGCGTAGTCGATGAAGAGCTTCTCGCCAGCGCGCCGCTGCTGCCGCATCGAGCGCTTGAGCGTCTTGGCGAAGGCCTTGTAGTGGCCGCAGAACTGGGTGTAGGCCCAGGTCCGTTGACCTTCGTTGGCCGCACGGTATTCGCCCCACAGCAGCATCAGCGTCACGCCCTTGCGCCGCAGTTCGATGTGCACGCGGGCGTAGTCGGGTTCGACGGCACGGCTGAGCGCCGCACCGCTACCCATCAGCCGGCGTTCGAGCGATGCCTCATCGAGTTCGGCCGTTGAAGCCCAGTCCAGGCCGGCGCCGCTGGCCAGGCTGAGGTACTTGGCGACGGCGCCCTTGGAGATCGACAGGCTGCTCGCGATGCGCTCGTGGGATAAGCCGCCCTGGTACTTGAGTCGAAGTATGTCCTTGATCATGCGTATGTCCATGCGTTGCTGCGGCATCGGTCCCGGCCCTCAAAGGGCGCGAGGCTATGCCCAGCGGTAGGTTCATACGCAACGTCGGCACCGGCCATCGATCAGGCCAGGCTCTCTTCAAGAAACCAATGTCGGCCCTTCGGTCACGCCACCGAAATGACCGGTCACGTTCCCGAAACCGCCGGTCACGATCCCGAAAACACCGGTCACGCTCTTCCGAAATACGCAGTTCTTCCAGGTCGGAAAAGACGGCCTGACGGATGTGGGGTGTCTTCATGCGCAGCGGTGGACGGTTTGAATTCGGCCGACTGCACGGGCTTGCAGTCGGTGGCCCATTGTTGCCACGCGGACGGCCGCGACGTCGCCAGCGCGCTCAGGACACGGGTGTGTCGGCGGCGGGGAGCGCGGGCGTCGGCGAGGCGGTCGCATCGTGGTCCTGCCCCCAACTCATCCAGTCCTCACCGAAGAGCTCGGCAGGATGAGGCGTCGCCACGCTGCCGTTGCCACAGGCCATCGCGTCGGCCGGGCAGTACCGGTCGCAGCCCCAGCAGATGCGCTCAGGGTGCGCCGGGTTCAGCGGAAACTTCTTAACCACGTGCGCCGATCAGCCTGGAGGTACGCCAAACTGCGGAAACAGCACATCGTTCTCGAGCCGCATGTGGTGCTGCAAATCGTCGGCGAACTCTCGCACGCTTGCACTCAGCTGCCGCCAAGTGGCGCGGGCATCGTCGGGTGGCGTGGCGTTGTGGGTCAGGGTCAGCAACTGGGCAAGCCGTTCCGCGTGCTCGGCGTGTTCTGCCCGCATGACGCCGATCGGATGCACAACAAGGGGGTTGCCGCCTCGGACCAGCATCGGGAACAGGATGGTCTCTTCCTTCTCCATGTGCGCCAGCAAGTCTGAGTGCATGAACTTCAGCAGCGCCGTCAAGCCGCGCGGCGCGGCGGCATGGTCGGCGCGCACAGCCTCCACCTCGGCCGCAAGGCGAATCAGTTCCGGCAGTTGCTGGCGATGCACCTCGTGGAAGCGCGTCAGGATGTGGTGGACGAGCGCCGACGGCTCGGAAGGCTCCACCAAAACAGTGGGGGCGCAGGTCCCGGCAGTCGGACAGGATGGTGTCGATGTCATGGCATGGTTGACGTTGACGTTGACGTTGGGTGGCTGGCCGCCGTTGCGGCCATCAGAGCGTCGATCCGTTTGCCGATCGCTGTGAGTGATCGGGAGACCCGGCGGAAGGATTGGCTGGCGCGCGCGACCCGGTACGTCGCATGCGCATCGCCAGGCCGACCCGGTCGAGTTCGGCGTCGCTCAGCAGCCGCCGGGCCATCGGCAGGAGTTCGGACTCTTCGCGAGCGATGTGCCGCTGATACCGCTGGGCGAACCCGCTCAGGTCGTCTTGGGCGAGCAGCACCGTCTGGCCTGCCGCCACCTGCGCGAGCACCGCACGCAGCGTTTGCCAGCCTGCCTCGAGTTCACGATGCTCTGCCGTGAGCGCCCCCGTGAGATCGCGCAGGCAGACCGCGTCCGAACCCGCCATGGACTCGATCAGCGCGGGGAAGAGGTCGCGTTCCTCGTCGTCATGGTGGTGCCTGGCCGACGTGTCGAAGTAGCGCATCACCGCCGTGGCGGCTTCCTGCGCCGGCCGATCCGGACCGTGTGCGGCGATGTGCGGCACCAGGCGCAACAGCGTCGAAAACTGATCCTGCACCCGCAGGTGGCAGGCTGCGAGCATCTCCAGCGGCACCTCGAAGCCGACGGCAGGGGCCGAGTGGCCTGGAAGCGTGATGTCCATGGTGAGTTCTTCGGGTGGTCACCGCTGCGCAGACGCCTTGGCTTGCCGCTGGGGCCGCCTGGATGTCGGCATGCTCACGGTGATAGGCTGCTTGCCGCGGACCGAAGGACCCTTTGAGAGGCTCTCTGGTCCTGGTGGTCCTGAAGTCAAATCGGCCAGCGTCGCGCCGTCCAGTGCCTGGAAGTACCCGCGCAGCGCCGCGTCGAACAAGTGCTTCAGGCGACAGTCGGGCGTCAAGGTGCAGGCATTGGTGCTGGCATCGAAACATTCGACGAGCCTGAAGTCGGTTTCCGAGGACCGCACCACGTCGCCGATGCGGATGGTCCCGGGCTCATTCGACAGGCGCAGGCCGCCGCCGCGCCCGCGCGTGGTCTCGATCAGACCCTGCCGCGCCAGGTCGTTGACCACCTTCATCAGGTGGCCCTTCGACAGGCCGTGCTGCTCGGCCAGTTCGTTGATCGTGACCAGGCGCTCGCGGTGCCGCGCGCAGTACATCAGCACGCGCAGGGTGTAGTCGGTGTATTCGGAAAGCCGCATTCCTTGCCCCAAAGATGTACGTATTGTATTGCTTTAAAGTGCGCTCGTACTTAAGATACATCAATCGTCGATGTTTACCCGAGTCCCGGGTTCGTCATCGATCGTGAACCCGCCGCACCCCCATGACCTCGCTTCCGCCTCTCACCGCCGCACCGCCGGCTGCCGCGCCCCTACCCCAGGGCTGGCCGCTGTTGCGGCTCGGCTTCCGTCCCTTCTACCTGGGTGCGGCCGCCTACGGCATGCTGGCCGTGCCGCTGTGGATCGCGATGCTGCTGGGCGAGGTGTCGCTGAACCTGACGGTCTCGCCCGTGCTCTGGCACGCCCACGAGATGCTGTTCGGCTTCGCCGTCGCGGTGATCGTGGGTTTCCTGCTCACCGCAGGCAAGGCCTGGACCGGTCTGGCCACGCCGCGCGGCGCGGTGCTCGGGGCCCTGGCCGGGCTCTGGCTGGCCGCCCGGCTCGCGGCCGTCTTCGCGCCCTATGCCGTCTATGCGGCGTTGGACCTGCTGCTGCTGCCGCTGGTGGCGGCCATCCTCATCACCGTGCTGCTGCGTGCCGGCAACCGGCGCAACCTGCCGCTGGGTGCCATCCTCTTGCTGCTGACCGTGGCCAACGCGGTGTTTCACGCGGCCGTGCTGGGTGTCGTCGACATCGCCCCAGTGCGTGCGCTGCACGCCGGGCTGGCACTGGTGGTGATGATCGAGTGCGTGATCGCCGCGCGCGTGATCCCGGCCTTCACGATGTCTGCGCTGCCCGGCGTGAAGCTGCAGGCGCCGCGTGTGCTGGAACAGGCCACGCTGGCCACCACGGCCGTCGGCCTGGCACTGTGGGTGCTGGCGCCGGCGAATGCCTTCACCGCCGTGGTCCTGGGCGCAGCCGCCTTGCTGCACGCCCAGCGGCTGTGGCGCTGGCAGCCGCTGCGCACGCGCGCACGCCCCATCCTGTGGGTGCTGCACGCGGCCTATGCCTGGCTGCCGATCGGCCTGGGGCTGCTGGCGCTGTCCCAGCTCGGCGCGGTGGGGGTTTCGGCCGGCATCCACGCGCTGGCGGTGGGCGCCACCGGCGGGCTCATCATCGGCATGGTCACCCGCACGGCGCGCGGCCACACCGGCAGGCCACTGCAGGTGTCGCGGCTCGAAGTCGCCGCCTACCTGCTGGTGGCCGGCGCTGCGGTGGCGCGGGTGTTGCTGCCGCTGCTGTCACCACAGCATCTCGTCATCTGGCTGGTGGCCGCTGCCGCAGCCTGGGGGCTGGCGTTTGCGCTCTATCTGTTCGTCTTCGCGCCCTGGTTGCTGGCGCCACGCCTCGACGGCAAGGACGGCTGATGGCCGGCCTCGCTGCGCGCCCGGCGCCGCCTCTGCCCGTTCCTCCCCTTCTCGCCCCACCGGTTTCCCTGCGCCTGTCGCGCCATTCCGCTCGCGTTTTCACTCCACACACATTCTGAAAGGCATCACCACCATGTCCGCTCTCGCCACAGCCTCCCCCGCCGCCATCGACCTGCGTACGATCGCACCGCGCGAACGGCATGCCCTGGTCTTCGCTCGCTTCGATGCCCTGCAGGCGGGGCAGACCCTGCAACTGGTCAACGACCACGACCCCCGGCCGCTGCGCTTCCAGCTCGATGACCGGGCCTTCGGCCAGTTCGAATGGGCCGCGCTGGAGTCGGGGCCGGAGGTCTGGCGGGTGCAGATCACGCGGGTCGGCATCAAACCCACCCCGGTGGACAAGGACTCGTGCTGCTCCGGCGGCGCGTGCTGCGGCTGATCCGCAGAGGGCCCGGCCATGACCTTCGTCGTCACCGAGGCGTGCATACGCTGCAAGTACACCGACTGCGTGGACGTGTGCCCGGTCGACGCCTTCCGCGAAGGTCCGAACTTCCTCGTCATCGACCCCGACGATTGCATCGACTGTGCGGTGTGCGTGCCGGAATGCCCGGTGAACGCGATCTTCGGCGAAGAGGACGTGCCCACCGATCAGCAGCACTTCACGGCCTTGAATGCCGAGCTGGCGCGTGACTGGAAGCCCATCACCCGCACCAAGCTGGCCCTGCCCGACGCCGACGCGTGGAGCCGCATCGAGTCGAAGCTCGGTGAGCTGAAGCGATAAGTGCCGTGACCCGAAAAGCACCCTCGCGCCCCGTCATCCCGATCCGGCCCACCGCCGGCGAAGTCGCCAACGCGGGCGACGCGGACGACGGCGTGCACTTCGTCTCGATGTACCAGAAGCAGCCCGACATCTACCCGCGGGCGGTAAAGGGCTGGTTCGCCACCTGGCGCTGGACCTTCGTCTGGCTCACGCAGCTGCTGTTCTACGGCATGCCCTGGCTGCTGTGGGACGGTCGCCAGGCGCTGCTCTTCGACCTGGAGGCGCAGCGCTTCTACATCCTGGGCCTGGTGCTGTACCCGCAGGACCTGATCTTCCTGGCGGCCCTGCTCGTGCTCTCTGCGCTGGCCTTGTTCTTCTTCACCGCGGTGGCGGGCCGCCTGTGGTGTGGCTACACCTGCCCGCAGACCGTCTACACCGAGATCTTCATGTGGGTCGAACGCCAGTGCGAGGGCGACCGCATCGCGCGCATGCGGCTGGACCAGGCGCCGTGGTCGGCCGAGAAGCTCGCGCGCAAGGGCGCGACGCAGCTGGCCTGGGTGGCCATCGGCTTGTTCACCGGGTTCAGCTTCGTCGGCTACTTCACGCCGATCCGCGAGTTGAGCCAGGCGGTGCTGACCCTCGCCGTGACACCCTGGAACGCGTTCTGGATCCTGTTCTACGGCGCGGCGACCTATGGCAACGCGGGTTACCTGCGCGAGCAGATGTGCAAGTACATGTGCCCCTACGCCCGCTTCCAGAGCGCGCTGATCGACAAGGACTCGTTGATCATTACCTACGACAGTGCACGCGGCGACCCGCGCGGCTCGCGCTCACGCAAGCAGAGTGCCGCCGCCCAGGGGCTGGGCGACTGCATCGACTGCACGCTGTGCGTGCAGGTCTGTCCCACCGGCATCGACATCCGCGACGGCCTGCAGAACGAGTGCATCGGTTGCGCCGCCTGCATCGATGTCTGCAACGACGTGATGGTCAAGATGGACTACCCAAAAGGCCTGATCCGCTACTCGACCGAAAACGGCGTCGTCCATGGCTGGTCGAAGCTGCAGATGTTCAGGCGCGCCCTGCGCCCGCGCGTGCTGATCTACGGCGGCCTGCTGTCGGCCGCCAGTGTGGCCTTCGCCGCGAGCGTGGCGCTGCGCAGTCCGTTCCAGGTCGATGTGGTCAAGGATCGCGGCGCGCTGGCCCGGGTCGTCGAGGACGGAGCGATCGAGAATGTGTACCGCCTGCAGATCATGAACCGCACCGAACAACCGCAAACCTACCGCATTGACGCCCAAGGCATCCCTGGCCTGGAGGTGCAGACAGAGGTCGTGAGGACGCCACCTGCAGGCATCAGCTCAGTCGTCGTCAGCCTGCGTCTGCCGTACAGCGCTGCCCAAGGCCTGCTCGGACAATCGGCGCCCGTGCAGTTCGAAGTCAACCAGCTTGACGGTACGCGCGCCGCCGCTGCCGTGCAGCGCGAGAAGTCGACCTTTTACGTCCCACGTTGAGCGGCCCGCCGCCCGCGCAGGCCGTCAAGACGCCGGCCGCGCTTCGAACATAGGGAACAGCACCGTCTCTTCGAGCTGCACGTGCTGCGCCAGGTCGTCGAACAGCTTGGCGACGGCAGCGCGCAGCGCAGCCACGTCGGGCTCGGTGCCTGCAGGGGCCACCAGGTCGGCCATCCTGTGCTCCAGTTCGGCCACCACGTCGGCATGGTCGAGATGTTCGGCCTGCATGTCGTCGATGAGGTGAACGATCAAGGTATTACCGCCCTGTTCCATCATCGGGAACAGACGCATCTCCTCCTTGAACATGTGCATCTCGAGCGCCTTGGCCATGACATCCAGGTCATCGGCCAGAGTCGGCGTCGCGCCCTTGCCCTCGAGCTCACGCGCCAGCGCGACGATGCCCGGCAGTTCGCGGCGGTGGGTCTCGTGAAAGCGCGTCAGGATATGGTCTATCAGTTCTGCTGCCGTTGAAGGCACGCTCATGCCTGCTCCCTGGATGCTCGGTGTGTGGGCATCGCCGCTCCGCGCGCCGCAGGTGCCCGAAGTGGATGGCGAGCCCATTCAGCCGAAGCTGACCGGCTGGCCGTGAATGTCGAACGGAATGAAACTGCCGATCCGACCCGACTTGATCGATTCGACCATGCGCTGCAATGGCGCTTCGGCCTCGGTGCTGGTCGGGCTGCGGCCGGCGCTGCCCGACAACGCGGCGACGAAGACGATGTCCCAGCCCGGCCCGGCGCGCCGCGACTCTTCGAGAAGGGCCTCGAACGAGGGCAACTCGTCCGGTGACTTGTCCACGCACATCAGCGGCGTCAGCGTGCCGCCTTCGCCGACCTGGAAGCGGGCACGCTGCTCAGGGGTGGCGTCGTCGGGCAGTTCGGCCGCGGTGAACACGAACAACAGTCGCTGCGGTTCGGTTTGCTGGCTTGCCGAGCGCAGCAGATCGTCGAAACTGGCAATGGTCATCGAGGGCTTTCATGGGTGGGTGGGGGCTGGCAGTTCTTTACGGCCTGCCGCGGCAGCGTGCGCGCCATCGAACCCGCCAGTCTAAGCATCAGGCTGTATGGCTCAAGCGACGCCTGCCGTGGTGCGCGCCGGGCCTTCGTCAGGTTCGTCTCTGCGCCGATCTGTCGATGCATGCGCTTCGCCAATCGGTGGCGTTCCATGCAAATTTGCGCGCGAAACTACTCCATGGCTGACCCTGATTCAGGGCCTGCTTGAAGCCCGACGCATCGGTGATCCAGGTTCCCCCCAGCGTGGTGACGCCTGCCTTGAAAAGCACTTCCGGCAGGCATCCGGCGCCCGGACCGATCAACGCAATGTGCCGTGCCTTGCGGCAGTTCGCCAGCACAATGTCCAGTGTGTGGTTCAGCAGCACGGTGCTGGTGGAGAGCACCTTGTCGCAGCCATCGAGATCCTTCGGGTCCAGCGTAACCGTGAAGCCGACGTTTTCACCCGCAAGATCAGCCCGCAGTTCAAGCACGGTCAGTCGCGCGCCACGTGCGGTGACTTGTCTGACCAGGGGTGGAAAGAGACCGACCATGCCGATGTGTTCACCGGGCTGGGGATCGATGCCGCCGATCGAGTCTGGTGCTGCGGGCGGGACAAGGCCCATCCGGTCAAGGACGTGCCGTGACAAGGCGTTCACCGCCGCAAAGCCCAACGTGCGGGCCACCGCGTCGCCCCCCAGCCAACCGGCAGCCATGTCCATCGCGTCGGCGCCCCGCAGTTCAACGGCCGCCCGCCCGCTGGCAAGTGCGTCCAGGCTGCCGTCGAGCAGTACATAGCTCAAACCCAGCGAGCCGTCTTCCAGTTCCAGCGCGCCAAACTCGCCGTCCTTGCTGCCATTCCAGGGCACGGGCGGCAGGTGCAAGGCCTTGACCCGGGGCACGGGTGCACTCCCCAGGCGGCGTGCCAGGTCAGAGAACAGGGCTTCGGCGATCGGCGTCATGGCTGCATCATGCCGTTGCGAACCCTGCGGTGCCTCCTGGCGGAGTCCATCCGACAAGATGTTGTTTCCGCGGGGTCAAGGGGCGCCGAACCCGATCGCCCGGGCTCAACCGATCACCTCGGGCCAGACGGTGTGGAACCACTGACCGGCCGGCCGGTCGACACGCTCGTAGGTGTGGGCGCCGAAGAAGTCGCGCTGCGCCTGCAGCAGGTTGGCAGGCAGCCGGGCGCAGCGGTAGCTGTCGTAATAGGCCAGCGACGCGCTCAGCGCCGGCACCGGCACACCGCTGGCCACGGCCATCGCCACCACCTCGCGCCAGGCCTGCTGGCTGCGGTTGAGCACGCCTTCGAAGAAGGGTGCCCGCATCAGGTTCGGCAGTTCCGGATCGGCGCGGTAGGCATCGGTGATGCGGCCGAGGAAGCGCGCGCGGATGATGCAGCCGCCGCGCCAGATCGACGCGATGCCGCCGAGGTCGAGTGCCCAGCCCTGCTTCTCGCTCATCGTGCGCATCAGGTCCAGGCCCTGTGTGTAGCTGACGATCTTGGCTGCGTACAGCGCGTCGTGCAGCCGCTGGGCCAGTTCGGCGCGGTGCACCGCCAGTGTGGACGTCGGCCCCCGAAGCCGCGTGCTCGCGGTCACGCGCGCGTCCTTCATCGAAGACAGCACGCGTGCCTCGACCGCCGCGTTGATGGTGCTCACCACCACCGCGTTCTCGGCTGCGCTGACGAGCGTCCACTGCCCGGTGCCCTTCTGCCCAGCCTTGTCGAGGATGAGATCGACCACCGGCTCGCCGGTCTCGGGGTCGCGCTGGCGCAGCGCCTTGGCGGTGATCAGGATCAGGTAGCTCTGCAGTTCGCCCTCGTTCCAGCCCTCGAAGATGTCGGCCATCTCGTCCGTCGAGAAGCCCGCCGCCCGAAGCATCGCGTAGGCCTCGCAGATGAGCTGCATGTCGCCGTATTCGATGCCGTTGTGGACGGTTTTTACGTAGTGGCCGGCGCCGCCGGGGCCGATGTGGATGACGCAGGGCTGGCCGTCCACCCGCGCGGCAATGGCCTCGAAGATCGGGCGCATCAAGTCCCACGCGGACGCTGGTCCGCCGGGCATGATCGACGGGCCCTTGCGCGCGCCCTCTTCGCCGCCAGAGACGCCAGCACCGATGAAGCGCAGCCCGTGCGCGGTGAGCCGGGCGTCGCGCCGCTCGGTGTCGGTGTATAGGCTGTTGCCGCCGTCGATGACGATGTCGCCGGCTTCCAGCCGCGGCAGCAGTTGCTCGATCAACGCGTCGACGGCGGCGCCAGCCTTGAGCATCAGCATCACCTTGCGCGGCCGCGACAGGCTTTGAATGAATTCGTCGAGTGTCGCTGCGCCGAGCAGCCGCTTGCCCGGGTGCGCGGTGACGAACTCGCGCGTCACTGCGTCGGTGCGATTGAAGACACTGACACTGAAGCCCCGGCCCTCGATGTTGAGCACCAGGTTCTGGCCCATCACGCCCAGCCCGATGAGGCCGAAGTCGTTCTGCACGGTCATGGTGTCGAGCCTCGGGGGGAAGGGTCCGCATTGTCGCCGCGGGCCGTCCAACGATTCCCCGCGGCTCCGCGACCCGGAAATGGCGTTGGGGCTTGCGCTGCATCAGGGCGCGCGAGGAAGCTCGAGGGACCGCACCGCTTCTCAGTCGGCGGCCGCCGCTGGTGAGGTAGTCCACTCTGGGCGTCGGTCGAACACGGAGCGCGCGGCTGCACGACCGGCGGCTTCGCTGCCTTGAATCGTGATTGACGAAGGTCTGCAACGGGTCGCAATGCATAGCTTTGCATTGCGACCCCTATGCATAGCACTCAACTATGTGTAGTTGCACCCCGCCCGACGCGGCCGACCACTCGGTCGACGACCGCGTCCAGGCGTGGCGCACTTTCCATAGTTACAGGCTCTGCAGGAACTTCATCAGGTCGTCGTCGGCACGGAATCGCGGTAGCTTGATATCGGGCGCTTGGAGCCGGGCCAGTGCCTTCTCCTTCATCTCCAGGTTGGCCTCGACATAGCGGTGTGTCGTGTTGGTGCTCTCGTGGCCGAGCCACAGCGCGATCACGTTGAACGGCACGCCGCTTTGCAGCAGGTGCATGGCTGTCGTGTGCCTCAGGGTATGCGGGGAGACGCGCTTGGTCTTCAGACTCGGCTGGTCTGCGACGGCTCTGTGCACCGCCAGCGCCAGTCGCTGCGCCACGTTGCATCGGGTCATCGGATGCCCGGCTCGATTGGGCAGCAATGCCGCCGACGCACGCAGTTGCGGGTTGGCGTGGAGCCAGGCGCGGATGGCCGCCGCGGTGGATTTCCACAGCGGCACCGAGCGATCCTTGCGGCCCTTGCCGTGCAAGTGCACGCAGGCCGATCCGTCCAACACCACGTCGGCGACGCGCACCCCGACGATCTCCGACACGCGTGCGCCGGTGTTATAGAGCAAGCTCAGCAGCAGGTGGTCTCGCTGCGATGTCCATTCGGTGCCCGGCTGTCCCAGCACGGCGATCATCTCCGGTCGCGTCAGGTGGCCCAGCAGCGGCCGCTCGAAGCGCTTCATCGGCACGGCCATCGCGCGTTCGACGGCGTGCAGCGCCGTCACGTCGCGCCGGCCGGCGAACTTCAGGAACGCACGCAGCGCGGTAAGCCGCAGGTTGCGGCTGCGCACCGAGTTGTGCCGATCCCGTTCCAGGTGGGCCAGGAACTTCAGGATCAACTCCGGCGTCATGTCCGTGAGCTGCATGGACATTGGCGGCTTGCCCAGTTGCTGAGCGGCATACCCGAGATACAGCGTCATCGCATCGCGGTAGTTGGCCACGGTGCGTGGGCTGAGCGCGCGCTGCGCGACCAGATACTCGGTGAAGAACTGCTGCACCAGCGCCGGGAAGCTTGGCGGGGAGCCCTTGTGGTTGGAGTGCCCGTCACGCATGGCTGAGCTCCGGCATGCACGACTCGAAGCGCTGGGCGGCTACCGCCATCAGTTCCGGCACCGCCTGCAGGTACCAGTAGGTGTTGGTCACCATCGCGTGCCCGACATAGGTCGACAGCGACAGCATTGCCTCGTCTACGTCGATGCCCTCCTGCTGCCACAGCAGGATTCGCCTGACCACGAAGGTGTGCCTGAGGTCATGGATGCGTGTTGCATGGTGCGTACCGCGGTTGACCCACCCGAGCTCATTGCGCAGCGTGGCGAAGACGCGCTCGACCTGGTGGCCGCTCATCGGTTTGCCGAACAGGCGGCCCCGCGTTCCGATGAAGAACGCAGCATCGTCGTCGCGTGAGGCGCCGGCCACGTCCCGCATCCAGCGGTATTGGCCCAAGGCCTTGGCCGTGCTCGGATGCAGCGGCACCTGGCGCGACTTGGCGAACTTCGTGCGCCGGATCGTCAGCACGCCTCGCCTGAGGTCCACGTCGCCCAGGGTCAGCGACAACGCCTCGGACAGGCGCAGGCCGCAACTGGCGATCAAGCCGAACAGCGTCTCGTAGACCAGGCCGCGCAGGCCAGGACTGGGGCCGAGTTCGCGCGCGGCAGCCAGCAACTGCCGCACTTCCTCTTGGCTGTAGATGTGCGGTGCCTGGCGCTCGGGCAACCGTCCGAAGATCGTGTCGTCAGGCACTTCGGTGGCCGGCTCGAACTGCTGCATCCAGCGTGCGAAGGAGCGCAAGTGCTTCAGCCGCCTGGCCCAGGTCCGGGGATCGACGCTGGCATGTGTGTCCAGACGCGCCCACTCGGCCATGACCTCCAGGGTTAGTGGCCCGCGGTGGCGAGTGCGCCGGACGTACTCGGCCAGGCTGCGCAGGCTGTAGGCGGTCGAACGCAGTTGGAAGCCCAGGGTGCGACGCTCCGTGAGGTAGCGCTCCACGAGCGCGGTCAGGCCGATCGTCATGGCGTCCTCCCGGTGGCGGCAGCGGCGGGCTTGCCGGGCCAAGGCAGGGCGACTTCGACGAGGCTGCCGCTGTCGAGCTTGGCGTAGATCAGCGTCGTGTTCAGCGAGCGATGCCGCAGCACGTCGGCCACCTCCTTGAGCGAAGAGCCGCCGGCCAGCAGACGGCTGGCCATCGTGTGACGCAGCAGGTGCGAGCGGGTGTGCGACAGCCCGGCGCGGGCATAGGCCTGGCGAATAGTCTTGCGCACGAGGTCCGGGCCAATCGGCCGTTCCCGTGGCGTCATGTGGCGGGCGAAGACCATGCGGTGCTGGGTCTTGGGTCGCTCGCCACGCAGGTAGGCGGCGATCGCATGCCCTGTGGCTTCCGGCAGCGGCATCACGTCCTCACGCCGGCCCTTGGTTCGACGCAAGGTGATCGTGCCTGCATCCCAGTCGATGTCGTCCAAGCTCAGGCGTGCGACCTCGCCGCTGCGCAGACCCAGATCGAGCATGCAGCGCACCATGGCGTCAGCACGCAGCATTGACGGGCCGCTCTGGCCAAGGGCAGACTCAAGCTGTTCGACCTCTGCGGGCTCCAGCGACTTGGGCAGCGCGGCCAGTTGCCAGTTCGCCGGATATGCCAGCGCACCAACCAGCGCATGGGTGCGGTCGCCCAGCGTCGCACGCCAGCGGAAGTAGCCACGCAGTGCCGAGACCACGGCGCCCAGGCTCGTCGGCGCCTTGTAGTTCTTGGCCTGGGCGGCGAAGAAGCGGCGCACGTGCTCCGGCGTCATGATCTCGAACTGGATGCCGTCGTCACCGAAGTGCTTGCGCAGCAACGCTTCGACGAGACGCAGAGCACCCTCGCGGGTCTTCGGTGCGAGCCCTCGGACCTGCGTCATGTACTGGTCGTAGCGACGCAGTTCCTGGCCCACTGGGGTCACGTCCTGCGGCTTGGGCCCGATGGCATCGGCATCGCGCAGCACGACCAGAAGGTGTGCCAGTGCGGCGCGCACGCTGGCTGGGTGACGCGCATTCGTCGCGCAGGTGCAATGAGGAAGATGACCCTCGAGGAACTCGACCACGAGCGTCTCGTCGATCTCGGCCAGCCGTTGGTGGGCCTGGCGCATCCACGTCGAAAGATGCATCACAGCCGCTTCGCAGCTGCGCACATAGCCGGCAGCGTTGCCGCGATCGAGCAGGTACTGGCGGTACGCCGGAACATGCCGCTCCAACTGGGTGCAGCCGCCCTTGCGGGCAGGGAGTTCGGATCGAGATGAAGGCTTGGTTCGCATGGCAGTCTCCAGGTTGTGGAGACGCCAGTGCACCTGGACAGGAAAACTATGTACAGCTGCTCACGGCAGAGACCGCAGGTTGCCCGCGTCGTTGCTCATCGATTGCCATCGCGCCGACTGCGACTACGCATAGTTGAGTGCTATGCATAGGGGTCGTCAGCGGGTCATGCTCGAAGCAGGTAAAGCGCCAGCTGTCTGTACACCAGCGGCCGCTCGCGCTACGCATCAGCTCCCGAAACATCGTCGGGATGCGGCACCAGGGCCTCCGCGACGATGTCCTCGGGCTCGGTCGTCGTCACCCGCTCCAGGCACTCCAGCAGCGGCGGCGCGTGGACGTCCGTCGCCGTGGCCCAGGCCCTGACCTTGTCGGCCAGGCTGACGAGCTGCGAGATGCCGGGCGCGCGGGTGCGCACCACGGGCACGATCCGCCCTTCGAGCTGAACATCGGCGGCGCCGGACAGGGCACGCTCGATGGCACCGCGGTCCACCTCGTGCCGGTCCTCGTCGGCCACGGTCCATCGGACCCGCACGCTGACGCCGGCCAGTTCCTGCGCGCGAACCGCCTCTCGCAACTGGTCCATGTCGGGTCGGCCCTCGAACACGATGTCCAGCGTCCGTCTCGCAGGGGTCGGTTCGACGCGACAGTCCACCCCGTCCGGTCCGAATTCCCACAGCAGGAACCCCTTGTCGCCCTGCTCCCCATGGTGGAAGCGGCCGATCGACCCGGCGTAGGCGATGCACTGGCGCCGCTCGCCCTCCCCCTGCGTCCAGGCCTGGTGCCGATGGATGTGGCCGAGCAAGGTGGCCTGCGCACCGGCGCTGAACAGCACACCGGTGGTGAACTCGTGGTCGAACCCGGCCATCGGCACGCCATGCTCGGTCACGCAGCCGAAGACCGTGCCATGCGACACCGCGAGCGTCGGCACGCCAGCAGCCCGGGCCAGGCCGTGGATGCCGGCGTAACCCTGCAGCAGCCGGGCCAGGTGCTCGCCCTGGGCCTCGGCGGCAGCGGTGCCGCCGACCGATGCCGCGACGGCCGCCTTGTTGATCGACGGAATGCAGGTGAACAGTACCCTGGCGCCAGGCGGCACCTCTGCGAATCGCGGGCCTTCGGACGCGAGCCAAAGGTCGGCGGAAGACGCATCAGTCGCCGACAGGTCCCGCGACGATCCGCTGCCCATCAACGCCACCTGACCGATCCGGTCCGCGACGAAGACCCGATGGCGGCTTCCCAGCATCCTGAACACGGACAGCGTGCCGGGCGGCTCGTGCGACCACGTGCCCTGGAGCATCAGCACCGGGCAATGATCGGCCAGCCGCCGCACCTGCGCCAGCAGCCGCAACGCTGCGGGCGCATGCAGGTCCAGGGCGTGATCGGTGGCATCCCCGGAGATCACGGCCACATCGACGGCGAGTTCGATGGCGCGGTCCACGGCCGCCGAGAAGCAGCGATCGGCCTCCTCCAGGTGGCGCGGCCCGTAGTGCAGGTCGGACAGGTGCGCCACCCTCAAGCGATGCGCCTGACGGTGCGAACCGTGCGCTCGCGGATGCCCGTCCGGGATACGCGGCACCTCCGCACGGTGCGCACCGGTTCCGCCTGGCGGTCGTTCCGGGGCGCTCACGATGCCACCTGCTGCAGTTCGGCGTTGACCTTGTCCGCGTAGCCCTTCGGATCGTTCCGGAAGCGCTCCAGCTCGCCGAAGGCCCGTTGCCGCCCCTGCGGATTGAGCTTCCACCCTGGACCCCAGCGCGTCGCCGCGTAGCGCAGCCAGGTCTGCGCAGGCACGCCCATCGCGGTCAGCCGCCCAAGCACATGCTCCAGCGTGGGCGGCATGCCGTCCGCCGTGGGATCGCTCGCGGCTACAGGTTCGTCGACGGACTCGGGCCCCTTCCCTGGCGTCGAGGAAGCGCTCTCCCGGTGCCCCTGGAGCACGCGGGCGGCAACATCAGCCTGCAGGAGCACGGTGTCCTGATCGTCCTGCTCTCGCATCAGCGTCGCCACGTCGACCGGCGCTTCCAGTTCGATGATCCACTGCGGCACCCGGACAGGTCGCCCATGGTCATCGATGTGCGCCACCTCCATCAGCCGCTTGGTCAGGTAGAACGGCGTGCCCTGGCGGTCCAGGAAGCCGGCGAGCCGGCCACCCCGCAGGAACGCCACGGTCTCGAAGGTGCGGATCGCCGCATTCATCGCGTAGAAGCTGCGCGTGTGCAGCTCGAAGGCGCTGATCGAGCGGATGCCGGGGATGAAGAACAGGAAGCGTCCGGTGAGGTTGCACTGCCGCTGCTGGTACTCCGGGCAGGACTCCGGCTGGCACAGCCCGCCGTTGTCCTCGCGCGGGATCGCCTTGCGGCCGCCGAACAGCCGCACCGTGCGGCGCCCGGTCGCGTCCACCGGCACCGGTGCGTGCGTCATGCAGTGGCGCCACCGTCCGTCGGTCGAATACTCGGACCAGAAGCGCTTGTCCTGCGCACCCCAGGTCGCCAGTTCATGCGGCATCACGCTCTGCCAGCGATCGGTCGGGAACACCACCGGGAAGCGGTAGAGGCGCCGGCCCTCGCCGCGGTCCTCGCCATGGAGGTCGAGGATCTGCGTCGCCAGTTCCGGGTTCGGGAAGTCCTGGGCGCGCACGGTGAACCACGGCACGTTGCGTGGAACGAGCGGGCTCTTGAGCTCGGGGCAGGCCTCGGCCAGCGCACGCTCGATCTGGTCGAACGACTGGCCCTGGTTCAGGCCCTGGTCGTAGATCGCCTGTGCACGCGGCACCTCGGCAGCCCGGCGGGTCAGGACCTTGATGCCCGCGCGGATCTTTCCGCCCGTGGGCAGGCGGGGCGTTCCGTTCGTACCGTTGCCCAGCAGGGTGGGCAGAGCAACAGGCCCGCCGTGCAGCACGACGGCAGGCCGGGAATCGGGGGATGGAGAAGAGGCCATCGGCGTTCCTCGGTGGGCGTCGGGGGATTCCGACGAACCATCGTCCCGCCTCGACCCGTGCTTTCAACCCCGGTTGCCGCCTGGATGCCATGATGCGACTCGTCACTAACGCCATGGGGCTGTGCAGTCGCATCGCCCGAACCCGTCCCCCCCATGCACGCCGAGTCGCCCTCAAGCCCAGAAGACAGCGAAGACAGAGACGACGAGGAACTGCGGCGGGTACTCGCCGCCTCCGAGGCCTTCGACGATGATCTGCTTGCATTGCTTCGAGCCGGTTGGAACACGTCATCCCGACGCTCGACCATCTGCCTGGCCTTCTGTCGTTCGGCGATCGAGCATGCGATCGCGCAGCGGGTCCTGATCGAAGCCGGCCTGACGGGAACCGCACTCAGCCTGATCCGCCTGCAGTTCGAGG
>Ga0268298_10002084_pt1 | contig 22419 bp, 19 predicted proteins | sample WWTPWeurt_MetaG_FD_194462 | JGI IMG/M metagenome (GOLD analysis project Ga0268298, IMG submission 194462) | Activated sludge microbial communities from WWTP in Nijmegen, Gelderland, Netherland - WWTP Weurt | ecosystem: Engineered > WWTP > Aerobic digester > Activated sludge | place... | reverse complement strand
CGGATTTTACCGTCGGGCCGGGCCTCATAAATGAAGTCCACCGCGATGGACTCCTTCCCATACAGAATCTTTTGGATGCCTTCCCGAACGGCCACGGTCTTTTCGGTCCCAACCCCGCGCGCGCACCCCAACCCCCAGGTGGAACCCCCTCTCCCTTTCCCACAGCCTCTCCCCCGCCGGGGGAGAGGAGCTCCCCTCAAACGGTGTAAAGCGTCCAATTAGGAGGAACAATGCCAACGTCAAACGCGATAAAGACTCTCGCGCCCGAAAGCCAAAGGCCCACTCGATGCGCCATCTATACCCGGGTCTCCACCGACCAACAGGCCGAGCTTGAGTTCAACTCCTGCCAGGCCCAGGAGGACCGCATCCGGTCCTTTATCGCCAGCCAGGAAGGCTTTTCGCTGGCGAAAGTCTATTCAGACCCCGGTTTCACCGGGGCCAACACCGACCGCCCCGGCCTCAAACGCCTCCTGGCGGACGTGGCGGCGGGCCTCGTCGATATGGTCATCACCTATAAAATCGACCGCCTTACCCGCTCCCCCCGCGATTTTTACCAGTTGATCGAGCATTTCGAGGCTCACCAAGCGGGGTTCATCTCTGTTACCGAGCGCTTCGACACCTCGACGCCCGCCGGTCGCCTACTTCGCAACATCATGTTGACCTTTGCCCAATTCGAACGGGAGCTAGCCTCCGAGCGCATCCGCGACAAGGTGTTACAGCGCGCCCATCGGGGCCTCTATACTGGCGGCCATCCCCCGTTCGGCTATAAGGTGGAAAACAAGCAGTTGGCGGTGGACCGCAAGAGGGTGGACGCGGTGAAGCTGATCTTCAATGAATACGTCCGCACGCGGTCCATTCACCACGTCGCCAACCTCCTGGCGGAAAGGAAGATCGTCTCCAAAACCGGCCTCCCGCTGACGGACTCCTTCGTGGTCGGCGTCCTCAAGAAGCCGGTCTATACCGGCAAGATCGTCCACCGGGGCAAGGTCTATTCCGGCCAACACGAACCGATCATTTCAGAGGAAATCTTCGGCCACGTCCAAATGCTCCTGGCCGAAAAACCCCGGCCGGAAGCCAACCCCGAAAGGGACCTGCCCTATGTGGGACTTGTGGAATGCACTGAGTGCGGGTCCTCCATGAGTACGGCCCACACGAAGAAGATGAACAAGGATGGACCCCGCCAGTATTACTACTACCGTTGCACGACCACCAACCACCGGGGGTGGAACGCCTGCTCGACCCGGCAAATCGGGGCCGAGCGGCTGCATGACAAGATTTACTCGAATCTACACCGGATTTCGCTCGATTCGGACTATTTTGAGACGAGGGTTCGGACGCCTCGACGGAGCGAACTTTCCCCCCTGTCGGTGGGAGGACTTGAACCGTCCCCCGATTTTGAGGGTCCAGACCCCAAAATACTCCAAGAAAAGCTCAAGGCATATGTAAAAGCATGCGCGCGCAAAACCGGGACCGAAAAGACCGTGGCCGTTCGGGAAGGCATCCAAAAGATTCTGTATGGGAAGGAGTCCATCGCGGTGGACTTCATTTATGAGGCCCGGCCCGACGGTAAAATCCGGCCAGAATCAGACCTTTCCGCCGCCGCGCCGCGCGCGGCGGCCCCGCCTCGTCCGTCCGGCCCCGAAATAGAAAGACCCAACTCCTTTTCAGGAGTCGGGCCTTTTGGGGGTTCACCCCGGGCGAAAATAGTAGCGGGGGAGAGGATCGAACTCTCGACCTCACGCTTATGAAGCGTGCGCTCTAACCAGCTGAGCTACCCCGCCGGTATCTTTTTATTATATCAATTTACTTATATTTGACGGAACAGCCGTAGGGTTTGGTTTCGGCGTTTTCGATGGTTTTGCCCGAAAGGCCTTGGTTTAAGGCTTCACGAACATAGTTGGTCGACGAAGGAATGTCGGCGGAATCCGCCGAAGCAGTATCATCGATGGCGCCTTGATAGACCAAAACGCCCTTTGGGTCAATGATGAACATATGGGGGGTTGTTTTGGCCCCGTAGAGGCGCCCCACGTCACCGTTCGGGTCCAAGAGGACCGCCGTCGCTCGGCTCCCTTTGCTTTTGACAGTGTCGCGCCATTCCCCGGGTGTCATGTGTCCTTGTTTCCCCTTCGCGGAAGAACACACCGACAGCCAACGCACCCCGCGCGCCGAAAATTCCTTCTGCAAGGCTTGCATGTTCCCCCCCTCGTAATGTTTACGAACGAAGGGGCATCCGTGGTTAATCCATTCCAAAACGACCCATTGGCCTTTGTGTTCCGAGAGAGTGCGTTTCTTCCCGTCCACATCGGTCAATTGAAAATCCGGGGCCGGTTGGCTCGTTTTCACTTCCGCGCAAAGAGGCGCGGCCAGCAACGAAATAAAAAACAAATGGATCAATGGGTGCCGTTTCATTTCATTTCTCCTTTAATGGCTTTGGTAACGTCGTTGGGTTTTATTAGAGCGGGCAGCAAGATCGGTTCTTTCCCCACGGGATAGAAAACGTAAAGGGGAACCCCGCTCCGGCCATGCCGTTCCAGGGCCGCGGTGATCACCGGATCGCGGTTGGTCCAATCGGCTTTCAAAGGCACGACGTTGCTTTCTTTAAATGCGGATTGAACGGACCGGGTGCTCAAGGTGGTTTTTTCGTTCACTTGGCAGGTGAGGCACCAGGCGGCGGTAAAGTCCACGAAAACCGGCCGGCCCTCCGCGCGCGCTTGCGCAAGGCGATCCTCGCTGTAGGTTTCCCATTGAATTTCATGGCGCGTGGAACGAGGGAGGGCGGTGGTGACACCGAGGACAGCCAACGCAAGGGCCAACCCCGTCCATTTTCTTTTCCCCCCTTCGGTCCGAGCGTTGGACCGCAGGGGTCCATAAAGCCAGGCGGCCAAGCCCAACACCCAGAGACCGACGAGCGCGCGCGAGAGGACGTTCACCCCCCCCTGGAGGCCCAACACCCAGAGCAACCACAGGCAGGTTCCAAAAAACAAAAACGCCATAAATTGTTTCAAGGTGATCATCCAGGGACCGGGTCTCGGCACCCAACGAAGCGCCGACGGGAAATGGGCCAACAACAGGTAAGGCAGGGCCAGGCCGACGGCCAAGGCGGTGAAAATCCCCAGGGATTGAAGCGCCGGTTGAGTGATGGCGTATCCGATGGCGGGTCCCATGAGAGGGGCCGTGCAAGGGGTCGCCACGGCCACGGCCAGCGCTCCGCTGAAGAAGGCGGACAGCGCCCCCGTTTTTCCACTGAAGGTGGCCAAACCGATCATGGAAGTTCCCACTTCAAAAACGCCCAACAGGCTTAACCCCAAAATAAAAAAGAGAAGAATCAACAGTAGGACGAAGACCGGGGACTGCAATTGGAAGCCCCAGCCCAAGGGTTGGCCGGCCGCTCTCAGGGCGAGCAGAGCCCCCGCCAACAACCAAAAGGACGCGACCACGCCGGCGGTGTAAAGCCAAGCGTTTTTCCGTCCAGCGGCACCGGTGTCTTTAAGGAATCCGAGCACTTTGATCGATAGAACGGGAAGGACGCAGGGCATCAGGTTGAGCAGCAATCCTCCCAAAAAGGCGAAGAAGAGCGCCAATGCGCCGGAAATCGCGGCCGGTTTGTGGGCAAAGGCATAGGGGTCTTCATCGGGCGAGGGAAGCTTTGAACGCGCCGCGGCGAAAAACCGGGCGGATTCCGGGGCCGGGGGCGTCGGCGACCCCGTGACGGGCCGTGTGACGCTTAATTCGGCTTTTCCCGGAACACAGATTTCTTTGCACTCCAGCCAATCGACCCGGGCGGATAGGACGACGGAATTCTCCTTGATCCGATCCGGCGCCGTGATCGGGACGAGGAGGACGGCCTCCCCGTGGTAGCCGTAATCCGTGAGCGGCGGGATCCGTATGATCTCCGGCCGGGGCCATTGGATCTCCCCGGCGGTGAACCCCGGCGGCAGTTGCCAGCGGATCCGCGTGGCCATGCCGGAGTCGCCGGGATCTTTCCAATAAGTGTGCCAACCCGGGTCCATCTCCAGCCGCACGGCGGCCCACACCGTTTGTCCGGGGGCCACGGTCGGCGTTTCAATATGAAGGGAAGCCCGCGTGTGCCCCGCCCCGGGGACGGCCCCCAGGGGCGAACCCAAGGCAAAAAAGAGAAGCGCCCAACGCATCATGAGAGGTTAAGGACGAAAGATTTCCCGCAGGAAATCCAGCAAGGCGCGGTGGGAACGTTTGTCCGCGGCGGCGTTGTAGGCCATTCCGGTGGAAGGGTTGTTGCCCGCGGTCGGCACCGTGAAGCTGTGGACGGCCCCGCCGTAAGAAATCAATTGCCAGTCAACGTCGGCTTCCGTCATTTCTTTCTGAAAGGCGGGAATGTCTCCGGCGGTCCAGGCGTCCCCGGCCCCGTGCAACACCAACACCTTGGCTTTCACGCCCCCCTGGGCCGCGGGCGACGGCGTGGCCAGGTTTCCATGAAAACTGGCCACGCCCCGCAAGTCCGTGCCGGCTCGGGCCAATTCCAACACCGTCGTGCCCCCGAAGCAATAGCCGATGGCCGCCATGCGCGCGGGATCGACCAACGGTGTCTTTTTGAGCGTTTCCAGTCCGGCGAGGGCCCGGCGGCGCATCAGATCACGGTCTTTGAAATAAACCCCCGACAACCGGGCCGCCTCCTCGTGGTCCTTGGCGTATACGCCTTTGCCGTACATATCGATGGCGAAAACCACGTACCCCTGCATGCCCAACTGGCGCGCGCGCTCCTTGGCGTAGTCGCCCAGGCCCTTCCATTCGTGCACAAGAACGATCCCGGGCCGCGCGCGAAGGGACCCGCCGTCGTAGGCCAAATACCCGCGCAACACCGTGTCGCCGTCGTGGTATTCGACGTCCTTTGTTTTCAAGGCCGCCCACGATGACACTGTTGAAAAAAGAACCAAAGCCAACGCCAGGTGTTTCTTCATAATTCCTCCGTTTATTAACCCGCCATACGAACCAACTGGCCGTTGGTTCGCCCCCGCTCCAGCATGCGCACACAGAACCAGGTGAACAAAATTGTGAAAACGATGTTGAGCCCCAAGGCGATGAAAAAAGAACGCCAATCGTACACGCCGGTTTCGATCAGTCCCCTCATGGATTCCATGACGTGGGTGCTCGGCAACAGGAGCACAAGGGGCTTCAACCAACCCGGGTAAACGCTCAGAGGATAGAAGATGGCCGAAAAGGGTTGAATCAAAAAGGGGATGGCCCAAATCAGGGCTTCGGCGGCGTGCCCCCAACGCAGGAGCAGCCCCGTCGTGAAAAGCCCCACGCCGTAGCCGAACAACAAGAGGTTGAAGCTCATGGGGGCCAGATAAAAACCCAGGGCCCCGACGTTAAACGCGTAAAAGAGCGTGGCCAGCGCGAGCAAGAGACCGACAATGATGCCGGTTTTGATGATTCCATAAATGTAAGCCCCCAACACCCACTCCAAATGCCTCAGCGGCGAGATGAGGAGGTTGACCACGTTGCGGGTCCACAATTCTTCCATGAACGCCAAGCTAAGGGATTGTTGCGATCGGTAGAGGATGTCCCAAAAAACCAATGCGTTAATGAGGGTGATGGTCATGCGCCCACCCATTCCCAGATCCAATTTGACCAAGTACAACGAAAAGAATCCCCAAACGAACAGCTCCATGACCGGCCAAAAAAACAGGTCCAAGAGGCGGGCCGGGCTTTTTATATGGATCAAAACGTAACGCCGCACCACGGTCCGGATGCGTTTCATGAAGCCGCCCCCGCGTCCATGACGTCGCCCGTCCGCGCCAAATGGATGAACACTTTTTCGAGGGATTCCTGGCGGAACCGCTGTTGGATTTCAAGGGGGGTGCCCTCCGCCATGGCGCGACCGCGGTGGATGAAGAGCACGCGATCGCAGAGCGCCTCGACCTCGGCCATGTTGTGCGATGTGTAGACGATGGTCAACCCCTTGTCGCGGCGGAGTTCAATCAGCTGCCGCCGGACGAGGTCCGCGATGTCCGGGTCGAGGCTGGCCGTGGGTTCGTCCAAAAACAGCAGTTCGGGGTCGTTCAGCAGCGCCTTGCAGAGGTTCAAGCGCGTTTGTTCCCCGGACGACAGGGAACCGGTTTTGCTTTTGGCGTGGTTGGAGAGGCGGAATTGTTCGAGCAAAGACCGTATTTTCTCCGCCGGGTTCTTCACGTCGTAGAGACGGGCGTAGATGTCCAGATTTTGACGGGCACTGAGGTTGAAGGGCATTTGGACATAGGCCGAACAGAAATTGACCCGCGGGGCGAGCCGAACCCGATCGCGCGCCGGAGAGAGCCCCAACACCGACACCTCGCCGGAAGTGGGGCTCAAGACGCCGAGCAAGATATGTATGGCGGTGGTTTTTCCGGCGCCGTTGGGGCCCAGCAGGCCGTAGATCTCCCCCCGACGCACGTAAAAATCGACACCGTCCAGGGCGACGACATTTTTGTAGCCCTTGCGCAGGCCCGCGACGCGGACGACGGGTTCGCTCACGCGCGCCCCGTCCGTCGGTTCAGTTCCAAAATGCCCCGGTTGCCCGGCCATTTGACGAGTTCCTCCAGGGACAGCGGCGACACAAAGCTCCAGTTGTGGGCGCCGATGGAGCCCGGCAGGTTGATGCGGTCCGAACCGAGGTCTTTGGGTATCACCCCGGCGGTCGCCAGCCAATCCTGGAACAACTGAACACTGAATATGGATGCCGACTCGTTGGCTTTTTCCAGCACGCGTTGCACGAACCGCGGTGTGGGTTTGGGGTACACCCGGCCCGAAAGCCCGAGGAAACGCCAATAAGCTTCCCGTTCAAAGCGGGTCGACCGGAAAAGATCCAAGAAATCGCCGGCGCGCTCGGCCGGAATGCCGAGGTTCCACAAAAAAACCTCTTCGGTATCGATCTCCGCCCGCCAGCGGCGACGGCCGTTAACGGCGGGTTCGAACAATTTGGCGGCGACGGTCTCGTAGTCCAATCGGCGGGCGGCGCACTTCAGTTGAAAAAAGTAATCGTCCACGGTCGCGGCCTCCTGTTTCCACCAGGCGGCGACGGGCGTCATGTCGTGGGTCGAGGCCACGGCCACGGCGTTGGGGCGGTATTTATCCGTCGATAAAAAATCGTTCGTTTTTCCCCAATCCCGGGCCCAGCGCATCACTTCCAAGCCCGGGATGGAAAGTTCGGCCAGCACCTTGTAGGAGCAGGGCGGGACCACGCCCAAGTCCTCGCCGCAGGGCAGCATGCGCGTGGCCCCCAACATGGTGGTCAACAACCGCCGCCCGTGCTCTTCCCAAAGGGATTCGTCCGGCGGGTCAAAAAGCCCATCGAGGCCCTGCCGTTCGGGCGGCGAACTCAAGGGGATCGTGAAAACGCGGAACACGCCGATGACGTGGTCCACGCGGAAGAAATCGTAAAAGTTCTCGGCGTAACGAAGTTTCTGGACGATGTAATCGTAACCGGCGGCCGCCAGGGCGGGCCAATTGTAAGGGGGCATGCCCCAGCGTTGTCCCCCCGCAAAATAAAGATCCGGCGGGGCGCCGGAGGAAAGGTCCAATTTGAAATAACCCGGGTGCGACCACACGTCGGCGGAATCGCGCGCGACCAGGAAAGGCATGTCGCCCATGAAGAGCACGCCCTTTCGTCGGGCGTGTCGTTTGGCGTTGTCGAACTGCTCGAACAATTGCCATTGAACCCATTCGTGGAAGCGCACCGTGTCTCTTTCTTCCTCGGCGAGTCGTTCCAAAACCTCCGGGGTCCGCTGGCGGTAGGGCAGGGGCCATTCTTCCCAGGTGGCCCCTTGGAACCGCGTCTTCAAGACTTTGTAAAGGGCGTCGTCCCGCAACCAATAGGCGTTGGCCTCCTGATAGCGGGCGAATCGCGGCGTTTCCGGCACGACGCGGGCTTGATACATTTTCCAGAGGAGGGCCATCTTGGCGCTCTTGATGGCGTAATTGACCCGCCCGCCCGTGGGGAACGAACGGGCCAGGTCGCGGAGTTCGTTCGCGAATTTCGTTACGTCGACGCCGTCCAGTTTGCGAAGGGACAAGTACATGGGATCCAAGGCGAAGGAACTTTTGGCGCTGTAGGGGGCGAAATCGTAACCGACGTCGTTGAGCGGCAACAGTTGCGCGATCGTCAACCCGACCTGGGCGCACCAATCCACGAGGGCGTTGAGATCGTGCAGGTCGCCGATGCCGATGCTGTCGTCGGAAAACAAAGAGAACAGAGGAACGCACACCCCGGCCCGGCGACGAACGCCGACTTTTTCCCAATGGGCCTTGGCCGGCCCGTTCAAAAACGCGCTGTAGTCGTGCTGGCTCACGCGAAGACCTCCTCCGGGACAGCGCCCGCGGAACGATAAAGACGCCGAGCGGCTTCTTCCCCTCCGGCGATGCAATCGGGCAAACCGATGCCGCGGTAGCCGTTGCCGCAAACGGCGACCCCCGGAAGTCCCTCCACCCGTCGGAATATTTCCGCCACGCGCTCCTCGTGCCCGAGCGTGTAATGGGGCATGGCGCCGGGGTAACGGCGCAACTCCATCCACATCGCCTCTTCCATGCCCAGGAAATCGCCCAGATCGCGCCGAACGGCGGCCAGCAACCGGTCGTCGGTTTCCGCCAAGGCGGGCCCCCCCACAAACGCGCGCAAAAGGGCCGTGTCCTCGGGGGCGCGCCCTTCGAATTTGACGGAACTGAAGGTGCACCCCGTCACGACGCGCTTTTCGTTGGCCGGGACAACGAAGCCGAACCCGTTCAAGGGATGGCGCAGTCGATCACGGCGAACGGCCACGTTCACCGTCGCCACCGCGCCGTAGGGGATCTCGGACAAAAGCGCCCCCAAGCGGGCGTCCCAGGGCCGCAACAGAGTACCGGCCAAGGGCGCCGCGCAGGCCAGGATCACGCCATCGGCCGGGTGGGTCTCCCCGATTTGATCGGTCGCCGTCCAACCGGTGGGGGTTTTGTCCAACCGGGTGACGCGGCGTCCCCCTTGATAAACGTCGGGGCCCAAAACCCCCGCGAGCCGGTCTACCAAAGAGCCCACACCGTCCCGAAAGGTCGCAAAAAGCCCGTAACGGGGCCCGCTCGTTCCGGCGGGAACGGCCGCGGCCCGCCGACGGGCGGCCAGCAAGGAACGAATCACCCCGCCGCGCGCCTCCATATCCAAAAACCGGGGAAACGTGGCCCGCAAGCTCAATTCCTCGGGGTCGGCGGAATAAATGCCCGCCACCATGGGCTGGGCCAATTGATCCAACACTTCCCGGCCGAATCGACGTCGAACGAACGAAGCGAGGGTCTCATCCCCCCCGCCCCGTCGCGGCGGCAAAAAGAACTCCAGAGCGGCGCGGGCTTTCCCGGGCCATGACAAAAGCCGTGTACGAAACAGCGGCCCCAATTTGGTGGGGGCCAAGAGATAGAACCCCTCCGGCGTCGGGTGCAGCCGTCCCCCCCGGGCCACAAAGCTTTGTTGGAAGCGCCGGTTCGTGCCGATGACCGCGCCCTCCATTCCCAACCGGCGGGCCAGCGCCAAGGCGGCCGGTTTTTCGGTGATAAAACTGTCCGGCCCGCCTTCCCATAAAACGCCCTCCCGACGGCCGGTGTCGATCACCCCCCCGGGGCGTTGGCCGGCGTCCAGGACGCGGACATCGACGGATTCTCCCCGTCGGGCCGCCAATTCCCGCGCGTGGTGGGCGGCGGCGAGCCCGGCGATGCCTCCGCCGATCACCAAAATCCGCCGGGTGCTCCCGGCGCGCGGCCCCGGGGCCGCGGGATCCCGGTTCAAAATCAAGTCGGCCAGGAGATCGACAAAGAGGGGGTGCGTGCCGACGGTTTTGGCGCGGTGAAACGTCCAGCCGGCCGCCTCGGCGGCCTCCCGCGCTTTGACGTCCAAATCAAACAGGACCTCGACGTGGTCCATCAGGAACCCAACGGGAATGACCAGGACGTTCTTCGTCCCGGCGGCGGGCGGGCGGCGTAAGAACTCCGCCACATCGGGTTCCAGCCAGGGGTCCTCGGGTCGGCCGCTCCGGCTTTGGAACACCAAAGTCCAGTCGCGTTGCCCCAGCCGATCCGCGACCCGCTCCGCGACGGAGCGGATTTGGCCCGCGTAGCCGGAAGCGCGGTCCCACCCCACCGGAATGCTGTGGGCCGTGAACACCCATTTCGCCGGCCCGGAGAAGCCCGCGGCCGCCTCCCGAACGCGGTCGGTCATCGCCGCGACAAAGCGCTCCTCATTCCACCAGGGGCGCACCCAACGGAGGCGCGGTCCACCCTCCGCGTGGTGGGCCTCCGCCGTGGATTTGAGGTAGTAGTGGAAGCTGGGAATGGACCGGTAGGCCGCCAGGGCCACGGCCGTGACGTCCGTCACGCCGTCGGCATTCAGTTCGCGAAAGGCCTTTCGAAGGTCGGGCTCCCAGTTGCGCATGCCCACCCGCAACGGGCGGGAATCCCCTTTGTCCAGCAAGCGGGTTTTTAAGGCCGCGGTCAAATCGCCCACCAGGGCGTTGTACGGCGATCGTCCGCCGATGCGCTCGTATTGCCGGGCGACTTCCTCGACCCGGTGGGGCGGGACGGGCCGCCCGCGCAAGACGTTTGCCAAAAAGGGTCGGATGTCCTCCGCCCGTTCCGGACCGCCGAACCCGACCAACAAAACCGCTCGCTTCATCCCAATTCCTTGACGCATTCCACAAGATGCACGACGTTTTCAAAGGGCGTCTGGGGCAACAAACCATGCCCCAAATTGAAAACGAACCCGCTCCGCCCCCGGTTTTCCTTTAGGATGCGGCGCACTTCACCGCGAATGTGGGGATGGGGAGCCATCAAAAGGGCGGGGTCCAAATTGCCCATGACGGGCGTGTCGCCCAACCGTCGACGGGCTTCGGACAGGCTCACCCGCCAATCGAGGCCGATCACGTCGCCGCCCGCTTGTTTCAGCAGTTCCAGCAAGGTCGCTGTCTGGGTGCCAAAGTGAATGGACGGCAACCCCTTGGGCAAAGCGCGAAACACCGCTCGGGAATGGGGGAGGACGAAGGTTTTGTAATCCGAAGGGCCGAGGGCTCCCACCCAACTGTCGAAGAGCTGGACCGCCTGGGCCCCGGCCTTCGCCTGTTCGATCAAAAGTTCGGCGACGACGCGCGCGAGTTTTTCGAGGAGGCGGTGCCAGGCCTTGGGTTCGTGGGTCATAAAGCTCTTGGTCAAGGCAAAATCCCGCGATCCGCCGCCCTCAATCAAATAGGCGGCCAGGGTGAACGGCGCGCCGGCGAATCCCAACAAAGGGATGTCGGTCGGCAAAGCCAAACGGGTTTGACGCACCGCCTCCATCACGTAACCCAAGGCGTCCGGCACATCCACCTCTTTGAGGCGATCCACGTCCTTGGCCGAACGCACCGGTGGTCGCAGGGCGGGGCCTTCGCCCTTTTCGTAGCTCAAAAAGAGACCAAGGGGTTCGGCCGGCAGGAGCAAATCGGAAAAAAGGATGGCGGCGTCGGCGTCGATGTCTTGGACCGCCCGCGCCGTGACCTGGGCGACCAAGGCGGGATTTTTGCAAAGTTCCAGCATGGACACGCGCCGGCGCAACGCCCGGTAGCTGGGTTGGTAACGGCCGGCCTGGCGCATGAGCCAAACGGGCACGCGTTCCACCCGCCGCCCGCGCAGGGCGCGCATCAATAGTGTGTCATCGAACCGGGTGGTCACAACACCCCCAAGTGCTTTTCAAACGTCGTCCGCAATATTTGCGTTGTGACGGGTTTTTGGAGAATGTCTTTGGCGCCGCGGGCGCGCGCCTCCGCCTCGTGGGATTTGGCGTCCGCCGACATGAAAAAGGACGGGATGCCGGCCGTGGACGGGTTGGCGGAAAGTTGCGCGAGCACGTCAAGGCCGGACATGTCCGGCAATCGGTAGTCGACGGTGATCGCCGCCGGCCGGGCGTCCGCGGCTTTTTTAAGCCCCGTCGCGCCGTCGAAGGCGGTCAACGGCGCCAGTCCCAGCTCTTCGCAATACTCGACCATCAAGTCCGACAAAACCGGATCGTCTTCAATGATCAGCAGGGTTTTGGGCTCCCCCATAAAAGCTCCTTGTGAAAATCAATCGAACCCGAGCCAAACGGTCCTCAGGGCGGTGTGGCCCACCAACAACAACCCCGCCAACCAAACCAACGAAAACAAGGGCCGCGCCCGTCGATGGAGGCGGACCCGCCAAATCGACAACACGAGGAAAACCCCCGCGGCCCACACCCAAAAGAAACGCCTTTCGTCCCCGGCGCTCGCCGTCGCGAAGCCGCCCAGAGCCGGGACCCGCGCGGCGACGATCGCCAGGGCCAGCGAGCCGCCCCAAAGGAACCCCCGAGGCCACCGATCGAGCCGGGCGTCGCGTTTGACAGCGAAAAACCCCAGCGTGTCGGACAGCCACCCCAAAGCCAAAAGGCCGAAGGCGACCAAGACCACGGCGGTGAAGCTCAACGGCATGTTGGGGCCCGGAAGTTCATCGACGACAATTATGGCAATTTCAGAGGCTTCGGCGGGCGTTCAGACGCAGGGCGTTGACCACCACCGTCAGAGAGCTGACACTCATGGCCGCCCCCGCGATCCAAGGGGAAAGGCGCCACCCCCACAGGGGATAAAAAACGCCGGCGGCGATCAGGACACCCACCGCGTTGTAACCAAAGGCAAAGAACAGGTTCTGACGGATGTTGCGCAGGGTGTCCCGGGCCAACCGCAGGGCGCGTCCGATTCCGGCCAAATCCCCGCCCAACACGACGATATCGGCGGTTTGAAGGGCGACATCGGCTCCGGTCCCGAGGGCCAATCCGGCGTCGGCCTCCGCCAGGGCCGGCGCGTCGTTGACACCGTCGCCGGCCATGGCGACGCGCCGGCCGGCGGCCCGCCATTCGCGAACCACATCCCGTTTTTCCTCGGGAAGCAATCCCCCCCGCCATCGGGCGATCCCGAGGCCCTCGGCCAGGGACCGCGCGTTCTCCGAACGATCCCCGGTCAAAAGGGCGAGCTCCACCCCCGCGCGGCGTAAATTCGAAAGGAGCGAGGGGGCCTCCGACCGTACCGGGTCCTCAAACAAGAAAAGCGCTTCGGGACGATCCGCGGCGCGCAACTCCACCGCCAGGCCCGTGATCAAGGTCGACGGACGTCCCAGGAAATAAGCCCGGCCGTCGATCTCGCCGTGAACCCCCGCGCCGGCCACCGCGTGCGCGCCCTCCACGTCCGCGGCCCGGACCCCCTCTTCGAGGGCCGACCCCACCAACGCCATCGACAAAGGATGCACGCTGGCCCGGGCCAAACCGGCCGCGCGGGCCAGGGCGTCGGCGCGCGTCACGCCGGGAACCGGTCGAACTTCGATTAAACGGGGTTTGCCCTGGGTCAGGGTGCCGGTTTTGTCGAAGGCCAACAAATCCACGCTCGCCAGTTTTTGAAGGGCTTCCGGGTTGCGGACCAACACCCCCTCCCGCGCGCCGCGGCCCAGGGCCACCGTGAGGGACATGGGGGTGGCCAGGCCCAGGGCGCAGGGGCAGGCCACCACCAGAACCGACACGGCGTTGGTGACGGCGAAAGCCCACCGTGGTTCGGGCCCCCAAACCAGTCCGCCCAAGAGCGCCGCCAACGCGACCAGGACAACAGCCGGAACAAAAAAAGCGGATACCCGGTCGACCAGATTTTGAACGGGCGCGCGCCCCCGCTGGGCTTCTTCGACCGTGCGCACGATGTGCGCCAACGTGGTGGCCGCGCCCGCCCGTTCCACACGGAACAAGAAACTCCCAGGGCCGTTGACCCCGCCGCCCACCAGGGGGTCCCCCGGTTTTTTCTCCACGGGAACGGGCTCCCCGGTCAAAAACGATTCGTCCACGGCGGTGTGCCCTTCCGTCAGCCGCCCGTCCGCCGGAATCCGCTCGCCCGCGCGCACGCGCACTAGATCGCCCGGACGAAGGGCGTCGGTCGGCACCTCTTCTTCGACGCCGTCGCCGCGAACCCGCCGGGCGGTGCGGGGCGACAGCGCCATCAAGGATCGAATCGCATCGCCTGTCCTCCGCCGCGCGCGGCCCTCGAGGCTTTGCCCCAAAAGGACCAGCGAGGTGATCACGGCGGCGGATTCAAAATACACCGCGTGTCCGCCGGTCACCAACGTCCACAAACTAAAAAGATAGGCCGTGAGATTCCCCAGCGATATCAACGTGAACATGTTCGCCCGGGGAAGCCCCGCGACGCCCCGTTTAAAGAAAGTCCCGCCCGCGCCGAAAACCACGGGCGCGGCGAGCGCCGCTTGCACCCACCCGGACACCGCCCCCCCGTGGCGCATGCCCAAAACAAAAACCGGGACCGTCCCCACAAGGGACACCCAGAACAGCCGGACCATGCGGCGCTCGTCCTCCGAGGGGCCCGCCGGGGCGGGCCCCGTGTGTTCCAGGGCCATGCCGCATTGGGGGCAAACCCCGGGGGTGTTTTGTTGGATTTCGGGGTCCATGGGGCAGTAATAGAGGCCGGGGAGCAAAGCGGACGGGGCGGTGGGGTTGAGAAAAGATTCCGGATCGGCCGCGAAACGTTCGCGACAGCGGGGGTTGCAAAATCCGTAAAGGACGTCGTGGTGCCGGTGGGTCCCGCCCCGCGGCGCGGCGGTATCGACCGCCATTCCGCAGATCGGGTCTTTCATGGAAGCGAGAAGCCCATTTCCCTTAATTTCAGTTGGGCGAGTTCAATGTAATCCGGGTCGCGCCCCGTTTCGATGATGTTCAAATACACGCGCGCGGCGTTTCGATATTCTTTTCTTTGCCGATAAATATTTCCAAGGATGTTCTTGAGGAGGGAAGGGCAATCTTCGTATTTCATGGCCTCCTCCAAAAGCGGAATCGCGCGCGCGCCGTCCCTTTCTTTTCGAAACCCGATGGCGCCGATGTAGAGCCGGTACCGCCAAAACGTCGGGTCCCCGCGAACCCCCGCGGCCAAAACCTCCAGGGCTTGGGCGTCGCGTTCCAGGTTGAAGGCCAAGGCCCCGCCGGTGAAAAGAAACACGTAATGGAAGAAGGGATCCAATTGCCCGGCCCGCAGGGCGTACAAATGGAGGTAAGGGAAGGCCCCCGGATTGTCCTCGGATTGGAAATGCCCGTGGTGGTCGTGCCCATCGTCGGCTGTGTGACCGGGGGGCAAGGCGGCCGGACGCCCCCAGCGGGGCCGGTCCAAGGGATGTCGCGGGTCTTGGTTGCTGGAGGTTCCGTAATATTGAAGCAGTTGAATCAAGGCGAGGTCGGCGCCCAACCGCCGAACACCCCCGGCGACAAAAGACGTGTCCTGGAGCGCGAACCGCGCCAAGGGGGGCGCGCCGTAGGGAGGCAGACCCAGTTTTTGTTCCGGGGCAACGACCGTCGCCAGCCCCAAAAACACCGCCGCCAAGAGGCCCCCTGTCCAAAGGCCCCCCGCCCGCATCAAAATTCCTTTCGGGAGAAAAAACCCGACGCCAGGGCCAGACAGGCCGCCGTGTAAAGGCCGGCGTAGAGCCCGACCCGGAGGATCGGCCAAGGGGCCGACAAGGACACTTCGAGGGCGTCGCGCAAATTCAGGATGTTGAGGTTCGGAATCAACGCGCGCAGGACCGCCGCAGCGGTCACGGCGCCGCCCCCGGCTTTTTCGGCCATAAACTTTAACTCCGAACCGAAATGCCCCAACACCCAAAACAAGAGCGAGAACACCGTCGCCGTCGGAGCCGAGCTGAAGGCCAACGAGCACAATATAGATAAAGCGGTCATCACCATGATCTTGAGCGCCATCAGGGGCAGGGCGATGAACACCTGGGGGTCGGTCTCCCACCCCTTCAGGTACAGCAGGAGGAAATGCAAAACCGCCATGGCCGCCACCGTCGCCCAAACGGCCGCCACCAGGCCCACGAACCGGCCGATCAAATAAAACGGTCGCGGCAGTGGCCGGGTGAGGATTAAATAAATTGTTTTCGTCTCCATTTCCTCCAAAACCAGGGTGACGGCGCCAAGCAAAGCGGCCACCAACCCGAACATTTCGGAAGTGGCCAATCCCAAATCCAGAATCACCCTCAATTCCTGATCGGCGGCCAAGGCGCCCAACAACACCGAAGCGCCCAACAGGAGGCACGCGAACAGCGCGACCACCAAATACAGGCGGTTTCGGATTTGTTGCAAAAACGTGTAGCGGGCGATGGTCCAGAGTGTGTTCACGAGCGCCGCCCTTCGGGGTCCACCGTGCGGACAAAAATGTCCTCCAGGGGGTCCCCCCCGGTCCATTCGGCCCGGTTGACCACGCGGACCAATTGCCCCTTCACCAAAACGCCCACGCGGTGGCAGAGTTTCTCGACTTCGGAAATGCTGTGGGAGGAAAAAAGGACGGTTTTCCCCGCGTCGTTGAGGTTTTGGATGATCACCCGCATTTCGCGCAGGCCCAAGGGGTCCAACCCGGTCACGGGCTCGTCAAAAACCAACAAACGGGGGTTGTGGAGCATGGCCTGGGCCAATCCGATGCGTTGAAGCATGCCCTTCGAGTATTCGCGCATGGGCCGCCGCGCGGCGGCCGTCATGCGGACCTCCTCCAAAACGGCGTCCACCCGCCGACGCAAGGAATCGGAGGAGAGGCCGGAGAGGCTCCCGTAGAAGGACAACACTTCGTGACCGGTCAGATGGCGGTAAAAATAGGGGATTTCCGGGAGGTAACCGAGGGTCTCTTTCGCCGCCCGGGACCCGGCGGGTTTTCCGAACAGACGCGCCTCCCCCGACGTTGGGAACAGCAACCCCAGGAGCAATTTGAGCGTGGTGGTTTTGCCCGATCCGTTCAATCCCAAGAGGCCGAAGACTTCCCCGGGGGCCACCGTGAACGTGATGTCTTTGACCCCGGGGATGAGGGTGGTTTTCCCAAGATGGGACCGTTTGTAAACCTTGGTGATTGAATTCAGCGATACCGCGGCGTCGCTCATCGGGGACAGTTTATAAATTCACCATTTTGATGGAAAGAACGGCGGCGTGGGATTTGACCTTCGCCAACACGGCCGCCGGCACATCGCTGTCCACGCTCCACAGGGACACCGCGGTTCCGCCGGGCCGGTTGCGGGCGATGTCCATGCCGGCGATGTTCACCCCCGCTTCCGCCAACACCGTGCCCGTGTGGCCCACCACGCCGGGGCGATCCTCGTTGCACAGCACCATCAAATGCCCCTGGGGGTTGACATCCACGGGCAAGCCGTCGATGCGGACGAACCGCAAATCCCCTCGGCCGTACACCGTTCCCGCGAGTTGGTGCTGGGTTTTGTCGGTGGCGGCCTCCATTTCCAGGAGGGACGCGTAATCCCGCGCCTCGGTCGCCACTTGTTCTTGAATCTGAAGACCGCGCTTTTGGGCCAAGGCCAAGGCGTTCACCGGGGTGGCCGCTTCCCCCAAACCGGTCAAGAAACCCGCCACCGCCGTGGCGGTGTAAAGGGCCGGATTGACCCGCCCCAGTTCGCCGGAATAGGCCACGGTGATCCGCTGCGGTGTCCCCTCGGACATCTGCGCCAAAAAAAGGCCTTGTTTGTACGCCAGCCCGACGAAGGCCAACAACTGCGCTTGCCCCGCCACGTCCAGGGGCGGCAAATTGACCGCCTGTCGCGCGAAACCATTGACGAAAAACTCCACCATGCCCTGGGCCAATTCGGCGGCCACTTTCACTTGCGCTTCTTCCGTGGAGGCGCCGAGGTGGGGCGTCAGGATGATCTCGGGGCGTTTGAGGAGCGGAGAGGCGGGGTCGAGGGGTTCTTTCTCAAACACGTCGAGCGCGGCGCCCTTGACGTGCCCTTTTTCAACGAAAGCGAGCAGGGCTTTTTCGTCCACAATCCCCCCCCGGGCGCAATTGATGACGCGCACGCCTTTTTTCGTTTTGGCGAGGGTTTTCTCGTTGATCAATCCCTTGGTCTGCTCCGAAAGCGGCACGTGAAGGGTGATGAAATCCGCCTCGGCCAAAAGCTTGTCGAGCGGGACGAACTCCACCCCGGCGCGGCGGCACCAGCTTTCATCCCCCATGGGGTCGAAGGCCACGACGCGCATTTGCAAGCCCATGCCCCGGGTGGCCACTTCGCGGCCGATGCGCCCGAGGCCGACAACGCCCAAGGTTTTTCCGGTGATTTCCTGTCCGACGAACTTCGCGCGTTCCCATTTGCCGGCGTGGGTGGAGGCGTCGGCTTGGGGCGTGTTGCGCGCCAGGGCGAACAGGAGCGCCAGGCTCTGCTCCGCGGCGGAAATCGTGTTGCCGCCGGGGACGTTGGCCACCACGATGCCCTGGCGGGAGGCCGCGGCCAAGTCGATGTTGTCGACGCCGGTGCCGGCGCGGCCGATGAAACGAAGCTTGGGCGCCGCGGCGATGACGTCGGCGGTCACTTTGGTTTCCGAGCGAACCAGCAAGGCCTCCGCGCCCGCGATTTCCTTCAACAAATCGGGGCCTTTAAGGCCGGTCTTGTAGACAACGTGAAAACGCGCGTCTTGGCGCAGAGGGGCCAACCCTTCTTCGGAAACGGGATCGCTCACAAGAACTTGAATCGGCATGGGGAACTCCTAGGCGGTTTTGGAAACGTCCGCGAACACGCGGCGGGGCGGGCGGGTCCCGTTGACAGCGTCGGCGTCGATGACGACTTGACGCAGCCCCGTTTGCTCGGGCAATTCGTACATGGTGTCCAACAAAAGGCTTTCCAGAATCGAGCGCAACCCCCGCGCTCCCGATCCGCGCACCAGGGCCCGTTGGGCGATGGCCGCCAGGGCGTCGGGCTCAAAGTGGAGCTCCACCCCTTCCAGGGAAAACATTTTTTGGTACTGCTTCACGAGGGCGTTCCGGGGGCGGGTCAAAACATCCACCAAGGCCTTTTGGTCCAGGCTGTCGAGCGTGGTCAAAACCGGCAGTCGCCCCACCAGTTCGGGGATGAGACCGTATTGAATCAAGTCTTCGGGTTGCACCCGGCGCAAAATGTCGCCGATGTCCAGGCGCTTTTTGGGTTTGGGGTCGACCCCGAACCCCACGCCGAACTCCCCCAACCGACGCTCGATCACTTCGTGCAGCCCCTCGAAGGCGCCGCCGCAAATGAAGAGGATGTTGGTGGTGTCGACCCGGATGTATTCCTGCTGGGGGTGCTTGCGGCCCCCCTGGGGCGGGACGGCGGCGACGGTGCCTTCCAGGATTTTCAGAAGGGCTTGTTGCACGCCTTCCCCCGAAACGTCGCGGGTGATCGACGGGGAATCGGTTTTGCGTGACGTCTTGTCGATTTCATCGACATAGACGATGCCCCGTTCGGCGCGTTTCACATCGTAGTTGGCGTTTTGGAGGAGCCGAAGGATGATGTTCTCCACGTCCTCCCCCACGTAACCGGCCTCGGTCAGGGTGGTCGCGTCGGCGATGGCGAAGGGGACGTGCAAAAGGCGCGCGAGGGTTTGCGCCATCAAGGTCTTCCCGGTCCCCGTGGGGCCGATGAAAAGCACGTTGGATTTCTGGAGTTCCACTTCCCCCTGGCTGTTCTTGCCCCCCAGGTCGATGCGGCGGTAGTGGTTGTAAACGGCCACGGAGAGGATGCGCTTGGCCGTTTCCTGCCCGATGACGTAGTCGTCCAGCACGGCCTTGATTTCCGATGGTTTCGGCAGGGTCCGCTGGGTTCGGCGCTCTTCTTCCTCGGTCAGCCGATTGAGCAACGCGTTCGAGTTGCGGACGCAATCCTCACAAATATAGACGCCCTGCCCGCCGATCAGGCGCAGGCCTTCCCGCCGGCTTTTGGAACAGAATACGCATTGCAGCGCTTCCCTTCCTTCTTTTTCGCCGGGACCGGCCATGGGTTATTTCGCGCGGGGGACGAACACTTCGTCGATCAACCCGTAGGCCTTCGCGTCGTTGGCGGACATGTAAAAGTTGCGTTCGCAGTCCGCGCGGACCTTTTCGATGGGCTGTTCGCAGTGCTTGGCCAAGATCTCGGTCAAACGCACCTTCGTGTTTTCCAATTCCTTGGCTTCGATGCCGATGTCCGTCACTTGACCCGAAATTCCCTCGCCGTAAATCAGCGGCTGGTGAATCATGATGCGCGAGTTGGGCAGGGCGTATCGTTTTCCCTTGCGGCCCGCGCCCAGAAGGAGGGCGCCGAACGACATCGCCATGCCCAGGCAGATCGTCGTGATCGGGGCTTTGATGTACTGCATCGTGTCGTACACCGCCAACCCCGCCGTGACCATGCCGCCCGGGGAATTGATGTACAGGTTGATCTCCCGCTCCGGGTCCTCGGCTTCGAGATAAAGCAGTTGGGCGATGATGACGTTGGCCGAGTCGGTGTCGATGGCCCCGCCGTAGCCGCCGATGAAAATGATGCGGTCCTTCAGCAGGCGGGAGTAAATGTCGTACCCCACGGCCGCGCCCTGGTTCCAGCGCTCGATGATGGTCGGGATGATCGAAGGCATGTTGTCTCCTTTGGGTCAGCCGCGGTTAAGCGGCGGGTTCCGTGACTTTCGCGTTCTGGATCAAGAAATCAAACAGGCGTTCCTCGCGCAGTTGGGCGCGCAGGGTGTCTCGACGCCCGTCCATCCATTTTTCGGCGTCGGACCGTCGTTCCGGCGCGATCGAATCGACGATTTTCCGCACCTGTACTTCCACGTCCGAATCGCTGACCGTCAATTTCTCCTCTTCGATGATTTTCCCGAGGATGTAGGAAAGCCGCACCTGGCGTTCCGCCTCGGGGCGATTGCGCTCGAGCATCTTGTCCTGGTTGGTTTTCCATTCCTCCTCCGAAGCGCCCTGCTCTCGAAGGAAATGCTTGAGCTGTTCGGTCAAATGCTTGGTCCGCTCCTCCACTTGCGAGGCGGGCACGGGGAAGAGGTTGCGTTGCAAAAGGCCGTCGATCAGCTGTTTTTCCAGGTCCTGCCGCTGGGCCCGCGTTTGCGTGGCCTCGAGGTCCTTGCGGATTTTGGTTTTCAATTCGTCCAAGGAGGCCGCCCCCACATCCTTGGCAAAATCGTCGTCCAAAGGCGGGATGGATTTTTCCTTGATGGCGGTAACGGTCACTTTGAATTGCACGGTTTTTCCCGCCAGGGTTTTTTGCGGGTGGTTCTCCGGAAACTCCACGGGGATCTCCCGGGTCTCCCCGTCCTTCGCGCCGATCAGCCCCTCCGAGAACCCTTTGACGTTCTGGGCCGCGGACATTTCGATCAACTGATCCTTGGCCTTTCCGTTGGCCACGGGGACGCCGTTCAAAAAGCTGTCGTAATCGACCACCGCGAAATGATGGCCGGCGACCGCCGCGTCCTTCGATAAAACGAGTTTGGCGTGCGCGTCGCGCAAATCGCCCAGGCGCTTTTCGAGATCGGCCTCGGTGACGGCCAGGGGTTTCTTTTGAATCGGAAGCCCCTTGTAATCCTTCACCGAAACCTCGGGGACGCATTCCAAAGACACTTCGAATTTGAGGGCTTTGCCCGGCTGGCCGTCGATTTTGTTCACCGAAGGCACCGAAATCAACGGGAGTTTTTCTCCCTCGACGGCTTCGTGGACCGTTTCACGAAGCAAGCGGTCCACGGCGTCTTCCCACGCGGCCTCCGGAAAATTCTTCTTGACGACCTCGAGGGGCACCTTGCCCGCCCGGAACCCCGGCATTTTGACCTTGGCGCGCACCCGCGCAAAGGATTCTTCCAGCGCCGCCTCCACGCGGTCGGCCGGCACCTCCACCGACAATTCGGCGGTGCACCCCTTGCGGTCCTTGACTTTGACCTTCAAATCCCCGAGGGGCTTTTCTTTAAGGGCGGTTCGCTCCGCGCCGTTTTTCGCGTTTGTTTCGTTCTTTCCTTTTTTCTTCCAACCGAACATAGTTAAACTCCCACGAATGAAGTGCGAGGAGAGGGACTTCCCTTCCTCCGTCGCTTTGCTCCTCCTCCAGAGCCCGCCGCCCTCACTTTTTCCGCCATTCATGGCGGCGTTCGGGTCGGCTTCAAGCCCCGGACATTAAAAATATGCGAGGAGAGGGACTTGAACCCACACGCCTTTCGGCATACGGTCCTAAGCCGTACGCGTCTGCCAATTCCGCCATCCTCGCTAATTTATTAAAACCTGGGCCAGGAGAGACTCGAACTCTCAGCCTCGCGCTTAAGAGGCGCTTGCTCCACCGTTGAGCTACTGGCCCGAATCGCGCTCAGTACAAAAATCCCGCGCATTAATGAAAAAAACCGCGCCCGGCAGGACTTGAACCTGCAGCCCTCTGCTCCGAAGGCAGATGCTCTATCCAATTGAGCTACGGGCGCAAAGAAAGGTACATCCGGTTTCCGGGCTAACGCCCTCCAACCATTTCCTCGGCTCCGATGTCCCGGTCATGGTTTCCGGGCTAACGCCCTCCAACCATTTCCTCGGCTCCGATGTCCCGGTCATGGTTTCCGGGCTAACGCCCTCCAACCATTTCCTCGGCTCCGATGTCCCGGTCATGGTTTCCGGGCTAACGCCC
>Ga0268298_10002083_pt1 | contig 22419 bp, 37 predicted proteins | sample WWTPWeurt_MetaG_FD_194462 | JGI IMG/M metagenome (GOLD analysis project Ga0268298, IMG submission 194462) | Activated sludge microbial communities from WWTP in Nijmegen, Gelderland, Netherland - WWTP Weurt | ecosystem: Engineered > WWTP > Aerobic digester > Activated sludge | place... | reverse complement strand
GGACAACATTGCGATGACGGTGAAGCTGATTGCGCCGATCGCGATGGAAGAAGGCCTGCGCTTCGCCATCCGTGAAGGCGGTCGTACCGTCGGCGCCGGTGTCGTGGCCAAGGTCATCGAATAACAACTATTGTTGCATTACAGCGAAAAGGGCGATAAAATCTTGCCCTTTCGCGAAATGCGACCCTGCTCTTTAAGGATTTTTCATGCAAAGTCAAAAGATACGCATCCGCCTCAAGGCGTTCGACTATCGCCTGATCGATCAGTCGGCGCTTGAGATTGTCGAAACGGCAAAACGTACGGGTGCCGTAGTACGGGGCCCGGTACCCTTGCCGACGCGTATTGAGCGTTTTGACGTATTGCGGTCGCCGCATGTCAACAAGGCTTCGCGGGACCAGTTCGAGATTCGTACCCACTTGCGCCTGATGGACATCGTGGATCCGACCGACAAGACGGTCGATGCATTGATGAAACTGGACCTTCCCGCGGGCGTGGATGTCGAGATCAAGCTGCAATAATTTGTTTCAGGGGCGCCGCTTTTTTGGCGCCTGTCGCGGTGTTGTCTGCCGCTGAATTTCCGAAATCAGCCCGGCCAATCGCAGCCGGGGTTTAGGAGAATAAAATGAGTCTAGGCCTTGTTGGACGCAAGGTCGGCATGACGCGCGTTTTCGCCGAGGATGGATCCTCCATTCCGGTGACAGTGCTCGATGTGTCGAACAACCGCGTCACGCAGATAAAGACACCTGAAACGGATGGTTACGCCGCCGTACAGGTGACATTTGGCAAGCGTCGCGCCAGCAGAATAAGCAAGCCTGCCGCGGGGCATCTCGCCAAGGCCGGCGTCGAAGCCGGTGAAGTTCTCAGGGAATTCCGTGTGGCACCTGATCAACTGGTGGGGTTCAAGCCGGGTGATGTCGTCGCCGCAAGCATTTTCAGCGTAGGCCAGAAAGTCGACATCAGCGGCACGTCGATCGGCAAAGGCTATGCCGGTGCCATTACGCGGCATAACTTTTCCTCGAATCGTGCGTCACACGGCAACTCCGTGTCGCACAATTCAGCCGGTTCCATCGGCATGGCTCAGGATCCCGGTCGCGTGTTTCCCGGCAAGAAAATGGCCGGACACCTGGGCGACGTTGCGCGCACGACGCAAAATCTGGTGGTTGTCCGCATCGATGAGGCGCGCCAACTACTGCTGGTCCGTGGTGCAGTGCCCGGCGCCAAGGGGGGCGATGTGATTGTTGCCCCTGCCGTCAAGGCGTCGAAAGAGCGGGGATGACATGGAACTTAAACTGATTAACGCCCAGGGTCAGGCCGCGTCTACCGTGACGGCGTCGGATGCCCTGTTTGGCCGCGAGTTCAACGAAGCGCTTGTGCATCAGGTGGTGGTTGCCTATCAGGCCAATGCCCGTGCCGGCAACCGCAAGCAGAAGGACCGCGAAGAGGTGCATCACAGCACCAAGAAACCGTTCCGCCAGAAGGGAACGGGTCGTGCCCGTGCGGGTATGACGTCCTCGCCGATCTGGCGTGGCGGCGGCCGGATTTTCCCGAACACGCCGGAAGAGAATTTCACCCAGAAGGTCAACCGCAAGATGTATCGCGCCGGCCTGGCGGCGATCCTGTCCCAGTTGGCCCGCGAAGACAAGCTGGCAGTTATTGATGACTTTGCCATCGAGGCGCCGAAGACGCGACTGTTTGCCCAGAAGCTGAAAGCCATGGGTCTCGATTCCGTGTTGCTCGTGACCGACAGTCTGGACGACAACCTGGCCCTGGCATCCAGGAATTTGCCGAATGTTCTGGTGCTGGAAGCGCATCAGGCCGATCCGGTATCGCTGGTGCGTTTCCCCAGGGTGATTTTCACCAAGGGTGCCGTCACCAAGATCGAGGAGATGCTGGCATGAGCAAGACCTTCAACCAGGAACGTTTGCTGCAAGTGCTGGTGGCTCCGCAAATATCCGAAAAAGCGACTTACATTGCCGACAAGAATGAGCAGGTCGTGTTTATCGTCACGCCGGATGCGACCAAGCCGGAAGTAAAGGCGGCGGTCGAAATGCTGTTCAAGGTCGAGGTCAAGTCGGTGCAGATGGCTAACCTCAAAGGCAAGGTCAAGCGCTCCGGCCGCACCGTCGGTCGTCGCAGCGACATCAGGAAGGCATTTGTCTGCCTCAAGCCGGGACAGGAAATCAATTTTGCTGAAGGGGGGGCGGCTTAAATGGCTCTCGTCAAAGTCAAACCGACTTCGCCTGGTCGTCGTGGCGTCGTCAAGGTGGTCAACCCGAATCTGCACAAGGGGCGTCCGCACGACAAGCTCGTCGAATCCAAATCCCGTACCGCCGGTCGCAACGCGCATGGCCATATCACCACCCGTCACATGGGCGGCGGCCACAAGAAACTTTATCGCGTGATCGATTTTCGCCGCGACAAGGACGGAATTCCGGGCAAGGTCGAGAACATTCAGTACGACCCGAATCGTTCCGCGAATATCGCCCTGGTGCTTTATGCGGACGGCGAACGGCGCTACATGATTGCCATCAAGGGCATGGTCGTCGGTCAGGAAGTGCTCAGCGGTTCCGAGGCGCCGATCAAGCCGGGCAACGCCCTGCCGATTCGCAGCATTCCAGTCGGCACGACAATCCACTGCGTGGAAATGATGCCTGGGAAGGGCGCTCAAATTGCGCGTTCTGCCGGAACGTCGGTGCAGCTTCTGGCGCGCGAAGGCTCCTACGCGCAAGTACGACTGCGCTCCGGGGAAATCCGCCGCATCCACGTCGAGTGCCGGGCGACGATTGGTGAAGTCGGCAACGAAGAGCATAGCCTGCGCAAGATCGGCAAGGCGGGTGCGATGCGGTGGCGCGGTGTTCGTCCGACAGTTCGCGGCGTGGCCATGAACCCGGTCGACCACCCGCATGGCGGTGGTGAAGGGCGCACTGGCGAAGGCCGGGTTCCCGTCAGTCCATGGGGCCAGCCGACCAAGGGCTACCGTACTCGCAACAACAAGCGCACGGACGTCATGATTGTCCAACGCAGGCCGAAAGGTAAGAGGTAAGAGATGGCACGTTCAATCAAGAAGGGCCCGTTCATCGATGCTCACCTGCTTAAGCGGGTCGATGCGGCGCGTGCCTCCAACGACAAGCGCCCAATCAAGACGTGGTCCCGTCGCTCGACCATTCTTCCCGACTTCGTCGGACTGACCATTGCCGTGCATAACGGCAAGCAGCACATTCCCGTCTACGTCTCGGAAAACATGGTTGGTCACAAGCTCGGCGAATTCGCGCTGACGCGGACGTTCAAGGGCCACACGGGCGGCAAAAAAGCCGTCGCCAAGAAGTAAGGAACCACGATGGAAACCAACGCAAATTTGCGCGGAGTCCGGCTTTCTGCCCAGAAAGGGCGCCTTGTAGCCGATCTGGTGCGCGGCAAACCGGTCGACCAAGCGCTCAGTATTCTGGCTTTTTCCCCGAAGAAGGGTGCCGGGATCATCAAGAAGGTTCTCGAGTCGGCTATCGCCAATGCGGAACACAATGACGGCGCTGATATCGATGCGCTCAAGGTCACGCGGATTTATGTCGAAAAGGGCACTGTGCTCAAGCGCTTTACCGCGCGAGCCAAGGGACGCGGTAACAGCATCCTCAAGCCTACCTGTCACATTTTCGTGACTGTCGGCGACTAAGGAGGACACATGGGACAAAAGATTCATCCGACCGGTTTTCGTCTTGCGGTCACACGCAACTGGACTTCGCGCTGGTATTCCAACAGCAAGACTTTTCCACAGATGCTCAAGGAAGACCTCGAGGTTCGCGACTACCTTAAGAAGAAACTGGCGCACGCGTCGGTTGGCCGCGTGGTAATCGAGCGTCCGGCCAAGAACGCAAGAGTGACGGTTTACAGTGCCCGTCCCGGCGTTGTGATCGGCAAGAAGGGCGAAGACATCGAGCATCTAAAGGCTGAACTGCAGCGCAAGATGGGTGTGCCGGTGCACGTCAATATCGAAGAGATTCGCAAGCCGGAAACCGACGCGCAGTTGATCGCCGATTCCATCGCGCAGCAACTGGAAAAGCGCATCATGTTCCGTCGCGCGATGAAGCGTGCGATGCAGAATGCCATGCGCCTTGGCGCCCAGGGCATCAAAATCATGAGCTCCGGACGTCTCAATGGCGCCGAGATCGCACGCCGCGAATGGTACCGTGAGGGCCGCGTGCCGCTGCATACGCTGCGTGCCGACATCGACTACGGAACGTCCGAGGCGAAGACCACCTACGGCGTCATCGGCATCAAGGTCTGGGTCTTCAAGGGTGAGATGCTGTCGCGCAGCGAGGCGCTGGTGGCGGCTCCGGAGCCGGTCGTCGATGAGCAGCGCAAGCCGCGGCGCAGTCCGGCCAAGCCGAAGGGCGAGGGCGAGGGCGAAGCCAAGCCTGCACGCAGGACTGCGGCCAAGAAGACCGAAGAAGTCAAGCCGGAAGCCAAGACGGAAGTCGCGGCCGCGCCCAAGGCACCCGCCAAACGCGTTCGCAAGGCCCCGGCCAAAGTCGATGGTGCCGATGGCGCCGCGAAGGAAGGCAAGGAGTAAAACATGCTGCAACCTGCCCGCAGAAAATATCGCAAGGAACAAAAGGGCCGCAACACCGGGCTCGCCACACGTGGCGCCAAGGTAAGTTTTGGCGAATACGGCCTGAAGGCCATTGGCCGCGGTCGGCTCACTGCGCGCCAGATCGAAGCGGCGCGTCGTGCCATGACCCGTCATATCAAGCGCGGCGGCCGCATCTGGATTCGCATCTTCCCCGACAAGCCGATCTCGAAGAAGCCGCTGGAAGTTCGGATGGGCAACGGCAAGGGATCGCCGGAGTACTGGGTCGCCGAGATTCAACCCGGCAAGGTTCTTTACGAGATGGATGGCGTGGACGAGACCCTGGCGCGCGAGGCGTTTCGCCTGGCAGCGGCCAAGCTTCCACTTGAGACCACCTTTGTCACCCGCCATTTTGGATAAGCCATGAAGACGACAGAGCTCAGAGCAAAAAGTGATGCTGACCTGCAAAAGGAACTCTTGGATCTGCGCAAGGCGCAATTCGGTCTTCGCATGCAGATGGCCACACAGCAGTTGACCAATACCAGCCAGGTCGGCAAGGTGCGCAAGGACATAGCGCGCGTAAAAACGATTCAGCGTGAGAAGGCGGCGGCAAAATGACGGACGCGAACACACAAACCGTGCGGCGCACCCTCCAGGGTCGCGTCGTTTCGGACAAGATGCAGAAAACCGTTACGGTTTTGGTCGAACGCAAGGTGAAGCACCCCGTGATCGGCAAGATCATGACGCGCTCGAAGAAATACCACGCCCACATTGAAGGGCTGGAAACGGCCACCGGCGACCTGGTCCAGATCGAAGAGTGCGCCCCGATCTCCAAGACCAAAGCGTGGCGTGTCGCCAAGGTCGTCGAGAAGGCACGTACGGCCTGAAGCATCCGCTGTGGTCTGGTGCTCAGCGCCAGCAAAGCGCAAATATTGCTTGACAACATCGCGGCGGATTGTAAAATCTCGCCTCTTTGCTCCGTCGGGGTTTTCACCCACCCCGGCATCCTAGCCCCTAGCGGGCTCCAAGACTGATCGCGGGACTTGAGTCAATCGCGGATTAAGTTGGAGATGAAATAATGATTCAAATGCAGTCTCTGCTGGATGTCGCCGACAATACTGGCGCGCGTTCGGTCATGTGCATCAAGGTGCTCGGCGGCTCCAAGCGCCGGTATGCTGGCATTGGTGATGTGATCAAGGTCAGCATCAAGGATGCCGCGCCGCGCGGTCGCGTCAAGAAGGGCGAAGTGTATAGCGCGGTCGTGGTGCGTACCGCCAAAGGCGTTCGCCGCCCCGACGGATCCTTGGTCAAATTCGATGGCAACGCTGCAGTGTTGCTCAATAACAAGCTGGAGCCGATCGGCACGCGCATTTTCGGGCCGGTCACCCGCGAGCTGCGGACCGAGCGATTCATGAAGATCGTCTCGCTGGCTCCCGAGGTTCTTTGAACCGGCATTCGAGGACTCGATCATGAACAAGATTCGCAAGGGCGACGATGTCGTCGTTACCACGGGCAAGGACAAGGGCAAGCGCGGCGTCGTGCTGAGCTGCCTCGACGCCGAGCGCCTGCTGGTTGAAGGCATCAATCGCGTCAAGAAGCACACCAAGCCCAACCCAATGAAGGGTAACCAGGGCGGCATTGTCGAGAAGGAAATGCCGATCAATATTTCCAACGTGGCGCTGTTCAATCCGGCCACCCAGAAGGCGGACCGCGTCGGCTTCAAGCTGCTCGACGATGGCCGCAAGGTCAGGGTGTTCAGGTCGAACGGCGAAGTTATCGACGCGTAAGGGACAGTCATGGCGCGATTGCAGGAATACTACAAACAGACGGTAGCTCCGGAACTTCGCAAGAAGTTCGCTTACAAGTCGATCATGGAGGTGCCGCGCATTACCAAGATCACACTGAACATGGGCGTTGGCGAGGCGGTCGGTGACAAGAAAGTGCTCGACAACGCGGTCGGCGACATGACCAAGATTGCCGGCCAGAAACCCGTGGTCACCAAGGCGCGGAAAGCCATCGCCGGATTCAAGATTCGTGAGGGTTATCCGATCGGGTGCATGCTGACCTTGCGCGGCAACCGGATGTACGAGTTCCTCGATCGCCTGGTCACCATTGCCATGCCGCGCATCCGCGATTTCCGCGGTATCTCGGGGAAGGGCTTTGACGGCCGTGGCAACTACAACGTCGGCGTCAAGGAACAGATCATTTTTCCGGAAATCGAGTACGACAAGATCGATGCACTGCGGGGCATGAATATCAGCATCACCACCACCGCGAAGAACGACGAGGAGGCGAAGGCCCTTCTCGCCGCTTTCAAGTTCCCCTTCAAGAACTGAGGGACGTATGGCGAAACTAGCTCTAATAAACCGCGAAGAAAAACGTGCCAAGATGGTTGCGAAATATGCAGCCAAGCGTGCGGAACTCTTTGCCGTGATCAACAACGTCAACCTGTCGGACGAGGAGCGCATGGACGCGCGCCTGAAGCTCCAGCAGTTGCCCCGCAACGCCAGTCCGTCCCGTCAGCGCAACCGTTGCGCACTGACCGGGCGTCCACGCGGCGTGTTCCGCAAGTTCGGCCTTTGCCGCAACAAGCTGCGCGAAGTTGCGATGCGTGGCGAACTGCCCGGCATGACCAAGGCAAGCTGGTAAGGAGAGCGATATGAGCATGACCGATCCAGTCGCCGACATGTTGACCCGCATCCGCAATGCGCAGATGGCGGAGAAGCTGTCCGTTTCCATGCCTTCCTCCAAGCTCAAGGTGGCAATAGCCAAAGTGCTGAAGGATGAGGGTTACATCGATGATTTCGCTATCCGCGAGAACGGCGCCAAGCCGGAACTCGATATCGCGCTCAAGTACTACGCCGGACAGCCGGTGATCGAGCGCATCGAACGCGTATCCAAGCCGGGCCTGCGTGTCTACAGGGGCAAGGACGATTTGCCGCGTGTGATGAACGGGCTGGGTGTTGCCATAGTCTCGACGCCGAAGGGCGTCATGACCGACCGCCGGGCGCGGGCAGGCAACATGGGCGGCGAAGTTCTCTGCATCGTCGCCTAAGGAGTCGCTGCCATGTCACGTATTGCCAAGTATCCGGTTGATGTGCCGAAGGGTGTCGAAGTGACGCTTTCAGCTACCGACATCGCGGTCAAGGGTCCCCTGGGAACCTTGAAGCAGTTCATCCTGCCCGCTGTGACTGTTGAAAGAGAAGGTGAAAAGCTGTTGTGCCGCGCCGTTGAAGGTGCGCCGAATTCCGGAGCCATGTCGGGCACGATGCGCGCCATCCTGAACAACATGGTGATCGGGGTGACCAAGGGTTTCGAAAAGAAGCTGACCCTGGTGGGCGTCGGCTACCGTGCGCAGGCCCAGGGTTCCAAGTTGAACCTCACCCTGGGTTTTTCCCATCCCGTATCGCACGACATGCCAAACGGCATCAAAGTTGAAACGCCGACCCAGACGGAGATCCTGATCAAGGGGATCGACAAGCAGGTGGTCGGCCAGGTAGCCGCTGAAGTTCGCGCTTACCGGTCGCCGGAGCCCTACAAGGGCAAAGGTGTCCGTTATGCCGACGAAGTGGTTGTCATCAAGGAAACCAAGAAGAAATAACCGAGGCGCTGAATCATGGAAAAGAAACAGGCTCGACTGCGCAGGGCGCGCAAAACCCGCGCCAAAATTGCAGAGCTCAAGGTGGTGCGTCTCGCGGTGCATCGCAGCAACCTGCATATCTCCGCACAGATTTTTTCCGGCTGCGGCACCCGCGTGCTCGCCGCCGCTTCGACCATGGAGCCGGAAGTGCGAACCCAGGTTCCGAACGGCGGCAACGTCAATGCGGCCAAGACCGTCGGCAAGCTGATAGCCGAACGTGCCAAGGCGGCCGGCATCGAGCAGGTTGCATTCGACCGCTCCGGTTTTCATTACCACGGCCGCGTCAAAGCGCTGGCCGAAGCCGCCCGTGAGGGCGGACTCAAGTTCTAAGCGAGACGGACATGGCTAAACCGCAAGGCAGGAAACAGCAGCAGGTCCAGGAAGAGCGTGACGATGGCATGCGCGAGAAGATGGTCTCCATCAACCGCGTCACCAAGGTTGTCAAGGGCGGCCGGATTCTCGGTTTCGCCGCGCTGACCGTGGTAGGCGACGGTGACGGCGGCATCGGCATGGGCAAGGGCAAGTCGCGCGAGGTGCCGGTTGCCGTGCAAAAAGCCATGGAAGAGGCCAGGCGCAAGATGTCGAAGATCAGCCTCAAGGACGGCACCCTGCATCATTCAGTGACCGGCAAGCACGGCGCAACGACGGTACTGATGTCCCCCGCTTCTCCCGGTACCGGCGTGATCGCCGGTGGACCGATGCGTGCCGTGTTCGAAGTCATGGGCGTCACCGACGTGGTCGCCAAGACCATCGGTTCAACCAATCCCTACAACGTCGTGCGGGCGACGCTGCATGGCCTGCTGGCCATGAGCACTCCTGCCGAGATCGCAGCCAAGCGCGGCAAGGCTGTCGCCGAAATTCTGGAGTAAGTCATGGCCGAGAAAAAAATCAAGGTCACGCTGGTCAAAAGCCTGATCGGCACCAAGCAGGACCATCGCGCCACTGCGAAGGGGCTCGGCCTGCGCAAGCTCAACAGTTCGGCCATGCTGGAAGACACGCCCGCAGTGCGCGGCATGATCCACAAAATCGCCTATCTGGTTAAGTACGAAGGCTAAGAGGACAAGAATGGCTATGGAACTCAACAACCTGAAGCCCGGCGCCGGCTCAAAGCATGCGTCCAAGCGTGTCGGACGCGGCATCGGCAGCGGCCTGGGCAAGACCGCCGGTCGCGGCCACAAGGGACAGAAGTCGCGCGCGGGCGGTTTTCACAAGGTCGGCTTCGAAGGCGGTCAAATGCCGCTGCAGCGTCGCCTGCCGAAGCGGGGTTTCGTCTCCTTGACGGCTAGCCGCAATGTCGAAGTTCGTTTGTCCGAACTGGACAAGTTGCCGGTCGAAGAGGTTGACCTGCTGGTTCTCAAGCAGGCTGGCGTGGTTGCGGGCGAAGCGCTGTCGGCAAAGGTCATCCTGTCGGGCAAACTCAATCGCAAGATTTTGCTCAAGGGCGTCGGCGCAACCAAAGGCGCACGCGCCGCAATCGAGGCGGCCGGCGGTTCGGTCGCAGATATCGCCGCGGCCTGATAGCTAGCAAGCGAGGACGGACCACGTGGCTACGCAGGCGGCAACCCTTGGCAAGACCGGAAAGTTCGGCGACCTCTGGCGCCGGCTCTGGTTCCTGCTGGGCGCGCTGGTGGTGTACCGGATCGGCGCGCACATTCCCGTGCCAGGAATCGATCCGGTAAAGCTCGCCGAGCTGTTCCAGAGCCAGCAGGGCGGGATTCTGGGCGTCTTCAACCTGTTTTCGGGTGGCGCCCTGTCGCGCTTTACGCTGTTCGCTCTTGGCATCATGCCCTACATTTCCGCGTCGATCATCATGCAACTGATGACAGTCGCGGTACCATCGTTCGAGGCATTGAAAAAAGAGGGTGAAGCCGGGCGCCGCAAAATCACCCAATACACCCGCTACGGCACCGTCGGTCTGGCATTGTTCCAGGGATTGGGCATGGCGATCGCTCTGGAATCCCAAGCCGGGCTCGTGCTTGACCCGGGTCTGATGTTCCGTTTCGTTACGGTCCTGACCTTGCTTACCGGCACCATGTTCCTGATGTGGCTGGGCGAGCAGGTAACCGAGCGAGGACTGGGCAACGGCATTTCCATCATCATCTTCGCCGGCATCGTCGCCGGTTTGCCGAATGCGCTGGCTGGCCTCTTCGAACTGGTCCGCACCGGCGCGATGCATGCCCTGTCGGCTCTGTTCATCTGCACGGTTGCCGTTCTCGTCACCGGTTTCGTGGTCTTCGTAGAAAAGGGCCAGCGCAAGATACTGGTCAATTATGCCAAGCGGCAGGTCGGCAACAAGGTCTATGGCGGACAGAGTTCCCATCTGCCCCTGAAGCTCAACATGTCGGGTGTCATCCCTCCCATCTTCGCTTCGTCCATCATCCTGTTCCCGGCTACCGCCGCAGGCTGGTTCGGCAGCGGCGAAGGTATGACCTGGCTCAAGGATATTGCTGCGACCCTGTCGCCCGGACAACCGATCTACGTGATCCTCTACGCCGTCGCAATAGTATTTTTCTGCTTTTTCTATACCGCCCTGGTCTTCAACTCCAAGGAAACCGCGGATAACCTGAAAAAGAGCGGCGCATTCGTTCCCGGGATCCGCCCAGGCGACCAGACCAGCCGTTATATCGACAAGATTTTGATGCGCCTGACCTTGGCTGGTGCAATCTACATTACGGCGGTTTGTCTGCTGCCGGAGTTCCTGATCCTGAAATGGAACGTGCCGTTCTACTTCGGCGGCACCAGTCTGCTGATCATAGTCGTGGTGACGATGGATTTCATGTCGCAGGTTCAAGCTTATGTCATGTCGCACCAGTATGAAAGTCTTCTTAAAAAGGCGAACTTCAAGGGCGCCGGATTCCCGGCTCGCTGATCCATGTCGAAGGAAGACGTAATTGAAATGCAGGGGGAGGTCGTCGAGAATCTCCCGAATGCCACGTTTCGGATCAAACTCGAAAACGGGCATGTTGTTCTTGGCCACATCTCCGGAAAAATGCGCATGCACTACATTCGCATCCTTCCCGGCGACAAGGTCACCGTGCAGCTCACGCCTTACGACCTTTCCAAGGGCCGTATCGTGTTCCGCGCCAAGTAGTCTGGCAATATTCTCCGGAGAAATCCAATGAAAGTTCTGGCTTCGGTCAAACGTATCTGTCGCAACTGCAAGGTCATCCGGCGCAAGGGCGTGGTGAGGGTCATCTGTACCGATCCGCGCCACAAGCAGCGCCAGGGTTGATGTAGCTGTTCGGTTCAGATATAATCTACGGTTCGCATTTTTCAGCTGACCCACCACCCGCATTAACTAACGGCGACGAACAGGTAAGCACATGGCTCGTATAGCAGGCGTCAACATTCCGAATCACCAGCACGCGGAGATTGCCCTGACGGCGATCTACGGCATCGGCCGCACCCGCGCCAAGAAAATCTGCGACGCCGTCGGCGTCAAGCGTTCCGCAAAGATCAAGGAACTCACTGACAGCGAACTGGATCGTCTGCGTGAGGAGGTCGGCAAGTTCGCCGTCGAGGGCGATCTGCGCCGCGAAACGACGATGAGCATCAAGCGCCTGATGGATCTCGGCTGTTATCGCGGAGTGCGCCACCGCCGCGGCCTGCCCGTGCGCGGACAGCGTACCCGCACCAACGCGCGCACCCGCAAGGGACCGCGCAAGGCGATTTCGATGGGCAAGAAGTAAACCGGGAACCAATACATGGCTAAGACCGCAACAAAAGTCCGCAAGAAGGTCAAGAAGAACGTCGCCGAAGGCATTGCGCACGTTCATGCGTCCTTCAACAACACGATCATTACCATCACCGACCGCCAGGGCAATGCGCTGTCGTGGGCCACGTCCGGCGGCGCCGGCTTCAAGGGGTCGCGCAAGTCGACCCCGTTCGCCGCGCAGATTGCCGCTGAAGCCGCCGGCAAGGCTGCTCAGGAGTGTGGTGTGAAGAATCTCGAAGTTCGCATCAAGGGCCCCGGCCCCGGTCGCGAATCGGCCGTACGCGCACTCAATGCGCTCGGCATGAAGATAACCAGCATCACCGACATCACCCCGATTCCCCACAACGGATGCCGGCCGCCCAAGCGCCGCCGCATCTAAGGCAGATACGACACCATGGCCCGAAATCTAGACGCAAAATGCCGCCAGTGCCGCCGCGAGGGCGAGAAGCTCTTCCTCAAAGGCGAAAAGTGCTTCACTGACAAATGCTCGGTCGAGCGCCGCGCCTATGCTCCCGGCCAGCACGGCCAGAAGTCCGGCCAGCGACTCTCCGGTTATGGCACCCAACTGCGCGAGAAGCAGAAAATCCGCCGCATCTACGGCGTACTCGAGCGCCAGTTCCGCAAAGTGTTCGGTGATGCCGAGCGCAAGAAGGGACAGACCGGCGAAAACCTGCTGAAGCTGCTCGAGAGCCGCCTCGATACGGTGGCCTATCGCATGGGTTTCGGCGTTTCTCGCGCCGAGGCACGCCAGCTTGTGCGCCACAACGGTTTGCTGATCAACGGGCGTCGCGTGAACATCCCCTCTTACAGCGTACGCCCCGGCGACGTCGTCCAACTGCTCGACGGTACCCGTGCCCATCTGCGTACCAAGGCGGCACTGGAAGCGGCCGAGTCGCGCGGCTTCCCCGCATGGATCGAAGTGGATGTCAAGGCAGGCAAGGGCGTATTCAAGTCCTATCCTGCACGCGAAGACCTGCCGCCGTCAATCAGTGAAGGCCTGGTTGTCGAACTGTATTCTCGCTAACACGTAGTTTTCCACCTGGCGTCCAGCGGACGCCAGGTGTTATTCCATTCGAAGGAATGCACATGCACACACTTCTGAAACCCCGTAGTATCGATGTCCAGCAGCTTTCGCCGCTGCATGCACGTGTGGTCATGGAGCCGTTCGAGCGCGGCTATGGCCACACCTTGGGCAACGCCCTGCGCCGCATCCTGCTGTCCTCCATGGAGGGCGTCGCTCCGACCGAGGTTTCCATCGAAGGCGTGCTGCACGAGTACTCGACGCTCGACGGGGTTCGCGAAGACGTAGTCGATGTCCTGCTCAACCTGAAGGGTGTCGTTCTGAAGATGCACAACCGCCGCGAAGCCACGCTGACCCTGTCCCGCAGCGGCGAAGGCGTCGTGACCGCGCGCGACATCGAAACCACCCATGACATCGAGATCGTCAACCCGGATCACGTGATCGCCCACATCGCCCCCGGCGGCAAGCTGAACATGCAGATCCGCGTCGAATCGGGCCGCGGCTACGTGCCCGCCAACCAGCGCGAAATCGCCCGCGAAAATCGCGCCATCGGCCAGATCATGCTCGACGCCTCGTTCAGCCCGGTGCGTCGGGTCAGCTATTCGGTGGAATCCGCGCGTGTCGAACAGCGCACCGACCTCGACAAGTTGATCCTCGACATCGAAACCAACGGCGCGATTGACAACGCCGAGGAAGCCGTGCGTACCGCTGCCCGCATCCTCATGGAACAGCTGTCGGTGTTCGCGGACCTGGAAGGTACACCGCTGTCCGCCGAGGCGCCGAAGCAGACCTCGGTCGACCCCGTGCTGGTGCGCCCGGTGGATGACCTGGAACTGACGGTGCGCTCCGCCAACTGCCTCAAGGCCGAGAACATCTACTACATTGGCGACCTGATCCAGCGCACGGAAACCGAACTCCTGAAGACGCCGAACCTGGGGCGCAAGTCGCTCAATGAAATCAAGGAAGTCCTTGCTTCGCGCGGCCTCACACTGGGCATGAAGCTCGAAGGCTGGCCCCCGGCCGGACTGGAGAAGCTGGCCTGACCGATTCTCGATGCCGGACTTCGGTCCGGTTGCTGCACCTGCATCACCTGTTGTATTGAATACCTACTCGATAACCATTAACCGGCCGCTTGCATCGCGCGGCGGCCGCAAAAAACGAGGGAATCAAAATGCGTCACGGTAACGGACTTCGCAAACTCAACCGGACCTCGGCACATCGCCAGGCGATGCTGCGCAACATGGCGGTTTCGCTGCTGCGCCACGAGGCCATCAAGACCACCCTGCCCAAGGCCAAGGAGCTGCGCCGAGTGGTGGAACCCCTGATCACCCTGGGCAAGAAGCCCAGCCTGGCCAATCGCCGCCTGGCATTCGATCGCACCCGCGACCGCGAGATCGTCGGCAAGCTGTTCGACGTGCTCGGCCCACGCTATGCCGCCCGCAACGGCGGCTACCTGCGCATCCTCAAGATGGGTTTCCGCATCGGCGACAACGCGCCCATGGCCTTCGTCGAACTGCTGGATCGTCCGGCGGGGGAAGTGGTAGAAGCAGCATCTGCCGAATAAAGGCTCTCGCTTCAGAGTAAAAAGCCAGGCGTCGCCTGGCTTTTTTCTTGGTGGTCAGGATTCGCTAAAGGATCATCCCCGCGCCGACCGTGTTGTTGGTGCTTTCGTCGATGACGATGAAGGCGCCGGTGGCACGGTTCTCCACGTAGCGATCGACGACCAGCGGCTGCGCCAGCTTGAAGGCGACCCGGGCGATGTCGTTCATGCCGATTCCTTCAGCAGCGACCTGCTGCAGCGAGTTGATGTCGAGCCGGTAGCTGATGCCGTCGAGCAGGGCGCGGGCGTCGCGCGTAGTCTGGCGGATCAGGTATTTGCGTCGTGCATCGAGCGGGCTTTCACCGAGCCAGCACAGCATGGCGTCGATGCGCCGTGTCGCCAGCGCCGTCCGAGTGGATACCGTCCCTGACGCTGGCGCGCCGGGACATAACTTTTTATCATTGGCACGCACGATCATGTCGCCGCGCGAGATGTCGATTTCGTCTTCCAGCAGCAGGGTCACCGACTGCTCGGCGACAGCGCGCGGTAGCGTGCGGCCGCCGATCTGGATGTCCTTGATGCGGCTGCGCCGCTCGGACGGCAGTACGACGATTTCGTCGCCGACGGCAATTTCGCCAGATTCGACGCGCCCCATGAAGCCGCGATAGTCGTGCAGCAGGGGATCGTCGGCCTTCTGCGGGCGGCAGACATACTGCACCGGGAAGCGGAAGCGCTCGTCGCTTTCGCTGTGCGCGGCGGGCGCCGATTCGAGGATGTCGATCAGGGTCGGACCTTTGTACCAGCCGAGATTCTCGCCGCGATCGACCAGCATGTCGCCGTTCAGGGCCGACAGCGGAATGAAGCGCACATCCTTTATGCCGAGTTGCCGTGCGAACGCCAGGTATTCGAGGCGAATGCGTTCGAAGACCGTGCGGTCGTAGCCGACCAGGTCCATCTTGTTCACCGCCACCAGCAGGTGCGGAATACCGACCAGGTGGGCGAGGTAGGAGTGGCGTCGGGTCTGGGTCAGGACACCCTTGCGGGCATCGATCAGGATGATGGCCAGGTTGGCGGTGGAGGCAGCGGTGACCATGTTGCGCGTGTATTGCTCGTGCCCCGGCGCGTCGGCGATGATGTACTGGCGGCGGCCGGTGCTGAAGTAGCGATACGCGACGTCGATGGTGATGCCCTGTTCGCGCTCGGCCTGCAGGCCGTCGGTCAGCAGCGACAGGTCGACCGCCTCCATACCGCGTCGTGCCGAAGTCTTTTCGATCGCGTGCAGCGTGTCGGCAAGGATCGCCTTGGTGTCGTAGAGCAGGCGACCGATCAGCGTGCTCTTGCCGTCATCGACACTGCCGCAGGTGAGGAAGCGCAGCAGGCCGTTGTCGACCCGACTGCCGAACTCGGGAATGTGTTCGATCGCACTCATCAGAAATACCCTTCCTTCTTGCGTTGTTCCATCGCCGCTTCCGAGGCGTGATCATCCAGCCGTGTCGCGCCGCGCTCGGTAATCGTGCTGGTCGCCGTTTCGGCGATGATCTTGTGCACCGTGTCGGCATCCGATTCCACGGGCGCCGTGCAGGTGATGTCGCCGACGGTGCGAAAGCGCACCCGCAACTGCTCGACCACGTCACCGTCGCGCGCCGGCGTGAGCTCCGTCACCGGCTGCAGCAGGCCGCCCTTGCGGATTACCGGCCGCACGTGGGCGAAGTAGATGGACGGCAGGGCCAGCCCTTCGCGCGCGATGTACTGCCAGACGTCGAGCTCGGTCCAGTTCGAGATCGGGAAGGCGCGGATGTTTTCGCCCTTGTGCACACGGGCGTTGAACAGGTTCCACAGTTCGGGGCGCTGGTTCTTCGGATCCCAGCCACCGAATTCGTCGCGGAAGGAAAAGATGCGCTCCTTGGCGCGGGCCTTTTCCTCGTCGCGGCGGGCGCCGCCGATGCAGGCGTCGAAGCCGAACTCCTCGATCGCCTCGAGCAGCGTCACGGACTGGTGCTTGTTGCGCGACTCGTCGGCCGACTTGAGGCGCACCGTGCCGCGCGCCATCGAGCTTTCCACCGAACGCACGATCAGGCGTTCGTTCAGTTCGCAGGCGCGGGCATCGCGGAAGTCGATGACTTCGGAATAGTTGTGCCCGGTGTCGATGTGCAGCAAGGGGAAGGGAAAGCGGCCGGGGCGAAAGGCCTTCTCGGCCAGGCGCAGGAGGACGATGGAATCCTTGCCGCCGGAGAACAGCAGGGCCGGATTGCTGCACTGTCCCGCCACTTCGCGCAGGATGTAGATGGCCTCGGACTCCAGCCAATCGAGGTGGTCGAGGGTGGTGTGGCGCAGTGCCGGCTCGAGGACGGGCGCGTTCATGCTGTCGCCGTCCCGCCAGCGCCGACTTTTGCTGTTGCAACTCGCTGCAACTTGCCATCGACCAGGTGCAGCCCGCACTCTTTGGTGTCCGCGCTTTCCCACCACCAGCGACCAGCGCGCACGTCCTCGCCGGGCTGGATGGCGCGGGTGCAGGGCGCACAGCCTATGCTCGGGTAGTTGCGATCGTGCAGCGCGTTGTAGGGCACGTTGTTGGCGCGCAGGTAAACCCAGACCTCGCGCTCGCTCCAGTCGGCCAGCGGGCTGATCTTGACCAGCTTGTTGCCGTGGTCGAAGGCCACGGTCTTGAGCTTGTCTCGGGTCGGCGACTGCGCCGCGCGCAGGCCGGTGATCCAGGCCTGCTTGCCGGCCAGCGCGCGTTGCAGCGGCTCGATCTTGCGCGCGTGGCAGCAGGCCTTGCGCGCCTCGACGGAGTCGTAGAAGCCGTTGATGCCGAAACCGGCGACGAAATCCTGCACCGTGTCGTGGCGCGGGGTGAACACCTCCAGGCGGCGGCCGTAGCGGCGCTCGGCCTTGGCCATCAACTCACAGGTCTCGGCCGGCAGGCGGCCGGTATCCAGCGAGAAGATGCCGATGTCGATGCCCTCGCTCCAGATCATGTCGGTCAGCACCATATCCTCGGCGCCCAGGCTGTTGGCGAACACGGCGGGCGCGTAATCGCGCGCCACGTCGTGCAGCAGCTGTTTGACACGGACCGCCTTGTCGGCCACGGCGGCGACCAGTTCGAGGTCGGCCAGATCGGGTATGTTTTCGCGCAGCATGGTACGGCTCCTTCGGCAATGCGGATCAGGCGACCCGTCGGCGGAACAGCGGATCGGGCTGGTCGGCGGCGGCCTGGTAGGTTTCGGGGAAATCGTCGAACGCGGCCAGCGCGTCCTCGGCGCTCTTTCCTTCGCCGAGCACGAAGGCATCGAAGCCGGCGCGGTTGAGGTAGAAGATCTGGTCGCGGCCGATGTCGCCGAAGGCGCGCACTTCGCCGTCGTAGCCGTAGCGCTCGCGCAGCAGCCGTGCCGTCGAATAGCCGCGGCCGTCGGCGAACTTCGGGAAATGCACGGCGATCACCGTGAAGTCGTCGATGTCGGCGGCGATGTCCTCGACCTTGTCTTCCGGCGCGAGCCAGATGCCCAGCGGCGTGCCGTGCTCATACTCGCGATGGATCAGGCAGGCCTTTTTCGCCTTCCATACGGCCAGCGGCACCAGCAGCGGGCCGATCGGCAGGCAGACGTCGAACGGCGCTTCGCCGTCGACCAGGGCCACGATCTTCCATGCGTCATCCTGCAGGCGACGCTCCTTGATGATCTGTTTAGCCATTTGCGACTCTCCTTGATTGATGGGGGTGCGGCCGGGTTTGGGTATATGCCGCGGATTGAAAGGCTTCGATGCCGATGCGGTCGAAGGTGTCGATGAAGCGTTCGTCGGCATGGCGGTGTGCCAGATAGGCGCCGATCAGGCGCTCGACCGCGTCGGGAAGCTCGGCGGCGGCAAACGACCGGCCGATCACTTCGCCGATGCGGGCATCGTTGCCCTGGCGGCCGCCCAGCGTGACCTGGTACCACTCCTGACCGTTCTTGTCGACGCCGAGGATGCCGATCGCGCCGAGGTGGTGGTGGCCGCAGGAATTCATGCAGCCGGAGATGTTGAGTTCCAGTTCGCCGATGTCGTGCTGGTAGTCGAGGTCCTCGAAGCGTTCCTGGATCGCGGCGGCGATCGGCAGCGAGCGGGCGTTGGCCAGTGAGCAGAAATCGCCGCCGGGGCAGGCGATCAGGTCCTGGATCAGGCCCACGGTGGGCGAGGCCAGCCCCGCCGCCTTGGCGCGGTGCCAGACGGTGTAGAGCTCGCGCTGCGGCACGTCGGCGAGGATCAGGTTCTGTTCGTGGGAGACGCGGATCTCGCCGAAGCTGTAGCGCTCGGCCAGATCCGCGGCGGCTTCCATTTGTTCCGACGTCGCATCGCCCGGCGCGGCGCCGGGCTTCTTCAGCGACAGCGTGACGGCGGCGTAGCCCGCCACCTTGTGCGCCTGCACGTTGCGCTCGACCCAGCGCGAGAAGGCCTTGTCCTCGCGCAGGTGGGCGAGGTGGCACAGGTCGTCCTCGGCCAGGGTCTCATACGCCGGTGCAACGAACTGCGCGGCCACGCGCTCGACTTCGGCGACGGTCAATGTCGCCGGGCCATCCTTGAGGTGAGCCCATTCTGCCTCGACCTGCCGCGCGAACTCTTCGCGACCCAGCGCCTTGACCAGGATCTTTATGCGCGCCTTGAAGGCATTGTCGCGGCGGCCATAACGGTTGAAGACGCGGATCAGCGCCTCTGTGTAGGTCAGCAGGTGTTGCCAGGGCAGGAACTCTTGCACCACCTGGCCGAGGAGCGGGGTGCGACCGAGGCCGCCGCCGGCATAAACCTTGAAACCGATCTCGCCGTTGGGATCCCGCACCACCTGAAGTCCGAGGTCATGCACCTGGATCGCCGCGCGGTCTTCAGTGGCGCCGGAGATCGCGACCTTGAATTTGCGCGGCAGGTAGGCGAACTCGGGATGGAAGCTCGACCACTGACGCAGGATTTCGGCCCAGGGGCGGGGATCGGCGATCTCGTCGGCGGCGACGCCGGCGAAATGGTCGGTGGTCACGTTGCGGATGCAGTTGCCCGAGGTCTGGATCGCATGCAGTTCGTGCTCGGCGAGCTCGGCCAGGATCTCCGGCACCTGCGGCAGCTGAACCCAGTTGAGTTGGAGGTTGTGGCGCGTGGTGAAGTGGCCGAAGCCTCGATCATGGCGGCGGGCGATGTCGGCGAACTTGCGCAGTTGCGGCGCCGAGAGCAGGCCGTAGGGCACCGCCAGGCGCAGCATCGGGCCGTGGCGCTGGATGTAGAGGCCGTTTTGCAGGCGCAGCGGGCGGAACTCGTCATCGCTCAGCGCACCGGCAAGATAGCGCTCGGTCTGATTGCGGAACTGGGCGACGCGGGCCTGGACGATGGCGTGGTCGTAGCCGTCGTATTTGTACATGCTATGCCTCCTGCAGGGCCGCCCGCGCGAGCGCGGGGCATTGACGACGCCCCCTCCCATCCTCCCCCGCCAAGCGGGGGAGGTGACTAGTCACCCCCGCCCTGGGGCGGGGGAAGGGGGGTGGGGCGCCATAATTCCCCGACGGGAAGGCTAAGCCTTCCCCCTCGGGGGGCAGCGAACGAATGTGAGCGTGGGGGCTCATGATTTTTCCTTAAGCGAGGATCAGCTTGCCGCCGACCAGCAACAAGACCGAGGCAAGCAGGCCGCGCAGGGCGCGTTCCGGCACCCTGGCGGCGAAATGGGCGCCAAGCGCAATACCCGGCAGGGACCCGATCAACAAGGACACCAGCAACACCACATCGACCGTGCCCAGCCACCAGTGGCCGAGGCCGGCGACGAAAGTCAGCGGCACGGCGTGGGCGATGTCGGAGCCGACGATGCGGCGCGTGGCGAGTTGCGGGTAGAGGAAGCTCAGGGCGGTAACACCGAGTGCGCCGGCACCGACCGAGGAGATCGTGACCAGGGCACCGACGATGGTGCCGACAATCACAGTGGCACCCGCTACATGCCGATGTGAAAAGTCGGCGCTGGCGCTACGGCGCCTGGCCAGGTCAAGCAGGCGCTGGCGGAAGAACAGCGAGGCGGCGGTCAGCAGCAGGGCGAAGCCGAGCACCATGGAAATGAAACCGGTGGCGCCGTGATCCTTGATGCCCAGTTGCGCCAGCAGCAGCAGCGTCAAGGCGGCGGCGGGAACCGAACCGAGGGCAAGACGGCCGGTGATGGCCCAGTCGATGTTGCCATGCCGCTGATGCACCCAGGAGCCGCCGGCCTTGGTGATCGCTGCGTAAAGCAAGTCAGTGCCCACTGCGGTTGCCGGCTTGAAGCCGAAGAGCAGCACCAGCAGGGGTGTCATCAGCGAGCCGCCGCCGACGCCGGTCAGGCCGACGAGGACGCCGACGGCAAAGCCGGACAGCGGGAGCAGGGGGTTGAGCACGAATTCCATGATGCAGTGCATCCTAAAGACTTGATATAGTCCTGAAAAATACTTTATTAATATTTGTATATAGCCAAAAGTTATATAATCGGACCCATGAAGCTGCAACAACTGCGTTACCTGGTCGAAGTGGAACGGCGCGGCTTGAATGTCTCCGCTGCCGCCGAAGCGTTGTTTACCTCGCAGCCGGGGGTGTCCAAGCAGATCGGCCTGCTCGAGGAGGAACTGGGCCTGACCATCTTCGAACGCAGCGGCAAGCGCCTGACGGGAATCACCCCACCCGGCCGCGCCGTACTGGCCATGGCGCAGCGCATGCTCGCCGAGGCGCAGAACATGAAGCGGGTCGGCGAGGATTACGCGGCGGAGAGCAGCGGCACCCTCTCGATCGCCACCACCCACACCCAGGCGCGTTACACCCTGCCGCCGGTGATCCGGCGTTTCGTCCAGCGCCATCCGTCAATCCGCCTGCACATCCAGCAGGGCAGTCCGCTACAGGTGGCGGACTGGGTACTCGACGGCAGCGCCGACATCGGCATCGCCACGGAGGCGCTGGACCGGCACGCGGAACTGCTGACCCTGCCCTGCTTCCAGTGGGCGCATCTGGTGGTGACGCCAAAGGAACATCCGCTCTTGCAGCGCCAGCCGCTGACGCTTGCAGCCCTCGCGGACTATCCGCTGATCACTTATGACGCCACGTTCACCGGACGTTCGCACATCGATCGCGCCTTCGAGCGGCAGAGCCTGCGGCCCGACGTGATGCTGACCGCGATCGATTCCGACGTGATCAAGACCTATGTCGGCCTCGGCCTCGGTGTCGGCATCATCGCCGAAATGGCCTTCGATCCCTTGCGCGATGACGCGCTGGCCGCCTTGCCGGCCGCGCATCTGTTCGAGGGCAACACCACGCGCATCGCCTTTCGCCGCGATACCTGGCTGCGCGGCTACGACTACGACTTCATGGAATTGCTGGCGCCGCAACTGACGCGAGGCATGGTCGAGGCGACGCTGAAGGGCGAGGGCGCCGACCCCGGCCTGTGACGCGCCGCCCCGGCGAAGATTTCATCGGCGCCGATGGCCGTGTTCCGGGGTCGGGCAGCTAGAATGGGGTCAGTCCGGTTTTGCCGAACATTCAAGAGCGAGGTTTGCCATGCCCTACACGCCTGATCTTGTCGATGAACTGAATACCCTGATCCGTTTCGACCTGGAGACCAGCCAGCAGGGAATCAAGGTGCACAAGAACGCCGATCCGGACGTCATTGCCGCGACGCGGCGGTTGCACGAAAAGGGTTTGCTGACCCTGGCCGATGGCGGCTACCTGACCGGCCTGGGGCGCGATGCGGCGGAGCACGCACAAGCGCTTCTGACCATACTTACTTCAAGTACCAGCCCCTCGGCTGCGGCGCAAAAGGACTTCGCCTAGGCGCGGCTAGGCTTCGTCCGTCGTGTCGTCCGGCTCGCCGGCAACTTCGAGCGCGCGCAGTTCGCGGAACAACTCGCGGTAGGCGCGCGGCGGCTTGCCCTGCTGGGCTTCCTTCAGCGCGTTGCGGCGCAACTGGCGCAGGTGCTGCATG
>Ga0268298_10002082_pt1 | contig 22428 bp, 24 predicted proteins | sample WWTPWeurt_MetaG_FD_194462 | JGI IMG/M metagenome (GOLD analysis project Ga0268298, IMG submission 194462) | Activated sludge microbial communities from WWTP in Nijmegen, Gelderland, Netherland - WWTP Weurt | ecosystem: Engineered > WWTP > Aerobic digester > Activated sludge | place... | reverse complement strand
CCACCTGGCGGCGCAGGGCGGCCTTGTCGGACTCGAGCATCTTCAGGTTGGAGAGGAGCGTGGTGCGCTCGCGCTGGGCGGCGGCCGTGCTGCTCTTGTAGTCGTCGAACTGGCGGCCGAGGTCGGCGCGGGCTTGTTCGGACGCGCCAAATTTTTGGATCGTGGCGGCCACGGCGGTTTCCAACTCGGCGACGCGGCCGGACAAGTCAGGGTAGGCCGGCGCGGCGGGCTTGGCGTTCTGGAGCGCGACGAGCTGGCGGCTGCTGTCGGCGAGGGCGGTTTCGAGCTCGGCGACGCGGCCGCTCAGATCGGGATAGCTGGGAGCGGCGGGCCGGGCCGCCTGCGCCTGGACGAGCGCAGCCATTTCCTGCCTGGCGCGGGTGGCCTCGGCGGTGGAAGCGGCGAGGGCCTTTTCGGCGGCGTCCTTGGCCTGCGCGAGGGTGTCGATTTGGGCGACGGTCTCCGCGCGGGCGGCGGCGGTGGCGGTGGCGGCGGCTTCCAGTTCGCGGACGCGGCTGGACAAGTCGGGATAGGCGGGCGCGGCCTTCGCCTGGGCGAGCGCGGTGTTCGTCTGCGCGAGAGCGGCCTCGAGCTCGCTCACTTTGCCGGAGAGGTCGGGATACTTCGGGGCCGCGTTGCGAGCAGCGGCGAGGGCGGTTTCGAGTTCCGAGACACGGCCGCTCAGGTCGGGATAGCTGGGAGCAGCGGGTTTGGCGGCGAGGGCTTGTTCGGTGGACGACAGCTTGGCTTCCAGTTCGGTGACGCGGCCGGCGAGATTCGGGTAAGCCGGTGCGGCGTTGCGGGCAGCGGCGAGCGCGGTTTCAAGTTCTGAGACGCGACCGGAAAGGTCGGGGTAGCTGGGAGCGGCGGGCCGGGCGGCGAGGGCTTTTTCGGCGGCGTCCCGGGCGGAGGCGATCTGGGCGGCCTGCTGTTGGGCCTGTGCGGTCGAGGCGGTCAGGCTGGCAACCTTCGTCTCGAGTTCGCCGACTTGGTTGCGGAGGTCGGGGTAGGCTGGGGCGGCCGCCTTCGCGGAGGCGAGGGCGGACAAGTCGGCGGAGTGTTGGGCTTCCAATTCGCTCACGCGGCTGCGCAGATCCGGGTAGGCGGGCGCGGCGTTGCGCGCGGCGGCGAGGGCGGTGTTGGTCTGTGCGAGGGAAGTCTCGAGCTCGCGCACCTTGCCGGACAGGTCGGGGTAGGCCGGCGCGGCGTTGCGCGCGGCGGTCAAGGCCGCCTCGAGCTCATTCACGCGGCCGGAGAGGTTGGGATACTTCGGGGCCGCATTGCGCGCGGCGGCGAGGGAGGTTTCGAGCTCCTTGGCGTGGGCGGCTTCCGCCTTCGCCGAGGCTACGGCGGACAAGTCGGCGGAGTGTTGGGCTTCCAATTCGGCCACGCGGTTGCGCAGGTCAGGATAAGCCGGAGCCGCCGCCTTCGCGCTGGCCAGCGCGGCCTCGGCTTGTTTGGTGCGATCCGCTTCGGCGCCCAAGGCGTTGCGGGCGGCGGAGAGCTCCGCCGTGAGGCTGGCGACACGGTCGCGGAGGTCGGGGTAAGTCGGCGCGGCGGGCTGGGCGGCGAGGGCTTTTTCGGCGGCGTCCTTGGCCTGCGCGAGCGCGGCGAGCTCCTGCTGGTGGCGGCCGGCTTCCGCGGTCAGGGTGGCGAGCCGGGCTTCCACGGCGGCCTTCTGGTCGTTGACCTTGTTGAGGGTGTCCTCGACCTGGCGGCCGAACTGGCGGGCGGCCTCGAGCTCGGCGGCGGCCTGGGCGGCGACGCGGGCCTTGTCGTCGTTGACCTTGTTGAGGGTGTCCTCGACCTGGCGGCCGAACTGGCGGGCGGACTCGAGTTCGGCCAGCGCGGCGGTGAGCTCGCGGCTCTTGGCGTCGAGCGCCGTGGTGTCGGCGGCGGGCTTGGCGGCGAGGGCCTGGCGGGCCTGCGCGAGCTCGGCTTGGAGGGATTCGCTGGTGCGGGCGAGGTCGGCGGCGCGGGCTTCGGCGGCCTGCGCCTTTTCCTGCAGGCCGCGGCTGAGGGCCTGGGAATTTTTTTGCAGCTCGGCGGCCTGCTCGGCGAGGCGGTCGCGCTCGGTGCGGAGGGTGTCCATCTGGGCGGCGATTTCGCCGACCTTGGCGGAGTAGGCGTCGCGCTCCTTGCGCAGGCGGGCGAGGGCGGGGTCCTCGCCGGGTTCCGCCGCGGTCGGGGCGGGCAGCGTGTCGGCGACGACGGCCGGGACCGCGGGCTTGGCGGCCGGGGCGCGTCCGGAGCCGAGGGCGGCCTTGCGGTCGATGGTGCGCTGTTGGGCGAGCTCCAGCGTGGGTTTGTCCAGCGCGGCGACGATGCCGTCGAGGGCGCGGCCGCGGGCCCCGTTTTCCCGGGCGAGGGAGAGCCACACGTAAGCCTCGACCGGATCGGCGGCGATGCCGCGGCCCTGGGCGTAGGCCAGGCCGAGGTTGTATTGCGCGATGGCGTTGCCCTTCTCGGCCTTGGCGCGGAGCGAGGCGATCTCGCTGCTGTCCTGGGCGAGGGCGGCCAGGGCAAACGTGGACACGAGGAAAACGGCGGCAAGCGGACGGAAAATTTTCATGCGGCAGGCGGGTGTGGGGACGGACACACTTGCCCGAGTGACGCCCCGGCTGCAAGCCCGCCGGTGCACCGGGGATAAAAAACTGTCACCTAACGGTTAATCGACGAAACTCCCTAGCCGTCGATGGGCAGCAGCAACGCGAGGTTCCGTTGCACCGCGGCCCGGTCTGCGGGCCCGAGGCGTCCGGCTTTCCGCAGGACAAAACGCTCGTCGAGGGTAAAGAGTTTCATCCGCACGACCGAGGGGTGGGAGAGTCCGGCGGCCTTGAGATCGGCGATCTCCAGATCGAGGGGCCAGCCGCGGTTTTCCCGGCTGGTGATCATGGCCAGCACCAGATGGCCGACGCGGTCCTGGAACGTTTCGGCCGACAGCACCAAGGCGGGCCGGCGCTTTACGGCGGCGCTGTCCGTGAAGGGGAAGGGGACGACGAGAACCTCAAACGGCTTAAAGGTCACGGTAAGCGCGTTCGTCGTGGGCGGAATCCCACTCGTCCTGCAAGGTCTCGCCCACGGCCTGGGCCAAGGTGTGATCCACCGGCCGGGCTTTCTGGAGATAGACGAGACCGGCGCGCAGCTTGAAGGCCACGGAGTCGCCCGCCTTCAGCCCGAGCTTTTTCCGGATGCGACCCGGGATCGTCGCCTGGCTTTTGCTGGTGAGCTTGCTGACCGAGAGAGTGCGCATGGCGGGTAAGGCTGGTAATACCGGCCTTACCTGGTGTCAAGGGGGTGCATCCCGGGCGAGGGCGGCTAGTTCATTCCAAACCGACATCCTCAATTCGCAGCGGTTTTTCCGCCCGACGAACATGCAGGACAATCCGTTGGTCGCCGTGGAGGCGGTAATAGATCCAGCAGGGAGACACCCAGAGCATGCGATGGTCGGAGCCGGGTAGCTCGGGCACCTCGCGACCCAACTTGCCAGCCTGCGCGAGCAATCCGACCCGAGCGTAAATCCGCCGCACCGTGGCGCGCGCGGCCACCGGCTTGTCGAGGGCGATGTAGTCCGCGATCTCGTCCAGCTGGGCGACGGCCCGGGCGGTCCAGATTACCGCAGCCATCGGGCCAGGCGCTTGCCCGCTTCCGCATGGGAGACGAGCCGGCCCTCGCGCACGTCCTGCTCACCCAGAGCGATGCCTTCCAAAACAGACAGGCGCCGGCGCATCGCCTCAAAGGTCCTCGCTTCGAGCAGGTAGGCCTTCGGTTTGCCCCGCTGGGTGAGAAGAATGGGGGTGCCGCCAAATCCGGGTTTGGCGGCAGTGCGCTTGGCCTTGGCGATGAGGGCGGCGGTCATGGAGTTAAAATAATGAGCTGCTGGTTTGGTGCAAGGCCGACCTCGTTGCAGTGGGGTTACTCCAGTCGAATCAGCCCTGATTCTTGCCCCGTGTTAAGCCTCAATTCTTCGCCCGGGCGACGGCGCGGTGCCACCCGGCCAGCAGGCGGCGGGCGGTGGCGGCGGGCATCCGGGCGCGAAAGGTCCGGTCGGCCGACCAGAGCGACGCGATCTCAGCGCGATTCTTCCAATAACCGACGGCGAGGCCCGCGAGGTAGGCGGCGCCGAGCGCGGTGGTCTCCGTCGTGCGCGGGCGGACGACCGGCACGCGGAGCAGGTCGGCCTGGAACTGCATGAGCGCGTCGTTCACCGTGGCGCCGCCGTCCACGCGGAGTTCGCGGAGCTGGCGGCCGCAATCGGCCGCCATGGCGCGGAGCAGATCGGCGCTCTGGTAGGCGATGCTCTCGAGCGCGGCGCGGGCGAGATGGCCGGCGTTGCTGCCGCGCGTGAGGCCGGTGATGACGCCGCGCGCGGCCGCGTCCCAATGCGGGGCGCCGAGCCCGGCGAAGGCCGGCACGAGATAGACGCCGCCGTTGTCGGCGACCTGCGCGGCGAGTTTTTCGACATCCACCGATTTCGCGATGAGGCCGAGGCCGTCGCGCAGCCACTGGACGACGGCGCCGCCGATGAAGACGGAGCCCTCGAGCACGTATTCGAGGCGGCCGTCGATCTGCCACGCGATGGTGGTGAGCAGGTTGTTCTTCGAGACGACCGGTTTTTGCCCCGTGTGCATGAGCAGGAAGCAGCCCGTGCCGTAGGTGTTTTTCGCCATGCCGGGGGACCAGCAGGCCTGGCCGAAGAGCGCGGCGTGCTGGTCGCCGGCGATGCCGCTGATGGGGAGGCCGTTCAAGGCCGGCACGGCGGACACCTCGCCGAAGACGCCGCTGCTCGCGCGCACCTCCGGCAGCACCTCGCGCGGGATGCGGAGGATTTTCAGGAGTTCGTCATCCCAGCCGGCGGTGCGCAGGTTGAGCAGGAGGGTGCGCGCGGCGTTGGTGGCGTCGGTGGCGTGGACGCGACCGCCGGTGAGCTGCCAGAGCAGCCAGGTGTCCACGGTGCCAAAGGCGAGTTCGCCCCGCTCCGCGCGCCGCCGGGCACCGGGGACGTGGTCGAGCAGCCACGCGAGCTTGGTGCCGCTGAAATACGGGTCGAGCAACAGGCCGGTCCTTTGGCGGAAGAGCGACTCGAGGCCGCGGCGCTTGAGCGCCGCGCAGGCGGCGGCGGTGCGCCGGTCCTGCCACACGATGGCGCGGTGCAGCGGCCGGCCGGTGCGGCGGTCCCACAGCAGCGTGGTCTCGCGCTGATTGGTGAGGCCGAGGGCGGCGATGGCGCGGCCGGTGAGGTTGGCCTCGGCGACGGCACCGAGCGCGGTGCGGCGCGTGCTGGCCCAGAGGTCGCGCGGGTCATGCTCGACCCAGCCGGGCTGCGGGTAGTGCTGCGCGAATTCCTGCTGCGCCGTGGCGACGGCGCGGCCGCGCCGGTCGAAGACAATGGCGCGGGACGACGTGGTGCCCTGGTCGAGCGCGAGGATGAAGCGGCGCATGGCTCAGTCCTTGGGCGGGAACGGCGGCGCGGTGTCGTCGCCCTGCTTGAAGATGGCGCCGGAGGAGACCGGGGCCGTGCGCCAGTTGAAGGCGATGGTGACGGAGCGGAAGAGGAAGGTCACCGCCATGGCCAGGAACGCGGCCTGCGTTGCGCTGATGGCGAGGTAAACGCCGGCGCAGATGAAGGTGACCGCGCCGACCAGCGCCGTGAGCAGGTAGAACTGGCCGGGCTTGAACACGAGCGGCTCCTCGCGGGTGAGCACGTCGCGCAGCAGGCCGCCGCCGACAGCGTTGATGACGCCGATGAGCACGGCGGCCGAGGGTGGCAGGCCGGCGGTGAGGGATTTTTGCACGCCGAAGGCCGCGTAGGCCCCGAGCCCGAGCGCATCCACCCAGGCGATGAGCCGCTGGAAGCGGTGGACGTGCCGGCCAAAGAAGAAGCTGGCCACCACCGCGGCGGTGACCGTGTAGATGTAGGCCGGCGTGGTGAGCAGCGGCGTCAGCCCCTCCTGCAGGAAGATGCCGTCGCGGATCAGGCCGCCGCCGATGCCGGACACCAGCGCGAGGGCCAGCACGCCGACGATGTCGTAGTGCCGCCGGATGGCGGCGAGCGCGCCGGTGAGGGCGAAGGCAAAGGTCGCCCCGAGATCGAACAGCACCGGCAGGTCGAAGCTACCCTTCAACATGGCGACGGCGGGTTCAGGGGCGGGCTGGCGCCGTGGCGGCGGCCGCGGCCTTCATTTTCGCGCGCCGGTCCACGACATACCAGGACACGCCGATGATCATCACGGCGAGCAGGACGAGGAGGACCACGAGTTCCTTGGGCAGGCGCACGGCGGAAAACTACGCCCCGCTCAACCCAGCGCCAGCGCAATCACGCCCGCGACCATGCCGCCCGCCGCAAGGAGCCGGCGCGGGGCGTCGGCCTCCTTCAGCAGCTTCGCGCCGAAGAACGTGCCGATGAGGATGCTGATCTCACGCGCCGGGGCGATGTAGCTGACCGGCGTGAACGTCAGCGCCGTCAGGATGAGGATGTAGCCGAGCGGGGCGAGCAGGGCCACGGTGAAGACCTTCCCCCGGTGGTCGCGCCACGTGGCGGCGGCCTCGGCGCGGCGCGACCACGCGAACGGCGTCAGCACGAGGCACAACACGGCTTGCGAGCTGCAGTCATAGGCCAGCGGCGGCAGGTGCAGGTGCGCGACGGCGTGCTTGTCCCACACCGTCAGCGCCGCGATGCAGCAGCCGCAGGTGAAGCCGTAGATCAACCCCAAGGTAGGGCGAGTCGTCCCCGACGAGCCGCGGCTCATCCGGAGGATTCGCCCCACCGGGATGCCGCCGGTCAGCGCGAAGAGGCTGGCGATGATGATCGCGCCGCCGGCGAGCGCGAGCGGCGTGGGCCGCTCGTGGAAAAGGGCGATGGCCGTGAGCGTGGAAAACAGCGGGCCGGTGCCGCGCGCCAGCGGGTAAACGAGCGAGAAATCGCCGTGCTTGTAGCCGCGCTGCAACAGGAGCGCGTAGGCCATCTTGATCAGGCCGCTCCCCACGACGACGAGCCACGCGCCGGGCGGGATGACGGGTGACTGCCACCAAAGGTAGGCGAGGGACAGCGGCCCGTAGAAGCAGAGCGACACGAGGCCGGTCAGCCACACGAAGGGCAGGCCGCCGGCCGAGCGCTTGGCGGCGTAGTTCCACGTCGCGTGCGTGAACGCGGCGACGAGGATGATGCCAAGGGCGAGGGCGGACATGGTGAAAGAGAAAAGGCATCCGAAGTGTCATTCTGAACGAAGTGAAGAATCCAGCACGATAATCGCCGGCGGTCGTGCTGTTTCGCTGCGCTTCCGCCGTCGCCGAGCCTAAGAGCCGATCCGAATAACGGCCTGTCCTGTAGCGGCGGTCTATGACCGCCGAACGATCACCACCCCACGCTCGACGGCGGTCACAGACCGCCGCTACAGAAAACCAGGCTGCCGGGAATAGGTTATTCGGATAGGCTCTATGGCGGACAGGCAGGATGACGGAAAGGTGGTCGTCGGTTTCCATACCGACGACATGTCGCCGATGCGGAAATCGGCGACCACCCACACAGTTTCCCCGCCAACCACCCGATACATCCCGGCAGGCTTGCGACGGGCGCACTTCGCGGGCTTCGTGCCTGCGTGGTGGATTATGAATCAGTTCGCCGTGAGCTGCGCCCGACGCTGGCGCTGGCCTTCCCGATCATCGTCGGGCAGGTCAGCCAGATGCTGATCGGCGTGACGGACAACGCCTTCATCGGGCGCGTGGGCACGGTGGAGCTGGCGGCGGCGGCGTTCACACACGGCGCCTTCCACATCTTCTACATCATCGGCATCGGCCTGCTGATGGGTGCCGGGGTCTTCGCGGCGCGCGATCACGGCGCCGGGGACGAGGCGGGCTGCGCGGCCTGGCTGCGCCACGGCCGGGCGCTGGCGCTGGCGGTGGGGGCGGGCACGTTCGGGTTGATCGTGCTCCTCTCGACGCAGCTCCATCATTACGGCCAGCCGCCGGAGGTCGTAGCGATCACGCGGCCGTTTTTGCTGCTGATCGGCGCGTCGTTCATCCCGGCGCTGTTCTTCCAGGTGCAGCGGCAGTTCGCGGAGTCGCTCGGCCGGCCCTGGGTGCCGATGGGCATCATGATCGCGGACATCGGGCTCAACGCGCTGCTCAACTGGCTGTTCGTGTTCGGGCACGGGGGCTTCCCGGCGATGGGGCTGGTCGGCTCGGGCTGGGCCACGCTGGTGGCGCGCACGGCCGCCGTGGTCGCGCTCGGGATTTGGCTGAAGGTTTCGCCGACCTTCGCCCCGGTGCGCGCGGCGCCGTGGACGGGATGGGAGCGCAGCCGGTTCGTGGAGCTGCTGAAGCTCGGCGTGCCCACGGGCGGCATGCTGCTGTTCGAGGGCGGCGCGTTTGCCATGACGGCGGTGATGATGGGCTGGCTCGGCACCGTGCCCCTGGCGGCGCACCAGGTGGCGCTCGGTTGCGTGGCGCTGACCTTCATGGTGCCGCTCGGGCTGTCGATCGCGACCAGCCTGCGGATCAGCAAGGCCCGGGGCGAAGGCCGGCTCGACGCGCTGCGCCCGATCGGCTTCGGGGCCTTCGCGACGGGGGTGAGCTGCATGCTGGTGTTCGCGCTGGTGTTCGCGTTCGCGGGCCGGACGGTCGCCGGCTGGTTCACGCCGGCGGCGGACGTGGCCGCGCTGGCGGCACAACTGCTGCTCGTGGCGGCGATCTTCCAGCTGTTCGACGGCGCACAGGTGATCAGTGCCGGGTCCTTGCGCGGGTTGCACGACGTGCGCGTGCCGACCGTGCTGACCTTCATCGCCTACTGGGTGATCTCGCTGCCGCTGGGCTACTGGCTGGCCTTCAGGACGACGATGGGTCCGGCGGGACTCTGGACCGGCCTGGCGATCGGCCTCGGCTGCGCGGCGGTGCTGCTCGGCCGCCGTTTCCACCGGCTGACGCGAGTATTAGACTAAGAAGTTTCCTTCTTTTGTATTTCGGCAAGCTCCCTTAAGCGGCGCTTGGAAGTTGCCCAAGCGCAAACACCGAAAAGCGCAAAATATAGGGGACCACTCGGTAGATCTAAAATTTCTCGTCTAGCCCGAATGTTCTGCACTGCTAAAAAGAGGGTGAAGGCGAACGAGCCAAAGAATAGGAGAAGCCCGATGATGGCGGTCGCAGTGTTCATTTGGAATGAACGCTCGGCACTTTTTCTTTCCTCGTCGGTGTCGGTGGGCATGCTAAACGAGAAGCAAGAAAGAGGAATAGCGATTCCTCATTCAAGAGCAGTTTGTGTAATCAGCCCAACGCCTCAGCCAGCGTCGCGATGATGTCGTCCACGGGTTCGGTGCCGAGGCAGAGGCGGAGCAGGTCGGGCGAGAGGCCGTGGGCGGCGAGCTCGGCGCGGCCGGCCTCGCTGGTGACGAGGTCGTAGTGCGCGAGATAGACGAACGGCGAGATGAGCGTCGTCGACATGCCGAAGCTCGGGCCCTTGGGCAGGCGCACCCGGTCGTAGAATTGCGCGAGCGGGCCCTTGAGCGTGAACGAAATCATGCAGCCGGGCGAAGTGGGCGTGCGGGCGATCTTGAGGTAATTGGCCTTCGTCGCCGGCTGGTGCGCCCACCAGACCTGCGCGACGGCGGGGTGGCTCTCGAGAAACGCGGCGACCTGGAGGGTGCTGGCGTTGATGCGCGCGACGACGTCCGGCGTGGTGCCGATCTGGGCGGCGAGGCGGGCGAGGTCGCGGCCGTGCACCGGTTCGAGGTGGGCGGCGATGAGCGCGCGGAGTTCGGCGGCGCCGGGGCGCGCGGCGTTGACGACCACGGCACCGGCGATGACATCGCCCTCGTGGGCGGTGTATTTGGTGAGGCTGGTGGCGACGAGGTCGGCGTGGGGGAGGAGATCGACGTTGAACGGCGAGCTGACGGCCGGATCGAGGACGACCTTCGCGCCGTGACGGCGGGCGAGGGCGGTGACGGCGGCGAGGTCGGCCGTCTGGATGAGCGGGTTGGTCGGCGCCTCGATGATGAGGCCGGCGAGGCGCGGGCCGTGGGTCGCGAGGAGTTTTTCCAGGCCGGCGAGGTCGGTGACGTCGCCATGGTGCAGGTAGTCGCGCGCCGGGTCGGGCGTGAATTTTTTGAGCAGCGCGATGCTGTCGAGGTAAAGCCAGCCCAGCTGCAGCCAGGCGGTGCGGCCGGCGCGGGCCTGCACGGTGCTGATGGCGCGGAAGGAGGCGTAGAGCGCGTTCATGCCGCTCGGGGCGAGCAGCAGGTCGGCGTCGGCGACGGGGAAGGCGCCGCACAGCACGCGCCGGATCTCGGCGGTGGCGTCGCCCGAAAAAAGTTTCTCCGGTGCGACGGCCGGCAGCACGCCGAGGCGGACGAGGTGGTCCTCGGCGGCGCGGGAGGAGAGGAAGCCGCCGATGTTCTGGAGATAAACCTTGGCGCGGGAGTTCAGCGCGGGCGTGTCGGTGTGCGCGACGCCGTCGATGTCCTCGATGGTGAAGGGCGCGGCGGCGGCCGCGCCGGTGCGCCCGAGGTGGTCGGCGAGGGCGGCGGCCATTTTCGCGGAGGAGACGAGCCAGAGCGACCGGCCGGCGAGTTCGGGCCGGCGGCCGAGGTGCTCGCACAGGCGCTTGGCGTGGGTGTGGACGACGAAGCGCGGATAGCCCGAGGCGATGTGCTTTGTGGTTTCGGGCCGCCCCTCCTCATAGCCGATGACATCCGCCATGGTTGGCAGGCTGCAGGCCACGGAGTGGGGGCTGCCGGGGATGCGCTGGCCGAGCGGGATGGGCGAGAAGGCGGACATGGGGAAGGGGAGCAAGTGCACCCGGCAACGGCGGGTCAAGCAACGGCGGGGCGTGTCATGTGGCGGCGCGCAGGCGGGATTCGACGGCGGCCAGGTCGAGGCCGTCGATGCGCACGGCCTTGTGGCGGGATTTGTCGCCGCGGATCAGGGCCACGGCGCGGCGGGGGACGCCGAGTTTGGCCGCGAGGAAGGCCAGCAGGGCGTCGTTGGCGCGGCCCTCGATGGCGGGAGCGCGGACCTTGACCTTGAGCGCGCCGTCCAGCCAGCCGGCGATTTCGTCGCGCGGGGCGTTGGGGATGGTCTTGAGCTCGAGGGTGCAGGCCGGCATTCGACGGCAGTGTGGGCGGCGGCGGCACCGGCGAAAGACAAAACAGGTTGCAGCCGGCATTTGAAACGGCGAACTAGGCCCGCATGAAATTGCTTTCGTGGAACGTCAACGGTGTGCGCGCCGCCCTCGGCAAGGGCCTGCTCGACTGGATGGACGCGGCCAAGGCGGACGTCGTCTGCCTGCAGGAGGTCAAGGCGACGCCCGGCGACGTGCAGGGCGTGGTCTGGCCGAAGGGCTATGAGCTGGTCTGGAACGCCGCGCAGAAAAAGGGTTACAGCGGCACGGCGCTGTTCATGCGCACCAAGCCGCTGTCGGTCGCGCTCGGCCTCGGCTCGCCGGAGCACGACGCCGAGGGCCGCGCCATCACGGCGGAGTTTGCCGGTCATTACGTGGTTGGCGTCTATGTGCCCAACGCGCAGCCGGAGCTGGCGCGCCTCGGTTTCCGCCAGGCGTGGGACCGGGCGCTGCTGGCCCACGTGCGGAAGCTGGAAAAGAAAAAGCCGGTGCTCTTCTGCGGCGACCTCAACGTGGCGCACGAGGAGATTGATCTCGCGCGGCCGAAGGAGAACGTCGGCAACCCGGGCTTCTCCGACGAGGAGCGCGCCGGGTTCCGCGATTTCGTCGGCGCCGGGTTCATCGACACCTTCCGGCATTTTGAGAAGGGCGCGGGCCATTACAGCTGGTGGACCTACCGCGCCAACGCCCGCGCCAACAATGTCGGCTGGCGCATCGACTACGTGATGGCCTCGGCCGCGCTGAAGCCGCGGCTCAAGCGGGCGTGGATCGAGGCGGACGTGCACGGCAGCGACCATTGTCCGGTCGGGGTGGAGCTGAAGCCGTGAAGCGCGCGCCGGGCGGGAACAAAGGCCGGGGGAGAACCCCGGCCACGGTGCGGTTGGGCCGGTCCGGCCTGCACGGTTACGGGCTGTTCGCCCGGACCGCCTTGGGGCGCGGCACGCGGATCATCGAGTATGTCGGCGAACGCATCACGAAGGCCGAGGCGGACCGGCGGGACGAGCAGCGGCGGGCCCGGCTGGCGGCCGGCGGCGACGGCTGCGTGTATATCTACGAGCTGAACCAGCGGCACGACATCGACGGCCGCGTGCCGTGGAACCTGGCGCGGCGGATCAACCATGCCTGCGCCCCCAACTGCGAGACGCAGGTGGTGCGCGGCCGGATCTGGATCGTGGCGCTGCGCGACATCCCGGCCGGCGAGGAGCTGACCTACGACTACCGGTTCGATTTCGCGGAGTGGCGGGAGCATCCCTGCCGCTGCGGGGCGCAGCGGTGCGTCGGCTACATCGTCAACCGGAACCAGCACTGGCGGGTGCGTCGGGCGCTGGCGGCGGAGAAGGCCGGGAGGAAGCGGGCGGGGCGGGGTCGCTGATCCCGTCTTGGAGGGCCGGTCTCCCGGCCGGCCGCGGTCGGTCAGGAGACCGACCCTCCACAAATATAAAAGCGGGGGCAGCGCCCCGCCCTCCGAGCTGGCGGTTCGCAAAGCAGGCTTTTCTTCGCGGCGCGGCCGGCCAGTCTGCGGGCATGAATTATGAGGTCCGCCTGAAGCAACTGATGATGCGCAAGCCGCGGCTCACTCTCGCCGTGGCCGAGAGCCTGACGGCCGGGCACGTGCAGGCGCGGATCGCGGCGGTGCCGGGCGCGTCGAATTATTTCCTCGGCGGCATCACGGCCTACGGCTTGGAGCAGAAGGTGAAGCTGCTCGGCGTGAACCGGGCGCACGCGCGGCGCGTCAACTGCGTGTCGCAGCGCGTGGCGGTGGAGATGGCTTACGGCGCGATGGAGCGGTTCGGCGCGGACCTCGCGGCGGCGACGACGGGCTATGCCGAGCCCGACCGCGCGGCCGGCATCAAGGCGCCGATGGCGTGGTGGGCGATCTGTCAGCGGCTGCCGAACGGCCGGCTGGCGCTGAACTCCGGCACCATCGAGGTGCCCGGGGCCAACCGCACCGAGGCGCAGTCGCGCATCGCGGAGGACGTGGTCGGCCTGCTGGTCGCACACGTGGCGGCGAGGTTCCGTTCACCTTTCAGTGCCTGACTGTGGGAGCGAGCTTGCTCGCGACCTCGCCCAAAAGGTCGCGAGCAAGCTCGCTCCCACATTTTCCCCAACTGCATCGTTGCGGCTTGAGAGGGGTGGCGCGAAGCGCCGGGTGTGTGTTGGATCTATTTCTGGAAAACAAAAAACCCGCCCCGCGGGCGCGGGACGGGTTTTCGGGCAAGAGGTTATCCGGCGGTTACTGCGTGAGGCGCGTCACGTAGTTCATGAGGTAGCGGGCTTCCTCGGGCGGGGTGACCCAGTCGCTGAACAGCAGCTCGGGCATGCGGTGGTTGGTATTATAGAAGAGCCGGTTGGATTCCTCGCTGGGGGACATGTAGCCGGTCTTGACGGCGGCGCCGAGGTAGAAGCCCTCGGTGGTGGAATAGACGAGCACGTTGGCGTCGCCCGGCAGGGTCTTGGAGAGGGCCTCGCGCTCGGCGGCGCGGATGCCGGCCACGGCCTTGGCCTCGGCGCCGAGGTTCATGCGGTTCTTGAGGAGGAGGCGGGCGGTGTCGTCGTCCATGAGGACGTAGACGGCGGTGATGGACTTGCCGCCGGCCTGGAGGCCGAAGCTGAGCTCGCCGGCCTTGAGGAAGGCGGGCACGGACCACTTGCCGTTCGGGCGGCGGACCATCGCGACGGCATAGCCGTCCTTGATGCCGAGGATGAAGCCGGCTTGGAACTGGTTGACGATGACGAGGCCCTTGGCGCGGTGCAGGATGTCGGCGGGGATGGCGGTCTTGGCGTTGCCCTGGATTTCCTGCAGGATGGCCTCGCAGCTGTCGAGGTGGGTGATGACGGTCTCGCGGGTCAGGCTGGACGCGGCCGGGAGCATGGCCGCGAGGGCGGTCAGACCGAAAAGGGCGGTGAGAAACTTCTTCATGTTGGAATGGGACGGAGAATGGGCCCGCGCCGGAGGAGCGCAAAGCTGTTTTCCAAGACGGGTATATGCAGATTCAGGGTGGGAATGAAAGCCCTAGTTGGGCGGCGGCCGGGCCCGGTGCGGGCGCGGGACCCAGCGGAGGGGGAAACAGTTGCCTATTCCAGGCCCCGTTGCGCGATCTCCTCCTCATCCCAGCCGAGATAGTGGCCCAGCTCGTGGAGATAAGTCAGCCGGACCTCGTCGCGGAACACAGCCTCGTCGCCCTCCGCGTAGTCCCACAGGTTTTCGAGGAAGAGGAGGATTTGGGGCGGCAGCGGCGTGCCCTCGGCGAACTCGCCCCGGTGCTCGTGGCCGACAAACATCCCGAGGATGTCCGGTTCCCAGCCCTCGGCCAGCAACGCCGGGCCGGGATGCGGTTCGTAGCAGACCGGGACCTGCGCCGCCGCCGCGCGCACGGCGGCCGGCAGCCGCCGCTGGGCGGCGGCCACCACGGGGGCGGCGAGGGCAGTGAGTTGGGGGAAGTCCATGTGGGTGGCGGCCGTCACGTTGCGCGAAAACCGCCGGGAGTAAAGCGGTGCCGCGACGCGGCCGGCGGGCGAAAGTTACCGACCGGTGGAAATTTTTATCGGGAGATTGGCGGGCATGAATGAAACCAGCGCCACCGCCCCGCGTCGTATCCCCCGAACCCAACCAATCCCTCATGAAAAACTCATCCCGACTATACGTCCTCCTCGCCGGCCTTTCGTTGCTGGCGGTTTCCGCCCTCCGCGCCGACGAACCGGCGGACAAGCCCGCCCACAAGCGCGGCTCCGGTGCCATGCAATCACGCGCGGTCGAGGCGCTCGGACTGAATGACGACCAGGCCGCCAAATGGAAGGCCATCTCCGAGCAGCAACAGACCGCCCTGAAGGCGCTGCAGGACGACACCTCGATCGCCAAGGAAGACAAGCGCGCCAAGGCGAGGGAGCTCAGCAAGGGCTTCGCCGACCAGCGCCGGGCCCTGCTCACGCCCGAGCAGGCCACGAAGTTCGACGAGCAGCGCGCCAAGATGGGGGAGCGCGGCGAGCGCCGGGCCAGGGGCGAGAAGAAGGGCGGCAAGTAACTTTCGCTGCCAGGGTGGCAGTGTGTGCAGAAAGCGCCGTGGCGTGGGGCCACGGCGCTTTTCTTTTTGGACAAGCCGCCGGGCCGGCCGCACGCTCGCCGGCCACATGGGCAAACGGCAGGTAATAATCGCGGGCGGCGGGGCGGCGGGATTTTTCGCGGCCATCGCCTGCGCCGAAGCGGATCCGGATTGCGCGGTCACGCTTTGCGAGGCCACGGCGCACCCGCTGGCCAAAGTGAAGGTGTCGGGTGGCGGCCGCTGCAATGTCACGCACGCCTGCTTCGAGCCGCGCGAGCTGGTGCAGCGCTACCCGCGCGGCGGGCGCGAGCTGCTCGGCGCGTTCCACCGCTGGCAGCCGCGCGACACCGTCGCGTGGTTCGAGGCGCGCGGCGTGCCGCTGAAGACCGAGGCGGACGGCCGCATGTTTCCCGTCACCGACAATTCGCAGACCATCGTGGACTGCCTGCAGGGCGCGGCGCGGCAAGCCGGCGTGCGGGTGCGGTTGCAGGCGGGGGTTCGACGGGTAGGGCGCGTTGTCCCCAACGCGCCGCAAGCAGCCGGCAAAATAAACGGCGCGTTCTCCGTTGAACTCACGACGGGCGAGGTCGTGGAGTGCGACCGCTTGCTGCTGGCGACGGGTGGCAACCGGTCCAATGCGGGCCTCGAAATCGCCGCGCGGCTGGGCCATGCCATCGAGCCGCCGGTGCCGTCGCTCTTCACCTTCCACATCAAGGATCCGCGGCTGGCGGGACTGGCGGGTGTGTCCGTCGAGTCAGCGGTGACGGCGGTGCGCGGCACGGCCCTGAAGGAGAGCGGGCCGCTGCTCATCACGCATTGGGGCCTGAGCGGCCCGGCGGTGCTGAAGCTGTCGGCCTGGGGCGCGCGGACGCTGCATGATGGCGGCTACAAGTTTGCCCTCGCGGTCAATTGGGCGCCGCGCTTCACGACCGAGACGTGCCGGGCGGAACTGGAGCGCGCCCGCGCCGCGAACCCGCGGAAACAGCTCGGCACCTGGTGCCCGCTCGGGCTGCCGCTGCGGTTGTGGGAGGCCCTGCTGCCGGCCGCCGGCATCCCCCCGGCGGCGCAGTGGGCCAGCGTGCCCGGCGCGGCGCTGCGCGCGCTGGCGGCGCAGGTCTGCGCGGGGGAATTCAACGTGGACGGGAAGAGCCTGTTCAAGGAGGAGTTCGTCACCTGCGGCGGCGTGCGGCTGAGCGAGATCGATTTCAAGACGATGGAAAGCCGGCTCGTGCCCGGGCTGCACTTCGCCGGCGAGGTGATCGACGTGGATGGTATCACCGGCGGCTTTAACTTCCAGAATGCCTGGACCACCGGCTGGCTCGCCGGCCGGGCGATGGCGGGCCGGGCGGAGTGAGGGTGGCGAATCCCGACTGGCGTTTCCGGCTCCGGTCCTCTGTCCTCCGTCCCCCTGCCATGATGTCCTACGGCCAGCTTTTCCTCACCATCCTGCCGGTGTTTGCCATGATCGCGCTCGGCGCGTGGCTGCGCGGGGTGCGGCTGATCAGCGAGGCGGGGGAGGACAGCCTGCTCAACCTGGCGGTCAAGGTGACGATGCCCTGCCTGATCTTCGAGTCGGTGGCGACGAACCCCGCGCTGCGCGCGCCGGGCAACCTGCTGCTGCCGCCGCTGCTGGGCTTCGGGCTGACGCTGACGTCGATCATCGTCGCCTGGCATGTGGCCCGGGCGCTCGGGCTGACGCTCGGGCACGGGCTGCGCAGCTTCGCGCTGGCGGTGGGCCTGACCAACTACACCTACCTGCCGCTGCCGTTGCTTGATGCGATGTTCGGCCCGGAAAACCGCGCCGCGCTGCTGATGCACAACGTGGGCCTCGAGGCCGCCATCTGGACCGGCGGCGTGCTCGTGGTGACCGGCCTCTCGCCCCGGGCCGGCTGGCGCAAGCTGGTCAACGGCCCCGTGATCGCGCTGGCGGTATCCGTCGCGGCCAACCTGACCGGGGCCACGGCCCACGTGCCGGCCTTTGTGATGCAGCTCGTGCACTCCCTCGGCGTGTGCGCCATCCCGCTCGGCCTGCTGCTGACCGGCGTGAGCATCCAGCCGCACCTCGACGATCCGCGGCAGCTGGTGAACACGCGGGTGACACTCATTGCGTGGTTCCTGCGGCTGGGCGTGCTGCCCTGGGTGTTCCTGCTCGCGGCGCGGTATGTGCCGTGTGCGGACGACCTGAAGCGGGTGCTGGTGGTGCAGGCGGCGATGCCGTCGGCGGGCATCGCCGTCATCGTCGCCCGGCTCTACGGCGGACAGCCGCTGGTGGCGGTGCAGATCCTGCTCGGCACGACCGCGCTGGCGCTGTTCACCATCCCGTTCTGGATCCGCTTCGGGCTGTCCTTTGCCGGGCTGGCCCCGTAGACGGTGAAAGTGAGGGTGATTGGGGCCGGTGAGCTCCACCCGGCTTGAAACCCGGGGCGATTTTCCACCCGGCGCGGCGTTGACCTCGGGGGAGCGACCGGACTTCCTCCCGGCCATGGACTGGATAACCGACCCCCAACTTTGGATCAGCCTCGTGACGCTGACGGCGCTCGAGATCGTGCTCGGCATCGACAACATCATCTTCATCTCGATCCTCGCCGGCAAGCTGCCGAAGGAGCAGCAGGCCCGGGCCCGGCAGACCGGCCTCATGCTGGCGCTCATCACCCGGATCCTGCTGCTCGCCAGCCTGGCGTGGATGATCAAGCTCACGGCGCCGCTCTTCTCGATCCTCGGCTTCGCCCTGTCCGGGCGCGACCTCATTCTGCTCACCGGCGGCCTGTTCCTGATCTGGAAAAGCACGCGCGAGATCCACGAGAAACTCGAGGGCGGCGGCGAGGAGCACGCGACGGGCAAGGCCGCGCCCACCTTCAACGCCATCATCGCGCAGATCCTCGTGCTCGACATCGTGTTCTCGCTCGACTCGGTCATCACCGCGGTCGGCATGGCCAACCGGCTCGGCGTCATGGTTGCCGCCGTGGTCATCGCGCTCGGGGTGATGCTCAAGTATGCCGGGGCGGTCAGCGATTTCGTGCACCAGCACCCGACCCTGAAGATGCTCGCGCTGTCCTTCCTGCTGCTCATCGGCGTCACCCTCGTGGCCGAGGGCACGCACCAGCACGTCAACAAGGGCTACATCTACTTCGCCATGGCCTTCTCCTTCGGCGTGGAGATGCTGAACCTGCGGATGAAGAAAAAGTCCGCCCCGGTCGTGCTGCACGAGGCGAAGCCGTGAGGTGACGCGGAAAGCGTTGGCCTAAACCGCCGGGCCGCGCATCCTGTCCGGCATGAAACGACTGGCCCGGCTCCTTCTCCTGCTCGGCACCGCCGGATTGCTCCGCGCGGCGGAGCCGGTCGTCCCGGCCGCCGACCCGCTGGAGCTGCAGGTGGCCGAGCTCGCTGCCGGCCCGCAGGTGACCGTGGTGCATTTCTGGGCGCCGTGGTGCCCAAACTGCCGCGCGGAGTTCGACCCCGGGACCGGCTGGGCGAAGTTTCTCGAGGACAATCCCGGGGTGAAGGTGGTTTTCATCAACATCTGGCACAAGGGCGAGGATCCCGCGCCCCGCCTCGAAGCCGCGGGCCTCGGCGCGCAGCCGAACCTGCTCCTGCTCACGCATCCCAATCCCTCGCGCCGCGCGGCGGACCGCCTGAACAAGTTCATGGGGCTGCCGGTCACGTGGGTGCCGACGACCTGGGTATTTCGCGAGGGCCGGCTGCGGGTGGCCTTCAACTACGGCGAGATCCGCTTCCCCGTGCTGCAGCAGCTGGTGGACGACGCCCGCAGCGAGTGGGAGCACTGAGCGCGGCGGGCTTGCCCCGGGCCGGAATCCGCGGCAATACACCCTTCTCCCCCATGCAACACCGCACCCGCCTCCTCCTCGCGGGCGTGGCCGCCGCGCTCGCCGCGTGGCCGGCCGGCGCCGCCACCGCATCCGAAGCCCAGGCCGAGTCCGCCAAGGCCAACGCTTTTTTCGAGCGCGTCTTCGACGAGAACGCCGCCCGCAGCCCGATGTTCATGACCCAGCTGGGCATGAAGACCGACTACGACAAATGGGATGATCTCTCCGAGGCGCGGGCGCTGGAGGACTTCGAGCTCGGCGTGAAGCAGCTCGCCGAGCTGAAGCGCACCATCCGCTTCGACCTGCTCGACGACCAGGCGAAGGTCAGCTACCGGATGTTCGTGCGCGACGCCGAGCGCGCCATCGAGGGCTGGCGCTGGCGCTACCACAGCTACCCGCTCAACCAGATGTCCGGCCTGCACGCCGACGTGCCGGCGTTCCTCATCAACTTCCACCGCGTGGACAACGTCGCCGACGCCCGCGCCTACATCGCCCGCCTCCGCGGCATCGCTCCGCTGCTCGGGCAGCTGATGGAAAACGCGCAGGTCCGCGCGGCGAAGGGCATCCTGCCGCCGAAATTCGTCTTCGGCCTGGTGATCGACTCCTGCCGCGAGATTCTCGCCGGGGCGCCCTTCGACGCCTCGGGCAAGAAGAGCGCGCTGCTTGAGGACATCGAGGGCAAGGTCGCCGCGCTCAAGGAGGCCGACGCCGCCACGAAGGCCTCGCTCCTGGCCGATGCCAACGCCGCGCTGACGGGCGCGGTCAAGCCGGCCTACGAGAAGTTGATCGCGCTCCTGCAGGCGCAGGAGAAGGTGGCCACGACCGACGACGGCGTCTGGAAGCTGCCCGACGGCGGCGAGTTCTACGCCTACCAGCTGCGCGGCTCGACCACGACGAACCTGACGGCGGAGCAAATCCACGCGCTCGGCCTGCGCGAGGTGGCGCGCATCCACGACGGCATGCACGCCATCATGCAGCAGGTCGGTTTCAAGACCGGGGCGCTGCAGGCCTTTTTCAAGCACATCAAGGAGGACCCGAAATATTACTACCCGACGACCCCGGAGGGGAAGGAGGCCTACATGAAGCGCGCCAACGAGATCATCGACGCGATGCGCGCGCGCCTCGACGAGTTCTTCACCATCAAGCCCAAGGCCCCGCTCGTCGTGAAAAAGGTCGAGCCCTTCCGCGAGCAGGGCTCGGCCGGCGCGTTCTACGAGCAGCCCGCGCCCGACGGGTCGCGGCCGGGCGCCTATTACGTCAACACGATCGACATGCGCGGCGTGCCCATCTTCGAGATGGAGACCCTCGCGCACCACGAGGCCATCCCCGGCCACCACATGCAGATCGCCATCGCGCAGGAGCTGACGGGCATCCCGCGCTTCCGGAAATTCGGCGGCAACACGGCCTACGTCGAGGGCTGGGCGCTCTACGCCGAGTATTTCCCGAAGGAGTTCGGCTTCTACCAGGACCCGATGCAGGACTTCGGCCGCCTCTACGACGAGCTGCTGCGCGCCGTGCGCCTCGTGGTGGACACGGGCATCCACGCCAAGCATTGGACGCGCGAGCAGGTGATGGACTACTTCCGCACCAACACGCCGAACCCCGAGCGCGACATCTTCACCGAGACCAACCGCTACATCGTCTGGCCCGGCCAGGCCACGGCCTACAAGGTCGGCCAGCTCAAGATCCTCGAGCTGCGCGAACTCGCGAAGCAGGAGCTCGGCGCGAAGTTCGACCTCCGCGAATACCACGACCTTGTGCTCAAGGACGGCGCCGTGCCGCTGGACCTCCTCGAGGAAAACGTCCGCGCCTGGATCGCCCGGAAGAAGGGGTGAGGTGCAGGGCGGGTCCCTGCTTCCGCCGAACCAGAATGTTTAAACGCGGAGATCGCGGAGGCCGCGGAGAAAACCAGGGCTCCCAGTCTTGTCTCCGCGCTCTTCGCGCCCTCCGCGTTTATATCTACATTTCAATCCGAGCTCCTTCGCCAGCCACGCCACGCGAGCGGCACCCGCCGGGCAAAACCGCTCTTGCGCGCGCCTGGGCGCCAGCTAATTTCCCGACATGGCCCTCCCCAGCGTATTCTTGGCGGAAGAAGTGCTCTCGTTGCCGACGGAACAGCGGCGGGTGCTGGCCAAGCTGCTACTGGAGAGCGTCGCGGATGACGGCCGTAGCGAGGAAGAGATCCGCCTCATGCTGCGCGCCCGTCTCGAGGATCTGATGTCAGGCCGGGACCCCGGGATGTCCTTCGAGCAGGTTTTCGGCGGGAAGGCATGAAGGTGATATTCAGCTCGGCCTTCAAGCGGGACCTGCTGGAGGCGGAGTCGAGGTATGCGGCGATATCGCCGAAGCTGGGGGATGATTTTCACGAGCGCGCTCAAGAGGCCGTTCGGACCATCCTCGCACGCAACGGCGGCGATCATGTCGGGCCGCATGGTTTCCGCTGCCGGAAGAGCCGGCCGTTTCCCTATCTCATCTACTACGAAATCACCGGTGATGTGATGTATGTCCTCGGCATCGTGCAGGAGCGGAGGCACCCGGAATATCTCAAGCGAACATTGGAAGGCGGATCGGGGAAAGTCTGAGGTGGTGCTTGCCCGAACCAGAATGATTAAACGCGGAGATCGCGGAGGCCGCGGAGAAAACCAAGGCCCCAGTCTTGTCTCCGCGCGCTTCGTGCGCTTCGCGTTTAACTGTTCCCGGGATTGGGTGATTTGCGGGTCGATCTGACGCCGAGCTCGCGGAGGTTGCCAAGGTGGAACCCAGCCTCCGGCTGGGTTTGTTTAAGCGATCATGAGCCTAGCAGGACTCATGCGCGTGGCAGCAACCCGGCCGGAGGCCGGGTTCCACCTCAAGACGAGAGGCGCCGCAGGTTGTCGCAGACGATGGCGGCGGCGACCGCGGCGTTGAGCGACTCGGCGCCGGGGCCGTAGCGCGGGATGGTCACGGTCTTGGTCACGAGCGCCAGCACGGCGGGCGAAATACCGCGGCCCTCGCTGCCGACGACGATGACGGCATCCTTCGCGGGCTTGAGCGTGTGCACGTCGTAGCCGGCGAGATCGCAGCCGAGCACGGGCACCTTCGCGCCGGCCAGCGCCTCATCGAGCGGGGCGGTGTGGACGGTCACGCGCGCGAACGAGCCCATGCTGGCGTTGATGACCTTCTGGGAAAACAGGTCGGCGCAATCGTGCGACAGCAGCACGCGGTCGAGGCCGAACCAGTCGGCGAGGCGCAGCAGGGTGCCGACGTTGCCGGGGTCCTGGATGCCGTCGAGGGCGAGGGTGAGGCCGCGGTCGAGCGCGCCCGGGGCCAGGGGCACGCGGTTGATTTTGCCCACGGCCAGCACGGTGGACGGGGTGGGAAAGTGGCTGGCGCGCGCCATCTCCTCGGGGGTGAGCTCGAAAACCTGTGGGCGGGGTGCCCTCACCCCGCTGGTTGCGGCTGGCGGTGCTGATGT
>Ga0268298_10002080_pt1 | contig 22438 bp, 24 predicted proteins | sample WWTPWeurt_MetaG_FD_194462 | JGI IMG/M metagenome (GOLD analysis project Ga0268298, IMG submission 194462) | Activated sludge microbial communities from WWTP in Nijmegen, Gelderland, Netherland - WWTP Weurt | ecosystem: Engineered > WWTP > Aerobic digester > Activated sludge | place... | reverse complement strand
GTGTGTACTACCGCAAACGCGCCGCAGTTGCCGTGGCCGTTCTTTATTGTGCGCGTTTGAGCGCGTGCAACAGCCAGGGCGCGTCTGTGCAATCGAGCAGCTCGGTCATCTCGCGCAGAACACAAAGGGGCGGCGTTCCGCACGGACCATATGCCACAAATTGATGTAGGTCCTGCGTCATGCAGTTCGCCGGTTCCCCCTGTTGCGAAAGGTGCCGCCCCCACCACCAAGTGAGGTGTCCGCGTTTGGTGTGAACGCCCGCGATGTGCGTCTGCTTGTCCGGCCACTCCCACGCGCGGGGAGGCGAAAGCGGCGGTCGCGGATACAACAAGCGCGCATACAGTTCCTTCAGCTCTCCGTCCAGCATCCAGGGGCCCAGCTCACTGCCCGAAAAATCCATCTCCTGTTCAAGCGCGATGCGGAGTACGTCCACCGCCTCTGCAATGCACTTCTGACGAACCAACGCCCGAGCCAACTTGAGCCCCACCGCCCGATCCGGTGCCGTCTGAAACTGCTTCCGCAGCCGATCTGTTGACCGATCTGTTGACCGATCTGGCGACCGATCTGGCGACCGATCTGTTGACCGATCTGGCGACCGATCTGGCGACCGATTTGGCGACCGATCTGGCGACCGATCTGGCGACCGATCTGGCGACCGATCTGGCGACCGATCTGGCGACCGTGAGCCGGAATCCCCGGAATTCATCGCTGACTCCTTCTTCCCCGTCTTTCCCTTCTACCCCGGTGCGCTGACCTGCACTTCAAGGACGGTCGCGCCGAGTTTGGTGAGGAGTTGTTGATAATAGGCGACGGCGGCGGCGGTCTCTTGGGGGAAGGCTTGACAACCCCAGACGACCGAGAGTGTGGCGATGGTGGCCGAATGGGTTTTGGTGCGTTGGGAGTCCTTGACGGCGTTTGCACAGGGGCCTTGCGCGTCGCACAGACACAGCAGGCCGGACAGGTCGATGCTTTGGCCCGAGGCGTTAAAGACGTAGCTTTCGCCAGGTTGGCCCAAGCGGATGGAAAAGGGCGGCTCGGCCAGGGGCAGATCGACGACGCTCACGGGAAAACCGGAATGCAGCGAGATGGCGTTGCAGGCATCGACGGCCTGATTGATAGACGAGAGGGCACCCTCGGCCTCGGCGCGAAGCAAGTATTCAGAGGCGGGTTTGCCGCGTCCTGTGGGTTTGTAGCCTCCGTGACGCAGCAGTTCGCGAATCGCCTTTCGCAACGCATCGGAGGACTGAAGCGGCAGGGGTGCGGACAGTTTCAGAAGGTCCGTCAACGAAGGGGGCGACGCACACTCGGACAGCGGGGCAGAAAACCGGGTCACGAACGCTCGCGCAAGGAGCAGTGGAGGGGAACAAACGGACAAAGCCCAAGAGGTCATGGGCGACATCCTAAACGATGGACCGCCGCAGGGTCACGCCGCCTGGTGCACAGGGAGTGCATCGGGCGAGGAGGTCGTTCTGGGCAGATGAGCTGGACTTCGCGAAGAAACACTTTCAGCAATTCCGTCTTTGCGGATTTTCTTGTGTGAAATTCCTGCTTTACGGAGTCCTGGTTTTTTTGATATGGTGACGCTGCGAACATGCGTACACATCGTCTTTGTCAGGCCCTCCTATACCGTGCTTTCTGGACATTGGGGTTCGTTGTGGTTTCGCTTTCTGGACCCACAAGAGCCGCTCCCCAAAACACACAGGAAGCCACACCCAGTTTCGTCGTCACGGCCCCATGGGCCCTTGAGGGAAACTACCACCCCGTTCGGACAGAGCCCGCTCCCAAGTGGACTCCTCCCGTTCTTTCGGAGGCAGCACCACCTCTTCCTTTGTCAGCGGAACAACAAGTTCTCGTTCAATCCACGAAGCAAGAGACACTCCCAGAACCAACTTGGGCGCGGTATGTGATGTCAAATGAATGGCGACATGACGTTCTGTTTCCCAAACTTGCCGGTTTGGGAGGCGTGTTTGTCGGGGTCGCCACGGATCAAAATTACACGATGGCTGCTGCCGCACGAGCCGAACTCCTCGTGACCATGGATTACGATTCCGATGTGGTCATGACCCACCGAATTTATCACCACTTTATTGGCGCTTCTCCGACGGCAGAAGAACTCCGTTCATACTATACAGAGGGAGGCGCGCAAAAAGCGATGGCCCTTCTGGATCAAGTCGCAAAGACGCAAAAAGAGGCCGCGCATTTGAAGCGCGTGTACTTGCGATATCGGCAGCGGTTGGCGATCTATCTGCATCAAGTGGCCAAACTTCGCGTTGGAGCTCGAAGACCCACTTGGTTAGGAGATCCAACGGCCTATTCCTACATTCGTTCTTTGGTCAAAGGGGGCCGAGTCCTCGCCGTTCAGGGGGACCTCAATGGAACGACCACTTTGCGCAGCATCGGAGAAACGGCCAGGGCGCTGAAGTTGCCCATTCGCGCGGTGTACACCTCGAATGCGGAAGGTTTCTTTTCGTACAGCCAAGCCCTCAAGGAGAGCCTGGCCTCTTTGCCGCACGATGAAAAGACCGTGATTGTCCGAACGTACAAGCGCGGAATGGCGGCCCCTGAGGGAGATCTGTGGCACTACAACGTACACAAACTCGATGACTTCCTGTTGCGGAGTGCGACCGCTGGATATCCCAACGTCGCGGCCATCATGACCGATATGCGCACTACGCAAGAAGGGCGCAAACGAATCGAACCGGTGGGGGTCTCTTACTATGATGAGGGAGTTCCCAAAGCACAAACGCGCACCGGAAAAACTGCGACTCCCAGTGCAAACAAGACTGCCATTCCGATCACGAACGGGAAAGAAAAAGCAAGCAGTCCGCTCGCTGCCCGATTGTGAGTCTGGGAACGGTCACATACCGATGGTGATGGGAGGAACCAGCACCGTCGGCGCAAGGCCCGTTTTCGCTTGATACTCCCGTGCAATCCGTTCGGCAGCAGCTTGGCTTTCTTCGGGTTTTGTCAGCATCACCACAGAGCCTCCGAAACCACCTCCTGTCAAACGCGCCCCAAGGACAGCGGGGTCCCGTTGTGCACACTCAACCAACTCATCCACTGCACGCACAGAGACCTCATAATCATCGCGCATCGAAGCATGTGATTCCGAAAAAAGTCTCCCCAACGCCCTCGCATCCCCTGACCGCAACGCAGCCACCGAAGAAAGCACACGCGCGTTTTCCGTAACGACGTGTCGAACCCTTTTTCCCAAAGGAGGAGGCAAGGCCATCGCGCGCGGCAGGTCTTCGACAGAGAGTGCGCGTAGCGACGGAACACGCAGCATTTGTGCAGCCAGCTCGCATTCCTGTTTGCGCGTTTTGTAATCGCCAGCCGCGTGGTTGTGGGTCACACCAGAATGAACAACGATCCACGCAAACCTATCGGGGATGAGAATGCACTCTGTCTGTAGGTTCTGGGTATCCAAAAGGAGTGCGTGCTCAGCGTCACATAACGCGCACGCGAGTTGATCCATATAGCCCACCGGCGCGCCCACAAACTCGACCTCTGCCCGCCGAGCCAGACGAGCCAAATCGTTTTCCGAAAGGGGCAAGGAAAGCAACACCCGCAGCCCACGAAGGAGACACACCAGCAGCGCGGCGCTCGACGACAAACCACTTCCCACGGGAACTTCGGAATCGATCGCCACACGCACCCCTTTCAGGCGCGCAGAGTAACCCTCATCGCGCAACACCCACGTCACTCCACTTGCAAAATCGGACCAGTCTCCTCGTCGTGTTTCCTCTCCGAGCCGATATGTCAGCGGGGGTGTCTTTTCGCAAAACGCCTGGCTGTGGACCTGGACCAGGCCGTCTTCTGTGGGGTGAATGGCGACGAAGGTACGTTGCGGAATCGCCGTCGGTAGCACAAAACCACCGTTGTAATCGGTGTGTTCACCGATCAAATTCACTCGCCCCGGTGCAGACGCAAGCGTCGTCGGAAAACAGTCATACAGCGCCGAAAAGCGAACCGACAGCGACGACAGAATAGACATCATGAAGCACTCTCCTTTGGCTTGTGAGGCGATCCAGACTGCGACTCGGTTGGTTCCTCTTCTTTTTCAAACAAACGAAAGATGGTTCTTGGATCGACATCCAACAAATGAGCGGCTTGTGTTCGATTGCCATCACAGAACGCAACGGTATCGCGAACATATTGACGAGCAAAACGCTCTTTGGCGACAGCCAACGGCATCAATTCATTCCGCGTTTGTGTAGACAAGCCCAGGTCTTCAGGTTCCAATGGTTCTCGATCGGCCATCACGAGAGCTTTCTTGATGTGATTTTCCAGTTGTCGAACATTTCCCGGCCAAGAAAAACGCCGAATCGCGCTTTCCGCCGAAGCCGATAACGTCCGCTTGGGAAGTTGCAATTCTTCTGCAAAACGACGCAAAAACGATCGAGCCAAAATTAGCACATCGTCTCCGCGTTCTCGCAACGGAGGCAAGTGAATCGGTACTACATTTAATCTATAATAAAGATCCTCACGGAATCTTCCTGATCGAATCTCGGAAGGTAGATCTCGATGTGTCGCAGAAAGAACGCGCACATCGACGGGTTCAGGTTTTGTTTCACCCACGCGCAAAACAGATCTTTCTTGCAAGACGCGAAGCAATTTGACTTGAAGTGGAAGAGGCATTTCGCCAATTTCATCCAAAAAAATCGTTCCGCCTTGTGCGGCCTGAAAGCGACCGGCTTTGTTGGCGACTGCACCGGTGAAAGCGCCGCGCACATGTCCAAATAACTCAGATTCGAGCAATTGCTCGGGTATGGCACCACAGTTGATTGCAACAAAGGGTTTCTTTGCTCGAACAGAACGTCGGTGGATTTCCTGCGCGACCAGTTCTTTGCCTGTTCCAGTCTCGCCTGTAATCAAAACAGAGACTTCGCTGGCTGCCACTTTTCCGACGGTGCGCATCACTCCTTGCATACACGCAGAAGCGCCCAATCCAATTCCAACATGGGCCGCTGCTTGGATGCGCATTTGTTCCAATTCAACGCCCATGCGCTGATTGTCTCTTCGCAATTCGGCCAACAAATGCGCGTTTTGCAATAGCAACGCAGCCTGCGCGGCAATGACGGTCAAGGCCTCCAAATCCGCTTCTCGAAACAGACGGCGCACGTCGCTCGAACCGACGTAGAGCGCACCAAGGAGCTGTCCTCGCTGGCGCAAGGGCACGCACATCACGCTCGAAAGCCGCAGGTGCATGACCGATTGCGCGTTTTGAAATTCTGCGTCCTTGCAGGCGTCGCTCACGATCACCGGTTCGTGCGTCCGCAGCACTTTGCTCACGATCGAATCGGACAATTCAGCGTCGGGATCGCGAATGGGAAGTTGCCCTTTTTGCCGTCCCAACTGGATTCGAGGGGGAAGGCCAGGCTCGGCCAAAACCAAAAAACCATTGTCCGCCAGCGTGATTTCGACCACCGCGTCCACCAGCGCCGCCCACAGTTCCTCGGGTTCATACGGGTTTAGCAGCCGTTCGGAAAACAAATGCAGTTTGCGCAGCGCAGAAAGAACCTCTGCGTCGCCGCCGGTTCCTTTTTCTGGTGGTCTGTCTTGCGTTTTGGGACCCGCGAGCGATGGATTCTCGTCGCAAAGTTCGATTGCGCAGGCACCTAGAACCACTTTGCCGCCCCGCAGAAGTTTGACTCGACTCTTCTTTTTCCCGTCGCACAGCACGTCGCCATCGACAGCAACCACGAGGACCTCTTGACCGGTTACAGAGAAGTAGGCGTGGTTTGGTTTTGCCTGCGGATCTTTGACAACAATGTCGTTGTCCGCAGACCGACCCACCGTCGTGATGGGCTTCACAAGTCGCACAAAACGAGGGTCGGATCGGCCTGGTTCTAAGAGACGTAGCGTCAGCATGCGGGCCTAGCATGCCAAATTCTGTTTGTCCTTGGGGGAGTGTTTGCGTTCAGTCGTCTGGGTTTTGGAAATCACAAATCGTTGAAGTCATAATCCATGAAAGACAAGTTCATAATGATTCCATAAAAATGTTCGATTCTTAGATGTCCATTTTCTAACCTTGGAGTTCCTAACCCATTGGAGATTCTGTTGATTCTGTTTTTATGATAAAAGCGTACCCAATCAGAAAATAAAATATGCTGTGGTTGTGTGTCTCCAAACATGTCCTTGTCAATCTTTGGCAAATGATACCATGGCGCTGAAAACAGATAGTGGTGTGCATTGTGATATCCATAATTTAAGAATAGCACATTCCAAATGCTTTTCTGTCGGCTGAATAGAGATGAAAATGTGTGTTCTTGTTCGTATGGATCAGGCCGTGACTGTAGTTTTGTGCCAAGCGGAACCAAATCAAAATTATGATGATAGCAGTCGTACAGTCTAAATACATTTATCATCAATATATGAGAAATAAACAATGAAAGGAGCGACCATGGATTGATTTTGTAGAAGAGAAACAGCGCAACTGCTTGAAAAAGCAAGGCAATCAGGATTCGCCTTCTCAAATGATGATATTTTACATTCCAAAATGGATAAAACAAAGCTCTGGTTCTTGAGAAAATAGTCAGAATCGGAAAATAGAAATACTCAAGCGTTATCAGAAATGTTTGAGTGAAACGAGACTTGTTTTTGAACCATTCTGTGATAGAGAAACCATCAACGCCAACTTTGTTGATATGATGAGCCATGTGTTGGCGTCTCAGGAGATCGAACGGGATATAACGCGCACTATTCAATAGTGATACGACACTTCCCAAAAAATCATTAAATCGAGGACTCCGAACCACCGAGCGATGCATCAATTCATGGTTCAACAGGCCAGACAAAACGACGGTATGTGTCAGCAAAAGGATGCCGAAAATGTTGATTGGTAGTGAACGAACCAAGATACAAGCAAGAGCGGCGAAGTACCCGAGGAATGTGTACAACAGGACAATCCATGATAATGCGGGCCTCAAGGCCAAAGCTGCTTGTTTTTGTTCGCGCGTCATCTCTGCGTAAAACATATGTCGGTTGTCCGGGGAATTGTTTGTGTACGCCTGCGTGGGAAGGCATAGCCTCAGGGGACCCAGCGCGGCTGCTTTGCGCGGCTGCCCAGCGCGGCCACCCAGCGCGGGGACCCAGCGCGGTTACTTAGATGCTCGGTGCCAAAAGAAGGCGTCAGACGATGGGCGTTGGCGGCAAGTAGACCTTGTTGGTGGGTCTTTGTTGGTACGGGGCTGTTTTCGGTTTGGCTTTGACGTGATAGATGGTGTTTGGGAGTCTGTCTTTTCATGCGTCGTGTCGGGTTTGGTTCTTTGTGTGCGGGTGTTTTGTGTGCGGTGTTGGCGGGGGAACCTGTTGGTTTTGCGCAAATTCCACCGCTCCGGGGAGCGTATCCGGCGCCTCTTGCACCGCCGCCGGCTTCTCCGCTCATCGGGAAAGACCCTCGGAAAATGCGTTTTGGAGCGTTGATTTGGGCTGCGGGATATTTGCCGGCATTTGTCGTGCCGCTGGTGATGTGGCCGCAAGTGGGAACGGAAGGGGGTCCGACGGCGGTTTCGACGTATTCACTGCTTGTGCCGGTTGCGGGGCCTTTGGTTTCGGCGGTCGCGGCACCTTTGGAAGCACCGGACGGGGCGGGAAGAGCAACGATGTCCACTTGGAGTGTGCCGTGGCTCCTGACGAGCGGAGTGCTGCAAGCGACGGGTTTCGCGGTGTTCTTGCGGGGCGTGCTTCCGAACTATCGTCCCGATGACAGTTTGGTGTTGGTGCCCACGACGAACGGAATTTCGGCGCTCGGTCGGTTTTGACTTGGGCTTGACGCGGGTCGTTGCTTTTTGGGAACGTGCGCTTTTTACCCACCTCGACGTGGGCAGGAGGCGGCGATGGAGCGAGCGAATCGGTCGTTTTGTTCTGGGTTGTTGGGGGGCGCGTGGTTGTGTGCGCTGCTGGGGCTTGTCAGTTGCGATGTTCCACCTGGGGGCGGTCCCGATTCGGGGCATTCCGACGATGCGGGCGTGTACGACGCGGCGTGCGTGGAGTGCGGCGGGGCCTGCGTCGATGTGATGTCGGACCCGCGCAACTGCGGAAGCTGCGGGAAGGAATGCGGACCGGCTGCGCATTGCATGGGCGGTGTGTGCGAGAACCACGGCGTACACGACTTGTCGTTGGATTTGCCTGTGGACTCTTCTGTTGCGGACCTTGCGTCGTCCGACGGCGGGATGACGCCGCGCAGGCTGTGTGATGCAACGCCTCCGCCGGGAGCGAAAGTGGCCCCGCCTCCGCCGACGTATCAGGGGACGTGCCCAAGACTCGTGGCCGGAAAAAACACAATCGTGTCGTCCGGGGCAACGCGGTCTTTCTTGTTGGCGGTTCCAACGGGGCTTCTGCCGACGGAAAAACTGCCTGTGGTGTTCATGTGGCACTGGCTGGGGGGCAGCGCGGATTCCTTTTATAAGAAAGGCGAAGTGCAAAAAGCGGTCGATCACCAGCGGTTCTTGGCGATTTTGCCGGAAGCGAAAGGGGACATCCTTTGGAAATGGCCGTTTGACGTGTTCATCTCGGCGGCGCGGCAAGAGCAGGAATACAAGTTCTTCGACGACATGCTGGCGTGCGCAGCGGAGCAGTTTGCGGTGAACTCGAATTGCGTGTCGTCGGTGGGCGTGAGCGCGGGGGCGCTGTTCACGGATCAGTTGGCGTCGGGCCGGAACAAATATCTGGCCTCGGCGGTGTCTTTGTCGGGAGGCGTCGAAGGCGTGGCGAAACCGTGGGGACATCCTCCGCGCAAGTTGCCGATGTTGGTGCTGTGGGGCGGGCCGAAAGACATCTGCGCGGGCCTGGTGAACTTCCAAACGGCGTCGAAGGCGCTGGAGACGCAGCTTGTCAAAGACGGGCACTTTTTGGTCGAGTGTGTCCACAACTGCGGGCACGCGGAACCGCCTTTGGAAGTGCCTGGAGCGTCGAGTCGGTACGCCGCGTTTTGGGAGTTTGTGTTCGCGCACCCGTACTGGCTGCCCGCGTCGGATTCGCCGTACAAAACGAGCGGTCTGCCCGCCGATTTTCCGGGTTTCTGCGGCGTGGGCGCAGGCTCTGCGAAAATCCGAACGGGCGCGTGCCCCAATCCACCGGGCTGCTGACGTTCGGTCCGCCCAGGCTGGAACTTGCCTAGTCCAATGCCTACATGCGGATCAGCGTGGGTGGATGTGGGCGCTATACGGTGGCGAGGAGGCGGGCTTCCACGGGAGTTCCTGCGTCGAGGGGCTTTGGGCCGGGCGGGATTTCCAGCAGCGCATTCATCCCGACGAGCGAACTCAGCATGCCGGAACCCTGGTGAGACAGAGGTTTGGCAAGCAGCGAAAACGGCGGTGTTTTTTCGCGCGAAACGAAGGCCCGCAAGAAATGGGTGCGCTCTCGGTCGGGCATGACAGGGGTGCAAAGTTGCACGAGTGCTTTGGGATGAGGGGCGTCTTGCGCGGCGTGCCCCAGCAGACGACGCAGCGCGGGATAGACAAACAGCTCGAAACTCACCAGGGCCGAAGCCGGATTTCCAGGCAACCCAAACCACAACGTCTTTTTGGGCGAATCCACCGTACAAAAGACAAGCGGCTTGCCCGGCTTCATCGCGACCTTTGCAAAGTGCTGGGTCGCGCCGATGGTTGCCAGCGCGTGCTTCACAAAATCAAAATCACCGACGGAAACGCCTCCCGATGACAACACGACATCGGCAGAAAGCGCAGCACGAAATGTCGGCACAAGCGACTCCAACCGATCGACCGCGATGGGCAGAACACGCGCGTCGCATCCTGTGCGTGCCAGCAAGGCCTGCAAACAATGGGCGTTGCTGTTCACAATCTGGCCGAACGCGGGCGAAGCGTCTGCGGGAACAAGCTCATCTCCCGTCGAAACGATGGCCACGGTAGGCCTCCTGTGAACCTGCACAAGCAACTTCCCGAGGGCAGACAAAAGACCAATTTCTCCTGCGCCGACGACGGTGCCCTGTGGCAGAGCCAACGCGGACAGCGCCACGTCCTCGCCTTGTTTGCGGATGTGTTGGCCGGTTTTCGGCTCCTTTTGAAAGGTCACAAAACCAGCTTCTTCGTGCGCTTCCTCGCGCATGATCACCGCGTCGGCCCCTTCCGGCACGGGCGCACCGGTCATGATGCGACGCGCAGTTCCCGCAGCGAGCGGCGTCTTCGCAGGATGACCCGCCGCGATGGTTTCCTCGACGGGCAGGGGCTGGCCAACCATCACATTTTCTTTGCGCACCGCGTACCCATCCATCGCGGAATTGTCCCAAGGCGGCAGAGCACGACACGCGACCACGGATTCCGAGAGCACACGGTCGAACGCGCACGACAGCTCGACTGTTTCGGCGGGCAGCGGCGCGGTCTCCGCCAAAATGCGTTCTTGGGCAGACCACCAATCCAGGGCAGGTTCTTTCGGTTTCATGTTGATTTCCTACGAGATCTAAAGGGACGCGGCGTGCGAAAGGGCCGACGCAAACTGGGGCGAAAGCAGCGCAGAAAGCTCACGGGCGAACCGGTAGTGTTTCGCAAAGGCGTACCGCGACAAAAGAGGCGCAAGGTCGCTCGTTTCCTCGGCGGGATGCACCATGATTTCCGTCACACCAGGCCGAGCGGTTTGCACTGCGGACAAAAGGGCCGCGAGCGTCATCTGACCGCTTCGCGAAAAACCCACAAAGTGGTCCGCTGTGTCCAAACCGAATCGCACCACCGTCCGACGCGCCGCCCACGCGAGACCTGAAAGCGGAACGTAACCGAACAAACGCTTGGCAGCCTGAGCCGACGGTGTTTCGAGCGGCGTGCGGACATACGGAATCCGGTACGCGATCGCCAAACGGCAGATCAGGTCCGCCAGCGGCGGCAGCACATGGACGTGTTTGTGACCATCTAGGTGCGACAGCGATAGTCCAAAGCCCAGCGCGCGTTCGATTTGCGCACGCCATTCGAGTTCAATCGCCGACAGCGGCAGTTTTCCCCGGAAAAAAGTCTGCACAAGCGGCGAAAAACCGTCGCAAAACGCGCCCGACGGCTGGACCAGCGCCGTGCCCGACAGCGACGACGTGAGCGGTTGGCCTTCGTGAAGTTGCAAATGCACTCCGACGCCGAGCTGCGGCAGTGTGCGAGACAGCTGCGCGGCCTCCCGAGCCGCCAGTCCGCCCGACAGCAGCGAAGCGTGCGTCAGCACACCGGCTTTCACCGCCCGCTCCACCGCTTGGTTGTGCGCCAACGTCCAACCGAAATCGTCGGCGGTGATGCGAAAAAAGCGAGCGTGAGTCTGTTGTGCCGTGCCGGTCATGCGAGCCGGACAATCGCAAAGTTGTGCGAGGACGGCAAGGCATCCGGCAAAAAACCACGCACAAACAGCCGTCGTGTGTGCGCAATTTGTGGCATCGAAACAGCGTTTCTAAACCACACTCGAACTGCATTCCAAAAAGGAGAACGCGCATGTCACACACCCCGAAGAACTACGACCGCCTGATCGCCGAATGCGGCGATTTTCTGTCGGAAAATCAGCTCAAAGCCCACTTTTCGCTCTACCAGGGCTACGTCAAAAAGCTAAACGAGATCGAAGACCGGCTTGCCAAAGCCGATCCAACCACCGCCAACTATTCCTTCAGCGAATACTCGGAACTGCGTCGGCGAGAACCTGTGGCCTACAACGGCACGTTTTTGCACGAGCTGTATTTCGACAGCCTGGGGGCCAAAGGCCAAACACCGTCGGACGCTTGGCGCGCGGCCATCGAATCGAGCTTCGGCTCGTGGGACGCCTGGGTCGCCGATGTCAAAGGCATCGTTGGCTCTGGCCATGGCTGGTGTTTGGTCACGTATGACTACAACCTGCACAAAATCCGGAACAGCCAGGTCCAAGGCGAACACCACATCGGTTTGCTGGCCAACCAGTGGATTCTCATCGCAATCGACGCTTGGGAGCACGCCTACTTTTTGGACTACGGCACTCGGAAACCGGACTATTTGGCCGGTGTGCTTTCGCACCTGAATTGGACTGCGATCAACGCCCGCCTGCCCGAAAAAGCCAGCCAAAAAAGGTAGCGTTACCGCCAAACTGCACACCTTTTTTCACGCTTCGTGCATTTTCCCTACACAAACCAATAGACATGTATTGCAAGGCTTGCTTTTATGCCTGCGTTCCATGACAAACCGCTTCTCCACACAGAAACATGCTTCCTCGAAACGCTGCCAGAGCGTCGGGGCATTGTGTTGTGGCGACGGGATCGGTCGTGGACGTGCTGGTCGGACGTTCGGCGCGCGCACGTTGGCTGGCACGGGGAGTTTGGGACTGTTTTTGGGTTTATTGGCTCCGCAGCAGGGTGCAGTGCTCTGTGGCGGGACCTCTTCTCAACGCACGCAAGGAGGTGTGTACATGGCTATGGATCGAACTGGAACCTTTTCGGGAACCTTTTCCGGAACTTTCGTGGGCACGTTCGCCGGGACTTTCGCCGGCACCTTCGTCGGCACCTTCGCCGGCACCTTTTAGGAGGTAAGTCATGACTCGACATGAGCAAATTGGAACTTTCGCCGGTACGTTCGCGGGCACTTTCGCCGGTACGTTTGCAGGTACCTTCGCCGGTACGTTCGCGGGCACCTTCGCCGGTACGTTCGCGGGCACCTTCGCGGGCACCTTCTAGTCGCGCCAGCGATCTAGCTCCCGCAGACTTGCACCCGCCGGGCGGCCTTTTGCGAGGTCGTCCCCGGACCTGGGTTTGGACCCGTCGGTACTGAGGCTTGTGGCCTCTGGTGCCGGCGGTTTTTTTGTTTTTGGGGTTTGCGTTGCGCGCTTTGGGGGCGTTCGTGGTCGGCTTGGGCACTTGCTGGGTTTGGGTTTTTGAAGGTGTTTTGTCGCGCTCCGTTGCGTGAAAATGGAGGACACCGTGTCACCTCTCCCTTGGCAAGACTACGAACCGTTTGTTTCCATCGGCCTCGCGCTCGCCGCAGGTCTCCTCATCGGTTTTGAGCGCGAGCAATCCCAGCCCGCTTCCACTCCCTCAGTCGGTTTTCTTGGCGGTGCGCGCACGTATCCGCTGTTTGCCCTGGTCGGCGCGCTCTCCATCTTGCTGTCCCAGGTCGCCGCGTTTCTTCCCGTCTTGTCTTTTGCCGGGATGATCGCCTTTGTCACCCTGTCTTACGCCGACGATGTGCGCAAAGAACGCGATCGAGGTCTCACCACCGAAGCGTCGCTCCTCACCACTTTTTTGCTCGGCGCGCTGTCCGCGACCCGCACGCTGCTTGTCCCCGAGGGCCGAAAAGTCATCGTCGTGTTGGGTGTTGCGGTCGTCGTGACGCTGCTTTTGTCCGCCAAACCGCGGCTCAACCGCTGGATTCAGCGCGTTTCCCCTGACGATCTCTACGCGACGCTCAAGTTTCTCATCATCGCCGTCCTGATTTTGCCGCTTCTGCCCAGCGCCTCGTTCGGTCCCCTCGATGCGATCAACCCGTTTCAGATCGGCTTGATGGTCGCCCTCATCGCGGGCGTAAGTTTTGTCGGTTACGTCGCCATTCGCGTCGTTGGACCGGGCCGGGGCCTGGCCGTGACCGCCCTCATCGGAGGTCTTGTGTCCTCCACCGCCGTCACGATGGCTTCTGCTGGGCGAGCCGCGCACGACAAAGACCTGATTCCGTCCGCCTCGCTCGCGATCGTTCTGGCCTCGACCATCATGTACATCCGCGTGCTCATCGAGGTCGCCGTGGTCTATCGCCCGCTCCTCGTCGTGTTGGTCTTTCCGATAGGGGCGATGCTGCTCATCGGCATCCTGGCCAGCTTGTTTTTGTACAGGCGATCGGTTCGTCAAACCGACGCGCCGTCTTCGCAAGATGTGAACTTTCAAAATCCGTTCGAGCTCGGCTCTGCGGTCAAAAGCGGCGTGCTGTTTGCGGGCGTGCTGCTTCTGTCTAAGGCTGCGCAGAAATACGCAGGCACCAAAGGCATGTATGTCGCCGCGCTGTTTGCCGGGGCCACCGATGTCGATGCCATCACCTTGTCCACCGCAAACCTGGCCCGCGAAGGCTTGACCCCTGTTGTCGCCGTCACCACCATTGCGCTCGGCGTCATGTCGAACACTGTGGTCAAAGGGGCCATGGCCGTGGTCATCGGAGGCCGCCGCCTGGCCCTGCCGGTCCTTGTGCCGTTTGGCCTGATGCTCCTTTCGTCTGCCGCAGGCCTGCTGGCCGCTTCCCTCCGCTGACGCACCCGTCCCCACACGTCCCAAAGCCAATGCGCCACACCCCAAACGCACCCGCGCCCCACCGCGCCCGCGTCCTTCGGGGCGATCAAACGGTTTCAGAAGAAGAGAGAAAAGAAAAAGAAACGAGGCGGGAGGGGGACGAAGGCTACTGCGACATGTTGGCGGTGTACGTGATCGTGCAGCTTCCCGTGGCCGGAGGCTTGCAAATCGTGCCGCTCGCATCTTGCTTGAAGTTGCTGCGCGTTTGCGTGACCGCGATCGTCACTTGGTTGGCTGCCGTGACCGTCATCGCAACCGAGGTCGAGCGCGAGAAATCACAACCAGCCGAGTTCGCGATGTCGCTGGAGGTCAACGTGCCCTGGTTGCATCGGACGGGGCCGGTGCCCAAAGCGGTTTTCGGTGAGGTCGAGAGAGAATAGACCGTGATGTTCCCTTGGGCATCGTTCGCAAGCTCGCGATCCGTCTGGAGGCTCGCTGCCGTCAACCCAAGACCGCAAGTCTCGTTCACGCTGGGCACACTGCCGGTTTTGTACACACCCGTCTTGACTTGGTACGGCGTCACGCCCGCAGTGCAATCCGTCTTGCAGCTCGGATCGGACGGAGTCACCAGGCAGTCCACGCCGCCACAACCGAGGGCAAAAACAACTGGGGCCAGCAAGAGAGCAAACTTCTTCATGAGACTAACTCCTTCTTAAAGGATTAAGGCTTTGGACGAGCACCCCCACCATCGGGGAGCTCATCCGACTACAAACCAGCAGCCGGATTGCCCGGTGCGAGTTTCACGGGATTGGCCGCAGTGCCCGCCGGTTGCGTGGTATCACGCGGCGGTGCAGCCGGAACTTTCGGTGCTGCTTTCGGTGCTGCTTTGGCGGTTTTGCCGCCGGCTTTCGGGGGTTCGGGGGCGACGGGGGCGGCGGCGGGTTGGCAGGTTGCGAGTTTCGCATCCGCTTCCTTGAGTTTGTTTTCCGCGTCCGTCAGTTTCGTCTGCGCGTCTTTGGCATCTTGCGTCGCTTTGTCGATTTGGCCCTTCATCAGGTCGCGCTCGGCGGTCACTTTCGCCAGCTCCACCTTCGTCTTGTCGAGTTCTTCCTTCGACTGATCACAGCCCTGCAAAAGTGCCACACCCATCACAAGCGCCATCGCGGTTTTGATTGCCTTCATTGCTGTCTCCTTTGTTCGTTTCATCGTTGCCATCTGTCGTTCGTTTCGTCGTCGTTCCGGTGTTGATTCCGGCTCTTGTCTGTCGTCGGCTGCTTCCGAGCGTATCCGGGGGCCGACCCAACCTGTTCAAAAAACGCTCTACTTTGCTAGCACGTCCCTTGCCAACCTCCAAAAAAGCGGTTGCCCCGATTGTGCTAGTACACGCGCTCGTGGGGCAAGTGATCCCTGGGTGATCGAAAATGTTGGAACGGTGCGTACTGTAGAAAATTCGACACCCGGCTGGTGTACACACACGCGAAGTCTTCCACCTGTTGTCCAAAGCGCGAGTTTTCTGCCGCCGCCTTGAGCAAAGGTCCCCAAAACGGATTGAACGCCTGCTCGATGTCCTGTTCCAGCCGGTCCATGTCGTCGTCCGTCTCTCGCAAGCGCACCCGCAGCGCGTCGCTGTGCTTCCTCAAATCTGCTTGCACCTCTTCACCTGTCTGTTTTTCGACATCCGACCCTGTGTGCGCCCCAAACAGCGGAAGCTGCGCGTCCTCGTGACCCTGTTCGATCACCGTCCGCCACAGCAACCGGTTGTATCGCAGGTCCGCTTCCAGCCGGTGCCGCCGGCGTTCCAGCGCCTCTAGCATCTGCAATTCCGCCTCGACCCGTTTCTGGTTTTGAATTTCCGCTTCGAGTTCTTGAATGATCATCGCCGTGCGCCACACCGACGCACGTTTGGCACGGTACATGTCGCCATAAATGTGATCGCCTACGTACAGCACCCTGTCCCCGCGCAGCCCGAGCAGCCGATCCAGCGCCTGCACATTCCCGCCCTGGCACAGCCGCCCCCGAGACGCCGCTTTTTTTCCATCGATCTCTCCCACCGCCTTGCCGTCCGCATCGAGCTGCAAAAGCGGCGCTTGTTCCGTGAAAAACGACGGCTTCTTCGCATCCACCACAATCACGTCGAAATAACTCCGCCACGACGCATAGCCCGACAGGCGTTTGTCGAGCAGAAACGACATCACCGCCTGCGTATAGTCAAGCCCGCTGTTCGTCAGAAGAAACAACCGTTTTCCCGCCGACCGGAACCTGTGCAGCGTGGCCGGCAGATCGGGATCGAACACGATGTACTGCCCCGGATCGGCCTTGATCACCCTTTTGATCGAATCGTCTCTGTGGGCTTCGTCGATGCTTTCCCGGATGTCCGCCCAGATTTGGCTGTATTTTTCTTTCTTCTGGTCGCCCGGCAGCGCCAAAAACGCAGCGTCTTTTTCGTAGTGATCGACAAGCTGCGCATACAGCACCGCTTCCGGCAGCGCGAACAGCGTGTCCAGCCACGCATAGTGCGTCGGCAAAATCCGCACAAGCTGTTCCCGATACAGTTTCCGCCGTTCTCCCCGCGAAAGAACTTGCGTCCCGTGATACGCCCGCCCCACGTACCCGTAGCGATCCATTTTCAGCAGGTTTCCCCGGTCCCGGTCCACCACCAGCCCTCGAATCGCCCGCCGCGCGTCATACGGCAAAGCCCGCAACGCCTCGGGATAACCCCGCCGCGCGATCATTTTGTCGATCGTGCAGTCTGCCGACAGCGCCTCCAGCTTCGGCTGGTTGTACAGCGCCAGCGTGTAATCCATGTCGAAGCCGATCACCTCGATGTGATCCATCCGAAGGTGCCGGTTTACAAACACCCGCCGCGTCATCTCCGGGCTTAACGTCTCCAAAGGCAGCAGCGAAAGCCCAGCAGGCCGAGCCACCCCTGGCGAGCTGCTGGAAACTGGTGACTTCGCCGACGGAACCAAACCCCCATGAAACAAGTCTTTGCGCATCAAACTCCCAGAACACCAAACTATATCGCGTACCCTGACCTAGCGCGGCATCGAAACCCAAAGGAGCACGCATGTACGGTCTTCTGAACAAGGCCCTCGAATCCCTCGTTCGCACAAAGCACGGCGATGCGGCCTGGGACAATGTTTGCAAGCTGGCAAAGCTCCACATCGGCACCTTTGTTTCCATGGAGCAGTACCCCGACGACCTCACCTACCGCCTCATCCAAGCCTCAAGCGAAGTCCTGTCCATCCCCACTGCCGACTTGCTTTCCGCCCTGGGCCAACGCTGGATCGAGCACACCGCCCGCGAAGGCTACGGCGAGCTCATTTCCATGTTTGGTAGCACCCTGCAAGAGTTCCTCGAAAACCTCGACAACATGCACGCGCGCATCGGCATGAATTTCCCCAAGCTTCGCCCCCCAAGCTTCGTCCTTGTCGAGCAAGGGCCAGGGCTTTTTGACCTCGAATACCACTCAGAACGCGAAGGCCTCGCCCCCATGGTGGTGGGACAGCTCAAAGGTCTGAGCAAACTCTACAACCAACCCATCACCATCGAGCACACAGGCACCCGCGCCGAGCTGGGTCACGACCTGTTTCGCCTCACTTTGCTCGATGCCCCTTTGGAATAACCACCCATGGCCGTGCTGTCTTTGCCTCAATTTGATCGCTTGTTCCCGTTCTTCATTTGTTTTGATGAAGCCCTGCACATCGTGTCCATGGGGCGCTCTCTCAAGAAGCTTCTCCCTCCCGCCGAAACCACCGGACCTTTGTTTGCGCGGTTCGAGCTGCTCCGCCCTGCCCTCAAAGACCTTCGGTTTGCCACCCTCATGCAGCGTGCAGGCAACCTCGTCGTCCTCGCCCTCCGAAGCGGCAGCCTCAAACTCAAGGGCGAGGTCTTGCCCCTCGGTCAGGGCCAGGGCCAGGGTGATGGCCAGGGTGATGGCCACGGCCAGGGCGGACTCTTTGTCGGCACCCCTTGGGTCAAAGACTGGGCCGAGCTTCAGTCCACCGGCATTGTCCTCAAAGATCTCGCCGTTCACGACCCCACAGCCGATTTGCTCATCGCCCTCAAGTCCATGCAGACTTCCGTAGAGGATGCCACCCGCATCACCGAGCAGCTTCGGCAAGAGGCCGCGCAGCGCGAGAGCCTGGTACAAGAGCTCGAAGCCCAAGTGCGCCTGATCGAGCAGCAGCGCCAAGCCCTGCACGCCCTGTCCGCCCCCATCCTCAGGCTGTGGGAGGGCATGCTCGCCGTTCCCCTCATCGGGCATGTGGACGAAGACCGCGCCGCCCACCTGAGCGAACGCCTGCTCCAGGCTGTCAGCGAACAGCGTGCTCGGTTTGTCATCCTGGATGTCACCGGTGTCGAGGCCCTTTCCAACGAAACCGCCCGCCACCTTCTCCAATTGCTCGCCGCCATCTCACTGATCGGGGCCACCGGCCTCATTTCCGGCATCCGCGCCGCTTTGGCCAAAACCATGGTCCCCCTCGACCTCCAGCTCTCCCACGTCCAAACCTTCGCCACCCTCAAAGACGCCCTCACCCACTGCCTCCCCAAACTCACCCAAACCGGTTGGAAAGCACCGACCTAGGCCACGGCAAGCCAGTTCACTTCTTTAGGCTTCGTCGCTGTACCTGCTGCTGTGCGAGCTGGATGCGCCCCCTGACTTCATCACTACCAAGGCTCTCGTCTAGAGATGCAGCCCACTTGTCGATGTAGGGCTTGTCCACCTTGCGCCCGCTGTGGCGGAACAAGGCGACCAGATCCTCGAAGTCGCGCTCACGTTCAGAGAACGCCTTCAGCAAGATCAAATCTTCCGGCGAGATGAGCCAAACCGCGCGGCCTTCCAGCGTGATGCAGCGGCGACGGTCCAAGATGGCCTGACCGAGTGGGCCCGTGGCCGAAAAGATGTCCAGGAAGATGCCATGGTCGCGTGAGCGCGAGCGGAAGACGCCAAACTGCTCAAGTTCTTCGGACATCGCGGGGACTTCAAAGCCGTGCGTCTCAAGCGCCCGCTGCACTTGTGGCTTTTTCGCAGGGTCCAGGTCGGCGTACAGATCCACATCGCGCGTTGCTCGCGGCATCGCCCATACGCTGACCGCCAGACCGCCGACAATCGCGTACCGCACATCCAAGGCTTCAAGTGCCGAGATGCCATCGAGGAGCGCCCGCTCAACCTCGGTGATCATGCCGACTTCGCTTTGCGAAGTGGAGCAATGTACCTGCGCGCTTTCTCGTCGAGGTCATAGGGCGCAGAGACGATCCAATCGGCACCAGCGGCCTGGGCCAGTTTGCGGGTCGCTGCGATGAGTGCCAGCGTGATGCGCAGCCGTTGGCCAGGTGTCTCTTGCGCGAATGCAGCCGCGTCGTCTTCGGCTTCCCGTTCCGCCAGCAGACGCAACGGGTCTCGCTTCATCGGCAACAGCATGGCCCGACTATAATGATCTCTGTGCGTTCGTCAACGCGATGATTCGACCCGACCGGACGGCTCATCATGCCTGACGTATGCCTGACGTATGCCTGACGTATGCCTGACGTATGCCTGACGTATGCCTGACGTATGCCTGACGTATGCCTGACGTATGCCTGACGTATGCCTGACGTATGCCTGACGTATGCCTGACGTATGATCGACTCACCCAAACCGGTTGGAAAGGGCTTGCTTGAGGTGGGGCGGCAGCCTACGCTGCGCGCATGGCTACCCAAGACCCTGTTTTTGACCCCTCTTTGTATGTTCGCGCCCCGGCCTTTTCGTTGGCTGAGGGCGTCACACTCGCTCGCGCCCTGGTCGCTGCGTGTCCCAAGGCGCTTTTGCCGGCTGTGAAGAAGCCGCTCGACCGCCTCAAATCCCGTGCGGACGAGGCCGACTCTGCCCTGTTGTCCCGCCAGCGCCAGAACACCCTGTCAGAAGAGGACACACGCGCACTCGATGCAGAGATGGACGGGTGTTTTTCAGGCCTCGACCTGCGCCTGGCCGGGTACATCGCCTTGCCTCAAGCAACGTGCCCCAAATCCCTCCGCGCAAAGGACCTCCGCCAGAAACTCTTTGGCGACAAAGGCCTTTCCTTTTTGCGCGAGACCTATGTCGCTCAGCTTGCAGCCATGCGCACGATTTCCCAGCGCATCCGAGAAGACAAACTCACCCCCGACATCGACGACTTGTGCGGCCCAGAGTTCCTCCAACACATCAGCAAACTCCTCCCTCGCTACGAAGCCATGGTCCAAACCGTCCTCACCCGCGAAACCGGCGTGGGGGAGAACCTGCAATTCCATCGGCAGGCGCTGCAACGAAACATCGTGAGCTATGCCAGCGCCGTGTGCGGCACGGTGGATGATGCGGACCCCAGCACCACCTCGGTCGCCCTCCAAGCCTTGATACCGCTCGACAACCTGAAAAGCAGCCTCCTTTGTCGTCGCACCCCCACCGAACCCGAACCAGAACCGGCTGTCCCTGTTCCAGCCGATCCCGTACCCCCCAAAACCTGATGCAACCCTCCTTCAGAAGGCCAGACCCCCTGTGTAGAGAGCCTTCACCCTGTTCCAACCTCTCGCCTGGCATCCGCCTCATTGGACTGCGGAGCGATGGAAATGGGTTGACGCCGCCTTACGAACGCAACTTGCGCGGAATAGGGAGAGACGAACATGCAAGGACAGCCGTCATCCACAGCGATAGTCGCGGCCATCGCAGACGCATTTCCGACGCATCCACTTGCCCCCGACCATGCGTTTACAGAATGGGGCACGACCTACCTGGACGCTGAGAAATTCGAGAATCAGTCGCGGGGGCAAAGGTGGAACGAGCTCACGCTCACGTTCTTGGAATTTCACCAGGATGCAATCTGGTTTCTCGGACCTTTGGCCTACGCCGAGTACCTGCCCGCGTTCTTGACTGCTGTGGTGGTGCCGACGAAGGAAATCGATTCCCTTCCTCCGTCGCTACTGAATACGCTCATCCGCAAACAGGACGACCTTCCTAGACAGAGGAGGTTTGATGCGCGCCTGCAACATCTGAATGAGAAACAACAAAGGACTGTGGCGTGCGCGCTCGAATTTCTGGAACAGACCCTTCCCGATGGTTTGGAAAAAGACCTCGCCAAGAGTGCTCTCGACGATTACTGGCGCAATATCTTGCGCAGGAGATGAATAAGATGGTTTGCACGCTGAGAAGAACCTTCCCGATTCCCGTTTCCCTTTTCGCGCTTCTCCTTGCTCAGGTAGCCAACGCAGACAACTTGCAGAGCTTCAAGGATGCCGAGCGAGAGAAGGGATGCGCTTCTCTTCCTTATTCCAGCCTTCGAGGAAACTGCAAGAGCAAGCAAGAAGGCGTCGAGCAATGGTGCAAGCACGAGAAGCGCCAGTGCAGGGACCTGGGCACCCGTGGGCTTCTCGACGCCATCGACGGCATGACCCGGAAGGTCGAAAGTCTCAAGTCCGACAAGGACTCCCTGAGCAGCAAAAAGGCGCACGCCAAGGACGACAGCGAGAAGCGCGACCTCGAGAACAAGATCACCGATGTCGAGAAGCAAATCTACGAACTGAACGGGCGGATGGACGCCCACAAGCGGCAGGTCGATGAGAACAAGACGAACATCAGGGACCGGATCTACCGCGGCGAGCGGTGCCGGGACCATCGGCGCGACGTACAAGAGGTGTTCAAGGACGCGACCTCCAGGGCCAAGAGTGAGAGCGACCCGGAGATCAAGCCCCTCGCACAAAAGCTGCTCGACCGATGGGACGAGTCCACAAGATCCCATGAAGGCGAAATCGACACGGTCAAGCAGATCATCGAGGATTGCAGGGAGTGCCTGGACGGAAGGCGATGACCCGCCTTGACCGCATCCCTGGCCCTCCAAGCCTTGAACCCGCTCGACAACCTGAAAAGCAGCCTCCTTTGTCGTCGCACCCCCACCGAACCCGAACCCGAACCGGCTGTCCCTGTTCCAGCCGATCCCGAACCCCCCAAAACCTGATGCAACCCTCCTTCAGAAGGCCAGACCCCCTGTGTAGAGAGCCTTCACCCTGTTCCAATCGACCCGCAACCTCGTTTGAAGAGCCTTCATCCTCTTCAAACCGACCCGCCCCATCGTTTTGAGAGCCTTCATCCTGTTCCAATCGACCCGCGACCTCGTTTGAAGAGCCTTCATCCTCTTCAAACCGACCCGCCCCATCGTTTTGAGAGCCTTCATCCTGTTCCAATCGACCCGCAACCTCGTTTGAAGAGCCTTCACCCTTCTCAAATCGACCCGCGACCTCGTTTTGAGAGCCTTCACCCTTCTCAAATCGACC